>Ga0182738_1001594_pt1 | contig 28049 bp, 28 predicted proteins | sample eDN5th30CBELigMG_FD_128876 | JGI IMG/M metagenome (GOLD analysis project Ga0182738, IMG submission 128876) | Enriched Miracle-Growth compost microbial communities from Emeryville, California, USA - eDNA 5th pass 30_C BE-Lig MG (version 2)... ...
AACGCACCTGTCGGGAGCGCTCATCAACAACGTGTCCCTCGTCGGCACGAACGTGTCGGGCACCGACCTCTCCGGCGTGAACTTCGACGATTCGACATCGAGTGGCCTGATCGGATCCCCCGCCGCGCTCCCTGCAGGTTGGGTGGTCCTGGACGGCGAGCTCGTGCCGCCGAACGGTTGAGCGACGACGCGATGCCGTCCGCCCACCGATAGGGAGCCGAATTCGCCGGCGCGGCCTTCCATGCCAAGATGCCGGGTGTTCGGCCATCCATCTTCCAGGAGGAGTCTTCATGTCTGCCCGGACCATCGACGGTTCCCGTCGATCGATCGAGATGCTCATCGCGTGTTGCGCGGTCGTGAGCCTGCTCTTCGTCGCCTCGTGCTCGTCGGACGCCGATTCGTCGGGCGACGGTGGGGCGACGACGATCCAGTCGGACGCCCAGACCGATGACGCCGGCGGCGGTTCGGACGGCAATGCGCCGTCATCGAACGGTGACCTGCCGGACGGCTTCCCGGACATCCCGGTGCCCGAGTTCGCGAAGGCGGACATCATCAAGTCCGAGACCGGGTCGTCACCGGGTTGGAGCGTCATGCTCACGGTGGATGAGACCCTTGGAACCCCCAGCGACGAGATCCTCGACGGGTATGCGGCGCAGCTCGAAGCGGCCGGCTACGAGATCGCAGGCGACACCACTGATGTGAGTATCGAGGCGAAAAAGGGCGACACGACGATCACGTTCCATTCGTCGATGAACGGCACGATCACGATCGGCGTCATGGCCTGACCGCCGACGGCGACGCGCCGTATGCGCGTCAACGATCGAGGCCGAGGACCCTCGCGGCATTGTGACGCAGGAACTTCGGCCACACCTCGTCGTCGAATCCGACGTCGGGCATCTCGGTCATGATGCGCTCGAGTGACAACCCCATCGGGAAGTAGCCGGCATAGAGGATCTTGTCGGCGCCGCGGGTGTTCGCGTACTCCACGATCGCCTTCGGGTAGTAGCGGGGTGCGAACGCAGAGGTCGAGTAGTACAGGTTCGGCCACTTCAACATCAGCTTCACGGCGAGGTCGGTCCACGGCTCACAACCGTGGCGGGTGACGAACACCAACTCGGGAAAGTCGAAGCACACCTCGTCGATCAGCTCGACCCGTTGCGGCGCGAACTTCAGGCGTGGCCCCGGAATCCCCGCGCAGCAGAACACCGGGAGACCCAACTCCACACACTTCGCGTAGACCGGGTACATCAGCTTGTCGTTGATCGCCACCTGCGGGAACGTTCCCGCCGGGAACATCGAAACCGCCCGGATCCCGTGGGTCTCGTACAAGCGGGTGATGTCACGGATCGCGTCCATGCCCCGGTTCGGGTCGACCGGCGCACCCGGGATGAACCGGTCCGGGTAACGCTTCAATGCCTCGACGCCCTGGGAGTCCTCCGCCGTCGACACGCCCACCAGCCCCTGGGCGACGCCCCAGCGGTCCATCTCGCCCACCGTCAACGCAATCGGATCTGCGACGTCGCGCAGCTTCTTGTCGGGCACGTCACCGAACAGGTACTCCGCGGGAAACTCGAAGTCCTCCTTCGACTCGGCGTCCTTGGTCTGTTGCGTGATGAACCGGTAGGTCGCCTTCATGTCGGGGTGGGGAAACCCGATCATCGTGTCGATCACGGCAACGTCGCTGGGCATGGTCATGGCAGGCGAGCCTAGAACGTGTTCTGTTCTGGTCGGCCAGTCACGCTTCACCAAGCGGCCGGTGTCAGGAAGAACGGCAGGCAGCTCCGGCGCACTCCCCCGCCCGAACTCGAAAGCAGACTAGTGAAGCTTGACGAGGGCCTTGCGGAGGTTGCGGACGCCCTGGGCGATGCGCTGCTCGTTCTCGATCAGCGCGAACCGCACGTGACCGTCGCCGCCGGGACCGAAACCCACGCCCGGTGACGTGGCGACGTTCGCCTCCCTGACCAGGTACGACGCGAACTCGACCGAACCCATCTCGCGGTACGCCTCGGGAATCGGCGCCCACACGAACATGGTCCCCTGGGGCGGGGTCAGTTCCCAACCGATGCGGTTCAGCCCGTCGCAGAGCACGTCACGGCGGGACTGGTAGATCGGCTGCACCTCTCTGGGATGCTCCGGATCCTCGTTCAACGTGACCGTGGAGGCGATCTGGATCGGCTGGAACGTGCCGTAGTCGAGGTAGCTCTTGAGCTTGGTGAGCGCAGCGACGATCTCGGGGTTGCCCACCACATAGGCCATGCGCCAACCGGCCATCGAGAACGACTTCGTCATCGAGTACAGCTCGACCGCGCACTCCTTGGCACCCTCGGCCTGCATGATGCTCGGCGGTTCGTATCCGTCGAAGCCCAGCTCGGCATAGGCGTTGTCGTGCACCAAAACGACGTCGTTCTCGCGGGCGAAATCCACGATCCGCTGCATGAACTCCAGGTCGACACAGGTGGTGGTGGGATTGTGCGGAAACGACAGCACGATCACCCGCGGCTTGGGCCACGAGTAGCGATAGGCCTCCTGGACGTTCTCGAAGAAGTCCTCGTCGTCGCCCATCGGGATCTCCCGCACGTCCGCCCCGGCGAACAGCGGCCCCCAGATGTGGATCGGATACGACGGCGAGGGCACCAGCGCCGCGTCACCCTGGGCGAGCAGGACCCACATCAGATGCGAAAAGCCCTCTTTCGCGCCGATCGTCGCGATGACCTCGGTGTCGGGGTCGATGTCGACGCCGAAGCGTCGCTGGTACAGCGCGGAGACCGCCTCACGCAGCTTGGGGATCCCGCGTGAAGACGAATAGCGATGGTTCCGCGCATTGTGCGCTGCCTCGCAGAGCTTGTCGACGGCCACCTGCGGAGAGGGCAGGTCGGGGTTGCCGAAGCCGAGGTCGATCACGTCCTCACCGGCGTGGCGTGCGGCGATCTTCAGTCCGTCGATGATCGTGAACACATACGGGGGAAGGTTGGTGATGCGCCGGAACTCCATGGACTCCACGATAACGGTGAGGGCCCGGCGGGGAACCTTCCCTTTGTCAGCCGGTGCGTTGCCCGGCGAGCAGCGCCGCGCCGATCCCACCGGCCCACTCGCCCATCGTCGCTCGCTCGATCGGCACCGGCGGTCGCACGCGCGCGCCGATCACCAATCCCGGGAATGCCTCACGGATCGGATCCATGACAATGTTGCCCGCTTCGATGAGTCCGCCACCGATGATCACCATCTCCGAGTCGAGCACGGCGACCAGATTGGCGATGCCGAGCGCCACCCACCAACCGAAGTGGGCCATGATCTCGTGCGCGCCGGTCGCGCCTTCGTGGGCCGCGCGGGTGACATGCTCGCCGCGCACGTCCTCGGGGTTGCCCCCGGCCAACTCGACCACCCGGGGCGCTCGGCCACCTTCGGCCGCGTCACGGGCGATCCGGGCGAGGCCGCTGCCCGACGCATAGCGCTCCCAACAGCCGTGGCGACCACACGGGCACGGTGGCCCGTTCGGGTCGATCACCATGTGCCCGGCCTCACCGCCGAAACCGTGCGCGCCCCGGAGGAGTTCCCCCTTGACCGTGACGCCGGCGCCGATGCCGGTACCCAGGGTGAGGAACAGCGTGTGGTTGTGGCCGCCCCATGCGCCGCGCTCGTGTTCGGCCCACGCGGCACAGGTGGCGTCGTTGTCGACCGCTGTCGGCAGGCCGGTGGCGGCGCTGAGACGTTCGGCGAAAGCGATGCGACCGATGCCGGGCAGGTTCGGACCGGTGTGCATGACGCCGTCACGGTCGACCAGTCCGGGCGCGCCGAGCCCGACCGCGGTGATGTCCGCGCCGAGGTCGCCGCGCGCCGCGGCGCGCAGATCGGCGACGAGGCCGGTCATGGCGTCGACGAGTGCGTCGGGACCGTCGTGCGGAGTGGGGACGCGCTTGGAGAGCAGGATCCCGAACTGGTCCTGGCCCTCGTCGAAGGCGGCAGCGGTGTCGAGCACGACCCCGAGCAGCTTGGTCCCGCCCAGATCGAGACCACACACCAGTTGCCGCGGCGCCGGGTCAGTCATCGTCGACCCGGATCGCCTCGAAGCCGTCGTCGGGAGCAGGCCGAGTTCGGCCGGGTTTGGCGGCCCGGAACGCCTCGGAGGCCAGCTCGCGCAGTGACTCGAACGCTGACGGGATCGCCTTTGGGTCCGACACCAGTTCCTCGGCCGCATCCAGGGCGTTGCGGGCCGCGGCGATCAACTCGAGCGCTGCGGTCTGGAACAGCTCGACGCCCTCGCTGGCGAGGTGATGCGCGGGGTCGTCGCGCGACTCGGATCCGAACCGACCGGGGTCGGCGGTCGGGTCCGCGAACGCATCGAGATCGTCCCAGTCGGCACCCCAGAGATCCTCGTCGGTATCGTCGATGATCTCGTCATCGGGCTCGTCGTCCCAGGGCACTGCGCTCGGTTGCCCCGGCGTCTCGGGCACAGCGTCCTCGGTGGGCGCCTCGTCCGTCGCCGGTGCCTTCTCGGCCGGCGCCATCTTCGCGGGCGCCTTCTTCCTGGCCGGCGCCTTCTTCGCGGGCGTCTTCTCCTCAGCGGATGCCTTCTTCGCCGGCGCCTTCTTCCTGGCCGGAGTCTTCTTCGCAGCCACCTTCTTCGCAGACACCTTCTTCGCGGGCGCTTTCTTCGCGGGCGTCTTCTCGGTCGGCGTCATCGGGCCACCTTCCTCTCGCTCCTGGACTCGGGCGGGGCCGTGGCCGCGACCGCCGAGCGCGCGTCGGAGCGCGGCCCGAAGGTGACCCGCAAGGTGCCCTCATGGAGTTTCGCCGAGCGCACCGAGCGCCGCCGGAGGGCATCGGGCAGGGTCACCAATCGCCGGTACGAGTCGACGCGGATCGACAGCTCGTCGCCCGACCGCGACAGGTCCAGATCGTCGCTCGCGGTGAAGGGCAGCGGCAAGCGCAGCACCGCGGTGCCGTCGGGGTCGAGATCGACGCCCATGGGTTCGGCCTCGTGCAGCAGGACGTGCGCATCGAGATCGCCGTAGATCTCGTCGGCGAGCGCCCGCAGGCGATCGGGACCGACCAGCTCGCGATCCGACAACTCGGCTCGCAGAATCGGCAGGGGCGCAAATCCGTCCTCGATGGCCCCGAGGTGGTCGAGTTGGGCCTGTTTCCAACGGGCGAACCACGGGTCGGTCACCGCCGCGGGCAACAGCCGGTTCACGACGACGGCGTCGACCCGGTAGCCGAACAGCGACAGATAGGTGTAGGTCCGTCGCGCCTCGGCGATCACCATCTTCTCGGGGTTCACGACCAGGCGGATACTGGTGATCGTGGGGTCGCTGAGCACCTCACGGACACCGTCGAGACGGTCGTAGAAGCGCCGCCCCGCGCCGAACACCGCGTCGTCCGCGACGGGAAGATTCGACACCCGCGACAGCACCGGGCCGACCAGCTTGTTGACCCGTCGACCGACCGGAAAGACCCGGTCCATGTACCAGGCGAGGATCTCGGGAAGTGACAGCAGGCGAATCGTCTCCGCGGTGGGCGCGCAGTCGACGACCACGACATCCCACTCTCCCGAGGAGACGTAGGTGTTGATGTCCCCGAGCGCGAACACTTCCTCCAGGCCGGGCAGCATCGACAACTCCTCGGCACGGATGCCCTCGAGGCCCGCCCAGTCGAACACGTCGAGCAGGTAGGCCTGGATGTCGGCCCATGAGTCCTCCATACGGTCCTGGGCGTCGAGTTGCTGACCCCAGAGGTTCTCCTCGTCGGCGACCGGTGCGACGCGCGGACCGAGCTCTGCGTCGAACGCATCGGCGAGCGAATGCGCCGGGTCGGTCGAGATCACGACCGTTCTCAGGCCCGCGTCCGCGCAACGCAACGCGGTCGCAGCGGCGACGCTCGTCTTGCCGACTCCGCCCTTGCCCGTGAACAACAGCACCCGCGTGGCGGGTTGGCTCACGCTCCGGCCGCCGCGTGGATGTGTTCGACACGCGCCTTGAGGTCACGCAGCGCGGTATGGATGATCTTGCGTTCGGTGCGTGTCTTGACGATGTTGGGCAACGGCATGACCAACTCGACCTCGAGCAGGTACAGGACCTCGGTCTTGTGTGGATCCCCGGGCACCGGCGTGAACGTGTACGAACCGTCCAGCTTGCGGGTCATGTCGCCTTCTTCGAGCACCCACGAGATCCTCTCGGGCAGACCGGAGAAGTTGTAGCGGAGCCGGTAATCGGTGCTGCGACCGAACGCCGCCGCCCGGAACGCCACGCGGAGCGGATTTCCCTGCCCGTCGCGTTCGAGCACGGTGGCTTCCTTGAGATCCGGTGCCCATTCGGGATACCGCTCGACATCGGTCGCAACCGCGACACAGGTCTCGGGTGGCGCATCGACCACCAGGGCTTCGCGCTGAACCGAATGATCTGCCATCGGTGAGACTCCTCGGACTTCTCGATCAGGCCGATCCAGACACCTCCGGGTCGGCGCATTCACGCTAGTGCTGAGCCAGGCGACCTGTGCCGTCTGTCGGTCCGGCCCATTGCGCGCCTCGCCCTGGCATGCTACCCGTTCACAGACGCGGCACTGGCCGGACGAGGTGAGTGCCGATCGCTGCGGTGCCCGTCGGTGCCGGGCCCGAGCTTCACGGCGGCGGGGAGCCACGGCGCTTCCGGCGGCGGAAGAGCTGGTCGAAATCGTCCGGATCGGCACGTTCGGCGGTTTGTTCGTCGGCGGATGCGGTGGCCTCGACCGTCGGCTCCATGGTCGTCTCGACGGCTGGGCCGGGAGCGGACGAGGGATCGACAACGATCGCCGCGAACGTGCCGTGGCGGGCGGCGTACCAGGCGATCGCCGCCAGTGCCGACATCGGGGCGAGGATGCCGAAGGCCAGTGCGCTGAACGGGCGAAGACCGGCCGTGACGAGTGCGACGATGCACTGGGCGACGAGCGCGAGACGCAGCGCTCTGGCCACGGCGGGGGGCGCCGCGTCGACGAGCCAGACCATCCCCGGCATCGTCACCCGGTCGTCACGACTGCGCGCCGCCGCCACGCCGAACGCGACCACGAACACGACCGAACCGACCGCGAACAGCACCAGCGAGAAGACCACCGCGACGAGCCCGGCGATCCCGCGTGGCGCGAACGCGGCGATCACCTGGGTGACGGTGAACACCACGGTCGCCACGACGACGACCCTCACCGTCGGTACCGCCCAGGCGTCAGCCTCGGATGCCACCGGGCGTCCGCTTCGATCGTTCGATGGTGTCGTCCAGCGCGGCGGCGAGTTGCCGGGCGAGATCGTCATAGGAGAATCCGCTCACCGCTCGGGTGCGCCCGGCGACGGCGAGGCGACCACGTCGCTCCTCGTCGACGAGCAGGCGCCGGATCGCCGTGGTCACCGCGCCGACCGAAGAAGGGTCCTGGACCACCAACCCGGTCTTCTCGTCCTCCACGGCATCGGCGGATCCGCCGCTCGAACCGGCGACCTGGGGAACGCCGCTCGCGGCGGCCTCGAGGAAGACGATGCCGAAACCCTCCTGTTCGATGCCGAACCATCGGTTGCGACAGCACATGGCGAACACGTCGCCCATCGCGGTGAAGTCGGCGAGGTCGTCTTCGGGGACCCGCCCGACGAGCTCCACCGGCGCGCCGGTGCGGGCGATGATGCGTTCCAGACGGGCCCGGTCTCGTCCGGTGCCCCCGATCAGCACCCGCAGGTCGGTGAATTCGCCGGCGAGCCGGGCACTCGCCCGGATCAGGGTGTCCATGCCCTTGCGCGGCACCAGGCGCGACACGCTCACCACGACCGGGGTGTGCGGCGACAGTCCGTAACGGGCGCGTACCGCGATCCGACGGTCGTCGCCGGGCACGGTGAAGCGCTCGGTGTCGACCCCGGGGGGGAGCACCACGGTCGGCAGTGCACGGCCGGCCACCCGTTCGGCCTCGGCCGCAGGGAACGGCCCGGCCGCGATCACCAGGGCGGCGCCTCGCAGGATCCGCCCCATCCGGGTACGCAATGGCGGGATCCGGGCCGGCACGGTGACTTCGGCGCCGTGGACCACGACCGCATAGGGACGGCTCAGTCGCGGCCCGAGCGCCGCCAGTGGCAGCAGCGGGTCGAGCACGATCAGCTCCGCGCCGTGCTGCTCGGCGAGCCGGTCGATCCGTCGGGCGAGCCCCGCGTGCGGGAACAGGACCCGATCCCGGTCGCGTCGAATCAGAAAATCCTCCGCCGCGTCGAACGCCGCCGCGCCCGGGTACGGGGTCGCGAGCACCGCGGTGTCGTCGGGGTCGAGGCGCCGCCACAGTTCATAGAGGTACGACTGGATCCCACCGAGCTTGGGTGGGAAGTCGTTGGTGACCAGGAGGTGACGCACGGTCGTCGGCGGTCGCGCGGTGCGGGTCAGCCCAGTTCGTCGCGCATGCGGAGGATCTCCTCGACGATCTCCATGCATCGCTGACACGGCGGCAGCGACTGGGGATCGCGGCTCGGGACGAACACCTCGCCACACAACGCCTCGAGCGGCGTGCCCTCGATGTAGGCCATGGTGACCAACGTGTCGGCGTCGGCGTCGTTCTCGCGGGCCACCACGTGGGCGACCTTCGGCGGTTCGTGATCGACGATCGGGTCGGCCACCTGAGGGGCGACGACCGTGGAGGTCATGTGAGTTCTCCGTCGAGTTCGCTCTCGGAGATCTCGTCGACCGTCGCGGAGGGACCGCACCAACGACACACGACCGACTCGACCTGCTCGTCGAGCACCTCGGTGTCCTCGATGGCGAGTGCGCCGCCGACCGAATAGTGGTGGAAGGCTTTCGTGCGGCGGGCGGTGGTGACGTCGAACCGGGTCAGGTTGCCACAGGCTCGGCAGCGGTAACGGGGGGCGGACACACGCCCAGCGTACCGACCGGGTGTGGGCGACCCGAAGCGCGAACCCGGGTCGGCAGCACGACGAACGCACGTTCGGGCTACGCTGTCGAGCCGCATGCCCCTGCGCACCGACGACGCCCAACGCAGTCTGGAAGACCTCGGTCGGCCGATCCGCGACACGCCGTTCTGCGTGATCGACGTGGAGACGACCGGCGGGTCGGCCGCTCAGGGCGCGATCACCGAGATCGGGGCGGTGCGGGTACGGGGAGGCGCCTGCGAAGGCACCTTTTCGACCCTGGTCGACCCGGGCATGCCGATTCCGGCCGAGATCACCGCGCTGACCGGCATCCGGGCCGACATGGTCGCCGACGCGCCACCGTTCCGGGCGCTGGTCGACGATCTCACCGCCTTCGTCGGCGACGCGGTGATCGTGGGGCACAACATCCGCTACGACCTCTCCTTTCTCGCCGCGGAATTCGAGCGTTCCGGACGGTCGCGCCTCGCCAACCGATCGGTGTGCACGCTGGCGTTGGCGCGGCGTCTGATCCGCGACGAAGTGCCCAACTGCAAGCTGGGGACCCTCGCAACGTGCCTGCGTCTGGACCACCGGCCCAGCCACCGCGCGCTGGACGACGCGCTGGCCACGACCGATCTGTTCATGGCACTGCTCGAGCGGGCCGGCACCTTCGGCGTGCTCGGTCTGGAAGACCTCTTCGTGTTGCCCCGACTCGCGGGCCACCCCCAGGCGGCCAAGCTCCGCCTGACCGAGGACCTTCCCCGTGCCCCCGGCGTGTACGTGTTCAAGGACCGCGCCGACAACGTGCTGTACGTGGGCAAGGCGACCGATCTGCGCAGCCGGGTGCGGTCGTACTTCTCGAGTGACGAACGGCGCAAGGTCGCCGAGCTGTTGCGGTCGACCCACTCGATCGACCACGAGGTGAGCGTGCATCCGCTCGCCGCGGCGGTCCGTGAGGTGCAACTGATCGCCGAGCATCTGCCCCGCTTCAACTCGCAGGCGACCCGCTGGCGGGCGATGGCCTATGTGGAACTCACCGACGAGGCGTTTCCCCGCCTCAAGATGACCCGCACGCCTCCTTCGGCCGGCGCCGCGTACCTCGGTCCGCTGTCGTCGGCCGGGGCGGCACATCGGGTGATCGACGCGGTGACCACGGTCGTGCCGTTGCGCCGCTGCAGCACGAAGGTCTCCGCGGCCACCTTCGGCCAGCTCGACCTCGACGGGATCGGCCTGCCACGCCCGACCCCGTGTGCGCCCGCGCAACTCGGGGTGGCGTGGTGTCCGTGCGCGGGCGAGGTCGCCCCGGTCGAGTACGCGGACCTGTGTGCGGTGATCGAGCGGGGTTTCACCCACGAGCCCGACGCGTTGTTGGGGCCGTTGCGGCGGCGACTCCTGGAGTTGGCCGACCAGGAGCGCTTCGAGCAGGCCGCAGAGGTGCGGGACCGCGCCGCGACTCTCGCCGAGGCGATCCGCCGACGTCGACGTCTCGAGTCGTGGCGCGCGCCCGCGCGGATCGTGGTCGAGCACCGGGACGGCTCGGGCGCCGAGATCGTCCATGGGCTGTTGGGCCGCACCTGGCCGGCCGGTGAGCGACCGCGGTGCGCTCCGGCGTCGACGCCGGTGCCGACGCCCCGCGGCCCGGTGACGCGCGAAGAGGCCTACGAGCGGCTGTGCATCATCACCGAACTGGAACGGGCACGCTCACCCTGGCGCGTGGTCGAAGTGGAGGGCACCCTCGCCGAACCGATCGGCGCGATCGACCGTTTCGAGGTCGCGGGCACGAGCGACCGACGGCGTGGGCACGGGCGGTCCGACGAGCGGTCCGACATGCGGTCCGACAACTAGCGTTCATTCGGTGCGTGAGGCATTCACCATCCTCTACAGCCGCATCTTCATCGAGTCGATGCTCGTCATCGGAGTCGTGGCGCTGGTCGTCGGACGGCTCCGACGACGACTGCGAGTCAGCCCCGATCAGGCGACCCGGGCACCGGTGTTGTGGCTGGTGAACTTCACCGCCGACGCCCGTCTGCATCGCCGCCTCCGCCGGCTCGCGGCGCGGGCCCGTGCCGCGGCACGGGGCGGCATCCGGCATCGCCGTCGTCGGGGGAGCACGCCTTCCCAGCGACTCGCGCTCGACCTGGAGTTCGAAGTCGCCAATCTCGACGAACGCCTGGTCGACTCGCGCCGTCTCGACTACGACGGTCAGATGGCGGTGGTGAAACGGATCCGGGCCGACGCCGACCGCATCGACGCACTCGTCGATCGGGCAGCGGCCCTCGTCGAACGCGAGGCCACCGATCCGTCGTCGACCATGGCCCTGGACCCGATCGGGGCGATCGCGACGCGCCTGGAGCAACTCGAGACGGCCCGTGACGAGGACTCGGCCCGGGTCATCGACGCGTCGGGAGCGCCGGCGTCCCCGGCTGCGATCGAGACGACGGCGCTAGATTCGCCGTCGTGATCTCGGCATTCGTCCTCATCTCGGCCCGTCCCGACCGCATCGCCGCACTGGCGTCGGAGCTCGCGGACGTCGAAGGGGTCGCCGAGGTGTACTCGGTGGCGGGCGACGTCGACATCGTCGCGATCGTCCGGGTGCCCGAACACGACCAGCTCGCCGAAGTCGTGACCGGCCACATCGCCGGCCTGGACGGGATCATCTCGACCCGGTCGATGGTCGCCTACCGTGCCCACTCCCGCCACGACCTCGAGGCGATGTTCAGCCTCGGCACAGACTGACCGACTCCGACATCGGAGCGGAACACTCGCCACCCGGGACCTCAGTTGCCGGCGGCACCGTTCGACACGCTGACGAGACGGTCGAGCACGGCTGCCGCACGACCGTCGTCGAGCACGTCCGAGGCCAGTGCGTAGCCGTCGGCCACCGTGTCGGCGAGATCGGCCACGACGAGCGCGACCGCGGCGTTGATCGCCACGATGTCGCGATGACGACCCCGCTCACCGCCGAGCACGGCCCGGGCCGCCGCGGCATTCACCGCGGCGTCGGCACCGCGCAGGTCGTCGGGAGCGGCAGGGGCGATGCCGAACTCGGCCGGATCGAGCGTCCAGGTGGAGACCGCACCATCCCGCAGTTCGGTGACGGTCGTGGTGGTGGTCGTGGTCACCTCGTCGAGCCCGTCGTCGCCGTGCACGACCATCGCCCGGTGGCTTCCCCGGGCGGCGAGCACACCGAGCATGCGTTCGGCCATCGACGCGTCGGCGAGCCCGATCAGGTGCCGGCGGACCCGGCCCGGGTTGGTCATGGGCCCGAGCACGTTGAACGACGTCGCGATGCCCAACTCACGGCGGGGAGGCCCGGCGTGACGGAACGCCGGATGGAAGCGGGGAGCGAAGCAGAAGCCCATCCCGGCCTCGGCGACACAACGGGCGACGCCACGGGGGTCGAGATCGATCGCCACCCCGAGCGCTTCGAGGACGTCCGCGGCACCGCACGACGACGAAGCGGCGCGGTTGCCGTGTTTGCACACCTTGGCGCCGGCTCCGGCGACGACGAACGCGGTGATGGTCGACACGTTGATCGTGTGGGCCCGGTCGCCTCCCGTCCCGACCACGTCCATGGTCGCATCGGGTTCGTCCAGCGGCACCGTCGCTGCGACCGTGAGCATCGCGTCGACGAGTCCGCCCAGCTCGGACACGGTCTCGCCCTTCATGCGGAGCGCGACCATGAACGCGGCGATCTGAGCCGGGGTGGCGTCGCCGGCGAGGATTTCGGCCATCGCCGCTTCGGCGACCGAACCGGCCAGGTCGCCGCCCGAGGTGAGGACCCCCAGCACCCCCGGCCAGCCCCCGGACGAGTCGAATGCCGTGTCTGCCATGGCCGACGAATCTACCGAGACGATGCGCCCACCGGCGTATCGGATGAATCGTCACGACCGGCTCTTCCGTGCAACCCCCGCCGCATGGCCAGGCGGCGTTGCAAGCGCCCGATCAGCCAATCGATGGCCGTCGCGGCCAGCAGCACCGCGCACAGGTCGATGCCCACCCGGTAGCGGGTGTTCCCGAAGGTGAGCGCCTCGACCACCACCGCGATCAACGCGATACCGACCAGCGGGTACAACGCGATCCGGCGTCGGCGCCACAGGACGACGCCCGGGACACTCAGCAATGCGAGCAGCCAGAACGAGAACTGCGACGCGCGGACCAGATCGTAGGACCCGCGCTTGTCCACGTAGCGGTCCGCGAAGTTCTGCTGCTTGGGCTGGTACACCCCGAACATGCGGCCGATGCGTGCCGCCACCACCAGGGGAACCTGGCTCTTGTGGTGCGAGTAGTAGCGGACCGCCCGCTTCCGGTAGTACTCGTCGAGCACCGACTGGTCGGGCACGTCGCCTTCGGCCGGTTCGGGTGGATGCGAGTCGGCCGTGCAGCTCACCGACCAGTAGCCGATGTACTTGCCGTAGAACACCGAATCGCAGGCACCGGTGAGCATCGTCTGGCCGAACCCGGTCGACACCAGCACCGGATGCTCGAAACGATGCAGGTTGTAGACAAACCAGGGTCCGAACACCAGCAGCGGGATGACCGTCACGAGCACCAGGAACTTGATGCGCACCACGTTCGACAGCGCATAGCGGCGCGACCAGATCATCGGCACGAGCGCCACCACGAACAACACACCCAGCTCGGGCCGTGCCGACGCCGAGAGCGTCAGACCCAGCGAGGCGACGGCGGCCCACTGCCAGGTCGGACGGCGCGAGAACGCGTAGAAGCCGTATAGCGCGAGCATCAGGCCGAACAGCACCAACGTCTCGGACATCAACAACGTCGAGCTGATCCAGATGTTCGGATAGAAGGCCGCGATGATCGCGGCGATCAGCCCGGCCCGTTTGCCGATCAGCCGTGCGACCAACAGGCCGACGAGCACCACCGTCGCCGCGCTCAGGACGCTCAGGAGATACCGCATCGACTGCGGCGACTCGAAGCCCGCCTTGAAGAACCCGGCGAGCAGCACGATGAACCCCGGCGGGTGCGACGCGGAGGGGACCGGCTGGCCGTACTGCACGGTCAATACGTCGAGGAACCCGCGTCCCGCGGCCACCTGGGTGGCCGGCCAGTAGTAGAAGAACCGTGGATCGCCCCAGAACCGTTGATGGGCTCGGACGCTGTAGCTGTAGTAGGCGGGGATCGCGAACGCGACGACGCCGACGACCCCGAGCGACAGTTCGAACCATCGACGGCCGAGGCGGGTGCGCACCGCCACGTCGGTCATGGCGCCCGCGCTCTTATGCGATGCCGTCGACGATGCGCATCCGGACCCTCGACATCAGGCGCTGCGGCGACGCTGCCGAATGATTCGTCGACGATCGCGTTCGGTGCACCCGCCCCACACGCCGTTCTTCTCGCGCACGTCGAGGGCGTGCTCCAGGCACGGGCCGGTCACCGGACACTGCGCACACACGGCCTTGGCGGCCTCGATCGCCTCGACGTCGTCGTCGGCCGGATAGAAGACCGCCGCATCGAGTCCTCGACACGCGGCCTGGGCGTGCCAGGCGGGTTGTCTCGTGGAGGGGGTGTCGGTGGCTTGTCGGTTCGAGGGTCGCATGTTCCCCGGTCGATCGTGGGTGGAGAAGACGAGCCACTCTCGCGGATGGGTGTGACTTTTGTCCAGCCGGATCGCCGACCGAGCCCGTTCCGGGGGCCGGCTGGCCCGTGGCGAACCCCGGACCTCTACGATGCGGGAGATGCCTTCTGTGTGCCACCGCGTCGCGTTTCGCCGTTCCCGGACCACCGGCGACCCGCAGTGACCCCTCGAGGCTGGTTCGACCGGACGTCGGCGATCGCCCGGATGGAGGACGAGACGCTCGACGTCCTCGTGGTCGGCGGCGGGGTCACCGGTTGTGGTTGTGCCCTCGACGCGGCAGCCCGTGGCCTCAAGGTCGGACTCATCGAAAAGGACGATTTCGCCTCGGGCACCTCGTCGAAATCGTCCAAGATGGTCCACGGCGGCCTGCGGTATCTGCAACAGGGCGACGTCCGGCTCGTCTACGAGGCCCTGCGCGAGCGGCAGATCCTCATGAGGAACGCCCCGTACCTCGTCGAGATCCTGCCCTTTCTGCTGCCCGTGCTGACCGGACGGGACTCACCGGTGCCCCGCAAGCTCGCCCGCCTCCTCGGAAGCGCCATGTGGGCCTATGACCTCACCGGTGGCGCACGGATCGGCAAGCTGCACAAGCGCCTCGATGCCGAGGAGGCGATTCGCCACTTCCCCACGGTCAAACCCGAGCGGATGAACTCCGCCTACCTGTACTACGACGCCCGCACCGACGACGCCCGACTCACCTTGACCCTGGCCCGCACCGCTGCGATCGAACACGGCGCCTTCGTGGCGAACGGCGTCGCGATGCAAGGCGTGATCCACGACGAAGACGGCCGGATCCGGGCCATCGAGGCGATCGCGGACGGTCGCCGGTTCGCGATCCGTGCGCGCGCCGTCGTCAATGCCACCGGCGTGTGGGCCGACGACGTACGCGCCTTGGACGAGGGTGCTCACCCGAACTCGATCCGACCGGCCAAGGGGATCCACATCGCGGTCCCGTGGGACAAGGTCCGCAACGACATCGCGGCGGTCCTGCCCGCCGGTGGTGGGCGTTCGATCTTCGTCGTGCCCTGGTACGACACCGACCGCGACGACGGGGTGCCCGACCTCACCTACCTCGGCACGACCGACACCGACTACGACGGTCCCCTCGACGACCCCCAGTGCACCCCCGAGGACGTCGCGTACCTGCTCGACGCCGCCAACGCCGCGCTGACCACCGACCTCCGACCCGGCGACGTGCTCGGCTCGTGGGCCGGCCTGCGACCACTGGTGAAGGCGAGCCAGAACGGCCGCGACACCGGGGCGTCGGGGAAGCGTTCGAAACGGGCCACCAAGGACCTGTCCCGTCGCCACCAGGTCACCGTCGCCAACTCGGGGATCGTGACGATCACCGGCGGCAAGTTGACCACGTACCGACAGATGGCCGTCGACACGATCGACACCGTCGCCGCCGCGCTGGAAGGCACCAGGATCCCCCGCAGTCGCACCCGGAAGCTACGGCTCCACGGGGCGGACGGCGCGGAGGAGGTCCTCGAACGCCGTTCGGAGGTGCTCTCACGCCACACGGTCGAACATCTCGTCGGCCGCTACGGCGCGGACGCGGCCATCATCGAGGCGATGGTCGCCTCGGACCCCGACCTCGGCCGCCCGCTCGTCGACGGGCTCCCGTACCTGCGGGCCGAGGCCGTGTTCGCCGCCCGCTACGAAATGGCCCGCAGTGTCGACGACGTGTTGTCGCGTCGCACCCGGGCCCGGCTGCTCGCCCGGGACGCATCGTCGGCCGCAGCCGAGGACGTCGCAGACCTGATCGGTGACGAACTCGGCCTCGACGCCGACGCGCGCGCCGCACAGGTGACCGCCTACCGGGACCGGATCGAAGCCGAACGTCGAGCGCCCGGTCTCCCGGTGAGCGGATCGACGAGCGACCTCGCCCCGATGCGGCCCGAGAGCAGCGCTTCCAACGGGTAGCGTGCGGGTTCCATGAGCGCCGATCCGCCTCCGGGCACCGCCACTCCGGCGATCGTGTTGGCCGGTGGTGCGGCCGACGCCACCGCCCATTTTCCGCCCACCGCAGACGCCCGACCCACCCTGGACGACGCGCTCACCAACCGACTGGCCGACACCGGCGCGGCCGTCGACACCACACCGGCGACCCGCGCCGAGCACAGCCGGGACTGGTGGCCCCAGGCGATGATCTGGGCGACCGACGGCGAGGTTCCCGCACTCGGCGCGGCGGTGGTCACCCCGCACGACGCCGACGAGGTCGCTGCGGTGCTCCGGATCTGCAACGAGGCGCGCGTGCCCGTCACCGCGTCGGGTGGACGAAGTGGCGTGTGCGGGTCGGCGGTGCCCGTGTGCGGCGGGGTGATCCTCGACACGACCGCCATGTCGGGCATCGTCGACGTGGACGCCACCTCGATGATCCTCGACGTGCTGCCGGGCACCTTCGGCGATGCACTCGAGGACGTGCTCCGCTCCGACCACGCCGTCACCGTCGGGCACTGGCCCCAGTCGATGACGCTGGCGACGGTCGGGGGTTGGCTGGCGTGCCGGGGCGCCGGGCAGTACTCGACCCGCTACGGCAAGATCGAGGACATCGTCGTCGGCCTCGACGTCGTGCTCGCCGACGGCACGCTGATCCACACCGGCGGACAACCCCGTCAGGCCGTCGGGCCCGACCTGAACCAGCTCTTCGTCGGGTCCGAGGGCACCCTCGGCGTGATCACCGGCGCGCGGCTCCGACTCCATCCCGCCGCGGCGACCGAACGCCGGGCCGCGTATGCGTTCGACGACTTCGGGGTCGCCCTCGACGCGTGCCGCCGGGCGGTCCAACGCGGCGCAACTCCGGCGGTCCTGCGCCTGCACGACACCACCGAGGCGGTCCGCTTCGGGCTGGAGGGTCGCCACCTGGTGATCGTCCTCGACGAAGGCGACCCGACGATCGTCGACGCGGCGATGGCCGTGGTCGACGACGAGTGCCGACGCGACGGCGAGCGGCTCGACGACGGCGACACGATCGTGGCGGCGTGGATCGAGCACCGCAACGACGTCGCCGCCCTCGAGGCACTGATCACCAAGGGCTACGTCGTCGACACGATGGAGGTGGCCGGACCGTGGTCGCGCCTGGAGGCGATCCACACCGCCGCCACCGAGGCGATCGGGAGCATCGACGGCACCCTCGTGGTGAGCTGTCATCAATCCCACGCGTACACCGACGGCGCGTGTCTGTACTTCACCTTCGCGGCACAGGTCGACGCCGGGTCGCGCAACGCCTACTACGTCGCCGCCTGGGATGCCGGCACCCGAGCGGTGCTCGGTGCGGGCGGGGCTCTCAGCCACCACCACGGCGTCGGGATCAACCGGGCGCGCTTCGTTCGTGACGCCCTCGGCGGCGGCCTCGACGTGTTCGCCTCGATCAAGGCCGCGCTCGACCCCAACGGCATACTCAACCCCGGCAAACTCGGCCTGCCGTCCGCCTTCGGCGAACCGGCCTGGCCCGGGGCGTCCCGGTGAGCATCCTCGTCGTCGACGTCGGCACCTCCAGCGTCCGCGCCGCGGTCGTCGACGCGGGCGGCGGCGTCGGTTCCGTCCATCAACGGGCCGTACTCCCCACGACTCCCGCGCCGGGTCTGGTCGAGTTCGATGCGGTCGCCATGGCCGACGCGGTCCGCTCCGTCGCCACCGACGCGCTCGCCGAGGCCGGGCCGGTGCGGGCGGTGGGCATCGCCAATCAGCGGGCGTCGACGATCGTGTGGGACCGCGCCACCGGCGAACCGGTCGGCCCCGGTCTCGGCTGGCAGGACCTGCGGACCGTGGGCGAATGCCTCGCATCGAAAGCCGACGGCATCGCACTCGCCCCCAACCAGTCGGCGACGAAGATCGCCTGGCTGTTGGACCAGGCCGATCCCGACCGCAACCGCGACCTGTGCTTCGGCACGGTCGACTCGTGGGTCGCCTGGACCCTGTCGGACGGTCGCCTGCACGTCACCGACCCGACGAATGCGGGACTCACCGGGTTGCGTACCGGCGATGGCACCACCTGGGACGACCACGTGCTCGCGGCGTTGGGGATCCCGGCATCGATGTTGCCGCGCGTCGTCGACTCGATCGGCGAGGTCGGCCCGCTCGAATCGCTCGGAGGGGCGCCGGTGCTCGCCGGGATCGCCGGCGACCAACAGGCCTCCCTCATCGGCCAGGGCTGCGTGGAGCGGGGCGACACCAAGATCACGTTCGGCACCGGAGGCATGCTCGACATCTGCAGCGGTGACGACCGGCCCGGCTTCGCCGTGCGCGGCGCCGGCGGCTGTTTCCCGATCGTCGCCCGCTCGGGGAACGGGGCGCTCACCTGGGGCCTGGAAGCGATCATGCTCGCCGCCGGAACGAACATCGAATGGCTCCGGGACGACCTCGGCGTGATCGAATCCGCCGCCGAGTCCGACGCGCTCGCGGCTTCGTGCACCACGACCGACGGAGTCGTCTTCGTGCCCGCCCTCCTCGGCCTGGGCACCCCGTGGTGGGACTACGGCGCCCGAGGCACCCTGCTGGGAGTCACCCGCGGAACCGGCCGGGCCGAACTGGTGCGGGCCGTGCTCGAAGGCGTCGCCAACCGGGGCGCCGATCTCGTCGAAGCTGCCGAGACCGACAGCGGCGAGACCATCGACGCGTTGCGCGTCGACGGCGGCATGAGCGGGAACGCCACGTTCGTCCAGGCCCTCGCGGACGCCACCGGGCGACCCATCGAGGTGTCGCCAGAGCTCGAAGCCACCACCGTCGGGGCCGCGTATCTCGCCGGCATCGCGGTCGGCCTGTGGTCCGGAACCGACGAAACGGCGGCACTGTTCCACCCGCGGAACGTCGTCGAACCCGCCGGATCGCCCGATCGTGACCGCTGGCGCTCGGCGGTCGAGCGCGCCCGCGAGTGGTATCCCGAGTTGTCGGGGTTGGACTTCTGATCCGACATGCACTCCGGCCGCCGCAGCCTCACCGAGCGCCAAGTCGCCGCCCCCTCCGGCGCGGCGACTTGGCCCAGGGTCGCCCCTTCCAATACATCTAGTGCCGTGACGATCGCCGGATCCCGCCGTCCCGAGGGGCGGCACGAGTCGTCCCCACGTCCTGTTCCCCTGGAGGTAGCACCGTGACGCCCCACCCGCGTGGCAACGAATCCACCGTCGGATCCGACGACGCTGCCGGACCTCCCGGGCGCGGGCCGACCCGCCGTCAGGCCCTGGCGCTCGCCGGTGGATCCGCAGCGGCCGTCGGGCTGGCCCTGGGGCCGTTCTCGCACCTGTTCGCCGGAGCGGCCGACGGTGACCAACCGCCCGAGGTCGCGCTCACGACGTGGCTGATCGGCCTCGAACTGGCTGCGGTCACGCTGTACGAACCGCTGCACACCGACGACGCGTTCGACCAGGTCACGCAATCGCTCGTGGGCACCTGTGCGGGCCACCACGACGCGCAGAGTGCCGCGTTGGGGTCCATGGTGACCGCTGCCGGCGGTGAAGTGCCGACCGACCCGAACCAGGCCTTCGTCGACACGTTCAAGGGCCGGATCGACGGCGCCGCGGACGGGGCGGCCAAGGCCGCGGTGCTCGCCGAGATGGAGAACGGGTTCGCCGCCACCTACGAGGGATCGTTCACGATTCTGACCAGCCCGTCGCTGGCGGCGACCGCCGCGCAGATCCTCGCCACCGATGCCGCCCACGCCGTCGCCTGGGCGGCGGCCGCGAGCGGTCAGGGCAGCGACAACCCGCTCCCGCCGCCCGACGCCATACCCGAGTCGCAGACCGACACCGGACGCTTCACCGAGACGACCTTCACCGAGAACACGACGACCACCGCCGCGCCCGAGACCACCACGGGAGAAGCATCGTGACCACGCAGCCCGACCGCATCCACTCCCGTCGCCGATTCCTCCTCGCCGGCGGCGCTTCGGCGCTGGGCGCAGCGACGCTGGCCGCATGCAGCGGATCGTCGGTGGTGAACACCTCGGGAACGGTCGCCACCACGCTGACGCCGCCCACCGCGCCGCCCACCACCGCGGACGAGGCCACGCTCGCAGCGGCGCGCTCGCTGCTGCGCACCGCGACGTCGCTCGAACACTCGTTGACGGCGTTCTACGCCAAGTTCAACGCGGCCGCCTACCTGAATTCCGATGCGCAACCGTGGGGAACCCAGTTCGCCGGACACCACCGGGCCAACGCATCGGCGCTCGAGGCGCTGACCACGCATGCGCAGGGCAAGCCGTACACCAACACGAACGACTACGTCGACGAGCAATTGGTCGCTCCGGCCCTGAAGCTCGCCGATTCGACGAAGTCGTCCACCAGACTGATCAACCTCGCCGCCCAACTCGAGGCGACGGGAGCCGCGACCTGCACGCTCGCCGTCAGCACGCTCGTCGACGCCGACCAGCGGCGGGGCATCATGGCGGTCGGGGCCACCGATGCACGTCAGGCGTACCTGTGGCGACTCTTCGGAGGTGCTGGCGACCTCGCCGCCGCCCTTCCCGATGCGCTGTTGTCGTTGCGCGACGCGCTCCCCGGAACGGCGTCGGTCGATCCCGCGCCCAGCGACTGACCCGGCGGTCCGCGTCCGGAACGGTGTAGGCTGACGGCGACGGTGAGTCGGCCGGGTGACCGCGGATCGTTCCGTCCGCCGGAGACGGCGATGGGATGATCTGAGGAAAGTCGGGGCTCCAAAGGGCACGGTGCTGGTGCGAGCCAGGACGGGGCGACCTGTCGGACGAAAGGGCCACAGAGAACAGACCGCCGATGACTCCGGTCCACCCAGTGGCCCGGAGCACAGGTAAGGGTGAAACGGTGCGGTAAGAGCGCACCAGCGCCCGGGGCGACCCGGGCGGCTCGGTAACCCCCACCGGGAGCAAGGTCGAGACGGGGAGGCCGGCCCGGCCTCATCCCCAGGTGGACCGCACAGATGGATGGTCACCAAGGCGGCGACAGCCGGAGCGATCCGGACCGACCCGCTGAACAGAACCCCGCTTACAGGCCGGCTCACCGTCGCCTGCCCGGCGAATCACGACCGGCGCGGCCGATCACCTGTGACCTCGCCATGCAGGCTGTTAGGGTGGAGTCGCTCGCGGATTCCTCCCGCATCACCCGCCCCAGCGTCAAACGGGGCGTGATCGACACAGCGAGCAGCGCGGAACGAACGCAGTGCTCTTCACCGCGCAACGAACGGATCTGACAACCGACGACGAGACCGTCGATGGAGCACCACCGATGCCCGACTCTTCCGATGCGGAAGACGTGAACACGCCCACCCGCGCACAGATCGCCTGGTACGCCGAAGCCGCCGCGGCCGGCGAAGCGACCAGTGCCGAACGTGCCACCCTCGAGGCGCACCCCGAACTGTGGCGCGACGTGCTCGAGGAACTGCTGGAGGACACCGAGGAATCGCTGAGCGCCGTCCAACACCTCAACGGCGGAGAGCGGGCCCAGGTCGTCGCGGACTTCGAAGCCGAACGGACCCGGCTCGTGGCGGCCCTGGAACGTTTCGGCACCGGAGACGGCGCCGCGACGCTGCTGGCCACCGAGCCCCGACTGCAGACGTCGTGGTCTGCCGGACGGGTCGTCGCCTGGGGCGGCGGACCGGGACTGCCGCCGACGTCGCTGGACGATCTCGGTGACCTGATCGCCGCGACGGGAGCGCCGACCGACGGCTGGGGCGCCCACCGTTCGGTGCTCCTTCCCTCCGGGGCCGAAGCGTCGGCGTTGTCGCTCCCGGTGGCCGACGCGCTCGGTTGGCTGCTCGACCTCGGCGCCGGCCACACCTCGGGCCCCATCGGAGCCAGCGCCCGGTGGCTCGGTCTGGTGGCGGTCGAGGCGATCCGTCTGGTCGCGGACGGCAAGATCGCCCCGAGCATCCAGGCGCACGGGCGCCGCGACAACGGTCGGACGTCGTATTCGGTTCGTTGGATGCCCGCGCTGGTCGAACGCGACGTGATCGCCCGCCTCGCGGCGCAGCTCCCAGGGTCGGTCTCGGCCATCACTCCCAAGGCCGAACCCCGCGACACGACCCAGGACGCCCTTGCCGCGATGGTCCATGCGTTCACCGCTCAGCCTGCATCGACCATGACGAACGCTGCGGAACCTCCCACGATCCGCACCGCGTCGGATCTGGTCGAAGCGCTGAACGCCCACCTCGACGGCGCCCGCTTCGACGCACCCACCCGGGTCGGATCCGAACTCATGCGCAAGCTCACCAAGTGGACCGCTCCCATCGCCGGTCTCACCGGCGCCCGCCTGGTCATCGAACTGCTCAGCCCCGACGACACCGGTGGCTGGCACCTGTCGGTGCTCGGGCCGGACCCGGACGGCAATCTCGTGCCCGTCGAGGTCGCGATCGTCGACCACCCCAAGCTCGTCGACCAGCTCGAACGGGTCGAGCGTCTCCTGCCCGCGTTGAAGCGGCCGGGCGCCGCCCGCCGAGGCCAGGTCATCCTCAGCCAGGACGAGGCGTGGAGCCTGATGACCGACACCGGACCGCTGCTGGTCAGCATCGGCTTCGACGTCCGGGTGCCGGCGATGACGACCAAGCGGGTCACGCCCACCCTGCGACTGACCGCGGAAGAATCCGACGAGACCGTCGTCGGGGCCCGGCAACTCGCGAATGTGTCCTGGTCGGCACTCTTCGGCGACGTCGAGCTCACGGCGGCCGACATCGCACGGCTGTCGGCCCAGGCCCGGCCTCTGGTGCAGTCCCACGGCCAGTGGGTCGAACTCGACAAGGTCGACCTCGAAGCGGCCGCGGCGGCGCTCGCCGAGCGGGGAGACACCACGCAGCTCACCGGCGCGCAGATGCTGCGCCAGGCCCTCGGTCTGGAAGGAACCCCGCTGGCGGGTGGCATGGTCATCGAGGGTTCGACCTGGGCCGGTGAACTGCTCGCCGCGGCCCGGTCGCTGCCCACCGACCCCACGATCCGCCCCCAGGGCTTCGAAGGATCCCTGCGCTCCTATCAGGCCGAGGCGGTGGCGTGGCTGTCGTTCCTGCACACCGCGGAGCTCGGCGGTTGTCTGGCGCTCGACATGGGACTCGGCAAGACCCCGGTCATGCTGGCCCACCTCGCCGCGGTTCCCGGCAGCGGCCCCTCGTTGGTGATCGCGCCTCCTGCGGTCGTGGCGAACTGGGCGGCAGAAGCTGCCCGGTTCGTACCCGACCTGAAGGTCATGATCCATCACGGTGCGGGACGGGCCGGTGAAGACGACCTCGGCGAGGTCGTCAAGGAAGCCGACGTCGTGATCACCACGTATGGAACGGCGGTGCGCGACATCGACGCACTGGCCGAGCTGGCGTGGGAGCGGGTGATCCTCGACGAGGCACAGGCGATCAAGAACCCGGCGAGTGAGACCGCCCAACAGCTCCGTCGGCTGCACGCCCGCACCCGGGTCGCCCTCACCGGCACGCCGATCGAGAACGGTCTCGGCGACCTGTGGTCGATCCTCGACTTCACCAACCCGGGTCTGGTCGGGCCACGTTCGGCGTTCATCTCGCAGCTCTCGCATTCCTCGGAGAGTCGCTCGAAGAGTGCCGAAGGTGCGCTGCGGGCACTGAACGGCATCCTGGTGTTCCGCCGCACCAAGGCCGAACCCGCCGTCGCCGCGGAGCTTCCTGAACGGATCGACCAGCTCGACCACTGTTCGATGACCGCCGAACAGATCGGGCTCTACCAGGCCGTCCTCGACGCGGTCGTCGCCCGCACCGAGGGCTCCGCGGACGAACGCTCGCAACGCCAGGGACACATCCTGGCCGCGATCACCGCGCTCAAACAGATCTGTGACCACCCGGCCGCGTACACCGGCGACGACGAACCGCTGGACGGCCGTTCGGGCAAATTGGAACGCCTCGAAGAGATCATCGACTCGGTGTTCTCGGCGAACGAGCGCGTGCTCGTGTTCACCCACTTCGCGAGCTGGGGTCAGCGGCTGGCGGAGCACCTGACGGCCAAGACGGGCGTGAAGATCTCCTGCTACCACGGGGGCCTGGCCCGAGGCGCCCGCGACGCGATGGTCGCCGAGTTCCAGAACGGCACCGGGCCGGGCGCGCTCGTACTGTCGCTGAAGGCGGGCGGCACCGGGCTGAACCTGACCGCCGCCAACCATGTCGTGCTCTTCGACCGCTGGTGGAATCCGGCCGTGGAAGACCAGGCACGGGACCGGGCGTGGCGGATCGGCCAGACCCGCACCGTGGTCTCCCACCGCCTGGTGTGCCCGGGCACGGTGGACGAGCGGGTCGAGGACGTCGTCGCCGACAAGCGCCGCGTCGCCGATCTGGTGCTGCCCCGCTCGTCGTCGCTGGCCGATCTGTCGGGCGATCAGCTGCAGTCGGCACTGGGGATCGACGCCTCGACCCTGATCACCTCGGATGATTCCGAGGACGCGGCCACCAAAGACGAACCCACCTTGGAGGCGGCACGATGAGCGGCGGCAAACGACGGTCCAAGCGGAGCCGCAACAAGCCGAGGGTGCGGCCCGATCCCGAGTCGTTCTGGCGCGAGGACGAACCCATGGACCCACCGGCGCCGGTGCGGGTCGACGGTGACCCGACGGCGCCCCTGCGTTCGATCGGTCCCCCACCGGTGCCCCAACACGAAGAACTGCTCCTCGCCTTCGCCGGCGTCGCCAAACGCGCCTCGGACATGGCGATCGCCCTCGCCCACTCGATGGAACTCACCGGGGGCGAGACCGCCGACACCTGATCCGTGCCAGAATCGGGCGGACATGTCCCCCCGATCGTTCCTCCTCGACGACCTCCTCGCCAACTACGTCGCCGATCATTCCCCCACGCCCGACCTGGTGACCACGGCCCTCGTCGACCGCACCGCGGCCCTCGGCGACCCGGCCGGCATGCAGATCGGCGCCGATCAGGCGACCCTGCTGACCGCACTGTGTGCCTTCGCCCAGGTGCGGTCCGCCGTGGAGGTCGGCACGTTCACGGGACGTTCGTCGCTGGCGATCGCCCAGGGTCTGGCGCCGGGCGGGCGGCTGATCTGCTGTGACGTGAACGCCGAATGGACCTCGATCGCCCGGCGCGCCTGGCAGGACGCCGGCGTCGCGGACCGGGTCGAGTTGCGGCTCGCCCCCGCCATCGAGACGCTCCGTGCACTGCCCGACGAGGCGACCATCGACCTCGCGTTCGTCGATGCCGACAAGCCCGGGTATCCCGACTACTACGAAGAACTCGTCCCCCGCCTCCGTCCCGGTGGGCTCCTGCTCGCCGACAACACCCTGTGGCACGGACGAATCGTCGACGAACCCGGAGCCGGCGACGACGCACTCGACGCGCTCCGCCGCTACAACGACCGGGCGGCCACCGATCCCCGCGTCCTCACCACGATCCTCACCGTCGGCGACGGCGTCACCCTTTCGCTCCGTCTGTGAGATGGCCGGTGTCGTTGTAGGAGACCAGCACGCGCCGTGACCCGTTGAACCCGATCCGGGTGATCGACGCCGGCGCCAGGTAGAGATGCCAGGCGACCTCGTCGGGCACCCCGAGCGCCCAGGCGACCGCGGCCTTGATCGGCGACACGTGCGAGACGACCACGACGTCGGATTCGGTGGCGGCGTCGACCAGATCGTCACACGCGGCGCGGACCCGCGCCCCCAATGCGGCGATCGACTCGCCTCCGGGAGGCGCGAAGGCCGGGTCCGACGCCCACCGCTGCCAGGTGTCGGACGGGATGTCGCGCACCGGTCGCCCCTCCCATTCGCCGTAGGACAGCTCGATCCAGCGGTCGTCGAGCGCCACATCGGCGCCGAGGCCTCCGGCAGTCGACCGGGTGCGCAGCAGCGGGCTCGCCACGACCCGGCCTGGTTCGCCGAGCACGGCGGCGACCGCGGCGGCCTGGTCGACCCCCACGGCGTCCAGCGGAGGGTCCGCCCGGCCCAACAGCAACCCGGAGGCGTTCGCCTCGGTCCGTCCGTGGCGCACCAGGATCAGCACAAGGCGCTCACATTCCCGCCTCGGGCCCGCGTGCCAGGGCCGGGTCGAGAGTGCCCGTGGTGAGCAGGCGTCGGCGCCGCTCGGGATCGGCGAGCTCGAATCGCCGCCAGGCCCAGATCAGCACGGCGAGACCAGCGACCTCGAGACCGAGGTCCACGACGAGACCACGGTCGACGACCAGCGACGGCAGATCGGGGAAGTTCGTGCCGAACGCCGGCCACCAGAACCATTCCTTGCGGGTCCACACCCCGTCGAGCACCAGGTGGCAGAACATGCCGATTGGCACGCACAGCCAGCGTCGGCGCGCGGTGCGACGGCGCCGCGTGGCCGCCATCACCACGACGAGGACGGCGATCGGGGCCACGAGCGTGTGCAGGATCCCGTCGTGGCCCGTGACGGCTTCGAGTCCCGGGAGGACCGCACCGAGCGCGATGAGACGGTAGTCCAGGCGGGTCGAGTGGAACACGACCCACACCAGCGCGATCGACCCGCCGATGAACCACAGGAACACCGTGCCTCCCCGCCGTCAACGCACGAGGAGGCGTCCGCACTCCTCACAGTGGACGGGCTCGTCGGGGTCGAGGTGACGGACCCGGTCCAACTCGACCGCGGACAGGTTCAGGTGGCAACCCTCGCACTGGCTGCCCACGAGCCGGGCGATGCCCACACCGCCGAGCGTGGCACGCAGGCGTTCGTACTCGGCGACCGCGTCGTCGGGCACCTCGGCGACCGCCGCGGCACGGGCCGCGCGGACCTCCTCGGCTTCGGCGTCGATCTCGGCCGCTGCGACGGTGAGTGCGGTTGCGGCCTGATCGCGTCGTGCGACGATCTGGGCGCGCATCTCCTGGAGTTCGGCGAGACGGGCCTGGGCCGCTTCGAGTTGCTCGAGAGCGACCAGGCCGTCGTCCTCGATGCCCGAGATGTGATGCCGCACGGTTTCGAGTTCGGCCTGAAGGTCCTGCAGTTCCCGTGCCGCGGACACCGTGCCGCCATAGAGCGTCGTGTCGATCTGCTTCGCCCGGGCCTCCTGGGTGGCGAGCTCGTCGTCGATGCGGCGCTGCACGTGGCGGCGTTCGTCGACGGTCGCGGTCTGCTCGGCGATCTGGGCGTCGACGGTGGCGAGCACCTGGTCGGCCTCGGCGATCTGGCGACGTTCGGGAAGGCCCTCGCGCCGGTGCGCGAGTTGGTCGAGCCGGGTGTCGGATTCCTGAACCTCGAGCAGCTGGGAGTACATCGTCATGTCCGGGTCGTCCCTGATCGATCGTCTGGTATCACGGACGATACGCGGTGACCGGCGGTTCGGCGTGGGTCGGCACCGGGCGGACCGGTGTCGTGGACGGAGGCGGCCCACCACGGGGCGCCGCGACGGTGGTGTCGGGAGCCGGTTTCGGCTTGGCGGCGCGGGCCGTGCCGTAGCGAGCGGCGAAGGTCATCCCGTTCTCGGGGCCGAGTCGCAGCGTGACCCCCGACCGGGTGGGATCCGCCGGGACGAAATCGGCGCGAGGCTGATCCGCGAGCGCAGCGGACATGAACGCGCGCCAGGACACGGCGGCATAGGCGCCACCCGTCCCGCCCGGGAACACCACGAAGGGGTCGCTGGTGCTCCCGATCCACACCGCCGTGGCGAGCTGCGGGGTGTAGCCGGCGAACCACAGATCCTTCGGCCCGTCGGAGGTA
>Ga0182738_1001595_pt1 | contig 28047 bp, 30 predicted proteins | sample eDN5th30CBELigMG_FD_128876 | JGI IMG/M metagenome (GOLD analysis project Ga0182738, IMG submission 128876) | Enriched Miracle-Growth compost microbial communities from Emeryville, California, USA - eDNA 5th pass 30_C BE-Lig MG (version 2)... ...
AGACGCGCCTTCTTTAAAATTCAATTTCATTTATTTTTGATGATTGATGTAAGTCAATCAATATTTGTCTCAAGCTAATTTTTCGAAGCTATCCAAAGAACCTTTTGCTAAAAAGTTAATTTTCAAGTTGATGTTTTTTTAGGTTGAGATGCTCAACCTTTAAAAGTTCTTCCAAAGGCTTGAACAGTATCTCATATTGCCATATGATACACGAAAAAAGTTTATTGGAATCTCTTTTAAAAAAAACTTTATCAAATTTGATCATAAGAAACTCTTCTCCTAGTGCTAAATTATGAATGTTAAATCTTGAAAAGTTGATAAAACGTATCGTTTGGGTTTCTTTCCCAATTTTCATAATCTTAAATTTTAAGATTTTTTTGTTGTTGTGGAAAATCAGATAGTTTCTGAGATGAGAGGACAACAAATTTCATCTTTGCTGACCTTGGTATCTTCCTTAAGATGAAAGACCCAAACCACGGCTTTCCACAAATTTATCATTGTTTTCTCTTCAAACTTTTGAACTTGATGATGATGTTTTCAAACTTCCCAAAGTCTCTCTGAGCTTCAAATCTTTTTCTGATATTGACAGAAAAAATGTTGGTGTTGACTTTAGGTATCTAGACATTTTCTTTTTCAATTTCGCTTTGTGGAATTTTTTTCCAAAGTTCAAGAGTTAATCAAAATTGGGGACCTAAGAATATTCAAAGGTTTTAGATGTTAGTTTTGCGTTATGAAAGGAACGACTTTATCAAGAAACTTGAAAAGTCTGCTTTTCAGCCGAACTGAATTCATGAAATAAACTCGAAGAAAACTTTATCTCAAAAATAACAGTATTTGAACTGAAAGTTTGGACTTCTTGGGCCCAATGTCCTTAAAAGGATCTATTTTCTTTTTAAGTTAAATTTGAGATGAAAATGTCAATTTTTTATGATTTTGAGAGGAAAAGAGAGATTTTTAAGAGATCAGAAAAATTCGCTCTCAAATCAAATGAGGGACCTAAAATTTTCTTCCACTAGGCAAAAGGTTAAAATCAGTTTTTAGCTGAAATGAAAGCCTTCCCCAAAGAATTGCTGAGTGGCAATATTAGAAAGAAAGTTGATATATTATATATCAATTGGGTTTCCATTAAAGGAGAAACAATGCATGACAGAATTTCAGAAGATTTAGAAAGAAAGAGTTTTTATTTATTTTTTCAAACTTCAAAATTATTAAAACTTACCCTTGTTTTAACCTCTCTCATTTTTTAGATCAAACATGAGATTTCCAACCAGCTGCTGTCAAAGTTACTTTTGGAGGAGAATTACAAACGAAAGCACTAAAGAAATGGAGAGAATTTCTTTACATCTACAAACAGAGAAAATCTTATTTCTTGAATAAAATTAAACTTGTCAAAATCTTACTTCATGCATTAAATTTTTTGAGTTTTAGAGACTTGTGACCCTGAAAGCAATTGTACTTTTTTTTTTTTGAATTTTTGAATAGGCAAATTTTTGATGTGAAAAAAGCAAGTTTTAGACTAATTTTTCCAATAAAAATATATCTTTCGCCTTTTATTGATTCGAGCTTTTTTTGAGAATGTTGAAATCCGCAAATATGTTGACAAGAAGAATAAAGCTCCCAAGTCTCATCAACAAAACAATTCAGATTCATTTTAAGCTTCCTTCTATCCAGACTACCTCTCTCTACACAAAGTCTCAAGCATTCTTTGCTCAGTAAATTGGAAAACTATTTTTGCATTAAAGTTATAAAGAGGCCCTCCTGATAATTTTGACTGGAACATGCCTGAATTTGTGAGAACCTGTGAAGCAACACTTGAGGACATTTATGTAAAGATATTTTGAGGAAAAGGCTTAAGGGAATAGGTTCTTTATGAGGAAATGAATGATCCTGCATTCACAGATATTTCTTATGGCAGCGGAATATTAAAAATTCAATGGAAAAATGAAAAGACTTTTGTTATAAATAGACAGACACCAAATAGACAAATTTGGTATTCTTCTCCAGTCAGGTAAATTTATGAGAAAGAAATTTTTAAAGGATGTGTTAGTGGACCAGCAAGATATAATTTCGATAAACAAGATAAAAAATGGAAGAATAAAGATAATGAACCATTGGAAGAAGTACTTGCAAGAGATATAGAAGTTTTAAGACAACAAGGATAAATCGAGCCGAATATTTTTATTATGATGTAAAATTGTATTAAAGTCATAGTCTTCATCATCATGTTTTCATGTTATTTGATGAACATCAATCATTGTCTAATTTTTTTCTTTGAGTTCAAAACTTAAAAATCTCAAATCTTGAAAATGAAGTTTTCCCTTCGCATCGTTTTTTGAAGAAAATAAAATTCAATTAATTTTTGTCATTCTTTTATTCAATCAGAAAAGAATCTGATGACGAAGTTAATAGACAAGTTTCAGTGAATTTGATTCTATTTCAAAGATTCTGACGAATAAATTAGATTTCCCTGTAAATAAGAAAAAAAGAAATCAGATCGATCAAGTAATATATTTGACTAAAGCCAATTAGTAGCAGAGTTTCAATAAAAATAAAAAATTCATTAGATACAAATAATTTCAACACATGGCTGAACAATTCCTCAAATTAATCATCGAAAAGAACCCCTTCCTCGAAGCTATCCTTATCACTGACAAGGAAGGAATCGAAATCTATACCGCATATAAAACTGACAACCACCCTATTAAAGAAAACCAAAATGGACTCATTTTCACTACTGCATTTGATCAAACCAATGATCACATTACTAAGCTCAACCAAGGAAAGGCCAAGAGCCTCACTTTATTCTATGATAACTACATTGTCTACCAAGAAATGTGGGGAAAAGTTATATTGACTATTTTCAGTGCTCCTGATGGCAATCTCGGAAAAATTTACGAAATTGCTAAAGATCTCAATGGTAAATGCAAGGATTTAAGCTCAATGATTGATCAAGTCAGATGAATTAATGGAATATAATAAAATGGCCATGTCTTGTTATAGGATAAATTATATTGAATTTGATACTGATATAAAAAAGTTTTGCTTGCATGTTCTTTGTAAAAATCCATTGAATTCAAAAAGGTCAATAAAAATTCGTGTTGATTGCTATCTTCATATCAATAGTAGTGGTCTTGTGACTTGTGATGATATTCAAGAAAAATTGTTTCATTGAATAAGCAATCTTTTTCAAAAGTATTCAAAGAAAGAATAAATTGTGATTATTCTTATTGGGAGTCAATTTGTTGACAAGTACGAAATGAAGCAAGAGTTTTCTGTAGGAAAATTAGTTTCGACAAATCAATCAGAAAAGTTTTTGTCTATGTTAAATGTCATCATAAAGCATCATCAAAGCTTCAAGCCTATGTACAGCTTCTTTTCCTGTGTTATCACTTCTGACAAGGTATCGTGGTTTAGCTTCTGAGGCCATCATTGTATGGCCTTTGATAATCTATGGAGCAGTCAATTTTTCAGCAATGACACCTCTTATAGGTCGACCTCTATGATGCCATTGGACTCTATCTCCTTTTTGAAATGGGAAAGACATGATTTAGATTTTGTTATTGATTAGATTGCTAATTATAAGAGGAGAAATGAGACTATTTTAAGAAGCAAAAGGATCTGAAAGTTTTGGATCAATATGATTGTAGTTAGAAAGAAAGGTTCGAGATTTGGAGTTTTTGAATTTATATTTTGTATTCTTGAATATTTGAAATGCTTTATTTGAAGAGAGAAAGCATCGAGAAAATGAGCTTTTTGAGTATTTGTTTCAAAGAGTTTTAGAGTAGCATCATGAATGATGTAGATCCGCGTGAATGAAATTTTTTAAACTTAAATCAGGGAAAGATGATTTTTAGTACTGAACATAGGATAACATAGTAAACATTATCGCAAACGACTACATAATTACTTGTATCTAAACAATTATCCATCGTCTACTTTGGTAAGAGACTCTGGTTTATGAGCAGCTTCTTTTCCAGTTTTCTCGCTCCTCACAATATATTGAGGATCCTCTTTTGATGCATTTGCATGATGGCCTTTGATATCAGTTGGAGAAGTTATCTTTTTCACAACTTCGCCTCTGATAGTGCCAGAACTCCAGTTCCATTCAACTTCATCACCCTTTTTCAAATCTGAAGACATGATTTTAGAAAGTAATAGTTTGTGTAAATTGTTTGAAAATAAGTATTTGATTATATTTTCCTATGTTTTGGTTGATATTTAAAGGAGGAAGTTAAAAAAAAAAAGGAAAGATCTCATTATGAAATTCGAAAATTCCAAGAGTTTTCAGAATATTAAAATGATTAAAAAAAAGGAAGAGTTCCATAATCTAAATTATTATTTTGTTTCTTTCTGTTTTAATTACATAGTGAGAGTTTGAGGGAAAATCTCAAGATGGTTTGTAGAGAGAAAGAGAATATTGAGTTCTGATGAATGGAAACTGACAGCAATACCAACAACGATGTAGACAGAATATTGAGTAGGTCTTTTGCAATCGGAATAAAGTTGGCTCTACTCGTATGTAAGAATAGAGATTTTTTCGCAGAGTATTTCAAAGACTTGAAGTGAGAATGGTAGAGAGTGATTTCAGAAAAGAAATTGGGAAAAAACTTGGAAAAAAAATATTTGATTGATTCGGGAAAGTAAAATAAGAAATTGATTTCAGCTGTGGGCTCAAACCAGAGAACTTCGTGAGCAACCCGATTCTTATATCAAGCTCAATAAAACAGGGCAATTTTTTTTTTCTTCCAGTTTTTTAATTTGCAAGAGAATTCGAAGCGGTTTCTCAAATCCTACATATTGCAGTGTTTGTTTGAAAAAAAGCTAAAAAAAAAGTCATGTGTAGTGGGATAAAGTTTGAATTAAATTAATCTTTATTCGAAAAAAATTCAAATTGAATTAATTTTTTGAATAGATTGAGAAATAAAAATTATAAAACTTTTAATTAATTAAAAATTTAATTTTTTACATCAAATAAATTGAATTATTTCTTTGAATGAAAAAATTTTGTTTGAATTAATTTATTTTTTCCAAGTAATGAATACTGTCAAAGACAAAAATAGTATCGTAAAAATACCCAACTTTATTTGTTTAATAAACTCTTCACACTCTTGACCCTTTCATGTAAGCTTCATTTTCACAACATATTTCTTACCCTCAAGATATAGATTTTTAATTGCTAATTATTAAATCAAATTTGAATCTCGATTTATCTCTTTAACAATTATTTTAAATTATTCATTCCCTCAGCTCAGGACCATCAAAGCAAAAGTTGAAATACTTTAGAAACCAATGTTCGATTCTCAGGGTAGTATTCACATATGAAAACTATTTTTTCTTTCTTTGATGGAAACTATGGAAAAGCCACTTTAATTCTGAACTTCCCTAAATATTTGTCTAGTAATTGAGAAAATCTGACTGAATTAAACTTTTTTGAACCAACCTTAAGAATATTTTATACATATCCATGTTTGGAAGCCCAATTCGAACAATCTCTTCTGCAGTCACAACATCAATTTCACTTATGCCCTCGTCTCAAAACGCTCTCTCTTCAAACCCACGATCTATGTGGACCAAGATCCAAGATTTTGACACAATTAGTCGTTGTGCACATAGTGCTACTAGATTTTCACATTATATTGTGATCTTTGGAGGCTTTGATGGGGTCAGAGTTTTGAGTGATGTGATTATATTTGATTTGGAGTCATTTGCTTGGAACGGGACCCAAATTTCAGGAACTATGCCGAAACCGAGATATGGGCATTCAGCTTGTCTCTACGAGAAGAATAAACTAATAATCTTTGGAGGACATGATGGAGAGAATACATTGAATAGCACTTTGATCGTCACCTTAGATGATAAACAACGTAAAAACTATTGATAAGTTTGAGTATAAAATTGAACGGACAGCTTTGATTGTACATTGTGAGGAAGTGCATCATGAAAGAGGCCAAGATTTGTTTAGATTTTATCATTCTGCTCATTTAAAAGACAAATATATGTATTTATTCGGAGGAAAAGATCAAAACAGAACAAGCAATAACCAACTCTGGAGACTTAACCTTGGTACTAGATGCGCAAGCAAGAGAATAATAATGTAAATAGATAATTTCACTTGGACTCAGTGTTTAAGCTCTGGCATAACTGAAGACTTTCCAGGTCTTTGATAAGAGGTGATAATTTGATAACACTTGATAGATAGTCGAAGCCGACATGGAAATATAATTTACAAAAATAAAATGTATATTTTTGGAGGGGAATGTGATCAGAAATCTCAGCATCTGAATGATCTATGGATTTTGAACCTTGGTCGGTATATTCATTGGAAAATGGGCTTAAAACATTCTTAGATGATTATAAATGGAGCAAAGTGGACTGTAAAGGGAATATTCCGAGTGAAAGGAAAGGAATGAGTTTTGTGGAGTTGAAAGGACAATTTTATTTGTTTGGTGGAATCTCAGATCTTGGCTCGTTTAATGACTTCTATTCCTTTAATCCAAACCTGAATATATGGAATCAGGTTCAAACAAAGAATGGAGGCCCAGATGTACGCGCAGATCATGCTTGCATTGCTGCCGAAAATGATGGATTGATTATAATTGGAGGAAGACATCAAAATATGAGTTATTATAATGATATGTATTATGTTTCATTTGGATTAAGTAAATTTTTGGAAAGAATTAGAATAAATTGATTAGATGAGAGGTTGGAGGTACCAATTAGTATGAAGAAGAAAGGAGTGATATACGATGAGAAAGCAGCAATTTTCAAGTCGTTTTTGAATAATAAAGCTCTTTCAGATGTTGTCATCAGAGTCGAAACACAAAAATGGGATTGTCATAAATTAGTTTTAGTTTCTCAATGTAGATATTTTGAAAATATGTTTAAAAGTAATTTCACGAAGATTATTAATTTTCTCAAAGTCATGATTAGGTGGAGTGTCTGAGAGTCAGAAGAAAACTTTGAGAATTTCTGATGTTCAAGAGACGACTTTTGCAGCCTTTTTGGAATATATTTATGGACATGAAGTTGAGTTAAATGAGAAATTGGCAAGAGAATTATTTGAGCTTGCTGATAAGTGGTCATTGGTGACATTGTTTCAGGATTGTGAGAGATTTTTTATGGAGACTTTAAGTGTTGAGAATTTCTATGAAACATCAGTATTGACAGAAAGATTATGGGCATCAAAGCTAACAGATGCTCTTGTAGAATTTGGAATAAAAAATTTAGAAGAGTTAGAAAAGAGTGAAGACTTGCATAAAATCCCACAAAGTATTTTGGTTAAAACTGTCTTTAAGATGAGACCTCAGTTCAAATAGTGACGTATGTATACAGAGTTTATTGAAATATTTATGCATGTTGTGAGAGATCCTTACATTTGCAAGCATCTTGGCATCTCACTTTAAAAATAAAATTGACGAGTGTGCATTGATCAAGTTTATACAAATCTTCTTTTTCTTCGAGTCTTTCAAGATTTTGGGATCCAAAATCAACAATATAATTCATGAGATGCGTTGTCGGAAACTTTTGGGCTAAATTGGCAATCTGGCTAAAATTTTCTAATGTGAGGTTTTCCCCTAGGAACACTTCACATTGATCTTGAAGTTCAGATAACAACCATTTATTTGAAATTTCGAGTAGGTCGATGGCTAATTTCTCCGTCAGTTTCACTTGATTACAATAGATATATTCCATCACAGCTGGTCAAATGGTGAGTTTTTAATTTATAAAAAATTACCTTTAAATGTTGGAATTTGGACATCTGGAAGTTCAATACTATCCGTTCGAGATTCTTGCATTCCACCTTTGGATGAGATAAGACTTATGAAAAGGATTACTTGCAAACATGCTGGCAAAGTACTTGCATCTCACTGCAAGAATATTTTTATGAGCAGGGAAGGGGCTCCCTTCAACAACAAAAGAGACATCAGAATGAAGGTCATTGAGGCATAATTCTTTAATTTGTGAAAGAAATTCTTGCTCATTTTCACGTCTTTCAAGTGGTTCTAAGGGGGTTATGATTTTTTTGAGAATGCCAAATTACTGAGATCAAGATAATAAATAGTAGAGAAGTATTCGTCAGTATTAACTCCACCCCAAATGACAAGTCCATCATCATAAAGGACACCAGTATGATTAGTTCTAATGGGTGGAGGCTTATTCTTTGTTTGAACTTTATCCCATCTATTTTCACCGATATCATAGACAAAAGATTCATTTGAATATGTATCTTCATCATGTCCTCCAAACAAGTACATTTTGCCTTTATTTTCTTGGAGGCACATTCCTCTCATTGGTCCTGGTTCAAAACCTTGTGGATTGATTCTTTCCCAATGTAACTCTTCTGGATCCAAGACAAAGAGGTCATTAGTGTTTCGAGAGTCTGAGATAAGGTAGCCTCCAAAAACATAGAACTTATCTTGAAATATCACGCTTCGATGACTATGTCGTTTCTCTAATGATTCATTGTTGAGTAAATTGGCTATTTTAACTCACTTACTTGGTTGTTCTCCTGTTGTCTTGCATTTTCTCCAAATCATATCTTCTATAAAACGTTTGAGTTAAAGAGCTACACAGGAAGATTTGTTTGTACTCATGTTGAGTCTCCAGAGATGATTTAGATTGTTTTCAGTTTCTTCAATGCCTCCAAAAACGTACATTTCATCTTTGTAGATATCGGCCGTATGTCTGCATCTATTGAGTCCAGAAGAACCTCTTGTCTTTGCAAGCTCACACTCAATAGAGACTCCTGTAATTGATAATTGAGCAAGTTGTCGGGAAATGATAATTTACTGGATCCATGGTCTGATAATGTCATGATAAGAGTTTCATTGAGGAGTCCCACCTTGTGGATACCACCAAAGACGATCATTTTGCTGTCTTCATACAAGCAAGCACTATGTCCCCATCGAGATTCAGGTTTGAAGCCTTTGATTTCAGCCTCATGCCATTCATAAGAGTCCATATCGAAGACAATAACATTATTGAGAGCTTCTTCAATCCCATCGGTGCCTCCGCCACCAAATGTGATGATATAATGACGGAAAACAATAGAAGAATGAAGACATCTTTTGCCACTATCATTTGAGCTTTGGATTTCATTCCAAATAGCGCGGGGTTTTGAAGCTTTTGCCAATTGAGCTAGTTGAGTAAGAATGATGCCATATTGAAGAGATTACTTTGAGTCATTGTAAGATACTGCGGTTTTGCACTTTTAATCATTATAAAGAGACGAAAAGGGGATTTATTTATCTTTTCGAATTTGATAGAATAAATTAACCCAACGAAGGGAAATTGATAATTTTGGCTTCGAAAAAAGAAGTTGATTGAATTGGTAAAGATTTTTAAGCAAATAAACAAAAGTTTTCTTTCTAGATTTTATCGATAGTAAAAGGCTCTTTGTTACTCTTCAATTTTCTGAATATTGACACATTGAAAGAAAGACATTGAAGACTTGACGTACAGAATGGGTTGAAGAAATTTGTTGATGGAAGATTCGATTAAAGAAGAAGCAGGTTCAAAAGGACAATCGTAAAGTTGAATCAATGAAAACGCTACAAATCATTCCTTGCTGATGAAAGAAAGTTCTTTATGATTTAAGCAAATTAATCTGATTAATAAGCAAAGTCTTCTTTAATCAACTGCAAAATGGAGCTTTGTTTAGTTTAAGAGCATAAGAAAGCGTTTTTGTAGGGGCCAAGTCAGCCCTTATATTGAAGTCTAAATTTATTTCAATATTTGTCTTGTGTAGGATAAATTAATCAGCAGAAAAATTGTGAAATCCTGACCATGATGATTGATAAAATAAATGAACTGGAATCAACACCATCAAGTCCTGGATCAGAATTGGCAAGCGTTAGATTTAAGCCAAAATGGTCAGAAGTGGATTGTGCGAATTCTGGAAAAAGATGGATGCACACTTCTATTCTCTTTAACAAGTACATTCTCACCTTTGGTGGAGGCAATGGACGTGAGTCACTGGACGACTTGATAGCATTTAATCTCGAGACTAATACTTGGAAGGCTGTGGAGATTTTGGGCCAGAAGCCAGTTGGGAGATATGGACATGCTGGAGACATTTTTGGTAATGATACATTTGTAATATATGGCGGACAAATTGGCGGTCCAAATATATTAAAGGAGACTCTGATCATGAAGTTTGATAGTTCAGCAAGTAAATTCTTGAAAAAAAAGAAGAAGGCTAAGTTTAATTAGTGGATTCTGTGATTTGTGTGATAGATAATGGAGCGAATTTTGGGGATATAGCAAGAACGAGGCACACTGTCAATGTCCACAAAAATAACATGTATGTATTTGGAGGAAAAGATGAGAGAAAGGCCTCAACAAAGACTTTGCTTCGAATGAATTTGAGTATAGATTTGAAATTTTTAGCGCATTAAGATCAGCCTTTTATAGCGAACTTTGAATGGACGTTTTGTACAACTCGAGGATTTCAACCAGGTAAATTCAAACTCTCAGGGGGGCATCTAATGGGATTAGAGGCACGTCATGGACATTCAAGTTTAATCAGCCAAGATAAAATGTATGTATTTGGAGGTTATTGCCCTCAGCCAATTGCTGGAATATATCTAAATGAAATTTTGAGATTAGATTTAAGTAAGTGAGAGTTGTGGAGGATGCTGATTTGAGATAGATACATTTGAGTGGGAGAAAGTTGAACCAAAGGGTACTCCACCAATAGCAAGGGATGCAATATGTATAAAAGAGTACGACGCAAACATCTATATCTTTGGCGGCAGAGGCAAAGATGGAAGTTTCAATGATCTATTTGCTTATGATATAAGTAAAAATCGGAGATTGAAAGAATCTTTATCATTGATAGTTGAGAACACATGGAATCAGATTCAAGCACGAAATATTGGTCCATCTCCAAGAATTAGCTATTCTTCGGTTGTGTATAAAAATGATTTGTTCATCTGGGGAGGTGGAGTGCCAAGCGGCTGTTTCTCAAATATCTATCGGTTGAAACTCAAGGCAGATGATGATGAGAAGATAGGAAGATTGGAGAGAATGAGAATAATATCAAATCATGATGCCAAGATAATGAAATTATACGCATTTAACAAGCAGTTTTCAGATGTGACTTTTGTGGTCGAAGGACAAAAATTTTGTTGTCATAAAGTGATACTTTCATCACAATGTAAATACTTTGAAAATATGTTTACAAGTAGGAGTTAATTGAGATCTTAAATAATTCTCATAATTAGGTGAAATGCTGGAATCACATTCAAAAGAAATTCCAATTACAGATATTTCAGTTCCAACTTTTGCAGCATTAATAAAGTATATTTACGGGCAAGATGTGGAGTTGGATGAAGATTTGGGAAAAGATTTATTTAAATTGGCAGATAAATGGAACATCGTTGGTTTAAGAGATAAATGCGAGAAATATTTGATGTATATTATTTCTCTGGAGAATTTCAAGGAACTCGCCCAATTAGCGGAAAGTCTCAGTACTCCAAAATTAATGGATGTAGCTATGGAATTTGCACTGAAACATTTGAAAGATCTCGAAAAATCGGCAACCCTATACTCTCTCCCAAACTCAATTCTTGTAAAAGCTCTTTTCAAAGCTGTAGAATCGAAAGACTCTCATAAGTAGTGTTAGAATATGATTTTTATCTTCTGTATGAATAAACCAATATATAAATGTAGAGGAAAATTTTCATAGAAAGAAATCATTTCTTGATTTGTTTATTTAAATCTAGAGTATTTGCATCTACATCTGCGTCTAGATCGACATTTGCAAGCATTTCCGACTTCTTTGACTTTAAAGATGGTTTTGACAAGGATAGTTTGAGACAGATCCGATAATTTATCGGATTTCAAGGAATCAAGGTGTTGTGTGCCAAATTCAACGGCAGTCTCAATGAGTTCTTCAGCACCAACCCTCGCAGCTACATTAGCAATCTCGACATAGTTAGAGAGATTCAAATTATCGATAAGAAATTGTTCGCATTGATTTTCAAGTTTTTTGAGACCCCATTTATTGGCTAGTTGGAATATATCAGCAGCATTTCCGTTATTAATTGTAATTCTATTTGAATAGATATACTCCAATATCGCTTTGAAGAAAAGTTTAATAAGGGAAATAAAAAAGATATGAATGAAATACCTTCAAAAGAGTCAACCAATACATCGTCAATGACAATTTCTGTTCCATTAAATTCTTTTCCTCCATCTTTTTTTGGAAATAGATAAAGAGATGAAAAATGTAATTTTCTTACTAAAAAACAATTTAGCAAAGAATGGGGACCGAGTAGCGAGAATGACTTTATGTGCTGCAAATCTTTCAGTTCCCACGACGAAATCAATATCTGCAAACTTCATTGTAGTGTACAAATCCTTTATTTGTGACACATAATCCTGGTAACTATCTCTATTGCCTTCACGTTCCAACAGACCTATCACTCTTGAGGACTTAATTCAATAACGCATCTTACGGAGATCCAAATGATAAATATCTGAATGACAAGCATGCCCAGAGCCTCCCCAAACAAACATGCCTTCGTCATAATAGACTGCAGAATGTCGACTTCTGCCATCAGGGCTATTGTTTTTTGTTACTGCTTGTTTCCATGTGTATTCATCTAAAAAGGCATATTAGATTGAATATTCTCGGTTGATGATTACTCAAGTCTAAAACATGGAGGTCGTCGAGATGGCTGCCAGTATAATCACAGCCCCCAAACATGTAGAGCTTTTCATTTTTTCCAACAAGGGACATTCCTCTTCGAGGGCTTGGAGAGCTGACTGTTTGTACACGATCCCAGACAAAAGCATCTAAGTGTGAGGATTAAAATTGAGACTTTTTAATGAAGTGGTACTGAGATCCATGATGTATAAATCGCTCATAAATTCATCTGATTGAGTCCTGTGGCCTCCAAAGACGTATAAGCAGTTGTTATGAATCGCGCTCGAATGTCCATATCTCTCTTCTAAAAAGACACAGTTAGATTCTGACACTAATCATAGAGAAAGTAACCTGGGATGTTTCCAGCAGTTTTACATTTAGTCCATTCAATCGAATCTAAAGGGTCTTCTAAGAATAAACCCTTCAAAAATTTTTACTGAGATCAAGTGACCAAAGTGTGTTGGTGCTGTCTCCATTTCTATCAAGACCACCAAACACATACATTTTATTCTCAAATATGTTGGCTGTATGTCTACATCTCGCATATTCTCCATTCTTTTTTCTATCATACTTTTCTTCGCACTGCACCGAATAGACTTGAAAAATGAGATTTAGATCTTAAAGCATCAAGATTCTTACTGTTCTCTTCATCTAAAGTGAAGAAGAAGGTCTCATCTAAAGTTATATTGTCATGTCCTCCAAAAACAACCATTTTATCTTCATTATACAAACATGCGGTGTGAGCATATCTTGGAGCCACAGGATGTCCTTTTGTTTTAGCTCGCCTCCATTCATAAGTGTTGACGTTAAATACGACAATGTCTCCAAAGGCATCATCAAAGCCGTCGCTGTCTTTAGATCCTCCACAAGTGATAATATAATGCTTAAAGACAACAGAAGTGTGGAGATAACGCTTTTTGCTGCTTCGGGTGGTTACCCTGGACCAAGTTGGCTGTCTATCTTGAATAAGAGGAGGGTTGATTAGGCGTTGAGAGGTTGCGGAGGAAGATAATCCTAAAAGTGGCTGCATCTTTTCAAGTCTGATCGCGAATCAAATAAATTTATTTAAAAGAAAATAAAGATTCTGTCTTTATACAAGAGTGAAATATGGGTTTAAATACAAGTTGAAAATCTTTTATATTTATTATTAATCCTAAGAAGTGTGTTTGATGATAGAAGTAGTGAATTTAATAAAGAGAGATTTTGGTAAGTCTTCCAAAAGGTTTTTATCCTCCAAATCTTTGAAATTCTTGACCATAAACTTGATGACTTGATCCTTTAGTATTTCGTTATCATATAATTCAGCAAGGGTTGCAATCTTGATCAAATTTGTCTGAGAAATACTTTGACTCAAAAAGTGTTCACAATGGTTCCTTAAATCCAATACTGACCACTTTTCACCAAGCTCAAATAATTCCATCATCATCTCAATTTCCTCCTGATCAATCTCATTTGTATAAATAAAATTCAAAAATGCTATGAATTAAAAGAAGTTCATGGAAAAATCAAAGATTGTCAAACCTTCAAAAGTATTTTTTTTAACATCAGGTATGGGAATCGTATCTGTAAATGATTCTTTCATTCCACCTATTTTTCGAGTAAATAAGTTGACTTCTCTTTTCAGAAAAATTCAAACTATTAAACATGTTGGTGAAATATTTGCTTCTGGCAGTCAGGATTCCTCGGTGAGCTTGGAATGTTTGTCCTTCAACCTCAAAGGAAATATCACAAAACAACTTTTGCGTATACATATTTTTGATTTGGGATAAAAAATTGTTGACTGCGACTTGAGGAATTTCGCTTTCATGCTCCAACTCTTCAGAATCTATTTTAGAAAAGTTGAGAAAAAATTTTCTGAAAGGAAGAGACCAAAATGTAGAAAGAAAATATCGTTAAAAATGATGTCCCAATGAGCTCCACCCCAGATAACAAAGCCAGATTTATAAGGAGTACAAGTTTGCCAGCCTCTAGTTTGCGGAGGCTTATTTTTTGCTTCAATTTTTATCCAACCCAGACTACCGTCTTTTTGGGAAATATTTAGGAGAGCATACATAATTTGAGAATTTACTGAGATCGTAAGAATAAATGTCATTGAAATAATTATCATTATCTTGTTTTCCTCCGAAAATGTAGAGCTTCTTATTGTGTCTTTGGAAAAGAGACATTCCTCTTCTCGGTTCTGGACAAATATTACCATACGCAAGTTGAGTAAATGTCATTTTATCTTGAGAATTAAGAAGTAAACAATAGAAAATTTTACTTGTGTCCAAACAAAAGAGATCAACAAGATTTATGTCAAACCTGGAAGAATATCCTCCAAAATAGTATATTTTTCCATTGCAAACGACGCTTGAATGACTATAACGTTCCTCTATTTTTCTATAGTTATTTTGATTCAAATCAAGCTGAAGACTACCAGGAACATATCCACTCGGATCACATTTTTGCCAAGTTAAAGTGGCTTTTTGAAATTATTATTACAAAATTTTTGACGACTCAAAAAAAAAATACTTAGGTCTAATCTCCAGAGTTGATTTGTGGTTTCTTGTTGTTTACTTTTTCCGCCAAAAACATACATATTTCCTTCAAGAATATTGGCAGTATGCCACATTCGATGCAGAGAACCTGCATTTTTTGTTTGAAGAATTTTATATTCACCAGAAAGAGCTGAAAAGATTCGATCCAAAAAATCAAACAAATTAACTCTTACGTGGAGAGGTCAGATTTAGGACGAGAACCTCATTCAATAAAGAAGCACCTTTTCCTCCAAAGATAATTGCTCCATCATTCCCCCATAAACAAGCAGAATGCCCATATCTTGTTGTGGGTTTATTTCCAGTGATGTTTATATTTTGCCATTTGTAGGTATCCACATCGAGAGCAAAAGTCTGGTTCATGATGATGGAATCATCAGTCCCACCAAAGGTGATAATGTAGCGTTTGAAAGGGATAGAGGTATGGCTATATAGGCTCACAGATTTTGGACACCCTATGGGGACCCAAGTTGGCTTTGGGATATTTAGAACTATTATTGAAAGAAGATGAGAATAGGATGAGAATGAAGTAAAATACTTGAATCCATTTAAAATAATAATTCTGATGATATTTCCAAAATTATATCGAATAAAACCGATTCAGAAATTTCATCAGGTTTCTTGGGATACTAAATCCAAGAAATTTCATTTTTCATTTGAGGGAAAGAGTCAAAGATAACATCTCTCTCAACATCGAGAATGATTTGAATAAATTTTTCAATCATCATGGTGAAGAAAAAAATAAAGAGCATTTTTTTTCTCAAAGAGATCCTTCACACATATAATTTTCTGGGTCAATCACTTCCAGTCAATGAATAACATGAATTTCCCTCGAGAAGAAGAAGATTTTTTTCTTTTTGGTAAAAGGCGGAGAGAGAGTTTAATTTTCGTGAGGGTTAAGCTGAATATTACATTATATCTGGGAAAAATAACTTTTTATTGAATATATTCGTCGCATAGAATGACTGACCTTACTACCCCTCAGAAAAATCTGGGCACCCTGGAGCATGTAGAGAACGAAGGTTTGATTAAGTCAAGCTGTAAGAGTTTCTATTAACTGATTTTGTTACAAACCCTTTCTTAGCCCTCAAACAACCAGGAAGTCCTCAATTGAAAGCCAAGAACGAAATAAATCTGAAATCGTCATTTGTGACTGCTACGAATATTGTGGGAAAAGTTGGTTTTGGTGAGAAGAGCAAATTGAATGAAGTTTACGATTATCATGATAAATTGAACGGATTGGTGGACGTAAGAATGGAAATGGGATTAACTGCTTAGTTTATTAGAATTTAGATAGCAAAGTGAGAATCTTGTTAAATGAGAACCAGACCAACTTTTTGATGGCCTATAAGGAGCAAATGATGCATATTCAAAAAGAGCTTAAGGCTTTGAAGAAAAAGGTAAAGAGAAATATGAGTAGAATAATTAATGAAGGGTGTATCATTAGATTGACGAAGAGACATACAAAAGAAAAAATGACGAGAGAATGAATATTTTGGAGCAAGAAAGGGATTGGTTTAGAACTGAAGCAATAAGATTGGATAAAGTTTGCAAAGGTCCGCATAATTTAAGGGTGAAAAAGGTCTAATAAAAATAGAGCAACAAAGAGTTTTGACTGAGCTTAAATTTAAGTTGAAACTCACCAATGAAGACAAAAACTATTATGAAGAATTTGTGTTGACCGCTAAGAAGGAGAATAAAGCTTTGAAAGAGGAGCTTCTCCAATTTGAACTTGGCAAGAAAAGTGTCGAGGAATTCCCTCCTCTTGCCGGGCAAACAAAGAACTTCAACAGCACTGGTGGAAGCAACAAGAAAAAGACTCTTGAAATCGGAAAGAATAGTAATTTTTGGAGGAGAGATGAATGAGAATAAATGTGTGAATAGGTTATACTCCCAAGAAAAATAGACAAAGCGAAACTGGTGTTGATGATGAATCAGCCGAAGTTCTAGATCATAATGGAATGAATGTTCAAGGATTTTCAGTGGTAAGAAATTGATTCCATTGAAGAGCGAGAGAGAATAATTTTCATATCATAGAATGAAGAAAAGCTTTTAGAGATTATTAAGCAAATGAAGGTTGAATTGGATAAGGAAAAGAAGACTGTGAGACAACTCCGTCAAGAAAAATCCCAAATGATGGTGAGAAGAATCGAATTAGAACAGATTTTGGTTGAATCCATTAATGAAGTCAAAAGAGATATCGCTAAAAGACGAAACAATAAAACTTACAAGTAACCTTTGGCTTCGTGAAATTGTTTGAACATATAAAAATTTGTAGAGATTACAATAGAGGTCCACAAGTTCCTCAAGAAATAGACATAACCAAATTTTCCACAACAGATAAGAAGTAATTTATCTGAGTTGTTTAACTCTAACTCCAAAAGGAATTTAATGGAATATTTCTTATCGAATGAAATTGTGCTGGAGGAGCTTTATAATTTGGTATTTAGCACAGGTGGAGCACCACAGAATACATATACTCCAGCAGATGGCGAAAGACATACTAGTAGTGGCGGATATGGTGGTGGTCATAATATAAATACTTCAAAATCTGAAGGAAAACTGAAATATACCTTCAATTATGGTAAAAACCTGTGAATATTAAAAAAGTTAACCTTGAAAACATCAGGATTTGGAAGTGCTAGTAATGTAAGACTTGCACCAAAGGATATAGATAATGTGTCAATCTCGAGAAAAGCTCAGAATTTGATGGATATGAAAAGAGATGGAAGAAGGCCTGAATCAATGAGAAGAGATTTATAAATTGTAAATAAAGAAAGAATTTTTTGAAAGTAAGTTGGGTTAAAATTTTTTTCGTGTGTAATTTGTTTTGTTTATTTTAATATCTCCATTGAAGTAACTTCTTGTTATCGCCAAAGTGAACAAGAACATTTGGTACTTCATAAAAATATTTTCGAAATTAGTTGAGGAGTAAAAATACTTGTTCTCGTTCTCGCTCTTGTTTTTGATTTTCGCAATAATTTTGGTCGATCAAAAAGTTATTTACAAAGAAAAAAATCTTAATTAAAAATATCAATCAATCACTTGAATCAGGATCTCAAACCCATCTTGGACTAATGACCGAAGCTAACGATGACATTTTGGACTTGGACAATCTGAAGGACGATGCAATTGATAATAATGAATTACCGTTGAATAAACAAGAATCAGAGAGTACAAGGAAGAAAAGAAAGTACAATAAAAAGAACAAGGGTGCCAAAGGAGCGGCTGACCCATTGAATTCTCTCGAGAAACCCAAACTGAGTCGTGAGGAACGCAAGAATCTGCAGCTGCTTCAACTTTTTGACAAGCTTGAGCAAGTACACTCTCTCGTATGGACTATATCTAAACTTTTTAATTCTAGAAAGAAAAGCGAAAAGAGGACGTAACTCTTCGAAAGAAGCGCAAAATGAACTCTGAAAGATCCCCTGAACACTCCTTGACGCATACTGATTCTCATCCTGCCGATGATCTCGACAAACACGAAGAAAATGGGGAGCACTCTCCGCGCAAATCTGGTTCAGATTCTCCGGAAGCCGAAAAGACGACAGTGGCCAAGAAGGTGAAGAACGAGCCAAGCAAGATCACTTCAAAATACTTTAATATCTCGTACGATTTGGGCAACTCTGCGAATTTGTTGGCATATCTTTTCGAATATCAGAAGCAGAATGCCAGCAAATTTTCCAGTGTAAAAAACACAAAAAGCATAGACTTTACACCCAAAGTGAATGGTGTGCATCCACCTGAGGAGAGTGAACTGGTTCAGTGCGAGAATCAGAAGCTTTCAGTGTTGAAGGAAGAGATAAAGAAAAATAATGCTAAATTTCTTGAACATCTCAAAAGTTTTGATGCCATCAAGGCCACAAAGGACATGCGTCACATCTTTTTTGATTACAACTCAAAATAGAGCAGGCAGAGTTGAGAGATGGTGTGTTTTCGCAAATAAACAATTTTTGATGCTGTAAAGGGAAGTGAGGATTTCTCTTGGTCATAGGTTAAGGCTATTTTTCAATGTCTTTGTTAGGCTGGCTCAAGCTTTGTGGATTTTTGCCCTCCTAATATTTATAGTACTCTTATATCTGTGTATAAGGTATGTCTGTCTGTGGTAAATATCAACTCAAAATATGAATCTGAATCTGAATCTGAATATGAATATGAATATGAATTGTTGTACTCTTATCATTCATGAAGCACAAATTCATTTTCATTTTCAATCAATCAAGCTTGATTTGAGTTTTGCTTAGAGAATAAATTTAGAAAAATTATTTTCTCGAATAACAAAATGAATTGGGTGATTTTGTTAGTAGTGTACAAAGACCTTCTTGAAGCGAGTAGAGGGATGTTATTGTCTTGAAATGGTATTTTTATTTCTGGAGGCTAGATGAGGATTTGTTTTCTTATGTCGCAAATTTTTTTGAATCAAGCGCTCGGCTCCGAAATCAAGCTGGAATTAATTCCCAAGTCACAAGAAATTTTTTTTATTTTAATTCCTTCTGAATTGAATAATCTCTCTTGATTTCTGGCAATGTGGGTCGTTTAAATAAGGTCTCTGAGATTTCTCTGAGAGATCTATTCAGTCCTTCTTGATTCATTTTGTCTTAGGATTTTTTTTTGAGGTCTAAAAAATTTTTTTTCTCAATTCTTTCCTATGTGAAAACCATTTTTTCACATAAGAATTCATTTCTCTGATCGTCTTCGAGATTTCCAATAGAAATCTTTTTCTCTTAAATTCAAGTAAAATCTTGTGAGTGAATATTTTCATTTTTGCCAAAGATATTCTCGAAAATTTTTTTGATCTGCTTTCTCTGCCTTCTTTGCATCTTGCGTTATCAATGCTAAATCAAGAATTTTTTTGAAGGAAAATGAAGGTTCAAAGGAGAATTGATTTCTGAATTCTCAATTTCCCAAAAGAACGGGAAAGGATGTTCAGACAGGATTCTTTCAAAGCTTGATGAAGTGATTTGCCTTGGAGTTTGAGATCTTGAGCGTTTTGTATTTAGCTGAAAAGTTCTGTTTGTGTTCCGAGAATGCTCTGATGGATGAAAAAGGAGTTCACTTAATCATCAGAAAAATCAGGTGATTATTTAATTTTTAACCTGTTTACTTTCTTGAGAAAAAAAATCTTGGATCGATGGATTCTAATTTGGTTTAAACTTTGAATAAAGGTTTGGTCATAGATAGGATGATAGACAGATAACAATAAATAAATGCATATTTCTTTTCCTACAATTATTATACACACATACAAACATATATCAATGTAATTCTAACAATAAATATTCATGAAACCACTTTCAAAATTTCTCTTACTTAGACTTAAAAAGCTTCAGCAGTTCCTTGAGGTTCTTCAGTTTCAATAGCATCATTTGCTGCTTCTTTTTCCTCTTGCATTTGCTTTTTATTCAACAACTTAAGGATATACTCCACTGTATATTTATTTTCTTGAGATCTATAATGGTTAGGATTAAATAGACTAGAGTGTTTTCTTACAAGTTGGCGATCTTTTCAACCCTTCCAGTAAGACTCTTCATAACTCCTCTCAAGACAGAAAGAACAGTCATATTAAGAGACTTGAAGAATTCTCCATGATAGAAGAACAAAGCTTCAAACCATTTAAGATTGAATTCTATACCGTGATGCTTTTCAATCATCAAACTCAAGAATACCAAGAATCTAATTTAAGTTATTGAGGGAAAATGTTATTTTTGATTACCTTTCCAAGTATTTTTGAGGTAAAGCTTGTGCAATAGGCTCAATATGTTTGGTAGGAATCTAGTGAACGGTGTTAGATATGGGTATCTCAAGTGAAAAATACATATTGGTAAACCATTTCAAGGATTTTAGGTTCATTAAGCTTGAGACCAATTAATAAGCAATTGAAGTAATCCTTCTTTTGGAAAAGTTTCTTGAGACCTTCCAAAGAAACTTCTTCATCAAGTTCCATTGGAGTGAAGCTTTGAGAGAGTTTATTAAATTGTAATGAATAAAAACTTACAATAAGGTTTCATTTATACCAAAGATTGCCGCACCTTCAGTTGTAGCAGCAGCCCAAGCTTTGCCATTAGGTGAGAACTTGAGAGATCTAACTCTGGAAAGGTGTTAAAAGGAAGAAATATGATTGAAATTAGTACTCAATTTTAAGCTTGGCATTACGCTTCATGTAGTTGGGTTTCTTGGAACCAGGCAAGATATTGTCCTTTCTTTCTTCGATATCAGAATCACTTGCTTGCTCATCAGCATCGAGAATTTGACCATCCTTGATATTCTTGGAGTTTAATTTATCCATAATACCGTCCAAAGATCTGTTGTTGGTGGCCAAGAATTTCTTGAGTAAGATTCTCATACGAAGATTGTACAAGCAGATATATTTACTACACAAAATGGTTAGTTTTTCTCATAAAATTGAGGAGTAATTTTATACCTGTTACCACCGGCAAGGATATAGTTGCCATCAGCAGAATAGCAGATAGAATTGAAATGTTTGTTTCCAGCCGCATTTTTAGCCATGAACTTGTCATTTTCAGAGCGTCCTCCAACTAAATCTCTCTTGCAATCGATGATACCTCTGATTTGAGCATCTTCAACATCCCAAAGATAGATCTCACCCTTCATGGTAGTGGTACATAATTCTTTACCATCAGGCCTAAAGCTGATATCCATAATTTCAGAGTTATGATCCAAAGCATCCAAAGCTTTAGTTTTGCTGTACAAATCAGTCAAACGAACCTTCTTATCCCATGATCCTGATGCCAAAATATTCTAATTAACATTAATTATATGAGAAAATATAATCGAATTCTTACGCCAGCAGGAGAGAAGGACAAAGAGACAATAGGACCTTCATGTCCAGAAATAATATCAATAAGATTTCCAGTTTGAAGAGACCAGCAGTAAATCAAATAAGGATCAAGAGCACCAGCGCAAATAATCTAGGTGGGGGTTTAGGAAGAAGATTCAAGGGAGTCTATGAATTACATCACCCATGGGATCAACAGCGAGACAATTGAGTTGAGCATTGACATTAGGGGTCATGGTTCTGAAGTTTCTATATCTAAGACTATCAAAAGCTCTGCAAGTTCCATCTAGAGAACAAGAAATGAGAGTATTTTGATTGTTTTGAAGGAATTTCAAGCCAGTAACTTTGGAACTATGTTCTTCGAAAGTAGCAAAGCAAAGGAAAGTCTTGGTGTCCCAAAGCTTAATTTTACCATCATGACTACCAGTTGCCAAAACATTTCCGTTGGGGGAATAATCAATAACAGAAACATCATAATAGAGACCTTCTTGATTCAGAATATCTTGAGAAAAGTTAGGAGAGAGAATAAAAGAAACCAAATTACAAGTTTGAGATCTCCATTCCCAGACCATGAGTTGACCACGCTTTTTGCAAGCAAAGGCGACCCAACTGGCAGTAGGATTGAAGCAGATGGAAGTGATTTTTTCATTGGAGATGGAGAGAGTTTGAAGAGGTTCAATTTGGTCATCAGTGATTCTGTAAAGACCAAAAACACCGTTCTTAAAACCAACAATGAACAAGTTTTGACCAGCATGATAGTCAGCAACGTTGATTTTGGCTCCACTTTGTTGGAACATTTGTTTTTTGTGCATGACAAATCTGCCATTGGTTATTCTCTTCTCGAAGTCAGAGTAATAGACAACTTCTTGTTCTCCTTCTTCTTCTTCGTCATCGTTACCATCTTCCTTATAAACTCTTTTTTCTTTTCCTTCAAGCTTGATTTTCTTTCCTCTTTTGAATTTTTGGTAGTCGGCCAACTTTTTATATCCTTCACTGACATGATCATCCACAAATTTCCACACATTCAACAAACCATCCTTTCCAAGTGTATAAACCTGAGTAACGAAGAGTTAATCAATAGGTTTGAAAATCTAACTCACATATTCCATAGATTCATTGAAGAAGGCTTTGACAACAGGAGTTCTATGACCAGTAAAGCTGATTGGTTTGTAATCAACTAAATGATAGAGAGATCCAAGATGCACAGTATTATCTCTGGATGTTGTGAGAATGAATCTATAACAAATGTCAGTTTCTGGAAAGACTCAGGTTTACCTTGAATCAGGAGACCAAGTGAAGGACTTGATTTCAGCATGATGGCCACCGAGGTACTTTTTAAAGAGAACCAAAGGTTCGATGTTTCTTTCTCTGGAAGGGCATTCATAGATTTTGATATGTTTGGCAAGAGCAACTGCCACAAAACTATTGGGGAGGTTAGAAGGATAAATTAAAGAGCTATTACTTTCCATCAGGGGAGAATTGAATATCTTGAACTTCTTCCCTAAAAGAATAAAGCAAGATTGATAAATTTCGGAATACTTGAGGTTGAAATGATTGATGATGGTATGAGTGAGGGTATTGATAATGACACCGTAACCAGCTGAGAGAAAAATTAGAGAGGATGTTATTGTAAGGTGAATTACCAAGGTCTACAGCCATAAGAATGCCTTTTTTGGAGTTGAGAGCAATTTTGGAGATGTCGCTTCTAGTTTGACAGTCGGGGGTTGAGGAAACATTGCTTGTGGGTGGTGAGAAATAATGAAATATCAAAGATGGAGTACTTTTCGAGATCAAAAATGGTGATTCTATTACCAACAGGGGAGAAGAGGAGGTTCTTTCGGTCGTCAAAGATGACATTACCATTCTTGTAGATGCAACCACAAAAGTTGTTTAACTAATGGAGGGAAGGGAGTTTAGGATGGGATGAGGGAAGAAATAAGGTACTTGATAATTGAGGATCATAAGTGTATCTTTTATTTAACAAATGAGCAGAAAGCCAGTCCACAATAGAATTTAATTAATTAAATCATAGGGGAAAATTAGTGCTTTATTCCCTATGAAGGAAAATCGTGTAGCAGGAGTGAAGAGGAAGTGGATTTGTCTTGTCTTGAAAAATTTGGATTTTTTTTTTGGAAATGTCTTTTGCGAGATGTTGAAAAAATTCAAGAAAGTTTCTCATGAAAAATCTGGTTTATCTTAGAGTGAGATATTCATGAGATCTTTCTTTTCAGGAAAACACTTCAAAATTTTATCGTTTCAGATAATTTAATTTGCAATAAAAGACTAGACTTAATCTGACTAACAACAAACAGACAGTCTAATTTTTTTTTCTCAATCTCATGTGTCAAACTCACTTTGATTGTAATCAACAAGGTTTGGATCCAATCTTTTCTTTTGTCTAATAAGTTTTCTCATAGGTTATTGTTACAAAAACGAATGCCTGTAACAATTAGGTCGTCTTTCTCACTAAATCTCTACTTTTAGATGTAATGTAGCTTGGTTTGGAGATACTTGTGAAGAGAATCTTGAGCAATATCTACCAAGAGTAATAAAATCGATTTTCCTAGGAGATTGAGGAATATCTTAGGCTTTTGTTGCATACAGAGCAACATATATCATTGCTTATTGTATCATACTTTTGCTCAGTTTCTATCGTCTCTACTCAAAAATTGGCAAAGTGAATAATAAATTTTAAGGGATCTAAAACAAGCCAATACTGTTTAGGAAAGACATCTTTTCGGATCGACAAATTTCATGTTTGTGATAAAAACGCTCAGAAGTCCCTACAATCTAACGATGCTTTCAATTTTCTCTATCAGTTTCAGTAAAAAAATGAAGTTGGGGCTGACTTAATGAAACAATTTTAGCTCGAATTCTTTGGCTTGCTATTGATCCTTTTGGATATCATTTGGTATTGCATCGATCAATTGAAAGAGTGCTTTTCGAAACAACTTTTAGCATACTTTTCTGGATCTATGCTATCGTTCTTTGGGTTTGGTAAGATGAAACTTGGAAATATCATTTTCTGATCTAGATGATAGGTATTCTATCTATGAGGAGTTGAGTCGAAAAAATAAAAAGAGAAGCTCACTCCGTCACACCTGCTTCAAAATCGTAAAAGATTTGTTCTCAAATAAATGTCTTGATAGTGCATAGAAAATCAAACTGTTTGCCGCTATAATTTTTGGAGCTCAGATGACGACTAGTGTTCTAAAGGGATTTTATAATAATGATTTCCGATGGGCAACATTAGCAGTATATGCAATCTTGTTTATTTTCTTGGCAGTCTTTACTCTTGGTAAGAAAAACCTGAGAAATTTATTGACTGATTATGATAGAATTTGCTATATTTGGTTGGCTTCTTTATCGTTGCATCACTGATCAAGAAGAAAAAGTGAATGAATAGTAAGATTTCGAAATGATAATTGAGGTTCTAAAGACATTTATGTAGTTATGAAAAAGCTGCGGTTCAGCAAGGGACGCTTGCCGCAGCGTTAGCAATAGGAAACCAACCAAACAATGAAAATGATCTCAGCGTCGAAGAGGGTAGTAGCAGTCCCGCGAAGCTTGAAAGAAATAGTCGATCTAAGCAATATGAATATCATGAAACTGAGGGAGCTAGTCCTCTGAAAAAGAATCAAACTCCAACCAAGAAAGACACTCCAGCAGGGTCAAGCACGGGTCCCAATAAAAAGAAGACAGTCATTTTCCATCCTGAGCCTGCATATATTAACGAGGATGGTAGTTCAGCTCAGATTCAAATCAGTCCTTTTACCGCCATAACTCCATCAGTCAAAGATGATATTCATTCTGGTTCTCCCTCGCTGAGAAAAAGTAAAAACAATAATTTACTTGAGGCGGAAAATCTCATATCTATTTAGTTCCTTTAAAACATCATTCAAGTGTGCCAGTAGGGCTTGTGGCACATGCATCAGGAAGTAGCAGAAAGTTGACAGTTTTCACGCCAAAACACAAGCCAGATATTGAGAATAAGATCAAGGGAATAGTTGAAAGACACCAGAAGCATATTGAGCCTGTGCAGTTGATGGGAACAGAAGAGTCCAATATTGCTGCAGAAATTTCAGTCATTGTAGATGATGAAGCTGAGATTTCATGGTGTTACAATGAAGTCCAAGAGATTGTAGACTTTGAAGAAGAGCAGAGAAGAAAGGACTTGAAAAGAGAAGAAGCTCAAAAGGAAGTTGCTGAAATCAGACAAATGAAAGAAGTTATGAGACAAATGTCTGTAGAGAAAAATGCAAAGAAAAAAGCCGCTTCAGAATTGTGTAATAATTGGGTCGTTTTTGCGTTCTTAAAAGAATAATTTAGTTTATTTGAAGTTATTGGAAGATCCTGCTTATTTAAAACACCACCAAGAAATTAGTAAACATGATAAGGTCATTATTAGAAAGATTTTGGGTTTGACAGTTATTGGTATTTGCTTGGAAATCTTGTTTGCCTTGATTTTCCTCATGGTTTTTGGAGGCTCATCTTTACAAAATCCAACGGTAAGAGAGGGAGATTTGAATAAAAATGTAATTGATTAGGGTATGATATTGGCAATGTGGGGAACTGGCATTTTAGAGATTTTGGCAATTGTATCAATTTTTGTGTTATTCTCAATTGTCCAAACGCAAGAAAAAGAAAATTTAAGAATCATCATGACAGTAAGAAAATTATTTTTGAAAACAACAGAATAATAACTAATCAATGTAGATTGGCCAGAATAGAAACAGAATTAATCGACTTTATGGATTTATGTTACCACCGAAATTAAGACAAGAAGAAGGCAAAAAGAAACTCGAAAAAAGTATTAATCAAATGACAGCTAAATATATGTCAACTCTTCGCTCTTTCTCCCGTTAGCTTGGGGTTTGACTGAATGAGAAATCTAAATATTTTTTATGTGTGATATTTATTTAAACCTGAGATTTTTTGTATTTTATGACATTTTTTATGACAAAAAAAGTGAAAAATTTTTGTGCTCCAAAATTCAAAAAATTTTCTCAATTTTTCAATTTAAAAAATTATCTCAAAAAATACACAAATATCCGCATTTTAATGGCTGACAAAGCAACTAAGAAACCCGTTGATGACAATGAATCTGAAGGTTCAGTTCAATCAGATGATGAATTTGAGCCAACTGATGGTGCTGAAGAGTTTGAAGATTACAAGCCTGAAGGATATCACCCCGTAACTCTCGGAGAAGTGTTTAATAGCAGATATCAAGTTGTCCAAAAGCTCGGATGGGGCTATTTCTCAACAGTTTGGCTTGTTATTGAAAAGGGAACTTCCAATCATTTCGCTCTTAAAATTCAGAAAAGCAAAAAAAGCTATAGTGAGGCTGCCGTTGATGAACTTGAGATTTTGAAGGCTTTAGCTCAGAATGCTACTAATCCTGAATGGCAAGAGACCATAAATGAACTCAACAAGACCCACAATTTAACTCTTCAGCCTTTGGATACATTTAATATCAGACTGTTTGATAATTTCGTTCACCATGGTATGCATGGAAAGCATTATTGTTCTGTATTTGAGATTATGGGGCCCAATTTGTTGGATTTGATTCAGTTTTTTGAATACCAAGATAAGGGCATGGATATCAGACTTGTCAAAATTATCACTAGACAAATTTTGATGGGATTGGACTATATGCATAGAGTTTGCAAGGTCATTCATACTGATTTGAAGCCCGAAAACATCATGGTTGAAGTTCAAGGAACACAACTTGAAGAGTTTATTGCTGATTTGAAAGAGTATAAGAAGAAACCTTTGAGTATGAAATACCTCAAGAAAATCCAAACCAGAAATTCCAAGAATAAGAAGAAACAACAAAAGAAAAAGCTCAAAAAACAACAACAAAAAGCTGAAGCTGAAGCCGCAGCTGGAACTGGAACTGAAGGCACTGAAGCTACAACTGAGACTGAGGCTACTGCTGCTCCTGTCACTGAAAACACAACGACCACAGAGCCTGTTGATAATGCGACTCCAATCCAAGTGAAAGCATTCAATCAAGATGATTTGGAAGAAAAGAAAGAAGAAGTGAAAGTGAATGAAGGAGAAAA
>Ga0182738_1001597_pt1 | contig 28030 bp, 23 predicted proteins | sample eDN5th30CBELigMG_FD_128876 | JGI IMG/M metagenome (GOLD analysis project Ga0182738, IMG submission 128876) | Enriched Miracle-Growth compost microbial communities from Emeryville, California, USA - eDNA 5th pass 30_C BE-Lig MG (version 2)... ...
AATTAAAAATGAGTCCGGTGCAGTACCGAACTCATTTTACCCAAGCTGCCTAATGAAATAACGTGTCTAACTTTTAGGGGTCACTTCAGCATAAGGGCATTTTTTTTATGTTTATTTTTCATCCTTTACACGGACAATTTTAATATCCCCAAGCAATTCTTTCACTACATGGCTTGCCATAATTAGGCCAGCTACAGAAGGCACGAATGCATTAGAAGATGGCGGCATTTTTGCTTTACGAATTGGTGCATCTTCCTTGCCGACTACTTTTGCAACATCTTCTCTTATAACAATTGGACTTTCATCAGAAAATACAACAGGGATTCCTTTGCGAATTCCTTCTTTGCGAAGTCTTGTACGAATCACCTTGGCAATAGGATCTGTATGTGTTTTGCTTATATCTGCAATTTGAAAACGAGTTGGGTCCATTTTATTGGCAGCACCCATGCTTGAGATAATAGGAATATTGCGTGTTAAACATTCTTTCATAAGATGAATTTTATAGCTGATCGTATCAGATGCATCAACAACATAATCCAATCCATATTCAAAAATCTCTTCATATGTTTCTTCTGTATAAAACATTTTTAATGCAATTACTTCACATTCTGGATTGATATCAGCAATTCTTTCTGCCATAATTTCTACTTTCGGGCGGCCTACTGTTGATAATAAAGCAATCACTTGACGGTTTACATTTGTGATATCAACATCATCTTTATCAATTAAAATCAACTTTCCTACACCGGATCTAGCAAGCGCTTCTGCAGCAAATGAGCCGACGCCGCCTATTCCCAAAACAGCTACCGTACTGCTTTTTAATGTATTTAACCCTTCTTTGCCAATCGCCAATTCATTTCTTGAAAACTGATGCAACATATATATTTCAACTCCATCTTTTTTTATTCACAAGTCAGAGAATAATAAGGCCAACCAACCATAAGGTCCCCCTTGCACTACTCAATTGAAACCAAAAGGATTCCTGATTGATCATGGTATGTAAACTTATTTTTCTTCACTTTTAAGCGTAATTATTCCATTTTGTAATATAACATAAATTACAGAAAGAAACGAGTTATAGCAGCAAGAAATCCTACGACTTATGTATGGTTTTATAAAAAGTAAAGCATTACATTATTATTTGTCCACACTTCCACAAAAAATGCTTCTTCCTAAAAAAATGCTGTCATTATTGTTGGCTTTCATATAAAAAAGCAGCCACTAGCCGAAACATTCGACTTAGTGGCTGCTTTTTTATATGAGGCTTTTGTCCATAAAAACCTGATTGCCCGTTTGCTTTATTAGAAACTTATATTTCTTGTTTGCTTAAATTTAAAGCAAGATGCAAATCATTTAGCTGAACTTCGCTAACTTCACTTGGAGCATTTGTCAACAAGCAGCTTGCACTTGCTGTTTTTGGAAATGCAATTGTATCACGAAGGTTGGTTCTTCCAGAAAGAAGCATAATTAATCTGTCTAAACCAATCGCAATTCCGCCATGCGGAGGAGTTCCATATTCAAATGCATCTAATAGGAAACCAAACTGTTCATATGCTTCTTCTTTTGTGAAGCCTAACTTTTCAAACATTTTCTCTTGGATATCCTTTTCAAAAATACGCAGTGATCCTCCGCCTAGTTCATATCCATTTAATACAATATCATATGCTTGGGCCTTTACTTGTTTAGGATTTGTCTCTAATAGTGCCAAGTCTTCTCTTTGCGGCATCGTAAATGGATGGTGCGCCGCATAAAAGCGGCCTTCTTCTTCATCATACTCAAATAATGGCCAATCTGTCACCCATAAGAAATTGAATTTTGTTTCATCAATTAACCCTAATTCTTTTGCCAATTTTAAGCGAAGTGCACCTAAAGCATCTGCCACAACATTTGTTTTGTCTGCAACAAACAGCAATAAATCTCCTGTTTCAATAGCAAGAGCGGATGCCATGCCTTTTTGTTCCTCTTCGGAAATAAACTTGGCAATTGGCCCTTTAAGCCCTTCTTCTTCTGCTTTTAGCCAAGCTAAGCCTTTTGCACCATATACTTTGACAAACTCAGTCAGCGCATCGATATCTTTGCGCGAATATTTATCGCCGCCTTGTTTCACATTAATGGCTTTTACTTGTCCGCCGGTTGCTACTGCTTGTTCAAAAACTTTAAAGCTGGAATCTTTGACAATTTCAGAAAGATTAACAAGCTCCATCTCAAAGCGAGTATCTGGTTTATCTGATCCGTATCTTTCCATTGCTTCATCATATGGCATTCTAGCAATCGGCAAAGAAATGTCAATGCCTTTTACTTCTTTCATAATTTTTGCCATCATTTGTTCCATCATGCCCATAATATCTTCTTGGCTCATAAAGCTTGTTTCAATATCAAGCTGGGTAAACTCCGGCTGACGGTCTGCACGCAAATCTTCATCGCGAAAACAGCGGGCGATTTGATAATAGCGCTCTATTCCGCTTACCATTAATAGCTGCTTAAAGATTTGAGGCGACTGTGGCAATGCATAAAATTCCCCTTCATGCACACGGCTTGGCACTAAATAATCTCTCGCCCCTTCAGGAGTGCTTTTCGTTAAAATAGGTGTTTCAATATCTAAAAAACCTTCTGCATCTAAAAAGTCTCTCATCACTTTCGTTACTTGATGGCGCATTTTAAATGTTTCAAACATAACAGGTCTTCTTAAATCCAAATAGCGATATTTTAACCGCAAGTCTTCTGCCACTTCCGTTTTATCCTCAATAGAAAAAGGGGGAGTTTTCGCTTCATTTAGAATTGTGATTTCTTCAACGCTTATTTCCACTTTTCCTGTTTTCAAATTATCATTAACAGTGCCCTCTTGCCTTGCTATTACTTGCCCTTTAATATCAAGAACATATTCATTGCGGACCTTTTCTGCAATGGCTAATGCTTCTTTATTTGCTTCTGGATTAAAAACAATTTGAACAATTCCTGTACGGTCTCTTAAATCAATGAATATTAATCCTCCAAGATCGCGTCTTCTTTGCACCCAGCCTTTTAAAACAACTTTTTCTCCAATAGCGGCTTCTGTTACTTCCCCGCAAAAATAAGTTCTACCAAACATGTTGTATATCCTCCTAGTATAATATCTATTGCTTTCTCCCATCTTCATAAGTGATTCAAACAAAAAAATATGCCATCTCTTTATCTTTTATGGACTCTGTTAAGCTTTTCTGTTGATTGCTATTCGCTTTCTGCTGCTTGCAGGCATTCAGGAAAACTTCTGTGCGTATTCCTTGCAAGGGATCAACAATAAGCGTTAACGTAGCCTTTTTATTTAATATGCTGCAAAATCTTTTAAAACCGCTACAAGCTCGGACAATTCTACTTCCTTCTGTTCGCCAGTTTCTAAGGATTTCACATTAATTTTATTGTTTTTCAATTCATCTTCTCCAAGTACAGCCACATATTTAGCATGAAGACGATCCGCTGCTTTAAATTGCCCTTTAATTTTGCGGTCTAAATAATCTCTTTCTGCCGATAATCCAGCCTGTCTTAATATATGCAGGAGGCCCACCGTATAATCTTTTGCTGCTTCTCCCAAAGATACTAAATAGCAATCAATGGTTTTTTCAACAGGCAATTCAATATTTTCCGCTTTTAATGCAGAAAGAAGTCTTTCAATGCTCATCGCAAATCCAATGCCAGGAGCTTCCGGGCCGCCCAGCTCTTCCGTTAAGCCATTGTATCTGCCGCCGCCGCATAATGTAGTGATGGCGCCAAACCCTTCTGCTTCGCTCATAATTTCAAAAGCAGTATGCTTATAATAATCCAGCCCTCTAACCAAATTAGAATCAACTTCAAAAGGAATATTTAATGCCGTTAAATATGCTTTTACTTTTTCAAAATACTCGCTTGATTCCTCATTTAAATACTCTAAAATGGATGGAGCTGTTTTCATTAGCGGATGTTCTCGATCTTTTTTGCAATCTAAAATTCTCATTGGATTTTTCTCTAAACGATTTTGGCAATCATGGCAAAACTCTCCAATGCTTGGCGCAAAATGTGAAATTAAAGCTTCCCGATGCGCTACACGGCTTTTGGCATCCCCTAAACTGTTAATAACAACTTTTAGTTTAGATAATCCAAAGCTTTCATAAGCTGTGTATGCCAGTGCAATCACTTCTGCGTCAATTGCCGGATCATTGCTTCCAATTGCTTCTACGCCAAACTGAACGAATTGGCGAAACCTTCCTGCTTGTGGACGTTCATAGCGGAACATCGGTCCTAAGTAATATAATTTAATTGGCTGTGATGCAGCCCCGTGCATTTTGTTTTCCACAAACGAGCGCACCACAGATGCCGTTCCTTCAGGTCTTAAAGTAAGGCTTCTTTTTCCTCTATCTTCAAATGTGTACATTTCTTTTGTCACAATATCAGTTGTATCTCCAACACTTCGCAAAAAAAGATCCGTATGTTCAAAAATTGGCGTGCGAATTTCATTATATTGGAACTTGTCGCAAATTTCTTTTAATTTTTTTTCAATATACTGCCACTTTTCCACCTCGCCTGGAAGTATGTCTTGCGTACCTCTAGGTATATTAATCTGCATAATATGTATCCTCCTATATAAACAACCTTAAAATGAAAGGTTTTTGCTGCTAAATGGTATTTTATACAACAAAAAACCCTCGTCCCTTGCATCTATAAATACAAGGGACGAGAGTTATAATCCCGTGGTACCACCCTAATTGAAGATAAATCTTCCACTTTACAGTTAACGCCTGCTAACGTTTCATTCCTACTCGCGCATAAAAAAATGCACATTCAGAAGAAAACCTAAAGAGTGTTCTTTCATTAAGTCATCATGCAGAAATGCTTTCAGCCTAAGGCATTTCTTCTCTTTTCATGTGTCTCTTAATTACTTTTCTCCATCATTGGTTATTTCCACATATTTAATCCATTATTTCTTTAATAATAAAGAGGAACGATTTTATTGTCAATAACTTATTTAATTTCTTTCTAATTGTTTTTTTAGCTGCTTTACTTCACCAACAGACAAGCCAAATTCTGCCGCCAATTCTAATACATTGTTATGAGACTCTTTTTCAATAAAATCATGAAAGTTAACTCCCAATAATTTGGAACCGATTGTACTTGCAGATAAGTTTTTTTCACCAAATCTCATGATAATCATCCTTTATTCTTATTCTTTCTATCTATTCTCCCCCAAGTTTTCAAAAAAATATCATATAATTACTATTTTCTTGTCTAATTTTGCAGTTAATGCAAGAAAATCTTTTAAAGGAATTGAGTATTCATTAAAAGAAATCATTAAAGCGGATAAGTCCAAATACAGCAAGCAAAGGAGGGTACTATTCATTTGAGAAAAAAAAGGATGATCCTAGTCGCTTTTTTTGTTTCCTTTTTATTTGTTGCCTGCCAAGAAACGCATGCAGAAAGCAGTGAAAATGCTATATCAACCGTTGTGGTTAATATAAGAGAAAGTCCTAGTTTAGACGCTCTTGTTACAGATCAAATGGAAATAAATAAAGAATACCCGATTATTCGCACCGAAGGAGATTGGGTAGAGCTGCAATTAGCTGACGGAAAATCCGGCTGGGTTGCCAGCTATTTAGTCATAAAAAAGGAAAAAAGCTCAGATCAAGCCAACTTAGCCAATGAGGAAAATGATCATCACTCTTCTGCCATTATTGCCAGTGTGTTAGAAGATGCTATCAATGTCCGGAAAGAACCTACCACATCTTCTGCTATTATTGGAAAAGTAGCAAAGGATGCCAAAATTCAGATTGTGGACGAAAAAGGGGATTGGACACAAATTCAATACTCAGGCAATAAAGGCTGGATAAAAAGCTCATTTTTGCAGTATAAGGAAGAGAATAAAAATAATCCGGAAACAAATACTTCCAAAGAGCAGCAAAAAAGAATTACTATTTTATATGATCGCACCAATATACGGAGCAATGCTACCGTTAACTCTACCATCATCTCAATTGCCAATGAAGGAGACAGTTTTCCGGTTACAGAAGAAATAGGAGACTGGTATAAAGTTCAATTGTCCAATGGCGAGGAAGGCTATGTAGCTAATTGGATTGTCGATACCACTGCTATCGCAGAAGATGCAGACAAAACTTCTCCTGCCCCTGGCAAAACCTCTGCAAAAAAGGGCAGCAAAAAGGATTTAAAGGGCAAAGTGATTGTCATTGATCCCGGACATGGAGGAAAAGACAGTGGGACTATCGGCTATTTAGGTCTTCTAGAAAAAGATCTGACAAATCAAACAGCCCACTTATTGGAAAAGAAGCTTAAAAATGCTGGAAGCAACGTTATTTTAACGCGGACAGATGATACCTTCCTATCATTAGAAGAAAGGGTAAACATCAGCAGCAAATATGATGCTGATGCGTTTGTGAGCATTCATTATGATAGTGTAAAAAACCATGATATCAGGGGGATGACCAGCTATTACTATACGTCTGCACAAAAAGAGTTGGCAAATGAACTTCATGCAGAATTAATTGAGGCAAGCAAGATGATAGACCGTGGTGTCAGAAAAAATGATTATTTTGTGCTTAGAGAAAATAGCCAGCCTGCAACTCTTTTAGAATTAGGCTTTTTAAGCAATATGCAAGAAGAAAAATTAGTTTCAACCAATAAATATCAAGAAACAGTCTCGACTGCTATTTATCAAGGATTAGCCAACTACTTCAAATAAAGTGAAATTTTAATCAGTGGGGATTTTCATATCATCAACCGATTGTTGAGGGTTAGAGAATAAGGCTGCACATACATTGCACAAGGACGGGGACCCTATATTTTGGTTCTTTTATAGCAGGCTTTTTAAAGGCAGTTTCTGTCCACCCAGATTTTTTATTTCTCCTATCCTCCCTTAAGAGAGGGAAAAGCCCGTTAAATAAAAAAAGAGTGATAAAAAAAATCGTTTATAGGACAAATGATCCAATACCCATCATTTGTCCTATAAAACGATTTTCTACTTACTTTCTAATAATAAAGTTACTGGTCCATCATTAACAAGAGAAACATCCATCATGCTGCCAAATATGCCAGTTTCCACCACAAGCCCTTTTGCTTTTAAACAATCGTTAAACGATTCGTATAGTTTTTGGGCAAAAGCTGGTTTTGCTGCATCCATAAAATTAGGTCTTCTTCCTTTTTTTGTATCTCCATATAGTGTAAATTGAGAAACAGATAGGATAGATCCTTGCACATCTAATATACTTGTATTCATTTTGCCTGCTTCATCTTCAAATACACGCAAATGAGCAATTTTATCTGCTAAATATTCGGCATCTTCGATGGAATCATTATGTGTAATGCCAACAAGAAGCACAAACCCTTTGTCGATGCTTCCCACAATATTTCCATCTACTTCTACTTTTGCTTGTTTTGCTCTTTGCAATACAACTCGCACTTTTTTTCTCCTTAATTCATAATTCTGCGGACAGAATAGACATCAGGAATTTGTTTGATTCTATCCACTACCTTATGCAGATGATTAACATTTAATATTAATATCGACATCGTAATTGTTGCCATTTTATTTCGGTCAGATCGGCCGGATACAGCAGAAATATTTGTTTTTGATTCATTTACTGCCTGCAGCACCTCATTTAGCAGACCTCTTCTGCCATATCCACTAATTTCAATTTCCACATTATATTCTTTTCGATCATTAAGAGCCGTCTCCCATTCAACAGGAATTAATCTGGCTTTTGCATCATCTGTATCAATATTTGTACAATCTGCCCGATGCACGGATACGCCTCTTCCTTTTGTAATAAAACCAACAATTTCATCGCCAGGAACAGGGTTACAGCAGCGCGAAAGGCGAATTAATAAATTGTCAATGCCAGTAACACGTACACCTGATGCTCTTTTTTTATTCGTTGGGAAAGATTTCAGCTCTGCAACAGCATTTGATATGGTGGCACTTTGCTCTGCATCTCTTTTCTTGCGCCATTTTTCCGTTAAACGATTGGCCACCTGAAGAGCGGTAATGCCATTATAACCGACTGCTGCATACATATCTTCTTCATTCATAAAGTTGAATTTTTCTAAAACAGCTTTAACATTTTCTGGTGTTAGTATCTCTTTTAAATCAAACTCCATTGTACGGATTTCTTTTTCTACTAGTTCTTTTCCTTTTTCGACATTTTCTTCTTTTCGCTGCTTTTTAAAGAATTGTCTGATTTTATTTTTTGCTTGGGAGGTTTGCACAATCTTCAGCCAGTCTTGGCTTGGCCCATAAGAATGTTTGCTCGTATGAATTTCGATGATATCACCAGTTTTTAACTTGTAATCAAGTGTCACCATTTTTCCATTCACCTTTGCACCAATTGTTTTATTGCCTATTTCTGAATGGATTCTATAAGCAAAATCAATCGGAACAGAGCCAAATGGCAATTCAAATACATCCCCTTTAGGCGTAAAAACAAAAACCATATCGGAAAATAAATCAATTTTTAAATTTTCCATAAATTCTTCAGCATTTATACTGTCTTCTTGAGAATCTAGTATTTCTCTGAACCAAGATAACTTCTCATCTAATGAAGATCCTTCATTTACGGATTTTCCCTCTTTATATGCCCAATGTGCTGCGATCCCAAATTCTGCAATCCGGTGCATCTCTGTTGTGCGGATTTGCACTTCAAGAGGATCTCCTTTTGGTCCAATTACGGTAGTGTGCAGGGATTGGTACATATTTGCTTTTGGCATGGCAATATAATCTTTAAATCTTCCTGGCATTGGTTTCCAGCGCGTATGAATAATCCCCAGCACTGCATAACAATCCTTAATGCTATTTACGACAATTCTTACAGCAAGAAGATCATATATTTCATTAAATTGTTTATTTTGCAGCACCATTTTCCGATAAATACTGTATATATGTTTAGGGCGGCCAGAAATATCAGCTTCAATGGTTACTTCGTCTGTTCCTTGACGGATTTCTGTGATTACTTCATCCAAATACTGTTCACGTTCAGCCCGTTTCTTTTTCATTAAATTGACAATTCGATAATATTGCTGTGGATTCATATACCGCAGCGCAGTATCTTCGAGCTCCCATTTAATTGTAGAAATTCCCAATCGATGCGCTAGTGGTGCAAAAATCTCCAATGTTTCATTCGAGATGCGGCGCTGTTTTTCAGCTGGCAGATGCTTTAATGTCCGCATATTATGCAGCCTATCAGCAAGTTTAATCATAATGACTCTTATATCTTTCGCCATTGCAACAAACATTTTCCGATGGTTTTCTGCCTGCTGTTCTTCATGGGATTTATACTTTATTTTTCCGAGCTTTGTAACGCCATCAACAAGCATGGCCACTTCTGTGCTAAAGCTTCTACTTATATCTTGTAGCGTGATATCCGTATCTTCAACAACATCATGGAGAAAACCGGCAGCGATCGTATCAGGATCCAATTGTAAATCAGCCAATATCCCAGCAACTTGGATTGGATGGATAATATAGGGCTCCCCAGATTTTCTATATTGTTCCCGATGAGCATTTTTGGCAAAATTATATGCTTTTTCAATAAATGCCGTATGCTCTTCGTTTAAATACCCCTTTGTCTTGTCGATGACTTGTTCGGCGGTTAATACTTGATCATTCGCCATGTAATCACCTTTCATTTGTCATTTATTGTTATGATTGACCATTAAAAATTTATTATTATTCCCTTTATGCTATTTCCCTCTTAGGGCAAAAAATAAAATAAAACTGTAATAATGTAAGAATCATTATTTCTATTATTAAAAAAATGAGGATACTTGTAAAGAGGATACTTGTAATTTTCTTGAAAAAATAAAAAAAATGTCGAAAAACGTCAGTTTCATTTATCTAATTATGAAAAAGAGCGCTCATAAAAAGCGCTCTTTTAGTACCATTATAGACTTAGGACCATAATAAAAATTACAGTCTATATCATATCTATCATGTGCTTGTTTAATACTCCATTAATGTTAAAACATCATAGCCATTTAGATTTTTGCGTCCTTCTAAATAAGATAGCTCAATTAAGAAAGCTATTCCTGCAACGACCCCGCCTAATTCCTCTACTAATTTGATTGTTGCTTCAATGGTTCCTCCTGTTGCAAGCAAATCATCTGTAATTAGAACCCTTTGTCCCGGCTTAATAGCATCTTTATGAATAGTCAGCACATCACTGCCATATTCCAGGCCATATTTTACCTTCACTGTTTCTCGTGGCAGTTTGCCCTCTTTGCGGACTGGAGCAAAACCAACTCCTAAAGAATAGGCAACAGGACAGCCAATAATAAAGCCTCTCGCTTCCGGTCCGACAACTAGATCAATTTGCTTTTCTTTAGCATATGCAACGATTTTGTCTGTTGCATATTTATATGCTTCACCATTATCCATTAATGTTGTGATATCCTTAAATTTAATACCTGGTTTTGGCCAATCTTCAACAATTGTAATAAACTGTTTTAAATCCATTCTTTTACTTCCTCCTCATTGTTAACGGATTTTTTTAGAATAAGATCAAACCAATTTTTTAATTGCTCATACGACGAGTATATTAATTCATTTTCGAGCGAAAATTGTGCTTGTTTCTGTTGAAAAGAAGGTGACTCTGTCAAATCTCTTTTCGCTGTATTCTTATTCAACAAAATAAACCCATCGTCCATTGTAACAAAATTCAGCTCTAAAAACACCTTTGTCATAAAAACAATTGTTTCCTTGCTCCAGCCTTTTCTTTTTGCCAGCTCATCACTGAATTTGTCTAAATGAAATCTTCCTTGTTTTGCTAAAAATGCATAATACCATTTAAAATGGTCTCTTGTTGGCATTGTACTAAAGAAATCACTTTCCTTTTTAAAAAATACAGCATAAATTCTTGCTGGCACTATATTCGAAAGCAATTTCTCCAGCACTTCTTTCTTAACCGGAAAATCAGCTAAAACTATATTTTCTCCCTCGCTATCAAGAGCTGCTGCTTCCTCTAGTGTTTCCACGACTTGATAATTCGGCACTGCATCTTTAAGCAAGGGTGTAATCGAATCTTTATGAAAAAATATCCATAAAGCGTCTTTTACAAGCATTTTTGCTGCTAATTTTTCTAATTGAAAGGCACCACGATAGTCAAAAAGCTGCCAATTATCAATCCGCAAATCTCGAATAAATATTTGCGGTTTTTTGATATTATTCCACTCATTAATGGCTAATTGGCCCAGCACCGATATTTTGGCGGATGGAGAAATATGTTCATGCCAATCCCCTATCCCAAAGCCGATGCCATCTAGCAGATGCGCTCCTTGCTTTAGCTGCATTTTTAGATGGTTTTGATTTGCGCCGATTTTGCGAATAGATGCAATTTCTATGTCCTTCAGCATAATATTCGGCTTAGCATTATCTACTCCAAATGGAGCTAATAATTGCATTTCTTCAATTGCTTTTAACTGTACTTCTTCAAGCAAAAAGCTGCCATCTACTTTTGTTAATGGAGTTAAATCCGATTCTGTCAGCTGTTCAAAAGCCAGTTCATTTAATTTTTGCCGCAGTAAATCTACATCTTCTAATGCAAGAGTCATGCCAGCTGCCATTGGATGGCCTCCAAAATGGGGCAAAATATCTCTTGCTGTTGACAAGTTTTTGTATAAATCAAAGCCTGCTATACTTCTAGCAGATCCTTTGGCCGTATTTTTTTCCAAATCGAAGCTCAGAACAATGGTTGGACGATAGTATTTTTCTACAAGTCTAGATGCGACAATACCAATAACCCCAGCATTCCAGCCTTCCTTGCCAACGATCAATACCCGGTTTTCTTCTAGTGGATACAGCTCCTCGACTTGCGCGATTGCTTCTTCTGTAATTTGATTCACAATCCCCTGACGCTCTTTATTCGTTTCTTCCATTTCTGCGGCAAGTTCCATTGCCATTTCTTCATCAGATGTCATCAGCAAATCAACAGCCGGATCTGCACTGCCAAGCCTGCCAACTGCATTGATTCTTGGTGCAATCATAAAACCAATGGTTTCTTCATCAATGGCATTCATCTCTATGCTCATTTGCTTTATCAAGGCCTTTATGCCAATATTATCTGTTTGCCGCAGCTGTTTCATTCCTTGTTTGGCAATTAACCTATTCTCTCCTGTCAAAGAAACCAAATCAGCAATTGTTCCAATTGCAGCAAATGGAAGTAGATGCTCGGGAACATGCCCATATAAAGCATGCGCTACTTTAAATGCTACTCCAACTCCTGCTAATTCACCAAAAGGATAGGTGCTTCCCAGGATTTTCGGATGAACAATGCAATAGGCATCAGGCAATATGGGACCAGGCTCATGGTGATCAGTAATAATTAAATCAATTTCAAGTTCTTTGGCTACCTCTGCTTCATGTACTGCGGCAATGCCTGTATCAACCGTAATAATTAAATCAACGCCAATACTTTTTGCATAACGAAAGGCCCCTGCATTTGGACCATATCCTTCTGTAAATCGATTAGGAATATAAAACTGTGCATCGGCGCCTAAATCCTCAAGGGTTTTCATCATAACTGTGGTGCTTGTCACACCATCGGCATCATAGTCTCCAAATACTAATATTTTCTCTTGATTATTTATAGCTGTGCGAATTCTTTCCACTGCAGTTTGCATATTCAATAAAAGATAAGGATCATAAAATTCCTGATTTTGCGGAAATAAAAAATCCTTTGCTTCTTGAGTCGTTTGATAACCTCTATTAATAAGCAAGGATGCCACAAGCGGTGTTATATTCAACTGTTGGACAAATTCTGTTTTTATATCATCAAATTGGCTATCTCTATGTGTAATCCATCTAGTTTTTGATTGTAACATGCTATCACCCCAATCTAGTTATTATACAATCTAGTCAACTTGCTTTCAATTGTAGGATAGCAGGAAATCTTAAACTAGCCACGCAAAAAAAGGAACTATGCACTTTTTTGTAAGTGTGCATAGTTCCTTTTTTTATTATACTTGCGGAATATCGGAATTTTTGCGTTTTTCTTTTGCTGTAATAAGTACACCTTTTTTCTTCAGCTCTTTTTTCTTCCATACATACCATAATTGGGATGCAATAAAAATAGAAGAATAGGCTCCGCCAATTAATCCAATAAGCAAAGCAAGCGAGAAGTTTCTGATGGAATCGCTGCCGAATATCAATAATGCAGCAACACAAATTACTACTGTTACAACTGTATTGATAGAACGGGCAAATGTTTGCCGCAAGCTTCTGTTGATAATTTCTTTGATTTCTTTTGCAGTCTTAATTCGTTTTTTCTGCACCAGATTTTCTCTAATGCGGTCAAATGTAACGATTGTATCATTAATAGAATAGCCGACAATTGTTAAAACAGCTGCAATAAAGGTGATGTCCACTTCTAATCGTGTAATGCTGAATATAACAATAATAAAGAATGCATCATGAAGCAATGCTAAGACTGCTGCAAGCGCCATATATATTTCAAAACGAATAGTTACATACAGGATGATGCCGACAGATGCAATTAACACAGCGTAAAAGGCATTTTTCGCCAGTTCTTTTCCGATTGTCGGAGACACTGTGCTTATATTTGGTTCATGGCCATAGGTTTTCTTTAATTCTGTTTTTAATTCGGCAATCTTATCTTTGCTAAGATCCCCTTTAATGCGGATGGCGCCTATTTCCTGATTATCACCGGAAAGCGTAATATCATCAGCCACAATATCAACTTTCTTTAATTCTACTTTTAATCCTTCTGTAGTCAATGCTTTATCTGCCATAATTTCAACACGAGAACCGCTCGAGAAATCAATGCCAAGATTTAATTTAAAGATTAAAAGAACGATAATCCCTGCTGCAATTAATACACCAGAAACAGCAAAAAAGATATTTTTATATTTTACAAAATCAATACGGTCAAATTTCGTCGGCAATGTTAATGTATCATAGCCCTCATTAATATCCTTGATATCTTTGCGGTTTACCCCAAACCATGTTGGCTTTTTGTTAAACAGCTTGCTGTTTACTAATAGCCCTAGCAGCAAACGAGAACCATACACTGCTGTAACGAAACTGACAAGAATGCTGACAATTAAAAGTGTTGCAAACCCTTTAACAGAGCTTGTCCCGTAGACAAATAGCACAACCGCTGCCAAAATTGTCGTTAAGTTTGCATCCAAAATCGTTGATAATGAATTTTTATTCCCTGTCTGAAATGCTGCTTTTAAGGTTTTTCCGACGCGAAGTTCATCTTTGATTCGTTCATATGTGATAATATTTGCATCTACCGCCATTCCGACACCGAGTATCAGTGCGGCAATTCCCGGCAATGTCAGCACACCGTTCATTAAATCAAGAACGAGCAGATTTAAATATACATAAACTGTCAAAGTAATTACTGCGACAATTCCCGGCAAACGATAATAAAGCATCATAAAGATAAACACAAGCCCTACACCAATGATGCCTGCAAAGACAGTATCTTTTAATGCCTGATCGCCAAACTGTGCGCCAACGCTTGTAGAATATTTTTCTGTAAGCTTAACAGGAAGGGCTCCAGCATTTAATAGATCTGCCAAATTTTTTGCTTCTTGAATGGTAAAGCTGCCTGTAATTGATACCGTGTCTTGATTAATTACTTTGCTTACTTGCGGTGCTGACAAATATTTTGGTTCTGCCTTTGCAGCTTCTTTCTCAAAAGAATCTCCCTTTTCATAATCAAGCCAAATGACAAGCAAATTATTTGGCGCCATGTTCAAAACTGTTTGTGTTACATTTTTGAACTTTTCAGCGCTTTTTAATTTTAAGGAAACGCTAGGATTGCCATTTTCATCGAATGTTTGAGAGGCGCCGTTTTCTTTTAAATCAGAGCCATCCATCAGCTTTTTGTTATTGACGTCACGGAAAGAAAGATTCGCTTCTGTGGATAGTATTTCTCTTGCCTTATTCTGGTCTGTTACGCCAGCAAGCTGTACACGAATGCGGTTATTTCCTTCAATTTGAATAATCGGTTCGCTTACACCCAATACATTGACACGCTTATCCAATGCTTTTGCTGTACTGTTTAATACTTCTTTCGTAATCTTTTGGCTGCTGTCAACTGGCTTGACTTCATATAAAACTTCAAATCCACCTTGCAAATCCAGTCCTAGTTTAATATCATTTAGTATATTTTTGGTTGTGCCTCCCAAAAGGCCGGCACATAAAATGATAATTAATAGGAACGCTACTATTCTGCTGCGTTTTACCATTATGTATTAATCCTCCTCGAAAGATAAACAAAAAATAAACATATCTCTTAAAAACTTGCAATGCTATTCTACTTATTCTTTCCATTTACATAATTTCTATAGCATCCTCATGCCTTGTCCAAGATGTTTGTTTTCGTACAGTCTTCACAAGTATAAGCCATCCTTTAGCAGAGGAAAATCCCTCACTGGTAACAGGATGGCTTTATGCACAGACTTTTTGTTTATAAAAACCATTATGAAACAGATTATGTTAGCTGTCAATTTGTTCAAAAAAATATCACTATTTCTTCTTATTTTAGCAGCTGCCTTTTTTCTTCTTCTGATAATTCCGTAAAAAAATTATCCAACTTAAATGCTTCGATTGTGGCGAAATTCATATATTCTGAAATTTTTACATGTAAAATATCTTGCACCAGCTCAAAGATCCGTCTATCCTCAGATGGCCTTTTCCACTTTTTTTGCGTCAGATATTTCCACAATTCATCCTCTGTAATCGTATTATATCCCAGCAATTGGAATTCTTCTAATTTACTTCGTAAAGCCGGTTGCAGTTCGTAACGAAACTCATCATATATATGCTCTAGCGACACTAGAAAACAGCTCCCTTATCGATTATTTGCATACAAGAACAGAACCTCTTTGAACCGTTAGGAAGGAGTAATGGCCATTTATTTTTCCGCTACGTTTCTTAACGAACAATTCAAATGTCTCAAAGCAAACAAAAAGTCACTTTGCTGCTGCATTTTATTTGCCTTCTCCAAAGCATTTAGTCGAACAAACAGCAAAAAATAATCTTTCCTAGTCATGCTTTGTCCACATGCTTGCATATAGTTAATTGTATAGTATTATTCGCTATTTGAGAAGGCAGGGAATAAAATGTCTAAGTTTTTAAAAGGTACGATTATTTTATTGATTGCAGGATTTATCACAAGAATATTAGGCTTTATAAATCGAATTGTTATTGCGAGATTTATCGGGGAAGATGGCGTCGGGTTATATATGATGGTATATCCTACACTTATTCTTGTCGTGACCATCACTCAGCTTGGACTGCCTGTTGCCATTTCCAAAAATGTTGCAGAAGCAGAGGCTGAAGGAAACCATAAAAAGGTAAAATCCATTTTAATCGTCTCATTAACTATTACTCTTGCATTGACTATTTTATTTACACCTGCTTTATTTTTGCTGGCTCCATATTTATCGCAGACATTATTTACAGATCCAAGGACGTTAACGCCACTTCTTGCTATTACGCCCATTATTCCTATTATTGCCGTTTCTTCTGTTTTAAGAGGCTATTTCCAAGGAAAACAAAACATGAAGCCTGCTGCTATTTCCCAGGTGATTGAACAGATTGTCCGCATTACATTAATTGCAGCGCTTACGAAGGCATTTTTGCCTTTAGGCATTGAATATGCAGCTGCTGGCGCCATGTTTGCATCTGTTCTTGGCGAATTGGCATCTTTGCTTTTTCTGCTAACCTCTTTTAAATGGAAAAAATCCTTTCCTTTGCGCAAAGAGTTTTTCCGCTATGTGACAAAGGGCAAACAAACATTCAAGGAACTAATGCAAGTGGCACTTCCTACAACCGGAAGCAGAATGATCGGAAGCATTGCTTGGTTTATAGAACCTATCGTTGTTGCCCATAGCTTAGCATTAGCTGGTTTAACTGCCATAAATGCAACTAAACAATATGGAGTATTAACAGGATTTGCTCTTCCTCTTTTAATGCTGCCATCTTTTTTCACCCAATCACTTTCAACATCCCTTGTTCCAGCAATAAGTGAAGCGAACGCTAATCAAGAGTATAAAAAAATAGATCATCTTTTGCAGCAGGCTCTTCGCTTTACTTTTATGACAGGTGGGCTTGCTGTCGTTGTCTTATTTGTTCTGGCAGAGCCTTTAATGTCTGTCATGTACAATAGCACAAGAGGAACATCATTTATTCAGCTTATGGCGCCTTTTTTTCTTTTAAATTATTATCAAGGACCACTGCAGGCAACTTTGCAGGCTCTTAACTTGGCCCGCGCTGCCATGATTAATAGCTTTATTGGCGCTTTTGTCAAAACTGTCATTATTTTCTGTTTGGCAAGCCGCCCGGAATTTGGAATATATGGTGTCGCTATTGCTTTAATCGTTGGCTTTGTGCTTGTGACCATGCTTCATTTTGCAACAATTATTAAGACAATCAGTTTTTCTATTTATATAAAAGATTACATAAAAATGTTAGCCGTCATTTTTATGTCCGGTTATGCAGGAGTATTCTGCACCAAATGGATATCGTTTTCCAACTTGCCAATAAAAGTTGTTCTTATAACCTGTTTCATTACAATCTGCTATATTGTTCTGCTCTTTTTATTAAAACTCATTAAAAAAGATGATTTACGAAAAATCCCTTGGATTGGACCATTGCTGAGCTAAATAGAAAATGCTTGCTTCCTGAAAGCTGCAAGCATTTTCTATTCAGACTAAAAATGTGGCAGATGAACTTTGTCTATACTTTTTTCTAGTATCAAAAAATTATTTTTCATCGAAAAAATCAAGATAAAATATTCCATCATCATAGCTGCAAAAGGAAATGTCCTTTATATTTGTGCAGCCTTGCTTTTTTAATTCTTGCCTTAGCCAGAGATTTGTTTTTTCTATTTTCTTCAGATTTTCTTCCTGAATGACCCCATCAATAATAAGAGGCATTGTAATTCCTGATGTAGTTGGGTCTTTTTCAAAAACAGATAATTTCCCAGAGGTTTCTAATATCGCAAACTCCACATCGGCAATATTGCGGATATCCTTTTCTCGCAATTGCAGCAATAAATCGTCAAAATTATATCGCTGGCTCCTCATTGCCTGTTCATCTATTTTTCCATCATTGATGATAATTGTTGGTCTGCCATCAATAAGATCACGAACTTTTTTGCTTTTTAAAGAAAGCAATGCCAACAATAGTTGAATAAATAATAAAATGAACATCGGCATTAATGTGGGCAGTAGCGGTGCTTTAATATCCTCAAGCGCTACAACAGCAATTTCGGCAATCATAATAAATACCACTAAATCCAGAATGCTTAATTCCCCTATCTCCCTTTTTCCCATTAAACGAAAAATAAGAACGATTAACGCATAGATAAGTATCGTCCGAATAAGAATGGTTATATATTCTTCCACATTTTCCCTCCGTTCCTCTTATTCTTTTTCTCGTTAGCTTTTGTAAAAAAAAAAAAATCATTCAGGAGATCCTATCACTAAAAATATACTGCAAGTGCGCATAAAAACAGGTACTTAGTATTTTTATGATTCTAATTCTTTTCTTTCATGAATATGCTTGTACTAGAATGTTTTATTTATGAAAATCACGATTAGAAAGGAGAGGTTTACAATCGAAGAAAGCAAACATGTTGGAAGTGCTATCTTGTATGGGTTGATAGCGATTTTTATTCTTTTAATAACAAGCAGTATTCTGTTCTCTTTACTGCTTAGGTTTACCTCCCTGCAAGAATCCTCCTTGCAGTATATCATCACCATCGTGTCATTTATCACCCTATTTGCTGGAGGGTTTATTTCTGGGGGGAAAGGAAAACAAAGAGGCTGGTTCCTTGGCGGATTAACTGGCTTCATTTATTCTGTGATTGTATTTTTATTTACTTTTTTAGGACTGGATCAGCTCTTTACAATGGAACAATTTATTTATCATATTTGCTACACGCTAATTTGTATGATGGGTGGCATTTTAGGGGTTAACCTTTCTAAAGGAAGCACTGCTTGACCTGTTCTCCCTTTCCAATTCAGGAGAGGAGTTTTATCGCCTTTTTATGACAGATAAGCAAAACGCATAATAAAAAGCAGCAAGGACAATGTTTTTCCTGCTGCTTTGTTATTATGCTTTATCTAATACAGTGCTTGAAGCTGCTGTTACATCACGTATTGCATTACGATCAAATGTTAAACGGCTTCCATCACCGCTTTTGACTACAACAGTGCCTTCATCAATTGCATCAACAGTGCCATGAAGCCCGCCGATTGTAACCACCTTGTCCCCTTTTTTCAGCTCACTCTGCATTTGTCTAACCGCTTTCTGGCGCTTTTGCTGTGGACGGATTAACAAAAAGTAAAACAGAACAAACATTAAAATAAATGGAAGTAATCCCATAATTTGTTGCATATATTTCCCCTCCTTTCAATTTTCGCTCTATTTAAAAGTTTTTGGCGTTTGGTTTGTTAAATCCATAACGTTCAAAAAACTCTTCTTTGAAGTCGCCCAATCGGTCTTCACGGATCGCTTGGCGGACATTCTCCATTAAGTTTAACAGAAAATAAAGATTATGGTAAGATGTAAGTCGAATTCCGAATGTTTCGTCACAGCGAATCAAATGACGAATATATGCGCGGCTGTAATTTTTGCATGTATAGCAATCGCATTCTGGATCTAGCGGACCAAAATCTCGTGCATATTTTGCATTTTTCACTACAAGACGGCCTTGGCTTGTCATTACTGTGCCATTTCTCGCAATTCTAGTTGGCAAAACGCAATCAAACATATCTATGCCTCTGATTGCACCATCAATTAGTGAATCTGGTGAGCCAACTCCCATAAGATAACGCGGTTTATTATCAGGCATTAATGGGGTCGTAAATTCAAGGACTCTATTCATCACGTCTTTCGGTTCGCCGACAGACAATCCTCCAACTGCGTATCCTGGAAAGTCTAATGAAACCAAATCTTTTGCACTTTGCTTTCTTAATTCCTCATACTCTCCCCCCTGAATAATGCCAAACAGCCCTTGATCTTCCGGACGCTTATGTGCTTTTAAGCAGCGCTCTGCCCATCTGGACGTTCGTTCCACTGATTTTTTCATATAATCATATTCAGCTGGGTACGGAGGACATTCATCAAATGCCATCATAATGTCTGATCCTAATGCATTTTGAATTTCCATTGCTTTTTCAGGAGATAAAAATAGCTTATCCCCATTTAGATGGTTGCGGAAGTGCACACCTTCTTCTTCGATCTTGCGGAAATCACTCAAGCTGAACACTTGGAAGCCGCCAGAATCAGTTAAAATCGCCTTATCCCAATTCATGAACTTATGAAGGCCGCCTGCTTCTTTAACAATTTCATGTCCTGGACGAAGCCATAAATGATACGTATTGCTTAAAATGATATTAGCACCCATCGATTTTAAATCTTCAGGAGCCATAGTTTTTACAGTGGCTAATGTTCCTACTGGCATAAATGCCGGTGTTTCAAAAGAACCGTGTGGCGTATGGACGATGCCGAGCCTAGCACCTGTTTGTTTGCATGTTTTGATAAATTCATAGCGTATTGCTGTCAATGTATTTTTCTCCTTTTTCTTTATAATGCAGAAATATCCAGCTAGCACGAAGTCAAGTCCATTCCTTTTCTCTTGCGCCTATAAACCCTGCTGTTCTCCAATCAAAGTTTTGCGGGCATTTCTCTTCAAGCTAGCTTTTTTCTTAAACGATGGCCAAAAGAGCCTCTTAATTTGTAATAAACATTGCATCTCCAAAGCTGAAAAAGCGGTAGCGCATCTTTACTGCTGTTTCATATGCATGCAGTATATTTTCTCTGCCTGCAAGGGCACTTACTAGCATAATAAGTGTTGATTTTGGCAAATGAAAATTGGTGATCATCCCGTCAATGCCTGCAAACTCATAGCCAGGATAAATAAAAATACTCGTCCAGCCGCTTTGCTCTTTAAACACTCCACCATTTGCTTTGGCAATTGTTTCTAATGTTCTTGTCGATGTTGTGCCGACAGAAATAATTCGTCCTCCATCTGCTCTTACCTTATTCAGCAGCTCAGCCGTGCCTTTCGTCAGCTGATAAAATTCAGCATGCATTTCATGACTGTCAACATCGTCCACACTTACCGGCCTAAATGTTCCTAGACCGACATGCAGTGTAATAAATGCAATATGAACCCCCTTTTTCTGCAAAGAATCAAGCAATTCTTCTGTAAAGTGCAGACCTGCTGTTGGAGCGGCAGCTGAACCTCTTTCTTTTGCATACACTGTTTGATATCGGTCTTGGTCATCTAATTTTTCCTTTATATAAGGAGGCAGCGGCATCTCGCCAAGTTCATCCAATATCTCATAAAAAATCCCATCATATTGAAAATCAAGCACTCTGCCGCCATGTTCCAATTCTTGTACACATACCGCTTTTAATTTGCCTGCTCCAAATGAGATCACGGTTCCTGCTTTCACTCGTTTTGCTGGCTTCACTAATGACTCCCACTTATCTCCATCCTGCTGCTTCAACAGCAGAACTTCAATATGGGCACCTGTATCTTCTTTTTCCCCATAAAGCCTTGCCGGCAATACCCTTGTATCATTTAAAACAAGACAATCGCCAGGATGTATATATTCTATGATATCTTTAAAGTTGCGATGTTCTAAATCGCCTGTTTGTTTATTTACAATCATCAGCTTGCTGCTTGTTCTGTCCTCAAGAGGAGTTTGGGCAATCAGCTCCTCCGGCAAATGAAAATCAAATAATTCTACTTTCAATATAGTCACCTGTTTCGTTTATTTCTTTGGCAGTTTTCGTATAGATTGTTGCAAAAAGAGTAGTTGATTGCAGCGAAGGGATGCTCTAGTCAACTTGCTTTTGAATGGTTTACATAGATAAAACTCAGTTAAAACAACAATCTTTTAAAACATAGCCATTTCTTTTATTCTTCATCTTTTTGCAGCTGAAAATGTTCATATGCAAGTGGCGTTACAACTCTTCCTCTAGGCGTTCTTTGCAAAAATCCAATTTGCAATAAATATGGTTCATACACATCCTCAATAGTATGAGCCTCTTCCCCAATAGTCGCAGCAATTGTTTCCAAACCAACAGGACCGCCTCTAAATTTATGTATCATTCCCATTAATAATTTATGGTCAATATGATCAAGTCCTAAACGGTCTACTTGTAGAAGCTCTAGAGAAAGGGTAGCAATCTCTTTTGTAATGCTGCCATCTCCTTTTACTTGGGCAAAATCACGCACTCTGCGCAAAAGTCTATTGGCTATCCTTGGCGTTCCTCTTGAACGTCTGGCAATCTCCCAAGCTGCATCCTCAATTATTTGTGTATGCAGCACTTCTGCTGTTCTTTCCACAATTTCTTTTAGCTGCTTTTGCTCATAATACTCTAGTCTAGATAATACGCCAAATCTATCTCTTAAAGGAGCTGAAATTGCCCCTGCCCTTGTTGTTGCTCCAACAAGTGTAAAAGGAGGCAAATCAAGGCGCACTGACCTGGCGCTTGGACCCTTTCCGATAACAATATCTAAACAAAAATCTTCCATGGCAGGATACAAGACTTCTTCAATTGAGCGCGGAAGCCTATGGATTTCATCAATAAACAGGACATCTCCAGGCTCTAAAGCTGTTAGAATGGCAGCTAAATCTCCTGGTCTTTCAATGGCAGGTCCTGCTGTTGTCCGAATATTTACCCCCATTTCATTCGATATAATAGTAGCCAATGTTGTTTTTCCAAGACCAGGGGGACCGTATAATAGTACATGATCAAGCGCCTCTTGTCTCTGTTTTGCCGCTTGAATAAATACTTCTAAATTTTCTTTTACTTTATCTTGGCCAATATAGTCTTTTAGCGTAAGCGGGCGCAGACTCTGTTCAAAAGAAATATCCTGCATATCCGCTTCTCCTGATATAATGCGATCCTCATCCATTTCCTTCCCTCCCTTCATTAAGAATTCCTAAAAACCTCAAAAGAAGGCTTATACTTTTACTGTTATTTTAGCAGCAGTTTTAATGCAAGTTTAATGTACTGATCTGTTGTCAGCTGATCAGCTTTTAAGCTCGGCGTAATTTTTTTGATTTCTTTTTCTGAATAGCCAAGTGCAGCTAAAGCAAGCAATGCCTCTTCTAATGCCGGATTGCCCATTTGTTTTCTTTCGGCTTCCTCTGCAGTAAAAAGATTTGGAAAAAAATCCGGCATCAGGTTTGACAGCTTTCCTTTTAGATCAAGAATCATTTGTCGCGCTGTTTTTTTGCCGACACCAGGAAATTTAACCAAAAAGGCTTCATCTTCCTCTTCGATTGCATGAATGACTTGACTTGGCTCCCCTGTTGCCAAAATCGCTAATGCCCCTTTAGGACCGATTCCTGAAACATTTAAGAGCATCGTAAACAATGCTTTTTCTTCTCGCGAGCGAAATCCATATAAACTAATTATATCTTCTCTCACATACTGATAAGTAAAAACAGCTATGTCTTGTCCTGTATAAGAAGAAAAAGAGAAAGGATTAGGCGTTTTTATTTGATAACCAATTCCATTGTTTTCAAGCACAATATATTCTGGTCCTACAAAATCTATTTTTCCTTTAATATATTCATACAAAATTAAATCGCTCCTTTTAAAACCTAATGTTTATTTTATCATATATTAAAGAAAAACTACTATTTCAGACGATTTTCATAATATTCCGTCACCATTTCTTTCACCTGTTTAAAAAGCTTTATATGCCCATAAAAAAAACTTTTATGGACAGCGAAATAGACCATCTTCGCATACATAAAAGTTTATCGTCATTTTTCCAAAAATTCATTTAGCCTCTTCGACAATAGTGTAATTCTTAAATGTTTCCAGCACTTCCACATAACGATCTTTTGTTTTAATTGGAATTCCTTTTCGCAAGTGCTTTTGTTGGGCAGACTCTAGCTTTTTCAAATCTATTTGAAAAAACGATTGAATAATATTCGATTTTTCTGGTTTTCCATTATAAATGGTTAGTATTCCTTCATTAGAAATTCCAAAATATCCATTTGTTTTTAATAAAGGTGATATATCATCCACTGCTTGTGTAAAAATAAGTGTATGGTTATTTTCAGCTGCAAGCTGCCACTTATCATATTTTGACCAGAAATCTTCCATAGACCAAACCGTTTCTTCTATATTTTCTTCACTTATTTCTCCATCTAAATAGATTCTTTTTAATACGATATGAAATTTTTTTGGATAGTTTTGCAGAGAGCTGAGAGCTTCTGCATGCCCTGTACTAGTGAACATCGAATAAGAACCTATCAAGGAAAATAGAAAAACAGCTGAAAATAAAAGGAATCTGGTTTTCATTTTTAACCACCTCTTTGCCACTTTTAAAAAACAATTTTTTACTGTTTTTTCACCTTTTCTAACAGACCAATAGCAATATTTTATATACTTAATCACAATAGATTACCAGCCTGTTCTTTGTTATTTAGATAAGTGAATAAGTACACTGCTAAAAAAAGATGGAAAATATAAAAATCCACTTTATTCCTCAGAATCAAGGAAAGCTTTTTTACATTACGACTATTATTCTCACCAGATTCTTTTTTTTCATTCTGAAAACTTTGTGAACCTATTATTTTGCCGATATTTTTATGCTTATTAATAGTAAAATGTTTTTTGCTTTATTTCTTTATATTCATTTGCTGCTAAAAAACTTTAATCATTGTAAATCTTATTTTCCGATAACTCAGGGTATATCTTCGGCTTCCACTGAAGCATTCTGCTGGCTTTGTCTATCGATATGTGTTTTTCCTTTATAGTAGCAGCAGTTGATGAAATATTAAAAAACTCATTGTCCCCTTGTTGTAAACTCGCCATGATAGCTGCTGCTGCATCTTGTATGTAAACATAGTCCTTTTTCCCATTCTTTAATTCGGCGCCTTGTTCATAAATAGAAGCAAAGCGTAATATGGTGTAAGTTAATCCATATAATGTATGATAATTTTTTATATAATTTTCTTCTATTTTTTTAGAGATGCCTTCAAATTGGATTGGCTGCAAAGGAGAAGCTTCCGTTAATATTTCCTGGGATTTTCCATATACGGAAATCGAGGAAGGAAATATTATTTTTTGAACTTTTGCCTCCGCACTTGCTTCTAATATATCAATTGTTACTGCAATATTCGCTTCTGAAGCATCGAATGATTCTTTAATGCTTTCGAAAATTTTTTCTTGCTTTAAATGAATAATAATATTCGCTTGTTCTTTCAGCAATATTTTCAATACATTGCTTTTATCTATTTTTTGTCGATAATAAGGAACAATTTCTAGAGGAAAAATTGATTTTATTTCCTTTAACTCATCCAATACAACTACTTGAATGTTTTTATGTAATAATTGATGTATTACTTCTACTCCGAGACTGCTGCTGTAACCACCAGTTACTAAAACTTTCACCATGCTCCCCACCTAATTTGTTCTTTATAAAGAATACTCACTTCATTATAAAGTGTTTTCTTTTATTTTTAAAGAGGCTTAATATAAAAAAATTCATCATTAAGAACAAATTACATCTAATTATTAATCAGGAAGGTGCATGGTTACACTCCTCTTACTTGTCATAAAATGTCATGAACTGCCAAATGAAAAGCCGCTAACCAGCAGGAAAAAACCTGCCGGCTAGTGTTTACCGTAGTTGTTCAAACATATCTTCTATATTATTGGTAATGGTTTTATTTGGTTTTCCTTCTCTAATTTGTTTATTAATCTTTTCAATTCCAAAAAATATTCCTTGATCTGTTACAATAGACATTTTTTTATTATCAATATGTGGTTTAAGTTTCTTTTCTAGGCTTTTTTTCGTTACAGCCATTTTTTCCTTATTATACATCTGCACTGCAAGAATTACATTATCTCCATAAATAAGCGAATGTGCATCTTGTACATTTTTTACACTTTTTGCTTTCTCATCAATCACCCTGGCTAAGGGATGATCATAGGCTACAGTGGTTTTATTTTCCTTCGTCAGTATTTCTTCTTGCCTATTTTGCCTTATTTGTTTATCATTATTTACATTTTCCGCAGTAAACGCATCTGCTTGTCCCTCTTCGCCTAGTGCATGATCCATCATTTCAACAAGAGGTCCATCATTATCTTCCTCATCTAAAATTCGTGCATTACCACCATGATTCTTTTCATGATGCTCATTAGAATAATATCCCATTGGCTTAGCATTATTTACTTCTTTATTATTTGCTTCCTCATCAGAAATGCCGCATCCTGTTAAACAGACAGACAATCCTAAAAGGAGATAAGCGCTTATTTTTTGACTATATCCCAAAACAGGTTGCCCCCTTTTATCCAATAATAAGCCGCAGCTCTATCTAATAGTTTGGTCTAAAAGGAGACTTTCATGCTGATTATGGTACAGCCAATATTTTCATTCTATTGTTTCAGTCAGATAAATGATTTTATCGATAAACTTTTCTCTTTTAGCAAATTGATTGGTTGTTAATGGCATTATATAATTTCCCAGCTCTTTTGAAGAAAAATTATTTTTCCTAATAAAGCGATTCCACTCGCGAAGCAAATCGCTTGGGTATACCAGTGCACCTAAAAATGCTTTATTTTTTACAAGTTCCCTAAAAACAGGCATTTTTTCCAATTGCGAAAAAGACCAATCAATATGCGGCAAAAACCTATTTGCTAATTGAACATAATCAACCGCTTTTGGGCCAATGCTAATTAGGTCAAAATCAATTAAATATAAACGATTATTTTTTCCTCGCAGAAAATTATGGTGTGCTACATCTCCATGCAAAACCACCTTTTTCCCTTCTTGAAAAAAACCCTTGCCCTTTTCCAATAATTTCAATGACCAATCTGCCCAATTTTCTATCAACTGAATATACTGCTCGTCTAAAAAATAGCGAATAATCCGGTTATTTCGTTTGAATTCTTCACTTCTTTCTAGCCATTTTTGCATTAAATGATGTTCAGGAATAATGTATTTATAAACATCCACTAAATGTTCAGTTGTTTTATAATACTTCTCCAAAAGGTTAATTGCTTCTTTTCTCTCATTTTTGCTTTCATATGAAAATAAATTTTCGCTTGGCTTGATATATTCAATAATGCCAAATAATTGGTGATCTATAATAAGGGGTTCTTTATTAAATACATAAAAACGATATGTTTCCGCAAATCCTTCCTGCAATAAAGAGTTGGTGAAAGCCTCTTGTGTTTTTAGCTTTTGGTAACTGGAGTACCCTTTTACAATAAACCAAAATGGTTCAGATTTTATTAAATAAACAGCATTTCTCAGCTTAGAAACTTCTTTAATGGGATATGGAATGCGTTTTTTTAATAAAGAGAGGAGACGATAATAAAAATAATCGTCTCCATTTCCTTTAATTACCATAGTCGCTGCTTTCATCCTCAAAATAACGAGGCATTCCAAATGGTGTCACAGCACCCACTCCATATGGATTCATTAATGGAGGCTGAGCGAAGTTCCCATTAAAAGGCGGGGCATATACTGGTGCATTTCCTCCTGGTCCTAAAACAGGTGGAGCCGTTTCAGGTGAAAATGAGGATTGGCTATTCGCCGCAAATGCTTCCTGCTGAGCAGTATTTTGTCCATACACTTCTTCTTCCATCATAGGCGCTGGAATATTGCCCATTACCCCATGAGGATATGGAGCTCCCATCATTCTTGGATCCAATTGCATTAGGTGTACCGGAAACGGAGCTGCTCCCATTTGTGGACGAAATCCTTGAGGCACTCCCATATATCCTCCTTGAGCTTCTGGGTATGGATAAGTTCCCATTTGCGGGTTCACTGCTCCCGGCGCCATTCCCATATGTCCTCCTTGGGCTTCTGGGTATGGATAAGCTCCCATTTGCGGGTTCACTGCTCCCGGCGCCATTCCCATATGTCCTCCTTGAGCTTCTGGGTATGGATAAGTTCCCATTTGCGGGTTCACTGCTCCCGGCGCCATTCCCATATGTCCTCCTTGAGCTTCCGGATATGGATAAGCTCCCATTTGCGGGTTCACTGCTCCCGGC
>Ga0182738_1001599_pt1 | contig 28014 bp, 25 predicted proteins | sample eDN5th30CBELigMG_FD_128876 | JGI IMG/M metagenome (GOLD analysis project Ga0182738, IMG submission 128876) | Enriched Miracle-Growth compost microbial communities from Emeryville, California, USA - eDNA 5th pass 30_C BE-Lig MG (version 2)... ...
ACTTCGAATACCAGATACGTTATGGGTTTTATGGCTATCCAGTGACATTTTAGCAGTAGGTGTATTAGTTCCATTATTAGCATGTTTCTTATGGAAAAGAGCAACATCTATTGGTGCAGTCTCTGCAATTATCATTGGAAGTTCCTTTGTATTATACAATTTCATGATTGATTTAGGCGTGAATTTACCATATTTTTGGCCAATCGGAACAGTACGAATTTTGATTGGTATGATTATCAGTTTAGGAGTGTTCATTATTGTAAGTTTATTCACGAAACCAGAATATGAAAAAGCAGATGAATTCCTTAAAGCTGCATATGGAGGGGAAGGAGAAGAAATAGAGCCTGAATTAAATCAATCAGTTAAGGAAGCTAGCATATAAAAAGCGAGTTAGAGAAAAAAATTAGATGAAAGAAGGTGCGGTATGAAGAGCTCCCAAGAAGTCGTTTCAACTTATTATACGAATATTGAACCACAAGACTTTAGAAATATTATTGGGCACTTTATGTCAGGGGTTAGCGTGATTACAACAACACTAGACGACAAGCAATATGGTTTAACTGCCAGTGCTGTTACGTCTTTATCTTTAGAGCCACCGATGTTAATAGTTTGTATTAATCAAAATGCCGGTACAAGCCATGCTATTTCACAAACAAAGCAGTTTGTCGTGAACATATTGCGTGAGGAGCAAGGAAGTATTGCGAAGCAATTCGCAATACCGAGCGACGATAAGTTTAAAGGTATTGAGGTTGAAAAAAGCACAACGGGCTTGCCTGTATTAGCGGATTGTCATGTATCAATTGAATGTGAATTAGTACAAGAACATATTGGAGGGACCCATAAAATTTTTATCGGTCGACCAACTGAAGCAATCATACACCAGCAATCGGAACCTCTTGCCTATTACAGAGGACAATTTGGAAAATTTATTCAAGAATAAGGAGAGATGTTAAATGGCATTAATGACAGGAAAACAGTATAAAGATTCATTAAATGATGGAAGAGAAGTCTATATTGACGGAGAAAAAGTAAAAGGAAATATTGCAGATCATCCAGCGTTTAAACCAATTATTGATGTAAAAGCAAGAATGTATGATATCAATCATGAAGAAAAGTATAAAGAGCGTTGCACAGTAACATTAGAAGACGGCGATGTTATTAGCCGAGGCTATAGCATGCCAAAAACAAAAGAAGATTTAGCAAGTATTCGAACTTACGTAGAAACAGTGCTAGATGATCTTGGTGGTGTAGTATATCGTGTTGGTGATGAAACAATTGGTGAAATGTGGTCATTATTTGATGCACAAGAAACGTTAAATGAAATAGATCCAACATATGCAGATAACATTAAACATCATATCGATCGTATTGCAAAAGAAGATATTTACCATGTATCTGCAAATACGGACCCAAAAGGAGATCGCTCGAAACTATTCTCTGGAAAAGCAGGTGCTGAAAATAACCTTCTTCGCGTTGTAGAAGAAAATGATAAAGGGATTGTCGTAAGCGGTGCGAAATTTGAAACTGCTGCGGTATATGCGCACCAAGCGTTTGTAAAACCAACAATTTCTAACTGGACAGATGAAAGTATGTTACCTTATGCATCTGGATTTATTTGCGATATGGGTGCACCAGGGTTAAAACATATTTGTCGTTCACCATTAGGGAAAAATAAATCGAAAGAAAACTATCCAATTTCTACTCAATTTGAGGAAATCGACACATTGTTAGTATTCGATAACGTACTCATCCCATGGGAAAATGTATTATTCCATAATAACTTAAAATCTGTTCAATTCATCCGGAAAAACGTACACCGTTATTCAGCATTTAACTATGTAATACGTTTATTACGTCGAGCAGACTTATTACTTGGTACAGCGGTGTTAAATGTGGAACAAACAGGTTTAACAAAGCTACCAGCTGTTCAAGAAAAATTAACAGAACTTATTTGCTATCGCGAAACAATCAATGCGCATTTAACATCTGCTGTTGCGAATGCAGAAGTAAGCCCTGGCGGATTAATGATGCCAAATCAATCACTACTATACACTGGTCGTATTTATGCATTAAAACATTTCCCAGCAATGGCGCATTTAACTCGCGAATTAGTAGGAGGACAAATCGCAATTACGCCGGATATTGAAACAATTAATCATCCGGATGTGAAACCATACATTGAGCAATTCTATTCAATTGGTGACTGGAGTGCAGAAGAACGTACAAAACTTCTTTATTTTGCACGTGATTTATTAGATTCTTCACATGCTGGACACCAAATTTCCTTCGAATTATTTGCACAAGCGCCACCATTCGCACAATATGCAGCTACATTTAACAACTTTGATTTAAATCCTGCACGCGAATTGGTGAAAAAAGCAGCGAATATTAAATTACCTGAACCTGTTCTTTAATGAATTGACCTGTATTGGAGTAAAGTAATCACTTTACTCCAATGTACTTTTGAAAGGAGGAACGTGATGATATTATTCCACAATCAAGTACCTAATTTAACCAGCTGTATTTTAGTCATCGGTGCATTTGATGGTGTTCATAAAGGACATCAATATTTAATTAGCGAGGCAAGAAAAAAGGCTAGGAAACAAAATGTACCATTGGTTGTTTATACGTTTTCACTTCCTCCTAAAGTGTACTTTCAAAAAACGATTCAACTATGTAGTCTGGAGGAAAAAATCAATCGGCTAAAAAAACTAGGAGTCGATATGATTGTCGTTGCACAATTCAATGAAATGTATATGAAAAAAACGAAAGACGAGTTTATTGAAGAAATTAAAAAATTACAACCATTAACGGTCTATATAGGAAGTAATTTTCGTTTCGGTGCAGGACGCAAAGGTGAGATTTCTGACTTACAACGTATTTTCGATGTAAATGTAAGTGAAATTCAACTTAGTGAAGACGGTGAAGCAATTTCATCTAGTCGCATTCGAAATTTAATCACTTTAAAACAATTTATATTGGCTGAAAATTTATTAGGTTGGACATATGAGAAAGGTGGAATTTCATGACTACGAGTTTAGAGCTTAACGTTGATACAGATAAAGTTGTTCGAAATTTTTTAGAGTGGGCAAAAATGGATGCACCTAGCACGAAGGAAGGGTTCATAGCAGAACAAATAGAAAAGAAATTAAAATCATTAGGATTTACGATTCAGTATGATGAAGCCCACCATCATTTTGATGGAGAAGTCGGGAATATGATTGCTTATTGGGAAGGTACGATACCAGATTTACCCCCACTTTTTTTATCCACTCATATGGATACGGTATTACCAACGAAAGGGTTAAAACCGATTATTCGCGATGGTGTGATTTATTCTGATGGCACTACGATTTTAGGGGCAGACGATCGAGCAGCACTAACAGCTTATATTGAAGCGATTGAATATATTCAACAAAACAATATTCCAACTGGCCCAATTGAATTAATATTAACAGTTAGTGAGCAACAAGGATTAAGAGGTGCAAGATATTTAGATTACAGTAAAGTTCAAAGTAAATACGGTTATATTTTTGATAGCGACGGAGATGTTGGCCAAATTATTAAAAAGGGCCCTTTCAGTAGTAAGTTTTATATTGAAGTTATTGGAAAAGCTTCCCATATTGGATTAAATCCAAAAGAAGGAATTAATGCATTTATTGTGGCAGCAGATGTACTAAAGGCAGTACCTCAAGGTGAAATAAAAGAAAATGTATTAGCGAATATTGGGATTATTAATGGTGGCGATTTATCTTCAATTATTCCAGGAACAGTAAATATGATTGGAGAGGTACGTGCCTTCACACAAGAAGATTTAGATAATACACTAGATACAATTTATTTAGCGGCATCAAAGGCAGCACAGAGTTATACAGCTTCTGTTAATTTTACAGTAGAGAAAAAATACATCGGCTTTGAAATTGAGAAAAACCATTTATTAGTGGAAAACGCCATTGAATCGTTTAAAGATGAAAATATTTCGTACTACGTATGTGACACTTTAGGTGGTGCCGATACAAATACATTAAATGAAAATGGTTTAGTTTGTATCACACTAGGAAATGGATTTAAAAATTTACACACGTATCAAGAGCATATTAGCGTAGAAAACTTAGTGAACGCTGTTAAAACAGCCGTTCAATTAATTATAAAATGGCGTGAAAAGCATATTGAGAAAGCGGAGAATACAGATGCAGTCAGTTGATTTAATTATTCGAGATGCTCAAGAAATTGTAACGTGTGTAGGAGAAGCTGCCAATGATATCGGCTTATTAAAAAATAAAAGCATTGCGATAAAAGGAGAAAAAATCCTTTGTATTGCAGATTTTGAAGAGATAGCAAATAATTATAATATTGATTCAGCACAAATAATCGATGCAAAGGATAAAGTCGTAAGTCCTGGATTTATTGATTCGCACACGCACCTTGTTTTTTCGGGATCAAGGGTTGCAGAATATGCAGCAAAAGTTGCTGGAGAAGACATAGATTTATTGCGTAAGCAAGGGTTATTAATGGGACCACATGAAACCATCAAACAAACGCAAAACGAAAGTTTTGAAAGTTTGCTAGCGCAGTCTAAAAAAAGAGTAGAAAAAATGGTGGAGTACGGCATTACGACGATTGAAAGTAAAAGCGGTTATGGTTTAACGGTTGAAAGTGAAATCAAAATATTAGAAGTAAGTAAACATTTAAATGAAGTAACCAATGCAGACATTATTAATACATTTTTAGGTGCACATGGAATACCTGATTATTTAACAAAAGCTGAGTATATCAAAATCATCATAGAAGAAATGATTCCACAAGTAGCAGAGAAAAACTTAGCTTCATTTTGTGATGTGTGGTGTGATGATGGATACTTTACGAAAGAGGAATCTCGAGAAATTTTGCAGGCTGGTCTGAAATACGACATGCTTCCAAAAATACATGCGGATGCTTATTCTTATATTGGAGGTTCCGATTTAGCAGCTGAAATGGCCATGGTTTCAATCGATCATTTAAATTATACGCCCAAAAAAGTATTAGATAGTTTAAGAGAAAAAAATGTAACAGCCGTATTAATGCCTTCTTTGGATTTTGCTGTTGCTCATAAAAGACCATTCAATGCACGAGAAATATTGGATAGTGGCGTAACGGTAGCCTTAGCAACCGATTTATGTCCAGCGAGCTATACAATGTCCATGCAATTTGTTATTAATTTAGCATGTCGTTTATATCACTTTAGTATTGAAGAAGCGATTAAAGCCGCAACATACGGTGGAGCGCGTGCTTTAAATTTATCTGATAGAGGCGTGCTAAAAGAAGGATTGTTAGCGGATATTTTAATTTGGGATACAAATGATTATCGCAATATAGCTTATTATTTAGGTGATAATCTTGTAGAACATGTGGTGAAAAAAGGAAATATAATCTTTTAAAATTGGCTAGAGGTAAGAAATCAAAAACATAAAAAAAACTTCCTAATTTTCCACCTCACAAAAGTAGAAATTTCTACTTTTGTGAGGTTTTACTTTACTAACTTCTTTCTTCAAGCGCAACTTAGATGGTATTTGTTTTGGTTTGATTGGCAAGTTTTCTGTTAAGTGATTTTACTCAGAAAGTAATATCTTTCAACCTATAAAAATGTCTATTATCCTAGGTTGAAAATGTTATAATTGAGGAAACGTTTGTTCGATAATTTTAGCGATAGGAATCAGAGATAGATTGTCTTTTAGGGGAGGGAATTGGATGGAGGAAAACTTTTTTGGTGAACAGATTAAGTTTCATTAATGATAGTGATGTGTAACGTGTAATGAAGACAGGATCTCTAAGTGATTCTGTCTTTTTATATTTAAAGAGGTGCAGTACTATCATTCTAGGTAGTACATCATGGCGTGACTTTCTTTAAGTTCTTAGAATAAATAGAAAGAATGTATTGATAGATAACCTATATATCAGTTGCAATATATCAGTTATAACTCTAGTTAATATTTATATCTTTATATATTACAAATAACTTAACTCTCTCTTTTCTTATTTTTTTGCTTTGGTTTTGTCGGCAAATTATATTTTTTATCCTGTAATTTAATACCTTCTAATAATCTTTTTTTCTTTTCATCTGTCATTTTTAATGGACTCCTTTTCCTTTTAATCTTAAAAACAGTATGTCCAAATTTTTAAGATTTTATACGCATAAACTCCCCCACTGACATCATATTTTGGATTATCCCTGGGACAGTTAGACACAATCCTGGACTTAAACTGAATAAATTGAGGGGGGAATATCTTGCAAGAGGGGAAAAGACCAAGGTCAGATCGGAAAAAAGATGTTAAACCATTTCTTACTTTATCAACGAAAGAATCAATTTACCGATTATCATATATCACGCAAACGCCAGTGAAGGATGTTGCAGCAATGCTATTAACTAAAGCTTTAACCAACGTAAAAATACTAAATTCCCTATCAGTCCACTTTAAAAGAGATATTCGCATTAATCAGACACTGTTTCGAGGGAATCTATCAAATCCTACTATTCAGAAGAAACAAGCTCCACGAACATGTGAGAGAATTTCTTTACGTGTTACTCAGAAAGTCTATGACATTCTTTCTGCAATTGCCTATGCTTTAGATTGCAGTAAAGCAAGAGCGTGTGCTTTGTTGCTAGAAAGTAGTATGACGGATTTTGAAATTGTGAATGAGTATTTGAAGAATTACTTAGAACAAGGGCTTGATAAAAGGAGAATGGTAGAAGTTAATAAACTCATGTCTTTTATAAATAAGGAGTTACCTGAAAGAGATTATTCGTACATGCATCTTCTCTCACATATGGTGGATGAAGTGAATGCACCAATCAGTTCTACTAAGGAAATAGTAGACGAATTTATTATTCATCATTGGCGTAAAGATTAAGAGGATTAAAATGAAAGGCCTTAATCATAGGTTGTTAATGACTCTAGAATTAAATACACATCATTGTTCTTTATTTCAAATTTTAATAGAAGATCAAAGAAGCTGATTCTGTTGACTACCAGAATCAGCTTCTTTGTATATAGACTTCAAAGTGGATAAAGGGCTAATTTACATGCCTAAATAAGCTTCTCTTATAATATCATCATCAGCAAACTCATTTACATTTCCTGAATAAACAACTTTTCCATTTTGTAGAACATAGCCTCTATCAGCAACTTTCATTGCCATATAAGCATTCTGTTCAATTAACAAAATACTAGTATTTTGTTTTTTTATTATTTCAATATTCTCATATATTTGTTCTGTAATGACTGGTGCCAATCCCATTGATGGTTCATCCATTAGAATCAATTTCGGATCAGACATTAATGCACGTGCAATAGCAAGCATTTGTTGTTCTCCACCACTCATGGAACCTGCTATCTGTTTTTCCCTTTCTTTTAGTCTAGGGAAAAGCTGAAACATTTTTTCTATGTTTTCTTCTTTTTTTCGCTTATTTATATATGCCCCTAAATCTAGGTTTTCTCTTACAGTCATTTCTGCAAATACTTTTCTTCCTTCAGGTACAATACTAACCCCTTTATTGATTTTTTTATGAGGAGAAACCTTTAATAAATCCTGATTTTCGAAGATAATTGAACCACTAACAGGTTTTAAATAGCCCATTATAGTATTGACAATGGTAGACTTACCGGCTCCATTGGCTCCTATTATCATAACAACTTCGCCTTGATTAACTTCGATATCTACTTTTCGAACGGCTTGAATAGCACCATAATTTACTTCTAAATCTTTAACTAACAGCATTTACGGCCTCCTTCCCTAAGTACGCCTTTATAACATCTTCGTGTTTACTAATATCTAATGGCGTTCCTTCAGCTAAAATTTGCCCTTGATTTAATACCGTTATGAAATCTGCAATTCCCATTACTAGTTTCATATCGTGTTCAACGACAATGACTGTAATACCTTTATCACGGATTCGATATATTAAATCCATTAATTCGGCTGTTTCTGTATCATTCATTCCGGCTGCTGGTTCATCTAGTAATAGAATCTTAGGATATAGGGCGAGTGCACGAGCAATTTCTACACTACGCTGGTGTCCATATGGGAGATTTGAAACTTTTTCATTTGCTTTATCTAATAAACCAACAAATTCGAGTATCTCGTAAGCATCTTGTACTAATTGCTTTTCCCTTTTGTTTTTTTCATTTATAGCGACTAAAACATTTTCTAATACTGTCATCTCATTAAATAGCAGGATATTTTGGAATGTCCTAGCAATACCAGATTTAGATCTTTTATATATTGGTAATTTGGTAATGTTATTATTCTCAAGGGTAAATACCCCTCCGTCTATTTCATACCATCCAGCTAAACAATTTAGAAATGTAGATTTACCGGAACCATTTGGTCCGATTAATGCTCTTATTTCCCCAACGCCAACTTGCAAATTTACTTGATTAACTGCTGTTAAACCACCGAATTTCTTGGTAATACCTTCTGCTTTAAGTACTATCTTATCTTTTTCATCAAATCTATTTTTAATTACCTTAGAATACTGTCCTAATCCTTGAAGTTTAAAGTCAGGATATACTACTCCTTTGCGGAATTTTTCTGGTATCATACCTATAATTCCTTTTGGGAAGAAAACAATGACTAAAATGATTATTAAAGCATATATAATTAATCTATATTGTTCTACCTCTCTAAGTAACTCTGACATTGCAACAATAGCTGTGGTACCGACTATTGAGGCAGGGATAGACCCCATACCACCCATCATAATCATGGTTAAAAATAATAATGATTCAGCAAAAGTAAAATTTTCAGGGCTAATATAATTAACCCATGGCGCATACAATGCACCCGCTAAACCAGCAATAGCAGTTGATACTCCGAAGACTAGTATTTTTACTTTTGTAGAATTCACTCCAACTGCACGTGCTGCATTTTCATTTTCTCTAATAGCTATAGCGGAACGTCCATATCTTGAGTTAACAATAGCCTTACATATAGAGTAAACTAGTACTAAGAATAGTAATGAGAAAAAGTAAAATCTGAATTCACTATTTATTTCAAAACCAAAAATTGATATAGTGGGGATCCCAAAAACTCCCGAAGGACCACCTGAAAATGAAGTCCAGTTAATTAATACTTGATGCGTAATTTCTCCAATACCAATGGTTGCCATAGCTAGATATGGACCTTGCAAATGTAACGTAAAATAACCTACGATTATACCAATTGCTCCAGCTACCAAAATTGAAAGTGGTAAGGATATCCAAAATGATAGACCTAGTGTAGTAGTAATATAGGCTGTTGTATATGCACCTATCGCCCAAAATGCAGCATGTCCTAAAGAGATTTGCCCTGTTACCCCTGTTATTAGATTTAAGCCAATCGCTATAATAGAATAAACTATTATTAGATTAACCAAGTGCAAGTAATATGTATTAGTCACAATAAAAGGTAATGCAACTAATACTACAAGGAGTGCAAGTAACATTAAATATTTATTATTTAATTTCAATAGAAACCCTCCTTCCTTAAACCTTATTTATAGCTTTCTTACCTAAAATTCCAGATGGTAAAAATCTTAATACTACGATTAGAATGACAAAGGCAACAATATCTTTGTAGGCCGATGAAATATAACCTGAAACAAAAGTTTCCATAAGTCCTAGGAATAGACCACCAATCAAGGCACCATAGATGTGATTTAATCCACCTATAACAGATGCAATAAAAGCCTTTAATCCAATCATTACACCCATTGTTGGATAAACAAAATATACAGGAGCGATTAACATACCTGCTAATCCACCAAATGTAGAACTAATAGCAATGGCAAGTAGTATCATTACTCTAACATTAATTCCCATTGCTGAAGCTGTTTGTCTATCCATAGAGGTTGCGCGAAGTGCTTTACCGAATTGAGTGTACTGGAAAAAGTAGTGGAATATAGAAACGGCTAAAATAGTAACTACAACAATAACAATATCTTGGGTTCTAATAGATACTCCACCCAAAGTAACTGTTTGTACTTCTGAAAAAGTATCAAATGGTAAAGTATCAGGTCCCCAAATTAATTTAGCTAGATTTTGGAGTAATATTCCTGTAGCTACGGTTACTAATAATAAACTCATTTCAGGGGCATTTTTTAAGGGGTTAAGTGCTAATCTTTCAAATAATGCACCTAATAAGAAACTTAAAACCATACCTCCTATTATTGAAAGAACTAATGGGAGTCCTACAATTGAATAAAATGTATATCCAAACATTGCCCCCATCATAAAAAGATCACCTTGAGCAAAATTGACAAGTTTCATACTTTTAAAGATTAATGTAAAACCCATTGCTACTAATGCATAAATACTTCCCATTGCTAGTCCAGCAATTAATTGTTGGATAAACATTTTATCACTCTCCTTCAATTAGAAATTAGAAAAAATATCATTTTAACAATGATATTTTTTTCTAATTCTCTTAACTATTAATTATTCGGATCCCAAGCTATTGTTTGAGAACCGTCTTGATGAATTTCGATAATTTTTACCGAATCATTTAAATCCCCTTGCTCAGTGGCAGTTAATACACCTGTAACTCCGTTGAAATCTTTAACATTATGCAACCATTCATTAATTTTCTCTTTATCGGTACCAACTTCTTTAAGAGCTGCTACGATTAATTGTGCTGCATCATATCCTGTTGCACCTGTCATATCAGGTAATTGACCATATTTGTCTTCATATTTCTTAACATAATCTTGAATATCTGGACTTGTTGCAATAAAAGGTGAACCGAATAATACTCCCTCGGAAGCTTCGCCAGCTAATTCTGTAAATTTAGGGTTGTTTAATCCAGTACCACCAATTAACTGTGCATCAATACCTAACTCTTTAATTTGTTTTACTAAAATGGCTCCGTCAACATAAAATCCCCAAAAGATTATTGCATCTGCATCAGCCTCTTTAAACTTCATAAGTTGAGGAGTGTAATCTTTATCGCCAGGATTAAAAACTTCCATGCCGACTGGTTCAATTCCTAATTCCTTTAATTTTGCTTCCGCTGCTTCTCCTCCGCCTTTTCCGTACTCATCAGCACTGTATAAAATACCAATTTTTTTGTAGTCAGCTTCATTTGCTGTATATTCGGCAACTGCGCTTGCGATAGCATTATCTTTTGTTACTACGCGTAGGATATAAGGATTTCCAGATTCCGTAATCTTCGCATTACCACCAGATGTGGAAATATGTGGAATTTTTGACTTCTGAGTTTCAATCATAGTCGCTAAGTTTACATTACTTAATGGGCCACCTAATATAGCAATTGCTTTATCTTTTTCAATTAATTTTTTAACAGCATTAATACCTTTATCAGGTTTTCCCTCATCATCCTCAACGATAAGTTGAATTTTTCGTCCATCAATCCCACCATTAGAATTTACTTCCTCAAAGTACATTTCCATATTCTTTTTCATACTTTCGCCATACTGGGCTGTATCTCCAGACAATGGTCCATATGCTCCTAAAATTATAGGACCTTCAGAGCTTGCTGCATCACCCTCTGATGTTGAACAAGCAGTTAGAATTAGTAATAGCGAAAGTAAGAGAATACCATTTAAAAATTTTAGCTTAGATTTCATATAATAACCTCCTTTAAATTAATATTTAACTAAATCTTCTGACTTTTAACTATAAAACTAATTCCTGTTGTAAACTTTTTCTTAGAGATGAAGTTTTCTCACTATCAATCTCTAATGTTTTATTATTAATAATAACACCGTAGATATTTTCTGCTACATCTAACGAAATTTTCTCTTCTAAGACATCTTTAAGGACCTTTTTCGGATCTCTCTTAAGTGGGTCACCAAACCCACCACCTCCAGGAGCATAAGCAATCCATTCTTCTCCCGGTTGTAATATATAATTCGCTTTTCCTGGACAATCACTTGGCATTGGAACCTCAATCCCATTATTCTTAATTGTGAACCTACCTGTTTTTCCAGGCTGGCCACCATACAATCCATAAGGAGCGAACAGATTTCGATCAGAAACTGAAGTAGCATGTGGATAATTTTCACTAATAGATAAAGCACGTAATTTTTTTACTACACCAAGGCCACCACGATATTCCCCTGCACCGCCACTATCCTGAATAAATTCATATTGCTCACAAAATAGTGGGTAATCTTTCTCTAAGACTTCAATTGGTGTATTCGCTGTGTTACCCATATGAACCCTTGTACCGTCAATTCCATCTTTATTTGGTCTTGCTCCAAAACCGCCTGCAACGGGCTCGTAATATGTGTAATATTCGTCAGTTCTTGGGTCTTTTCCCCCGACAATCATGATGAAGCTAGTTCCATATCCAGCAGCTGGTACTTTTTCTTTAATAATTTTTGAAAAGGCTCCTAGACAGATATCAACTAAACGAGTTGATGTCTCGTGAGTACAAAATACTCGAGGAGCTGTTGGAAGACAATCTACTACACTTCCACTCTGTGTAATTACAGAAATACAATTGTAAAGGCCCTCATTTGTTGGAATCGTATGGTCTGTGACAACTCTTACAGCATAATATACAGCTGATAATGTTTGAGTAATAGGAGAATTAATCGGGCCTTTTACTTTTGTGTCACATTCTGAAAGATCAAAGGTAATCTCGTCACCTTTTACTTTTATTTTTACATTGAATTTAACAGGTTTGTTCTCTACTCCATCATTATCCATAAAATCCGTGAATTCATAAATACCGTCTGGAATCTTATTTATTTCTTCTCGCATTCTCTTATCCGAATAATCAATTAAACTATCAAAACAATCATATATAGTTTCTTTTCCATACTTATTAAATACTTCTTGGATTCTTTTAGATGCAAACTTAATCGAAGCTAATTGTGCATTAAAATCGCCAATTCGTTCTTGTCCACCTCTAACGTTCTTCATAATCAGTGATACTACGTCGTTTCTAATTTCCCAGTTTTCTGTAACCTTAATTAGTGGTATTTGAATTCCTTCCTGATAGATCTCTGTTGCTTTAGTGAAATAACTACCAGGTACTGCCCCACCGACATCTGGCCAGTGAGATAAATTTGCTGCCCACATTATTATTTCACCTTCGAAAAATATAGGGGCAAACATTTTTACATCATTTAGATGGGAACCTGATGCATCTTCTGTATTAGTAATAAATACATCACCATCTTTAATAGTGTTTATATCTAGTTTTTCTAATGCTTTTTTAATTAATCCTGGAAATACACCCTGGTGTGCAGGCATATCTCTTCCATGTTGCGCAAGACGCCCTTTCCAATCGTATAAAGCTGTTGAAAAGTCGCCGCCTTCCTTAATAACGTTAGATCTGGCTGTTCGCATTGTGATAATTCCCATTTCTTCCGCGACATTAAAAAGGTAATTACTTATAACTTTTTCTGTAATTGGATCAACCATAATTAAGCACCTCCAGCTATTGAAAATGACTTATCTAAATTAATATCATTTTCTATTGATTTTGTAATTATTAGATTTAAATATTGGTCAACTGTAACTGTTTGATCAGGATAGATAACAGTAGTTGAGTCATATTCTTCAACAATCGCCGGCCCTTGAATCTTATTATTAGGCTTAAGTAAGGAACGTTTATAAATCGGACACTCTACAAACTCCTTATACTCTTTAAAATAAACTTCTCTTTTCGAAAGAATTGCATGATTAGAACTATCGCTGGTGTCAAGTTCATATTTTTTAAATTCGATAGGTTTGTTTGAAGAAGTGGCCACTAATCGAATATTTGTTAATGTTACTTTTTCATTTTCTTCAAAGTAACCAAATAATCGATTGTGTTCGTTAAAGAATCTTTGTTTTACATCATTAATATCGATATTATTTAAATCAGTAATATCAATAATTAAATCATCTAGCTGCCCTGCATATTTAATATCAGCAATGATTTGATAAGTTAAATTTTCTTCAGGAATTCCTTCTTCATTAAATGCTTTTGATACCTTTTCTTTCATATTTAGAACTTTATTTACTAAGTCTTGTTTATCTAAATCTTCGAAACTTAGATTAATAGTGTTAACATAATCCCGTCTAAGTTCACTCGATAAACTTCCAATAGGAGATAATAATCCTGGATGATTAGGAACAATAACAGCTTTTAAATCAAGTTCTTTAGCAAGTTCTGCAGCATGCACTGGACCTGCACCGCCAAAGGCTACCATTGCAAAATCTCGTGGATCGTAACCAGATTCAATTAATAATTTACGAATTGAGCTTATTCTTTCAGAGTTAATAACTTCAATAATACCTGAAGCTGCTTCATCAACAGATAAATTTAGAGGCTTAGCTATCTTTTCAAGAATTGCTTGTCTAGCCTTCTCTTTAGCTAACTTTATATGTCCTCCTAAGAAATAATCTGGGTTTAAATAACCAAGTACTACATCAGCATCAGTTACCGTTGGTTGTTCACCGCCAACATTATAGCAAACAGGTCCTGGACTTGCTCCAGCACTTTGAGGTCCGACACTTAACTTACCTGCAGAGTCAACTTTAGCAAGAGCTCCGCCCCCAGCACCGATTGCTCTTACATCAATAACAGGTGTACGAATTGGATAACCTGAAATTTTAGCGTCGATAATTGGTGTGATATTCCCTTCCTCAATTAGACTAATAAGTTGAGTTGTTCCACCTGTATCCAAAGCAATGACGTTGTCATATCCACTTAATTTACCGATATATTTTGCTGCATACACACCTGCCGCTGGACCAGCCATTAAAATATTAATAGGTTGTTTTTTAGCCGCATCTAAAGTCAGGAGTCCACCAGAATTTTGAGTAATATCTACCTTACAATCCAAGCCAATTTCACTTAACTTTGCTTCAAGTTTATTTAAATATTCAATACAACTAGGGGCAATATATGCGTTTACTACAGTACTACTAGTTCTTTCATACTCCCTATAAACTGGATTAATTTCACTTGAAAGTGAAACAATTGCATTCGGTATAATTTCTTTAATAATTTCCTTTGTTCTTTCTTCATGAATAGGATTTACGTATGAATGAAGATAAGATACAGCAATAGAATAGACTTCCATTTCTTTCAACTTTTTAACTACTTCCCTTAAAGAGGGCTCATCTAATCTCTCAACAATTTCCCCTTTAAAATTCAAGCGTTCCTTAACACCAAATCTTAAGTTTCTCGGTACTAGAGGTTCAACTCTTTCTTGAAATAAATCATACTCATGCTCACGCGTTCCTCGACCAATTTCTAATACATCACGGAATCCCTGCGTTGTAAGTAATGCTGTTTTTCTACCTTTTCGTTCAACTAATGTATTTAATCCGACTGTTGTACTATGGCAGATAACCTCTACATCTTTTGGATCTATTTCATTCTGAAGCATTATTTCTTTAACACCTTTGATTACGGACTCTTCAAAGTTATGAGGCGAAGATAATAACTTATAAACCTCGATGTTCTCTGTAACACTATCGAATAGTGTTAAATCTGTGAAAGTACCACCAATATCACAGCCGATTTTAAATCTTTTCATATAAATATCCCTTCTTTCCTTTGCTAAAATTCATGTCGTACGTATAACGCATATGTTATACGAATACCGTATAAATTGTCAATAAATTTAGAAAAAATAAAAAATAGGAACTTTTCGTATGGTTGACAATGAAATATAGTATGCGTACACTATTCGTACGGTAAAAAATAATAAAAATATTAGGAGAATTAATATGAATATTGGACCAGAAAGAGAAAATTACTTTGTTAATTCTTTAGAAAAAGGTTTGCGGGTATTAAGGGCATTTGATTCTGCGGATAAACAATTGACTTTAAGTATGCTTGCAGAAAAAACTGGCTTGAATAAAGCTACAGCAAGAAGGTTCGCTTTGACATTAGTTGACTTAGGATATTTAAAATTAATTCCACCAAACTCAAAATTCCTACTAACCCCAAAAGTATTAGAGTTTTCGGACCTATATTTAAAATCAAATGATCTAACTGACATTGCTCAACCTATTTTGGAGGATTTAACAGAAAGAACAGGGAAATCTACTAATATTGCGGTACTTGACGGAACAGATATCGTCTATATCTCTTGGGTTATTTCAAAATCTAATTTTATAAACCTAAATCTAAGAGTTGGATCTAGACTGCCTTACTACGCAACAGCAATTGGAAAAGCAATAGTTTCTTGGTTACCTTTAGAAGAAAGAATTCGTCTATGGGAAGCGTCTACAGTCAAGCCTTTTACTGAATATACGATTTATGATTTTGATCAATTGGAGAGGGAAATCATCGAAATAAAAGAAAAAGGATATGCGGTAAGTAATCAGGAATATTCTGATGGGTTACTCTCTCTAGCAATCCCCCTTTTTAATTGGGAGGGTAATGTTATTGCAGCAGTGAATATTTCTAATTATTCTGTGAAAATGGATATGGAGGAATTTGTAAACGCTTATCTGTTGCCCTTGAAAGAAAGTGGAAAGCAAATCAGCAGTTTACTAGGTTCAAAAGAAAAATGAATAAAAAAGACCTTGTTTAAAAAGCAAGGTCTTTTTTTATAAACAGAATATATTGACAATTACAAAAAAAGATGTAAAGTAAAAATATAATCCGTACGAATTGTACGCATTGTGCACGAAAGTTTCTGAGGGGGCTATGAATTGAGTAATTTTGTATCAGCAAAGGAAGCTATCAATCTTATAAAAAGTGATCAAACTATTGCTGTAGGGGGATTTGGGTTAGTAGGTTGCCCTTTAAATCTTGTAGAAGAACTTTCAAATCATTCTGTGCAAAACTTAACAGTTATTAGCAACAATCTAGGTGAACCTGGAGGAAAAGGATTGGGTAAGCTTCTATTACAAAACAAAATTAGTAAAGCAATAGGGTCTTATTTTACTAGTAACGGTGATGCGGTTGTGTATGCATTGGAAGGAAAGCTAGATATAGAATTAGTTCCCCAAGGGACTTTAGCGGAACGTCTTCGTGCTGCTGGAGCCGGAATAGGTGGCTTTTATACACGTACTGCAGCTGGAACGCTCTTGGCTGAAGGTAAAGAAAGTAAAATTATCGATGGTAAAGAGTATGTTCTTGAATATCCGCTATTTGCTCATGTTGCTTTAATAAAAGCTAAGAAGGCTGACAGAAAAGGGAATTTAATGTATTCAAAAACAGCACGAAATTTCAATCCTGACATGGTAACAGCTGCAAGCTTAACAATTGTTGAAGTTGAAGAGGTTGTAGATGAATTAGACCCAGAAGAAATAGTAACTCCCCATTTATACGTTGATTACATTGTGAATGTAAAGGAGGAGTTTTATTGATGGTAAACACTGTTGTAGATCCTAAAATAACTATTGCAAAAAGAGCGGCGATGGAGATAAGGAATGAAGCTGTTGTAAACCTTGGTATTGGTATCCCTACAATGGTTGCGAATTTTCTTGATAAGGATAAAAAAATTTATCTACACACTGAAAATGGACTGTTAGGTGTCGGACCATCTCCGTCTAATGAAGAGATTGACCCTGAAATTATTAATGCAGGAAAACAACCAGTAACAATAACAAAAGGAGCATCTTATTTTTCTAGTTCTCAGTCATTTGCAATGATTCGAGGTGGGCATGTAGATACCGTTATTCTAGGAGCTCTTCAAATTAGTGAAAAAGGTGATATAGCGAATTGGGCTGCACCGGGAAAAAGTGTCTTAGGAGTTGGAGGTGCTATGGATCTAGTTGTTGGCGCAAAAGAAGTGATTGTAACAACTCAACATTGTACTAAGGATGGTAGTCCTAAAATTTTAGAAGAATGTACCTACCCTATCACAGCAAAAAATGTGGTTTCTAAACTAATTACTGAGTATGCTGTTTTCCGTTTTAACAATAAAGAAATGATTCTTGAGGAATTAAAAGAAGAATGGACTGTGGAAGATTTAAAAAAAATAACGCCAGCTAAATTTACTGTTTCTCCAAATCTAAAAAACTATAGCTGAATTTTTAAGGAGGTAAAAACTTGTCACATGAATATGTAATTGTAAGTGCTACTCGTACACCTATTGGTAAATTTGGCGGTAGTTTAAAGGATATATCTTCAGGAGAGTTAGCAAGTATTGTTATTGACGAAGCTATTCAACGTGCAAACATTTCTCCTGATATGATTAATGAAACAATATTTGGTGAAGTACGCCAATCATCAGAATCCTCAAATGTAGCCCGTGTTGCTTCCTTACGTGCTGGAATTCCTAATAACTCAACTGCTTATACAGTTAATCGTCTATGTGCTTCAGGTATGCAAGCAATAGTCTCTTCTGTTCAACACCTAGCTTTTAATCCTGAACATATTGTTATTGCTGGCGGTGTAGAAAATATGAGTAGAGCACCTATCTATTTAAGAAATTCTAGATTTGGAGAAGGAACTCCATTTTTAGTAGATTCAAATATTGAAGTTGGTCAGCAACCTAAGGAAATATACGGGAAAGATTTAGGTATGGGTTTAACTGCTGAAAATGTTGCTGAATTTTATGAGGTTTCTAGAGAAAATCAAGATGAATTTGCTTTAGAAAGTCAAAAAAGAACCCTGCAAGCAATTAAAAAAGGAAAATTTAAGAATCAAATTGTACCTGTTGAAATTAAAAGTAAAAAAGAAACATTTACGTTTAATACCGATGAACATCCTCGTGAAACATCAATCGAAAAATTATCAAACTTAAAACCTGTGTTTAAAAAAGATGGCACTGTTACTGCAGGTAATTCCTGCGGTCGAAATGATGGTGCTAGTGCCTTAACAATTATGACTAAAAAGAAGGCTGAACAATTAAGCCTTAAACCATTGGCTAAAATTGTTAACTGGGAAACTACAGGAGTAGATCCTCGTTATATGGGAATCGGTCCTGTTTCTGCTATTGAAAATTTATTAAGGAAAACTAACCTATCATTACAAGATATAGGACTAATAGAATTAAATGAAGCTTTTGCCTCTCAAAGTCTTGCTGTCATTAGAGAAGCAAATCTAGATATTGAAAAAGTTAATGTGAATGGAGGAGCAATAGCATTAGGTCACCCACTTGGAGCCACTGGTTCAGTTATCACTGTGAAACTCCTATACGAAATGATAGAACGTCAAACGCAATTCGGTATAAGTACTTTGTGCATAGGTGGTGGTCAGGGGATGGCGCTACTATTAGAGCTAGTTTAAAAGGTTTATCAAAAAAAATTTTAACCAGTCAGGGGAAGATATCTTATGGGAAAAAGTTATCAAAGTAATGTGTTTGCTCGTAGTCTAGTTAAACAGTATCCTGTTGCTGAACATTCGGAAGGAATTTATATTTATGACACAGATGGTAATAAGTATATAGATGGTTGCTGCGGAGCGCTTGTTTCTAATCTTGGTCATGGAAATACAGAAATTATTGAACAAGTATCTAAGCAAATTAAAGAACTAGCATTTGCACATACAAGTCAATTTACCAGTAAACCGTTGGAAGAATATGCTGCCCTTATAGCTGAATTTGCTCCTGGAGATTTAAACTATACTTATTTTGTATCTGGTGGATCTGAAGCAAATGAAACAGCTATTAAAATGGCAAGACAGTATTTTTTAGAAATTAATAAGCCATCTAAACACAAAGTAATAGCAAGATGGACTAGTTATCACGGAAATACTTTGGGAACATTGAGCGCTGGTGGTCATGTAGCCAGAAGATTGAGACATATTCCACAGTTGTTAGATATCTCCCATATTGATTCACCTGACTGGTATCGAAACCCAGATGCTGATCCAATTCAATATGCTCAATTACTTGAACAAGAGATATTACGTCTAGGTCCGGATCAAGTCTCCGCCTTTATTTTAGAACCTATTACAGGATCTTCTAATGCCGGGTCATACAGTCCAATTACTTATTATAAAAAAGTAAGAGAAATTTGCGACAAATATGATGTTTTATTAATTGTTGATGAGGTAATGTCTGGATTCGGACGCACAGGTAAGAATTTTGCAATAGAACATTTTGACGTTATACCGGACATAATTACAACAGGTAAAGGGATTAGTGGTGGGTACTCTCCCCTTTCTGCAGTAATTGTAAGGCAACATATTTTAGAAGCATTTTTTAACGGTAGTGGGCAGTTCTCTCATGGTCATACGTATTGTGGTAATCCAGTAAGTATATCTGCAGGTCTAGCAGTTTTAAAATACATTAATAATCAACAAATGGTTGATCAGGTAGCCAAAAAAGGAGAAATATTAAAAAAGGAATTAGAAAGGATTTCTAGTGAAAGCTCTATTATAGGAAGAACACAGGGATTAGGTTTAATGCATGGTCTAGAATTTGTAGTTAACAAAGAAACAAAAGAGCCATTCCCTCGAGAAGATAAATTAGTAGAGAAAATTACTGAAGAATGCTTTAAATTAGGTTTAATTGTCTATCCCGGATCAGGAAATGTAAATGGGATTAAAGGAGATACAGTTTTAATTGCACCCCCATTTATTATTTCTGAGGAAGAAATTTATCTTTTAACTAATAAATTCGAGCAAGCTATAAAAAAAGTAGAATCAACAATAGACAAGATGGTTTCAGCTAAATAGGAAGAAACTGAACAAATCACTCATAAAGCAGATCACCTCTAGTGGTCTGCTTTAACAACCCTCACAAAAGTGGAAATTTCTACTTTTGTGAGGGTTGTTTAATATAAATCTTCTTTACTAAAAGCCCCAACCATTTAAGGATAATCATCAAAAAAGAACACATGTACAGAGCGTTCCATATTAACCTTACATATAATCTGTCAAATCTACTTCATTATCTACTGTTGAAATAACAAAAATGTTAAAAATCTTCGGAGCTCCAAATGTTCCAATTGGGGGCTTATAGCTTAGTAGTTTAGAGCGCATGCCTGATAAGCGTGAGGTCAATGGTTCGAGTCCTACCTCGGAGCCATATGGTGAAAAGTACTCAAGTGGATGAAGAGGCGCCCCTGCTAAGGGTGTAGGTCGAGTAACCGGCGCGAGGATTCCAATCCCTCCTTCTCCGCTATATAGCTTTGGCACGTTGGTCAAGTGGTCAAGACACCACCCTTTCACGGCGGTAACACGGATTCGAATTCCATACGGGTCATCTTAAAGTATGTAGCGATTGCTACATACTTTTTTTGCGTTTTAATGAAATAAGTATGAAAGTATGCGAAATATACTATTTGCCGATTATCCGACACTTAAGAGAATCTTTAAGACATTAACTGATTTACAAGTGAAGTTAAAATTGATTTTTTTGATATAAAAGAATAAAAAGGTCTGCCAATTGGTCTGATTCGCAGGCTTTTTTCTGTTTCATAGAACTGTTATCTTAGCTTGGTATTTGATTGTTTTAAGTTTTGTTTTTAGTAATTATTGTAGTTTAATTTTCCTTGAGGATTTTATAAATTGTACTCCTCCCAATCCCATACTCTTTCGCAATGTCCGTAGCACTTTCCCCCGCTTCAAACAGCTTTATAATTCGGCGCTTTGTATCGGTATCAATTGCAGGTCGCCCCCCGATTTTTCCGCGTTTGCGCGCAGCTTCAAGGCCAGCTTTTGTGCGTTGTTGTATGATGTCGCGTTCAAACTCTGCGAATACGGCAAGCATGCCAAACATCGCACGACCGGTTGGTGTTGTCGTATCGAAGCTGTCTTGAATGCTGACAAAGTCAATGCCGCGTTCTTTCATTTCATCTGTCAGCTGATAAAGCTCCTTCGTGCTACGTGCTAGGCGATCCAATTTATACACGACAAAGCGATCGCCAGGTGCAGCTGCTTTTAAAGCATTGGCCAATTCCGTACGCTCTGTTTTCCGCGTTGAAATTTTTTCTTCATATAAGATAAGCTCCAAATTTTGCTCCGCTGCGTATTTTTCAATGGCGATTTTTTGCATATCTAAGTTTTGTTCTTCGGTACTCACGCGTGTGTAGCCGATGATTCGTGTCATACATTACACTTCCTTTTTAATGTAGGCAGGCTTTTGATATGTAGCAAATCCAAAGTGTTGAAATAGTCCACCAATTGTGGTGAAACTGCATGGGGCACTTTTCGCAATGGACGGAAACGTTGTATTGAACCAACTTCTGCTCAAAATGCGAGTCGACTCTAATTGATGGAAACATGTTTCAAGTACATCAAACCTGATTTTTTTAGATCGTCCATTTTCACCAATAGAATATGTAAAGGCTTTGTCGTCTATTTTTAAAATTGTACTTTGTGTTGTTGGCTTTTCAAATGTCAGTCCAGGAACAATTGCTTGTTTCATTTTATAAAAATCCATTAAAAACCCCCTCCTTTTTGTCTATAACCATACCTTTTATATAATTTTTAGTATAGACGAGTAAATAGACAAAAACAATAAAAAATAGCCCCTTCAAAAGCTGATTTGAAGGGATGGTGGATTTTATCTATAAAACGGTGGTTTAATAGATTTAAATTATAACAATGTAATAGTTTATTATTTATTTTATAAGTTGTATGTTAATATGGTAAATATTTCTATAATGGAGTATTGATATAAAATTCGCTTAGGAGGATTTTTATGCCAGTAGCAGGTGATCAGTTTATCACAACATTAAAAAAAGCACATTTAGAATGGGGAACGCATAGACATACGAGTTCTAGAGGGATTCGATATGGAGAAGGATATTTACAAATTCCAATGAATGTAGCAAAAAGTATTGGAATTTATAATAGTAACCAACCAGAAGCTACTTTCATATTTAATTGTACTTCAGTAGATGGATATTTAAATAATGTTAGTTTGAAGGCGTCGGGTTCTAGTTCAGCTGGGGATATCCATGCTAAGCAATTTCAAGGTTCTGGAGATTTAAAACTAATTGGAGACTGGTTTAACCATGTAAATGCTCAAATTGGTGATAAGGTTAAAATTACTTGGACAAGTCCGGTGGATATTGTGATTGAGAAAATTTGAATTTTGGATTAAAAAGGTAATACTCTTAAGAGAGTAATTACCTTTTTAATCTTTTTTTGCTATTAATTATTAAAGTACTGGAGCATTATAAACTTTAATAAATACTTCTTCACATATCTTCTCTAACGGTTTTGTTTTTTCTAGTTTCAATTTATTAAAAACTTCGATGAAATATTTCTCTCTGTATTTTTGTTTTTGATTTATTCTAGCTTTAGTAGGCTCGATGTTTCTACTAGTAAAATACTTGTCGTATAGCATCGATTTGTTTTCTGTAATTACAAATATCTGATTTAGCTTGTTGAAAAGCTGTTCTTGAGTAAAGATTGATAAATCTTTATTTTTACTAAACAACCGTATTCCTGTGAGTAATTCTCTAAATAATTCGCGTGGGATTTTGTTTTCTTTAGATTTAAAAATTAGCCAATCTATAATTCGATCTTCTTTTGAAATTGCTGGGATATCAAATAATTGAGACCATTCGGACCAGTTTATTAATTTAGCTTCTTCAAATGGATATTTCGCTATTTTATAATAATAGGTTAAAATAAACCTTTCTTCTGATCGATCTTTTGGTAAATCCGTATCCTGGGAAGCAAAATGACGAATTTGTTCGAAAAACATTTTCTTCTGATAGTCTTTTACATTATGTTCTTTTAACAATTCACGTAATTTCGTTCCGTATTCATGAGCATAGTCCAATCTCTTTTTTTTCAAAGATTGACTATACTTATTTTTTAGCTCGTCTTCTAATTGAGGTATAGCTTGAAGTAACGATTCCATCAATTGTTCTGCGGCTTTGATTTCTTCAGGACTAAGAATTCCTACATACGCTTTTTTGCCATTTAAATTTCTTATGAGGTTAGCTATATTAAATTCCTCCTCATTTTTTTAATCGCATTAGTTGAATTTTATCTATGACTGAATTTGAATATTGTAATAATTCTCCGTAAGATAGATCCTCTATATCAGATATATCTTCGCTAAACAAAGCTAGAATTGAATGATTACCTTCTGAGAGGTGGACACGAAGTGTTTGTTTTAGCATTTCTTCAATTAAATATTCTTTCCTTAACTCTTCATCCTCTATGACTTTTAGATAGGATGGATGGTCCTTGTAAAGTGAAAATGTCCAATTTCCCTTATTTCCATCGGAGGTAGATCGGAGTTCATCACCTTCTAACATCTGTACATTATTGAAGGTCTGATTAATAAATCCGCCTTCTTCGTTTAAATAAACAGTAATTGGTGGGTTATTACAAATTATATCTGCCGTTTCATAATTACCGAAATCAGCTCCGGCACTTAGAATTGATCGAATTTCAATAGGTCCTTTTAATATTTTATCTTCATAATTTTCTTTAACAAATTCAATATTTGGACAATGAATAGTTAATTCACTCTGGGCGTTTATAACAATGTCTTTACGTGTAAGCACTTTTTCAAGTAATTCATTCTCCCCATGTCCTTTATAAGTTGAAATAGACAAGGCTAAAGTAGCTTGATATGGTGAATTGTTAGTGATTTTATATGAGATATCAGTAATGCGTTCTCCTGTATTTACTCGTTTACTATTTTCACTAGGAAGTTTTAAAGAAGCAAGCTTTAATGAAAATTCGCGATGCTGATGATGTGGTGGAACAGTTGATAAAGCTTCAAAGTAAAATGGCACTTCTATTTTTTCAACTTTTGTGGATTTTACAGGAAAGACTTCAAGCACAATGGCATGTTTTTTATTTTTTATAAAATCACTATTAACTTCAAAACTATATGAATTGGAAGAATAAATTTCCTCTGAGTTAATATGAATTTTGCTATCCAGTAGTTCGAGTAAAGTACTGTTTTCGCATTTGACTGATAAACGTATTTGAAAATCTTTAGGAGTCGCATAGTTATTTTTAATGTTAAATCTAATGTTGGATACTTTATCACCTATTGAAAGGTTGTTACCTTTATCTTGAGGGAACTGCACTCCATTCCATTTTAATTCTATTTTGGGTAGCTTATCGCTAGGCGCTGTATCGCCTCCCAAATCAAGTGTATTTAAAAAATCATCTAACTCAGCTGATACTTCTAGTAATTCATTCTGCAAGTTTTCATCTTGAGCAAGTTTTTTATTTACGTATCCCAAATCCGTCATCAATTTATCATGCTCGTTATTTACAGTTAACTTAAGTTGTTGGAAAACTTTTGATCTCTTGTTTGTAAATCCATAGTGCTCCAAATCTTCAATAGCGACAATTTCATTCTCGAATTCCTCGTCTACTTCTATATAGCCAAAATAACGAGTTTGTAATTCTTCAGGGATGTTTAAAGGGATTTCTGCCAATTTCATATCTTTTCTGTAGAGATATACATTTCGAAGATCTTCTCGGATTGCTTCTTTTGCAATACCAAAACAAATTGTAACAATTTTTGAGTATCCAGGAATTTGAATGTTATGTTTTACTTCCATGTGCTCTAAATTGGATCGATATTCGGAAGGGATTTGAGCAAATTCAAAACTACCATTAAACTTTTGAATTTTAATTCTAGCATTAAATTTATCTATAATGCGCCACCATGTTTCTTCAATATCTTTCGTGAAAGTACCATCCTCAATGGATTTTACTAATTTACTAATAGGATCTAGAATAATAATTCTACTTCCATAAATAGTAATAGGTTCAATCCCGGTAGTTTCTTTTATAAAACTTAAAGCATCTTCGCCTTCATATGCTAGTTCATTAACTTTTAAATCATTACCTATTATCTTTTTATAATTGACTCTATAGCCTTCGTCTTCAGTCAAAGTTTCAAAAATATAGTATCCTATTTCTGATGCAGCAGAAAACAATAACTTTCCACGTCCATAAAGACCTGCTCCATCATTTCCACCTGAATAGTTCATTGCTGAGAAACGGGCTAAACGGTGATCAGGTGGTAGATCAGTAGTTAATTTTGCAATTTCCGACATAGACATATTAGGGCCAGTCATCCCATTTGTACCATAATCTTGAACTAGTAGAAATTTTCCCTTTTTATTTTCAAGAAGAGTAAATTCCATTCCCCAACCTTTACCTTCACTTAAATTTTTACGCTGCCCCCAGGCATTTTGGGTAAAATCTTTTTGTAAACCATGAATCAAGCCTTTGGCTGGCTCAGTCTCATACCCCTTAACAACTTGTTGTATGTTGGATTTCCAATTAGTTGGAACTGATGTAGAAGTTGTCATTCAACTTCCCCCTTATTTGAGTTATTTAAACTTAAATTCAGAAATTCTCTCGGAGCTGCCTTCTGCAAATTTAATCTTCAATGACTTTAATTCGTTTTCTAAAGCATCGATAATTTGTTTTACATGTTTATCCGTATAATCATAGTTGTTTTTGTTGGATAAATTCCCAATGAGTTGCATTTTTTTTAATGTATCGCTGACCCTTTTTGCAGCAATTCGCTCAAATTTATCTAATTTATCTTTATTTACCAATTCAAAAACCACCTTACAATTTTGTGTATATATGTATTTATTATTTAATCAAACAAAATATAACCAATATTTCAAAAATGTTTAAATACTTTTCAAATATTGAAGTTAATGGGAGTTTATTTAACGTTTTTTATTACGTAATTTAATTTTATTAGATGGAGAAATTTAAATATTTACGATATTTAGTAGTAAGAAAGAGGGTAATTTTATATTTTGTAAAATTTAGAATTGTTTATTTTAATAGTTATTGTCCTAAAATTACATAATAATTCTATTTTGGAGTACCCTTAGTAACAGTTCGAGGAGGCAACAAGGAGGCACCAAAATGGATTTTGGAACGAAATTAAAAACGGCGAGAGGTAAAGACTCACAAAAAGAAATAGCTAAAAAATTATCTATTTCTGTAAATACCCTTGGAGCTTATGAGAATAACAGGGTGATGCCTACTATTGACACATTTAAGGAGATTTGCCAAACGTTAAATTTATCTGCGGATATTATTTTAGAGATTGATGATACATCATCTACGCCATCTAATAAAGGTGGCCTCTTGAATCAGAAACTGGCAAATATAAGAGATAATATGGAGTTAACTATAGAGGAGATGGCATCTTTATTTGATGTAACAGCTAGTACGTGGACAAAGTATGAAAATGGAAGTCGTACACCTCCTTTAAAAAGGCTTCAAAAGATATGTAAAACCTGTAAAATTTCTGCGGATTATTTAATAGGAATTCAAAGTGCAAATTGGGGGAAGTAAAAATGTTAAGCTATGTTAATGACCAAATCACAGCGTATTCTAAAATGTTACGTAATACAGGAGCGCTCTCACGCTTATTTTCTGAAAGTGATTGTCCCTATTTAGTTTCACGTAGTGTGGAAAATATTTATTGTGAGGCATTTGGTGCAGAAAATTTAGGTCGCTCGGATTGTTCTGCAGATGCAAAATATAAAAATGATGGTATTGGATTGAAGACTTTTCTTCATGGTAATGGACGTACATTACAAAAAATTGCCGAATTCAATAAACTTTCCAATTTGTATCGGGACAAAACAGCGAAAGAATTAATTTTAACGGTAGCAAAATTACGTAATGAACGCATTGAGTTCACAAAACGTACTTACGAAATAGATCAAATGATTTATCATTGTGTAACACGTTTACCGAATAAAGTATTGATTTTTGAAGAGCCAATGGATTTAATCGATATAAAAAATATTAAGTCCATAAAGCAAAGTACAAATACAATTACTTTTGAAGATGGGAAGCATGAATATAGCTTCAATATTACAAAAAGTACGTTGTATAAACGGTTTATATTAGAAGAGCCAATGTTGGAAATTGATGTTTCAATTTTAGAGCATCCATATCTAGCTTTAGAAAATTTACGCAAAGAAGTTCCAGTTAGACACTCTATTTCAGAACCGCAATTAAAGGTTGCTGAACAACTTTCATTTTATAGTGTATCTGAGAAACCACAGGAGGATTATGTAATATTACCACTATTTTCTGACCGTGGTAGTGAACGTAATGTTCCCGAACGTAGTGGCTTGAATCAATGGAATGCTAAGGGACGTCCTCGCGATCCTAATGAAATTTATATTCCTATTCCTAAATGGATTCATAAT
>Ga0182738_1001600_pt1 | contig 27990 bp, 28 predicted proteins | sample eDN5th30CBELigMG_FD_128876 | JGI IMG/M metagenome (GOLD analysis project Ga0182738, IMG submission 128876) | Enriched Miracle-Growth compost microbial communities from Emeryville, California, USA - eDNA 5th pass 30_C BE-Lig MG (version 2)... ...
CCCGCTGAGCATTCCCCGAAATATCCTCCGAGACTTTCGAGTTGCCAATTGATGGTTGAGCTCACCGGCCGATTTCAGGACGATCTGACGTATGCGACTCCGTCGAGTGGACGGAGACGGCCGGCTCGAGGATTCCGCCCGAATCAGCTGAATCAGCGAATCAACGAATCGATGTAGTCCGCACCGAGGCCGACCTTGTCGTAGTGGTCGCGGCACAGCGCGAGGTAGTCATGGACGTCGAAGTGACCTGTGCTGTCACCGTTCTCGTCGAGCCACACCAGCGGGCCGGTCACGACGAAGAACGCACGCATCGACTCTTCGTGCTCGTACGCCACGAGGGTGTGGCCTTCACCCGGTGTCTCGTACACGAACGACCCCGCGGTCGCGGTCCACGGCTGTTCGAGGTAGCCCCACTTGCCGGAGATCGTGTATGCGAAGACCTCGTGCGGGTGGTAGTGCCGATTGACCAGACCTGCGGACTTGGCCCACAGGATGTCCGCCCAGCGGTTGTCCCGCGGTGAAATCCAGAGCGGGCGAGAAAAGACCGTCTCGCTCAGCGGCGCGTAGTAACGCTCGTCGTCGATGGGCGCGAACTGATGAAACACTTCGGGCTGGGCGTCCGGCTTCATCGAGTCCACGATCGGCTTCAGATCGGCCCAGAACTCATTGGTAGCGGCCTCGGGCATGACATTCTCCTTCGTCGGATGCAGGAGCTGCACCGTCCAGGGATTGCGGCTACAGCGACAGGACGAGTACACACCGTCGAGGTCGGAACGTCTTTCACCAGCAGGACAGATCAACGTTCACTTTCGGACATGACCGAGTCGCGTTTGACGCCCCAATAGGGCCCATGCATACTTCTGCGGCGTGTGTGGCCCACGTCTCACCGGGTAGGCGGTACCACCGCGGCCCGCCGACAAGTGGAGGTATTCGGCCCATGCGCCCCAAGATCACCACCGTGACAACCGACGGCATCGACAACCGCGACCGGGTGGCGTTCTGGGAGGAATACAACGCGCAGGAACTCGTAGGACTGCGATGCTCCACCTACCACCAGGACGGACTCGAAGCACGCCAGCTCAACATGGACCTCGACGGACTGCGACTCGCGGATATCTCCGGAAATTCGCACGTCATCGACCGCTCGCACCAACACATCAGTGCCACGCCGAAGGACTCGATCTTCATCAGCCAGCTGGTTACCGGATCGGCGTTCTTCTACTACGCCCACGGCTTCCTACGACTCGATGCCGGCGACATGATCGTCTACGACACCACCCGCCCGTACCTGTTCGGGTTCGAAACCGACATGCGGCAATTCCTGCTCGACATTCCACGGGACGCATTGCGTGATCACCAACTGACAGGGTCCCCCGACCTGCCGTACGTCCTGCCCCCTACTGCCGGGGGCGTGAATGGAACTCGCGTGCGAGCGCTCGGCGGACTCGTCCGTTCCCTCATCGATGATGGTGACGCCGACGACCAACGCCGCGGCGACCTGCTCACCAGCGCACTCACCGTGCTGACCGGACGCGAATCAACCGCGACAGCGTTGCGGCGCACCGCGACCACGCACATCATGGCGCACCTGACGGATCCCGATCTCTCGGTCGAGTCCGTAGCCCGAGCAATCGGCATCTCTGCCCGGCATCTCAGTCGCACCTTCGCTGCCGACGACACGACCGTGGCCCATTTCATCCAGCGGCAGCGTCTCGACGGTGCCCGTAGGGAACTCGTCGATTCGGCATCGTTCGATCGGCGTATCGCCGATATCGCCGCGCACTGGGGGTTCTCCTCGCAGGCTCACTTCACGCGCGCGTTTCGCCGGGAGTTCGGGTGCACTCCCAGCGAAATGCGCTGCAATCGATCGAACGTCGCCTGCCACATCGCGATGTGAATCGTCGGTCAGCATCCACACACGCGGCGGACAACCCACATGACTGTGCGAGAACGTCAGCGTCCGGACACCGTCACTCTTGTGGGCCACCGGGTGCGTTACGTGGGTGAGTGCACGACGGAGATGATGGGGTGATGCCGAACATCGACGTAGGGCGATATCTCGAAGCCCTCGTGAAGGCCGCCCGAGATGTGCTCGATACGGAGTTCGTCGGGGCGTACGCGGCCGGATCGCTGCCCCTGGACGCTTTCCACCTCGGCCGAAGCGACATCGACATTGCCTTGCTCTGCCGCGACCCTCTGAACGAAGCAGTGAAGCGGGAGTTGATCACTCGACTGCGGCACAGCGCCCTGCCGTGTCCGGCCCGAGGTTTGGAACTGGTCGTCTACACCGCGGCTGCGGCACAGTCGGGGACAGGGGAACCGGGCTTCGAGCTCGAGTTGAACGACGGCCCGGCCATGGCCTTCCGGCAAACCCTTCGACCTGCGGACCGTCCGGCAGCCGACGGGACGTTCTGGTACGGACTGGACCGCAGCATCCTGCACCAGAGCGGCCGGGTCCTGGCGGGACCGCCGGCCTCGGAGGCATTCGCCGAGCTACCACCGGAGACGCTACGGAGCCTCCTGGTCGACTCGCTACGTTGGTGGATGGCGCTGCTCGGCCCGGCAGGCGACCGGCCTGCACCCGGAGCCGACGACGCGGTCCTCGGCGCCTGCCGCGCGCTGGTCCGACATCGCTACGGAAGGTGGCTGTCCAAAGTCGACGCCGGCCGGCGGCTACTCGAGGTCGGTTACGAACCGGCCGAGACGATCGAGCTGTCCATCGCAGCACGCTCCGGTAGAGAGTCCCCACCCTCGGGTCGGCAAGCACGGACTTTCCAGGAAGGCGTGTTGCACGAGCTCCTGGCCGCGACCGACCAGCCGGCATGACCCTCGTTCGGATCGACCCTCGTACGGCCTCGCTCTGCGTCGCGAATTTCCGGCTGCTCTCCGCCACACGGGTTCGGTCGATGACTGGAACGCGCAGGTGATCGCAGAGTTCCGGGCCAACGGAGGCCGGGTCGGCGGCAACTTCGAGGGAGCTCCGATGGCGCTCCTGCACCACCGCGGTCGCAAGAGTGGTCGCGAGACGGTGACGCCGATCCTGTATCCGCCCGACCCGGACGACGACGCGACCGTCTACGTCTTCGCGAGCAACGCCGGCGCTCACCGGACGCACACACTTCGGTGTCCTGGACCCCGCTGAGCGGGGCTGGAACCACCGAGATCCCGCCGGCACATGCCGACGGGATCTCTCGTGTCCGGCCAGCAGGCAGGAAAGTAATTTGCAGTAGGGCTACTTGCGTCCCGCCTGCCACTGCATGCCCCAGCCGAACGCGCGGTCGAGGTCGGACTGGCTGCCGTCGATGTACTGCACGAGGCGCTCGACGGTGATGCCCTGCCCGGTGTTCTGCAGCATCGCGATCGCGCAGATGCGCGCACCGTTGTTCGGCGAATCCAGGCGCACCTCGATCTGCGGACCCGACGGCGGGGTCAGCGTCACGACACCGTCCACGGCAGCCCAGTTCGGCGCGCCCTCGTAGATCATCGCGAAGATCAGCACACGCTTGAACAGTTCGGGGCGCTCGAGGTTGATGTGCATGTTCTCGCCGCCGGTGTTCGAACCGGTGCGGTCGTCGCCGTCGAGGTGGATGTACGGCGGGGTGTTCAGCGACCCGAAGCTGTTCCCGAGCGCCTGGATGACGCCCTTGGATCCGTCGGCGAGCTCGAACAGGCAGCCGAGGTCGAGGTCCACCCCACCGCTCGCGCCCATGAGCTTCGAGAGGAAGCCCTTCTTCGGCTGCTCACCGCGGGACCAGTTGAGGTTCACTCGCGTGACGCCCTGCCCGGACCCGGCCTTCGACAGGCTGACGGTCGGGGATTCCTTGGTGAGGTTGATCTTGCTCAGGTTGACGCCGCCGGCGTTCTGCTCGGGCTTCTTGTTGTAGTCGATGGCCATGTCGAGCCTTTCGTCGGAGTGGCTGCGCGCGGTTGCGCACGGGGTACGGAAAAGCGATGGGAGCCCTCGATCCGAGATGTCGGATCGAGGGCTCCCATCGGCATGTGATTCGAACTGTCGAGGATCAGGGAATGCTGGTCTTCACAGCATCTTCGCCTTCCCTCGCCGCGATCTTGCGGTTGCGGTAGATGCTCGAGCCGAGCGCCGCACCGATCAGGGCGACACCGACCAGGCCGGTGATGACCTCCGGCACGTGCGTGCCGATCGAGTACAGCAGGATCAGGGCCAGCGCACCGATGGCCCAGTGAGCACCGTGCTCGAGGTACACGTAGTCGGACAGCGTGCCCTTGCGCACCAGGAAGATGGTGATCGAGCGGACGAACATCGCGCCGATGAAGCCGAGGCCCAGGGCGATGATGATCGGGTCGGACGTGATGGCGAAGGCGCCGATGACGCCGTCGAACGAGAACGACGCGTCGAGCACCTCGAGGTAGAGGAACAGGAAGAAGCCTGCCTTACCGGTGGCCTTCGCGAGACCGCTCGGTCCGCCTTCGGGCTCCTCGCCCTCCTCGGGGACGTGGAACATCTCGCCGAGCCCGTTGACCGCGATGTAGGTGATCATGCCGAGCGCGCCGGCGATCATGACGGTCGAGACCTTGTCGTCGGGCGCGATGACGGTGGCCGTGATGAGCAGCAGGGCGGTGGCGACGACGACTTCGAGCTGCTCGAGCTTGCCGGCCTTCGCGAGAGGACGTTCGAGCCATTCGAGCCACTTGATCTCGCGGTCTTCGAGGATGAAGTGCAGGAAGAGCATCAACAGGAACATGCCGCCGAACGCTGCGATCTGCGGATGCGCGTCGGTGATCAGGGTCTCGTAGCTGGGATCCCCGTTCGGGAAGTACGCGGCTCCGTCCGGCGGCGGGTTCAACGCGAGGTCGAGTGCCGCGATGGGGCCGAGCCCGGACGCGATCCACACGATCGCGAGCGGGAACACCAGACGCATACCGAAGACGGCGATGAGGATGCCGACGGTGAGGAAGATCCTCTGCCAGAACTCGCTCATCCGGCGCAGCACGGTCGCGTTGATGACCGCGTTGTCGAACGACAGCGAGACCTCGAGGATGCCGAGGATCACGCAGAGGAACAGAGCTTGCGGGCCGCCGTAGAGGAACGCCACCACGAGAGATATGACGGTGACGGCCATCGACGGACCGAATATTCGCAGAACCACGAAGCGTGGCCTTTCTAATCGGAATCAGGGCGTTGCAGGGTGGTTACTGCACATCGGTTCCGGCTCCGGTCCTGCGACCGAAGCCGGAACCCGAAGAAACGAACTAGACGTTGACGCCGTAGTCGCGGGCGATACCCGCGAGACCGGACGCGTAGCCCTGGCCGATGGCGCGGAACTTCCACTCCGCACCGTTGCGGTACAGCTCGCCGAAGACCATGGCGGTCTCGGTCGAGGCGTCCTCGGACAGGTCGTAACGAGCGAGTTCGTTGCCGTTCGCGCGGTCGACGACGCGGATGTACGCGTTGCGGACCTGGCCGAACGACTGGCTGCGGGAATCGGCATCGTAGATCGAGACCGGGAAGAAGATGCTCTCGATGTTCGCCGGGACGGCAGCGAGGTCGACGTTGATGACCTCGTCGTCGCCTTCACCCTCACCGGTGCGGTTGTCGCCGGCGTGCTCGATGGCACCGTCGGGCGACTTGAGGTTGTTGAAGAAGACGAAGTGCTGGTCGGAGACGACCTTCTTGTCGGCCCCGGTGGCGATGGCGCTGGCATCGAGGTCGAAGTCGGTGCCGGTGGTGGTGCGTACGTCCCAGCCCAGGCCGACGGACACTGCCGTCAGGTTCGGAGCTTCCTTGGTGAGGGAGACGTTTCCGCCCTTGGTCAAGCTGACGCCCATGCGGGGTCCTTTCGATCGTTCCAACGGTCGACGTACCGGTACAGGGCACGCCCGGTGTGCGTTACTCCCCACCCTAGTTGTTGGCGTGGGGTACGCCCATATCCACTATGCCCGGTCCCTCGCACCACTTCCGTAGCCCGCACGAACCACGGTTCCGACCGGCGAAAAGGCGACGGATCGGCCCGGTGGACGTGCGCCCAGTACCATTCGGTTCTGTGGCGAGCCGATGGACGCGCCGCCTGTTCGGCGGGGGAAACACGGAAGATCCCGCGGCTCGTCGTGCACACGATGCGATGGTCGCGGCGTTCCTCGACATGGACAGACGCCAGTCGGTCATCGAGGCCGGTGTGGCCGCGTCCTACGAGCTCGAACCCGAGCGGCACCTGCTCGGTCGGTGGGATCCCATCCGGCAGGCGTGTTATCGCGCCGGTGAGACGTATCTCCAACTGGCAGTGACGGATCCGGAGCAACCGCTCGCACCTGCTCCGGCCTACGAGCAGGCACTGCGACAGATCACCGAAGCAACACGAACACTTGATGAATTCTTCGGAAACAACCGGGGTCACCTCGAGCACATGACGGCCGTGGCGAACACCGTGCCCGAGCTGGCGCACCGGATGCGCACCGAGGCGCGCAAGACCCTTGCCGAGGTGGAGTCTCCGGATTTCGTTGCTTTTGCGCACTATCCGTCGGTTCGATCCGCCACCGAAGCGCTCGAGAAAGCTCTGAACAGCCTCGATGCGGCACACGGCGTAGGCGCGACCCGCACGGCTGCCCTCCGGGTCGAGGAAGCGACCACCGCCCTGCTCGACGCCCTCGCCGCAGCACCGGGACGCCGCGACGAGGCCGCCCGCACCCTCGCCTCGGTCGCCACCAGGATCGGAGCGGTCCGGACCCGCACGGAAGGCCTCGCCCCGGCCTTCTCCGCGCTGTTGCGCGAGTTCAATGCGGCCAGCTCCGCCGACCTGTCCGGGAACGAGAAACAGGCCGCCGAACTGCTCGCTCGCGCGGAGGACCAGCTCGGACGCGCACGGGCGGCGGCGAAGGACGGCCGCCCCGAGGAAGCCCTCGAGCTGGTCGCGGCGATCCGCGCCGAACTGTCACGTGCCGAGGAACTCGTCGACGCCGTGACCGCACGACTCGCTACGCTGCGTTCCGTCCGGCAGAATCCGGGGGCCAAGGTCGACGAGGTGCGGTTCCGCCTCCGTGACGCACAACACCTGGCCGTGCAGCGCGGTCTCACCGCAGAATGGGGTTCCGTTCTCGACTCGCAGTTGAGCCGGATCGACAGGGCAGTCGACGCACTCACCGGTGTGCACCCCGACTACTGGGCCTACGTCAGAGATTTGGATGCGGTGTCGACCTTCATCGCAGGAGTGGTCGATCGGATGAGAGGACGGACCGAGAACGCATGAGGGGGGCCACGCTTACCGAAGTGCGCGCCATGCAGCACTTTCGGCATCTCGACGGCGCGACGCTGGACGAGTTGTTCCTGCACCGTCCGCAGCCGTTCGGGCACAGCGACGATCGCGACCGCCTGGCGACCGCTCTCGGCGCCACGCTCTACGTCCCCGCGACGCGCGGTGATCTCGTCGCGACCATCGCGAAGCGTGCGGCCGAGGGCGTGACGTCGATGGTGCTCGATCTCGAGGACGCCGTCGCCGACGACGAGGTCGAGCACGGCCTGCAGAACGCCGTCGCAACACTCGATGCGCTCGCCGATCGCGGACCGTCGACGATGATGTTGTTCGTCCGTGTCCGCACCGCCGACGGTGTCGGACGGATCGCGTCGATGCTCGGCGCCGGCAAGGCGGTGCTGACCGGGTTCGTGGTCCCCAAGTTCACCGCACGCACCGGTCCCGCCTTCCTCGAGGCGGTCGCCGCGGCATCGGAACTGCTCGACCGCCACCTCTACGCGATGCCCGTCATCGAATCGGCCGAGGTCGTCCACCGCGAGACCCGGGACGGCGAATTGCGTGCGATCTCCGGCATCCTCGCCGAGCATCGCGACCGCGTCCTCGCCGTCCGAATCGGCGCGACCGACATGTGCGCGACCTTCGGTATCCGACGCGACCGCGACCTGACGATCTACGACGTCCGGGTCGTGGTCGACGTGATCGCCGATGTCGTCAACCACCTCGGACGTACCGACGGAACAGGTTTCGTCATCACCGGGCCCGTCTGGGAGTACTTCGCCGATCACGAACGCATGTTCCGTCCGATGCTGCGCTCGACACCTTTCGAGGAGCAGGACGCGGTGTTGTTCCGTCAACAGCTCGTCAGCCGCGACCTCGACGGCCTGTTGCGCGAGATCGCGCTCGACCGCGCCAACGGCATCCAGGGCAAGACCGTCATCCATCCGTCGCATGTCGCTGCGGTACATGCCCTGTCGGCCGTGACACACGAGGAGTTCCACGATGCGACCGACATCCTCGATCGCGACACCGGCGGTGTGCAGGCCTCGGGTTACGGCAACAAGATGAACGAACGACGACCCCACCGCACGTGGGCCGAGCAGACCCTGCTGCGCGCGTCGGTGTTCGGTGTCACCCGCAAGGGGATCACCTTCGTGGATCTGCTGACGGCGCTGGTGGACCGATGACCGACATACTTGATATTCCCTGGGCCACCGCAGAACTCGGTTTCGCGCTCGAACATGTGGAGTCGTCGTGCGGCTACACCGTTCCCGAACTCGTCCGACCGGGGCTGCGGCGCAATCCACGACGTGCACACCTGCTCGTCTCCACAGTTCTCGGCAAGCACATCCCCACCGAGCCGGCCGCGGTGCGCGGTGCCGGTCACCGGCTCGGCCGGCTCGTCGCCGATCTCCTCGGCGATGCCGCACCCGACGCCGTCGTCATGGGATTCGCCGAGACCGCAACGGGTCTCGGTCACTGCGTGGCCGACGCCCTCGACGCCGCGTGCTACCTGCACTCGACGCGACGTCAGGTTCCCGGAGCGGAGGTGCTCACCGGATTCGAGGAGGGGCACTCGCACGCAACCTTCCATCTGCTCCAGCCGACCTCCGGCGCATTGTTCGCCAACGCTGCACCGCTCGTCCTCGTCGACGACGAGATCTCCACGGGAGCAACGGCCCTCGACGCCATCCGCGCGCTGCACCGCGATCACCCCCGGGATCGTTACGTGCTCGCCTCCCTCGTCGACATGCGGTCCGAACAGGATCGTCGCCGGACGGCGGAGGTCGCGGCGGAGCTCGGCACGAGCATCGAGCACGTGAGCCTGGCCGCCGGACGATCCGTCGTCCCCGACGATCTCGTCGCGCGGGTCGCGGCATTGCCCGACCCTCACCTCAATCCAGTGGGTGACCGACGCGGCGACGTCCGATTCCTCCACGCGGCGTGGCCGTCCCATGTGCCCGACGGTGGACGACACGGGATGCTGCGCACCGACGCGGCAGCCTTCGACGCGGCGCTGTCGACGCTCACCGACACGATCGCGGACGTGCGCGACGCCCGGCGGCCCGCCGTCGTCGTCGGACACGAGGAACTGATGTACCTGCCGCTGCGGCTCGCCGAGGCGCTCGTCGAACGCGGTACCCCCGCACGGTTCCAGACCACGACCCGCTCCCCCGTCCACGTGATGGACGTCGACGGATATCCGTTGCGCCGCGGATTCCGTTTCACCGCACCAGAACACATCGACAGCGAATTCGAGAACGAGGTGCCGCGTTTCCTCTACAACGCGCAGTGGCCCACAGCCACCGAGCTCCGCGCCGAGCTGATCCTCGTCGTCGATTCGCCCGCCGACACCGACCGCCTGCGCGCACCGGGAGGTGTTCTCGACGTGCTCACCGCTGCCGGCGAGGACGTCCTCGTCGTGATCGTGCCCGCCACCGATCCGACGGTGCTGCGCACCCACAGGGAGACCGTATGACCGTACCACTGACCGGACCCGAGTTCGGCTCCTACGCGCCCGACGAGGTGACGTGGCTGCTCAAGGACCTCTCCCACGCCGACCTCGAAGGCGACATCGCCGAACGGGAGGCGCGGATCCAGGCGGGTCTCGCGCACTACGCGGAGTCCCTGCCGATCGAGTACCAGCCCGACGCCGCCTACCGTGAGCTCTTCGACAAGGCGCTGGCCGGCACCGCGGGCCGGTTGGCGCACGCGGTGGGTACGGTCACCGAACTGCTCCTCGCCGAACGCGGAACCGACCTGACCCTCGTGTCGCTCGCGCGGGCGGGCACCCCGATCGGCATCCTGATCCGCCGGTGGGCGCTGCACCACCACGGCCTGACGCTGCCGCATTACGCCGTGTCGATCGTCCGCGGTCGCGGAATCGACTCCGCCGCTCTCGATCACATCACCGCGCGGCACGATCCCGCTTCGGTCGTCTTCGTCGACGGCTGGACGGGCAAGGGCGCGATCGCGCGCGAACTGTCCGCTGCGCTCGCCGAATACACCGCGCGAGGCGGTCCCGTCCTGTCCGACGACCTCGCGGTCCTCGCCGACCCCGGCCACTGCGTCCGCACCTACGGCACCCGCGACGACTTCCTCATCGCCTCGGCCTGTCTGAACTCCACCGTCTCCGGACTGGTCTCGCGGACGGTCCTCAACGACAGCCTGATCGGTCCCGGAGAGTTCCACGGCGCCAAGTTCTACGCCGAGTTGGCCGCGGACGACGTATCGAACCATCTGCTGGACACCGTCACTGCGGAGTTCGACACGTGCGGCGACGTCGCGGCGGCCGCGCAGGCGGTGCGCGGGTCCGACCGCACCCCCACCTGGGCCGGCTGGGAGTCCGTCGAACGGGTGCGGGTGCAGTACGGCATCTCGAGCGTCAACTTCGTCAAACCCGGTGTCGGAGAGACCACCCGCGTGCTGCTGCGCCGCGTCCCCTGGAAGGTGCTCGTGCGCGACATCACCGCCGACGAGCACGCCCACATCCGCATGCTCGCGGCCGCCCGCGACGTTCTCGTCGAGGAGGTCCCCGATCTGGCCTACTCCTGCATGGGACTGATCAAGGACCTCCCGTGAATACCTTGTCCGCGACCGGCACCGCCACCGCACTGGTCGCCACCGATCTCGACCGCACCCTCATCTATTCGCGCGCCGCGATGACCGGCGACCAGTTCGACACGCAGGACCTGCTGTGCGTCGAGTACTACGAGGGTGCACCACTGTCGTACGTCACCGACACTGCGGCACAACGACTTCGCACCCTCGCCGACGAGGTGGCGATGGTGCCGACCACCACGCGTACACCCGAACAGTTCCGCCGCATCGAACTGCCCGGCGGTCCGTGGCACTACGCGATCACGAGCAACGGAGGGTCGATCATCGAGAACGGCCGGATCGATCCGGAGTGGCGCCGCAACGTCGACCGCGCGGTACGCGAGGGCGGGGCAAGCCTCGACGAGGTGACGACCGAACTGCGCCGTCGCATCTCCGAGGACTGGGTGTCGAAGTTCCGCATCGCCGACGAGCTGTTCTGCTATCTCGTCGTCGACGTCGCAGCCCAACCGTCGGGATTCCTCGACGACTGGCACGAGTGGTGTTCGACGCGCGGCTGGAACGCGTCGCAGCAGGGCCGGAAGATCTACACGATGCCGAACAGCGTGTGCAAGAGCCGCGCGGTGGCCGAGGTGCACCGACGGCTCCGCGACCGCGGAGTCCTCGCGGACGACGCCCTCGTCTTCGCCGCCGGTGACGGTGCGCTCGACGCGGAGATGCTGAAGGCCGCCGACGCCGCGATCCGGCCTCGCCACGGCGAACTCGAACTGATGGACTGGCGCCACCCGACCGTCTCGGTGACCGACACCGCGGGCGTCACGGCCGGGGAGGAGATCCTCACCTGGTTCGCCCGATCCGCTCGTCTTCCGGTCGCTTCGTAGAGTAGAAGGCGCCCGGTCACCGACACAGTGAGGACACATCTCTTGCCGACTCCGCTCTCCAAGGGTCAGAACGGACCGCTCACCGCGTCCGACGTCGTCGTCTCGCTCGAGCTGACCACGCCCGCCGATCTGTCCGCACTGCTCGTCAAGGCCGACGGCAAAGTGCGCTCCGACGCCGACTTCGTGTTCTTCAACCAGCCCACCGGGCCGGGCGTGCGTCTCGTTCCCGGTGCGCCCGGGCAGGCGGCCTCGCTCGCCGTGTCGCTCGCGCAGGTTCCCGCCGACATCGATCAGGTGCGCGCCGTGATCACCCTCGACGACGCGTCGAGCAACTTCGGCCGGTTCGCACCGCCCACCGCGCGCGTGTCCGACAGTGCGGGAACGGTGTTGTACGAGTATCGGATCGACGGACTGAGCACCGAATCCATCGTGATCGCGCTGGAGCTGTACCGGCGCCAGGGCGCGTGGAAGGTCCGTGCCGTGGGCCAGGGATATGCGGGCGGATTCGCGGCACTGGTGACCGACCACGGTGTCAGCGTCGACGACGCGCCGGCCCAGCCTGCTGCCGCACCGCAGCCCGACGCTCCCACGCCCGCTCCGGCTCCGCCCGTACAGCAGACTCCGCCTCCGGCATATCCTGCACAGCCCGCCTCACCGGCACAGCCGGCGGAGGTCAGCCTCACGAAGAGCCGGCCGGTGAGCCTGGTGAAGGGTCAGAAGGTCACCCTCCGCAAGGACGGCGGCGTCGCGCTGACCTTCCTGCGCATGGGGCTCGGCTGGGACCCGGTGGAGAAGCGCGGCCTGTTCGGCAATCGTTCCGCCGACATCGACCTCGACGCCTCGGCCGTGATGTTCGCCGACAACCAGATCGCCGACGTCGTGTACTACGGCCAGCTGCAGTCCAAGGACGGCTCGATCCAGCACCAGGGCGACAACCTCACCGGTGCCGGTGAAGGCGACGACGAGGTGATGCTCGTCGACCTCACGCGTGTCCCCGCCCATGTCACGACGGTGATGTTCATCGTGACCTCCTACAAGGGCCACACCTTCGAGCAGGTGCAGAACGCGTTCTGCCGCCTCGTCGACGGCACGATCGATACCGAACTCGCCCGTTACACGCTGCAGGGCGGCATGCCGTTCACGGGCATGGTCATGGCGAAGGTCTACCGCCAGGGCAGCGAATGGAAGCTTCAGGCCATCGGCGAGGGCATGCAGGCGAAGCACCCCGGTGAGGCCGCGCCGCAACTGGGCCGGTTCCTGGCCGTCTGACCGGTGGGCGAACTCTTCACAGCGGGACGCAACGCCCCGCTGCCGACCCGCGCCGTCCGTTTCACGGCGACCGCATCCGTCCCGCTGGACGTGTGCGCGTTCGTCGTGGACGACGGTCTGCAGGTGGCGTCCTCCGACGACGTCGTGTTCTACAACCAACCGGCGACGGCAGGCGTTCGGCTCGAGGGTGAGATGATCGTCGTCGACGTCGACGCGGTCCGTCCCGGCGCACGCGTGCTGTGCGCGGTGGGTTGCGAGCGACCCGCAGCGGTGTCGACCTCGCTGTCCGACGCGGCGGGCACCGTCCTCGCGTCGTTTCACGTGGAACCGGTGGTCGGTACCGAGACGGCGGTGCTGTGCTGGGAGCTCTACCGTCGCCACGGCGAATGGAAGATCCGCGCCCTCGGCCAGGGATATGCCGGTGGACTCGCCGAGATGTTCACCGCGCACGGAGTGGACGTCGAGTCCCCCTCCGACGCGGAGGAGGTAGCCGCCCCCGGGCCCGGCCCGGTCATCGGGCTGTCCCCTCTCGAAGTGCTGTGGCGGATCTTCGAGGACGCCGCCCGATCGGCCGCCGCGTACACGTCGAGCGTGGAGTTCGCGCAACACCGCTTCGACGACGAACTCTCGGCAGCGGTGGCCGACCGCGCCCGCCGTATGGGTCCCGGAGCCGATCGTGCCCGGGCACGTGCGCAGCAGCGCTACGACGAGCTCGTCGGTGTCGCCGAGGCCCGCTACCGCGACGACAGTGCCGTGCTCGCCGCCGAGCTGCTCACCGTCGACGCGACGTTGCCGCCCGCACTCGCGTCCTGGATCTCCCCGGCCTGGATGTATCTGCACCTGCCGAGCGACGGCGTGCGGGTGGGTGAGGTGACAGCTCCCGATCTGGGGCCGCTGCGCATCCCCCTGTGTCTGCCGGCGCCGCTCACGCGACCGTTGTGGATCGACGGTGATCCGGCCGAACTCGGTCCCGTCGTGTCGTCCGTGGTCGTGCGGCTGCTCACGGCCCGGCCCGACACACTGCTGCACCTCGTCGATCCCGGGCGGACGCTGCCCGCACTCGAGCCCCTCACCGCAGCGCGACTCGCCGGACCGCCCGTCCATGAGCGGTCGCAGGTCCCCGCCAAACTCCGGGGGCTGGCCGACGCGGCGGAGCTCGACGCCCTCGCCCGGCAGGTCGACGCGGACACCGCGTCACCCGTGTTGCTGGTCCTCGCCGGTTTCCCCTACGGCTACGACCACGACGACCTGCTCGAAATCGTCCGGATCGCGCGTACCGGCAGTGCCGGCCGGGTCTCGGTCGTCCTCGCGGGAGATCCGCCGGACGATCGGGTCGCGCAGATCCTGTGGGACGAGGCGCAGAAGCTCCCCGTCGATGGGGAACTGGCCGACCCGTGGACGGGAGGCCGATGGACGTTCGTTCCCGACAGCCTGCCCGCCGAGACCGAGCACCTGCGCGGCGCGCTGGGCGGGAGCTCGCTTCCGGAGTGATCGTCCCCTCGGACGACGAGGTCAGCTCCGATCGACGAGTGTCGTGACATCGGGTGCGTACACGGTCATCCAGTGCGGATCCAGTCGGTAGTAGACGACCTCCTCGTCCCAGTCGAAGGCGTCCCCTCCGTAGAACGACTGTAGGTAGGCGAGCAGTTCGGGCCAGTCGTCGGCCGGCTCACCCCCGCGCGGGTTGAGGATCTCCACGCGCCCGTGCGTGAACACTCCGAGATCCTCCCCGCGCATGTGCGCCGTGCTGACCGCGGGACGGGCGGCGAGATGCCGGGCCTTGGCGGCGGTGGGGGCCGTGCCGAAATACCACTTGCCGTGCAGGAAGTGTCCGTCCACACCGCTGATGCGCGGTTCTCCGCCGGCGGTGACCGTCGCCAGCGAGAGGACGCACATGCCCGTGAGCACCTGGACGAGTTGCTCGGCTGTGAGGGTCCGCGACGCGTCGACGATCGACCTCAGGTGGGATGTGGACCGGGACAGCGACGTGTCGAGGAGCTCCTGGAGTTCGGCGAGTTCGGCAGGGGTTTCGTGCATGACTCCATGCTCACATCATCGGCACTGGCAGGACCCGACAGTTCTTGCTCTGTTCTCCTGGCCGATGTCTGTTCTCGGGGAGAGCACCGAACCCCGGGTCACCCGCATGGAGGACCCGTGATCCCCCGGTCGGCCGACGCGCACCGCACCCTCCGCGTCGCATGGTGAGGATCATGACGGTCACCGGTTCGACCACGCGACAGCAACGAATCCTCGCACTCGACGTGGCCCGGGGGATCGCCATCCTCGGCACGTTCGCCGCCAATGTCTGGATCTTCACCGACCCCGCCGGCTTCGTCGGCTATCTCGACTCGATCGGCACCGATCCGTGGCCTCAACGCATCCTCATGCAACTCGCGCAGGGAAAGTTCCTCGCATTGCTCACCCTGATGTTCGGGATCGGCCTGGCCGTGCAGGCGGCGTCCGCGCAGCGAGCGGGGCGGCCGTGGCCCGGCGGTTACCGGGTACGCGCCGCCCTGCTCCTCGTCGACGGGCTCGCGCACTACCTGCTCGTCGCCGAGTTCGACATCCTCATGGGATACGCGCTGACATCCATGATCGTGTGCGGACTGGTGATCTCCTCCCGTCGTGTGCGGCTGTGGGTCGCGGGGACCGCCGTCGCCGTGCACGCGCTGGCCGTGACCGCGCTCGTCGTGGCACTCGCCGGTTCACCGTCGAATCCGGAGACCCCCGAGCTGACCACCGCCACCTGGTGGGACATGGTCGTCTTCCGCGTGGACAACGCCGCGGCGTTCCGCGCCGAGGTGATCTTCGTGATCCCGATGACGGTCGCGCTGTTCCTGACCGGCGCCGCCCTGTATTCGGCCGGTCTGTTCGACAGCAGAGGCGCGGTGCTGCGCCGACGGCTCATGGTGATCGGGGCGATCGCAGCACCGCTCGACCTCGCCGTGGGTCTGTTCGGCGGTGCCGCAGGTGTATTCGCAGCGCGCTACGGCATTGCCCCGTTCGTCGCCCTCGGACTGTTGGCGTGGATCGCCCACTTCTACATCGACAGGTCCACGACCGGCACGGTCGGCACTGCCTGTGAACGCATCGGGCGCACCGCCCTGAGCTGCTACATCCTGCAGAACATCGTCGCGTCGGTGCTCTGCTACGACTGGGGACTCGGCCTGGCGAAGGCCGTGGACCCCGACATGCGGGTCCCGTTCACGATCGCCGTGTACATCACCGTGGGAGCGGTGATGGTCGTCGGATCCCGTTGGTGGCTCGGCCGATTCCGTCAGGGACCGGTCGAATGGGTGTGGCGGGCATCCTACGAGCGGCTGACGGAACGTCGCTGATGTGTCGTGGCCGCCTCGTGGAGGTCTGCCGCTCGGTCACGGATTCGACGCCCTCACCGGTGAGTACGGCGATATGTTCGACGAAGGCACGATCCGTCCCCGAACATCTACCGACCGGAGGCAAGATGATCTTCATCGTGGTCCGTTTCAAGGTGAAGCCCGAGTATCAGGACAACTGGCTCGAGACCACCGCGGAGTTCACCGAGGCGACTCGCAGCGAACCGGGGAACCTGTGGTTCGACTGGTCTCGCAGCGTGGACGATCCGTCCGAGTTCGTTCTCGTCGAGGCATTCCGCGACGGGGACGCCGGAGCCGAGCACGTGAAGTCCGATCACTTCCGCAAGGGACTCGACGCGATGCGACCGGCGTTGGTCGAGACCCCGCGCATCCTCAACACGGAGATTCCGGGCACCGAGTGGGGCCGGATGGGTGAACTGCAGATCGACTGATCGATCGCATCGAGACCGACGTCGTGTGCGAGACCCGTCGGGGATTTCGCACACGACGTCGGTCTCGATATGCGCCCATAGGTTTGCCCTAACGTTGCGTACGGCTGCAGGTCTTTGTGGCAGCAGTCACGATCGTGATCGACTGGAACGGCGTGGACGGCATGTCCGCGCGTCGGCCGTGTCGATCAGGAGCGTGATGTGAGCGAGTTGCACCTTCCCAACCGAATCCGGCAGCTGGCAGTCGAACATCCGGATCGTGCGGCGGTCAGCTCCGGCGGAACCACACTCACCTACTCCGAGTTCGACGCGCTCACCAACCGGGTCGCCTCGGCGCTCGCGACCGTTCCGGCGACGTCCAAGCGTATCGGCGCCCTGCTGCGCATGGGCCTGCCCGGTGCGTCCTCGTTCGTCGGCTGCGCCAAGGCCGGACTGGTCTTCACCCCGCTCAACTGGCGCCTGAATCCGGGCGAGATCGCCGACATCGCCGACGACGCGCAGCTCGACGTCCTGATCGTCGAGGACGAGTTCGCCGCATCGGCCCGCGCTGCCGCCGCAGTCCTGCCTGCCGTACAGATCGTCGTGGTCGGCGACGCCTCCGCCGTGCCCGGTGCACGGTCGTGGGACGACTTCGTCGCCTCCGGTGACGACATCGACCCCGGCTTCGGCGACGACCCGCGGACCGAGGTGCTGCAGCTCTACACCTCGGGCACCACCGGTCGACCCAAAGGTGTTGTGGCCACGCATCACAACCTGTTCAACGAGCCGCGGAACTTCGCGCTGTACGAGTTCACCGAGGACTCGGTGTCTCTCGACGCGCTGCCTCTGTTCCACATCGCCGGTGCCGGCTGGATGAGCACGACCCTGTCGGCGGGTCTGCACCTGGTGTTGCTCGGTGAGATGCGCCCGAACCTGGTGGCGGCCGCCATCTCCGAGCACGGCATCACCCACGCATTCCTCGTGCCGTCGGTGATCAACATGCTCGTGGAGATGCCCGACCTGTCGGACTACGACCTGTCGACGCTGCGTCTGGTCGCCTACGGCGCCTCCCCCATCACGCCCACCCAGCTCGCCCGCGCCATGGACACGCTCGGCTGCCGTTTCGTGCAGCGCTACGGCATGACCGAGACGATGGGCGCCCTCACGGCTCTGCGTGCCGACGACCACGACCCGCACGGGTCCCGCTCCTATCTGTTGCGTTCGGCCGGCAGCCCGCTCCCCGGTGTCGAGGTCGACATCCGCGACATCGCCACGGGCGAACCGCTTCCCGGTGGGCAGACCGGTGAGATCGTCTGCCGGTCGCGCAACAACACGTCGGGTTACTGGCGACGCGACGCCGAGAACGCCGCCCTGTTCACGGCCGACGGTTTCCTGCGCACCGGCGACGCCGGGCACATCGACTCCGACGGTTACCTGTTCGTCACCGACCGCGTGAAGGACATGATCATCTCGGGTGGCGAGAACGTCTACCCGATCGAGGTCGAATCCGTTCTGTCCGAACATCCGGCCGTCGCCGAGGTCGCCGTGGTCGGTGTGCCCGACGACCGTTGGGGCGAGGCCGTCACCGCCGTCGTGCGGGTGGCACCGGGCGCATCCCGTCCGACCGAGGACGAACTCCTGCAGTTCACGGTGGAGCGACTCGCGTCCTACAAGAAGCCCCGGCACATCCACTTTGTCGACGAACTGCCCCGCAACGCGAGCGGAAAGATCCTCAAGCGCACCCTGCGCAACGAGTTCGCTCCCGTGCAGGAGGGAACGACACCATGATCGTCACCGAGGACCTCGGCACCGTCCAGCGCGAAGCATGGGCCGCCGGAGTGCTGCCGCCCGTCGAAGAGGTGCGTCCGGGACTGTGGTCGATCCCGGTCCCGATGCCGAAGAACCCGCTGCGGTACGTACTCTCGTACGCGCTCGCGCTCGACGACGGTCTCGCTCTGATCGATCTCGGTATGGACACCGAGGAGTCGTGGGACGCCCTCGTCGCCGGCGTCGCCTCGACCGGCCACCACATCACCGACGTGCGCTACGCGGCGATCACTCATCTGCACCCCGACCATTTCGGTCTGGCACCGCGTCTGAAGGAGACGACCGGCGCCGTCATCGCGATGCACGCCGCCGACGCCGCCGCGCTCGGACACTTCACCCCGGAGGACGTCGCCGCCGACAAGGAAGCATGGCGTGTGGACCTCACCGGACTCGGTGCGCCGCCCGAGGTCGTCGAGGCCGCCCGCTTCGAACTCGTCCGCTTCCCCCGGGGTGAGAGCGCCGATGTCGTTCTCGCTCAAGGCGATCGACTCGATCTGCCCGGGTGGAACATCGAAGCGGTGTGGACGCCCGGCCACACGCCCGGGCACCTCGCCTTCGTCGACCGCGACCGCGACCTGCTGTTCAGCGGCGACCACATGCTCCCGCGCATCAGCCCCAACATCTCCTCGGGCCCCGGCGAACTGGGCGACCCGCTGCACCGCTACCTGCTGTCGCTGCATGCGACGACGGCTCTGCCGGACTGCGAGGTGCTGCCCGCCCACGAGTACCGGTTCCGCGGAGTCACCGAACGCGCACGCCAACTCATGGACCACCACGAGGTCCGTCTCGACGAGATCCGCGATGCCGTCGCGTCCCGGCCCGAGTCGACGGCGTGGGAGATCACGACCCGCGTCACGTGGTCGCGTCCTATCGACGTGATGGATCCCCGGCTGCAGCGACTCGCCGTCCGCGAAACCCAGGCCCATCTGCTCGTTCTCGCCGATCGAGGCGACATCCGTTCCGACGGTGGAACTCCCGCCCGCTGGACTCTCTCCGCTCCGACCCATACGAAGGAAAACTGACATGAGCGTTGTCCTCACCGAATTCGCCGACGGCGTCGCGGTGTTCACCCTCAACCGCCCCGAGGCCAAGAACGCCGTGAACCTGGAGGTCTCGGAGGCGCTGGCCGCGGCCATCGACGAGTTCGAGGCACGCCCCGACCTGACCATCGGCATCCTCACCGGTGCCGGCGGAACGTTCTGCGCCGGAATGGACCTGAAGGCGTTCGCACGCGGGGAGCGCCCGTCGATCCCCGGCCGCGGTTTCGGTGGCCTCACCGAGGCACCGCCGAGCAAGCCGCTCATCGCCGCCGTCGAGGGCTGGGCCCTGGCCGGTGGATGCGAGCTCGCCCTGTCCGCCGACCTGATCGTCGCATCGCGCGAAGCGAAGTTCGGTATCCCCGAGGTCAAGCGCGGACTCGCCGCGGCGGCCGGCGGCCTGCTGCGCCTGCCGAAGATCCTCCCCTACCCGCTCGCGATGGAGCTGGCCATCACCGGTGACCCGCTCACCGCCGAGGTCGCCCACCAGCACGGCCTGGTCAACCGCGTCACCGAGCCCGGTGAAGCACTCACCGTGGCAAAGGAACTCGCCGCCCGCGTCGCGGCGAACGGCCCCCTCGCCGTCAAGGCCACCAAGCAGGTCGTCGCGATGGCCGCCAACTACACCGACCCCGACGCCTTCGTCGCGCAGCGCAAGTTCATCGACCCGGTCTTCGCGTCGGCCGACGCCAAGGAAGGCGCTCGGGCGTTCGCCGAGAAGCGCGCACCGGTCTGGAAGGGCGAGTAGGAATGTCGGACGTGCTGGTCGCGCAGGACGGCTCGGTCGCCACGATCACGCTGAGCCGACCGGAGCGCAAGAACGCGATGACGGTCGAAGCATGGCGGTCGTTGCGTGAGACGTTCGGTGCGCTCCAGCACGATGACTCCGTCCGCGCCGTGATCCTCACCGGCGCCGGTGGCGACTTCTGCACCGGTGCCGACATGGAGCGGCGCGACTCCACCCATCCCCTCGACCGCATGCGGGAGATCAACGCGACGGCGCTCGCCGTCGCGGAGTTCTCGAAGCCGCTGATCGCGCAGGTCGAGGGGTATGCGGTGGGCGCCGGATGGAACATGGCGCTGCTGTGCGACGTGGTTGTCGCCTCCCGCACCGCGAAGTTCAGTCAGATCTTCGCGCGGCGCGGACTGTCGGTCGACTTCGGCGGGTCGTGGATCCTGCCGCGCCTTGTGGGATTGCACCAGGCGAAGCGTCTGGTCATGCTCGCCGACATCGTGAGCGCCGAGGAAGCGTACGACCTGGGCCTGGTGACCGAGCTCGTCGAGCCCGACGCCCTCGCCGGTCGCGCCGCCGAACTGGCCGCGCGGCTGGCCGCCGCCCCGCCGGTCGCGGTGAGCATGTCGGCGCGCATGCTCGAGCAGGGTTCGTCGCTCACGCTCCGCGAAGCACTCGAGAACGAGGCCCGCTCGCAGGCGATCAACCACGCCACCGACGCCCCCGATGCGATGCGTGCATTCGTCGAGAAACGCGAGCCGTCGTTCACCGGCGGATGGCGGGTACCGCGCCCGGTAGACACCCCTTCCTGACGGTTACGTGCGGGACGGTTCGGGGCGTCACCTACGATAATCGGGTGGACTTGCACCTCGTGACCTATTTCGTGGCCGTCGTCGACCACGGCGGGATCACGAAAGCTGCTCAGGCACTTTACATTTCGCAGCCGTCGTTGTCGCAGGCCATCCGCACCCTCGAACGCCGCCTCGACACGACCCTGTTCGATCGCACCGGCCGACGGCTCACCCTCACCGAGGACGGTCGTGTCCTCGAGGTCGCCGCACGCCGCATCCTGGCCGACGTCGAGCGGGCGAAACAGAAGGTCGCGGCGGTGCGCGATCTCGAGGCCGGTCGTGTCGAGATCGTCACCTTCGCGACGTTCTCGATCCACCCCGTCATCGAGTTCGTCCAGCGCTTCCGTCGGCGCTACCCCAACCTGACCGTGCGGGTGAACGACGCCGAAGGCCCTCCCGGAGTCCACGCGGCGCTGCGTCGCGGCGAGGCGGAGATCGGCATCACCGACCTGTCCGTCGAGCACGCCGGCATGATCACCGTTCCGGTCCTCGAGCAGGAGATGGTGCTCGCCGTGCACCCCGACCTCGCCGCCGACGTGCCCGACCCCGTCACCCGGGCCCAGGTCCGCGACTTCCCGTTGGTCCTCGACCTCGGCTCCCGCGCGAGCGCCGCGCGCACCGGTGAACTGCTCGGCGATCAGAACGTCGTCGTCGACTGCGCCAACCAGGCAGCCCTGTGGCAGTTCGTCGAGCGTGGCACCGCCGGGACGATCGTTCCGCGTCGCGTCGCCGAGAAGCAGATCCCCGGTGCGGTCGTCCGGCCGCTGGACCCGCCGTTCCGACGTCCCGTCGGATTGGTGATGCGACCCGGCGATCTGTCCCCCGCTGCCGCCGCATTCGTGGCGACCACCACCGGCACCCCCTGGGAAGCGTGACGACATGGAGTTCCGTCAGGTCGAATACTTCCTCGCCGTCGTGGAGAACGACGGCATCAACGGCGCGGCCGCCGAGCTCGGCGTCGCCCAGCCCACCGTCTCCCAGGCACTGCGCAGCCTCGAGCGCGAGCTGGGCGTGCAGCTGTTCCACCGCATCGGGCGCGGCATGGTGCTCACCGCGGCGGGCAAGGCGCTGATCGGCCCGAGCCGGCAGATCCTCCGCGATGTGAACGCGGTCGAGGAGCTGCTCACCGTGTCGACGACCGAGGTGACGGGCCGATTGGATCTGATGGTCTTCCCCGCTCTCGCGACCGGCCCGATCGTCGACCTGGTCTCCGAGTTCCGCCGTCTCCATCCCAAGGTCACCGCGCGCCTCGGTGATCTGCGTGCGGAGGAGTTCACCGCGTCGGTCATCCACGACGGCCACTGCGAGTTCGTCGTCACCCATCTGCCCGTCGAGGACGAGGTGGGCCTCGAGATCATCGAGCTCGGACAGACCGAATACTGGCTCGCCTATCCCCCCGGCACCGACCTGCCACCCGGGCCGCTGTCCTTGGCCGAGCTCCCCGACATCCCGATGGTGTTCGTGCCGCGCGGTGGTGGCTCCGTGAGCGACGCGATCGACTACGCGATGCGGCAGGCCGAGGTGCGCCGTCCCATCTCCGTGCTCACCGATCATCGCGAGGCCCGCCTGCCGATGGTGCTCGCCGGTCTGGGCGGATCGTTCGTCGAACGGTCCCTCGCCGAGTCGGCGCAGGACGTCGCGGTGGTCCGTCCGTGCGAGCCGACCTTCGCGCAGTCGTACGGACTGGTGTTCGATCCGGCCTCGCTGTCGAAGGCCGGTCGCGCCTTCGTCGACTTCGTGCGGTCGTCCGAGGAGTCCGGCGCGGAGGAGCAACTCCCGACGGAACGGTGACATCCGGGGATCCGGGGGCGACGATGGTGGGGACGACATCCACTTCTCTCCTCGGGAGATGATCCGTATGTCCACCTCGACGACTTCCTCCGTCCACCTCGATTCCGTCGACGCGTACGCGCAGCGCGTCCTCGATTCCGTCCTCGGCACCATGGACACCCTCGCGATCCTGATCGGCGACCGTCTCGGCTGGTACCGAAGCCTCGCCGACGACGGACCTGCGACGGCCGACGAACTGGCCGAACGCACCGGAACCCACCCGCGGTACACCCGCGAGTGGCTCGAGCAGCAGGCCGTGACCGGTCTGCTCGACGTCGACGACGGCGATCCCCCACGCTTCACGCTGTCTGCGGCCGGTCGCGAGGTACTCACCGATCCGCACAGCCTGGCGTACATGGCGCCGCTCGCCCGGATGATCGTCGGCGCGACGATGCAGCTTCCCGGCCTGCTCGAGGCGTACCGCAACGGTGGCGGCGTGAGTTGGAGCCGGTTCGGCCGCGACGTGTGCGAGTCGCAGGCCGACGCGAACAGGCCGCTGTTCGAGAAGGCGCTGCCCGATGCTCTGCGGTCGGTACCGGAGGTCGACCGGGTGCTCGGGAAGCCGGGCGCGCAGATCGCCGATATCGGCTGCGGCGGGGGATGGTCGACGATCACGATCGCGCGCACCTATCCGGATGCGAAGGTGCACGGCTTCGACATCGACGCCCCGTCGGTGGAGATGGCCCGGTCGAACCTCGCGGAGAATGCCGATGTGGCGCAACGCGTCACGTTCACGCAGTGCGACGCCTCCGAACTGCCCGGTGGAAACTTCCACGCGGCCTTCGCGTTCGAGTGCGTCCACGACATGCCCCGACCGGTCGAAGTGCTGGCCGCCGTACGCCGTTCGCTCGCACCCGGCGGGTTCATGATCGTCATGGACGAAGCGGTCGCCGACACCTTCACCGCGCCCGGCGACGACGTCGAACGGCTCATGTACGGCTACAGCCTCACCATCTGTCTCCCCGACGGCATGAGCCACACACCGAGCGCCGGGACGGGCACCGCCATGCGTCCCGCGACCCTGCGCCGCTACGCCCTCGAAGCGGGTTTCACCGAGGTCGACGTGCTCCCCATCGACGACTTCGGCTTCTTCCGCTTCTACCTCCTCCGCACCGAATAGCGGTATCCGTCGAAACTTCGGGGAGGTTCTGTTCGCGTTCTTCGAGATCCACGCACACAACCTCCCCGAGATCCGACTCAGACGGGCGCACCGGCTGTCCCCAGAGCACGACGCACCCGTTCGACGAAGACTTCGGGGCGCCGGTAGAGGAGGTCGGCGCCGGCCCGGATGACCGTCCACCCCAGTTCGGGCAGCACCGCGTACCGGTCGATGTCGCGGGTCCGCTGCGCGGGGTCGGTCCAGTGCTGCACGCCGTCGTACTCCACGAGCACCCGCCACTGTTTCCATCCCATGTCGGCTCGCGCCACGAATTCGTCGCCGTCGAAGATCTCGATCTGGGTTTCCGGCGGTGGGAGACCGGCACGGACGAGGAGCAGACGCGTGTGGGTCTCGGGCGGTGACGCCGCTCCGCCGTCGACGAGGGCGAGCACCCGCGGCACGGCACCGATACCGTGCGCGCCCTTGCTCCTCGTCGCGAGTCCTCGATCTCACGCACCTTCAGGCCGGTCGCGTTGCAGAGCGCGTCGACCGTTTCGATCGCCCGGTCGAACGGCATTCGCCGGGCGAGATCGAAGGCCGTCTGTGCGGGTGTGGTCGCGACCATCCCGTCCACCACGCAGGTTTCGAGCTTCGGCGCGCGGCGGACCGAGATGCCCGGCACCGACCGGACGTGATCGGAGCGGACGAGTTCGGCCGCCGCATCCGGGTCGAGCCACCGGGTGCCGTGCACGGCAGCGGCGGAGACTCCCACGAGTACGCCGCGGCCCTGCGACCACAACCATGCCGCCTTCGCGCGCAGCAGCGGCGTCGCCGGTATTCCTCGCCGGATGTAGACGTCGCGGTGGAGATGGACGAAGTCGCGTGCGAGTCGGTGCCGCGTGACGACGCCGGCAGCGAGTGCCGCGCGTCCCGAGAACGGTTCGTCGAAGTCGATCACGCGCCGAGCATGCCGGGCGCGACCCGCCTCCGGACGCCGCGTCGAGGCCCGGTTGTGGACAACCCGGCGTCATCCCCAGCCCGGTCACCTGCGACGAAAGAAGTTCGGGGAGGTTGTGTCCGGGCTTTTCGAGAAAACCGAACACAACCTCCCCGAACCGGGAGCCGACTGCTTACGCGACGCGCTCGAAGATCGCTGCCAAGCCCTGGCCGCCGCCGATGCACATGGTCTCGAGGCCGTAGCGGGCCTCGCGACGGTGCAGCTCGCGGGCGAGGGTGGCGAGCATGCGTCCGCCGGTCGCGCCGACCGGGTGGCCGAGCGAGATGCCGGAGCCGTGGACGTTGGTGCGCTCGAAGTCGGCCTTGCCGAACTTCCACTCGCGGGTCACGGCGAGGGCCTGCGCGGCGAACGCCTCGTTGAGCTCGATGAGGTCGACGTCGGCGAGGGTGATGCCCGCCCTGGCGAGGGCGACCTCGGTGGCCGGCACGGGGCCGATGCCCATGACCTTGGGCTGGACACCGGCGACACCCCACGAGACGAACCGCACCAGCGGGGTCAGGCCCAGCTCGGCGGCCTTCTCCGGGGTGGTGACGATGGCCATGGACGCGGCGTCGTTCTGGCCGCTGGCGTTGCCGGCGGTGACGGTGGCCTCGGGGTCCTGCTTGCCCATGATCGGCTTCAGCTTGGCGAGGGTCTCGAGGCTGATGTCGGGACGCGGGTGCTCGTCGGTGTCGATGACCTCGTCGCCCTTACGGCTGCTCACCGTGACGGGGATGATCTCCTCCGCGAGGATCCCGTTCTTCTGGGCGTGGACGGCACGCAGGTGCGAGTTCAGGGCGAGCTCGTCCTGCTCGTCACGGGAGATCGAGTACTCGCGACGCAGGTTCTCGGCGGTCTCGATCATGCCGCCGGGCACCGGGTAGAAGCGGCCACCGGCGGTCGAGCGGGCGCGGACCAGACCGTCGTGCATCTGCACACCGGTGCGGGCGCCGCCCCAGCGGATATCGGTGGAGTAGAACGCCGCGTTGCTCATCGACTCGGTGCCACCGGCGACGACGAGATCGTGGTCGCCGTTACCGACCTGGAAGGCGGCCTGGATGACGGCCTGCAGGCCCGAACCGCAGCGACGGTCGATGTGCATGCCGGGCACCGTGATCGGCAGACCGGCGTCGAGAGCGACGACGCGGCCGATGGCCGGGGCCTCGCTGTTGCCGTTGCAGTGGCCGAGGATGACGTCCTGAACCTGTTCGGGTGCAACACCGGTGCGCTCGAGCAGACCCTTCAGTGCCGCGACACCGAGATCGACTGCGGTGAGGGACTTGAACATTCCGCCGTAGCGGCCGATCGGGGTACGGACCGGCTCGCAGATGACAACTTCGCGCATGATGACCTTTCGGGAAGAGAGGGAGGTGACGGGTGGACCGTCACATGAAGCGGCCGCCGGTGACCTCGAGGACGGTGCCGGTCATGTAGGAGGACATGTCGGACGCGAGGAACAGTGCGACGGAGGCGATCTCGTCGACCTCGCCGGGGCGGCCCATGGGGATCTCGCTCATCTTCTGGTCCCATGCCTTCTGCGGCATGGCCTCGGTCATCGCCGAACGGATCAGGCCGGGCTGGATCGCGTTGACGCGGACGCCGTGGTGCGCCATCTCCTTGGCGGCGGCCTTGGTGAGGCCGACGATGCCCGCCTTGGCGGCGGAATAGTTGGTCTGGCCGACCATGCCGACCTTGCCGGACAGCGAGGAGATGTTGACGATCGCGCCGCGCTTGGCCTCACGCATGATCGCGGCGGCCTTGCGGGTGCCGTGCCAGGTGCCCTTGAGGTGCACCGAGATGACGAGGTCGAAGTCCTCTTCGGTCATCGTGCGCATCGTCGCGTCGCGGGTGATACCGGCGTTGTTGACCACCACGTCGAGCGAACCGAAACCGTCGACGGCCTCGGCGAGGAGGGTGTCCCAGTCGGCGGACTCGACGACGTTGGCGCGCACGGCTCGGGCCACGTCGCGGCCTCCGAGCTTCTCGGCGGCGGCGTTGGCGGCATCGAGATCGAGGTCGCCGATCACGACGCGGGCGCCGGCGGCGACGAACTCCTGCGCGATGGCGAAGCCGATTCCCTGAGCGCCACCGGTGATCACGGCAGTGCGGTTCTCCAACAGAGACATCTACGATTCCTTTCGGCGGGGCTCGGGACGGCCCCCAGACAAGTCGATGCTCCGAATATAACGGCGATCCGGCCCGCGGAACGGCCTCGATCCATCGACAATGCCTATACGGGAATGGCGCCATTCGTATTGGACACCTCCTCGCGGGCGCACGAAGGTTGTAGACATGACACTCTCCATCCCGGCCCCCGAGGTCGACGAAGACGACTTCCGCGAGATCCTCGCGCAGACCCGCGCGTTCGTGCGCAACGTGGTCGTGCCGCGCGAGCAGGAGATCGCCGAGACCAATGCGATTCCCGAGGACATCCGCCAGGCCGCGAAGGACATGGGCCTGTTCGGATACGCCATCCCGCAGGAGTGGGGCGGCCTCGGCCTGAATCTGCAGCAGGACGCGGAACTCGCGATGGAGCTGGGTTACACGACCCTGTCGCTGCGCTCGATGTTCGGCACCAACAACGGCATCGCCGGTCAGGTGCTCGTCAACTTCGGCACCGACGAGCAGAAGCAGCAGTGGCTCGAGGGCATCGCCTCCGGCGAGGTCGTCGCATCCTTCGCCCTCACCGAGCCGGGCGCCGGCTCGAACCCGTCGGGTCTGCGCACCAAGGCCGTGCGCGACGGTGACGACTGGGTGATCACCGGCGAGAAGCGCTTCATCACCAACGCGCCGCTGGCGAACCTGTTCGTCGTGTTCGCCCGCACCCGGCCCGCGGACGAGAACGGCACCGGAATCGCGGTCTTCCTCGTCCCCGCCGACACCCCCGGCCTGACGGTGGGCAACAAGGACGCCAAGATGGGCCAG
>Ga0182738_1001601_pt1 | contig 27975 bp, 27 predicted proteins | sample eDN5th30CBELigMG_FD_128876 | JGI IMG/M metagenome (GOLD analysis project Ga0182738, IMG submission 128876) | Enriched Miracle-Growth compost microbial communities from Emeryville, California, USA - eDNA 5th pass 30_C BE-Lig MG (version 2)... ...
CGCCAATACCATCGTGATCGCCGCCGTCAACGTGGTCTTGCCATGATCCACGTGCCCTATCGTCCCTACATTGATGTGCGGCTTCGTCCGCTCAAATTTGCTCTTTGCCATGATGATCCTTTTTAAAGCATTTTTTTGAGTTCTGTAATCGACGCCTATGGAGCCCATGGCCAGGATTGAACTGGCGACCTCTCCCTTACCAAGGGAGTGCTCTGCCACTGAGCTACATGGGCAAGCACGTCCTTGCCTAAACAATACCCCGCAACAATTTTGCCAATTTTCTAATTAATGTTTTTAACGCTCATTTCTCCGCTTCAAGTCTGGAGCGGGTGAAGGGAATCGAACCCTCGTCGTAAGCTTGGAAGGCTTCTGCTCTACCATTGAGCTACACCCGCAGCGGGCACGATCAGGACCAGAAAATCCAGTGAAGCATTCAACAGCTCTTCGGAGAAAAAATCATCGAACCGCACAGCCAACGCACCATCTGCGCTCCCATTCACCAGAACCAGACCCATCACGTAAAGCGCTCAAGACACAAAAATCTCAAGATACAAAAAACTGCAACGCCCGCGTTATCAGCTGCTGATCTGGTGGAGGGGGAAGGATTCGAACCTTCGAAGGCAGAGCCGTCAGATTTACAGTCTGATCCCTTTGACCGCTCGGGAACCCCTCCAAACGAAACCGTTAATTGTGAATGTTTCACGCGGATAAGTCAACGTGGATTTCAGGGTTTTTAATCTGGTACCGGCGTTATCCGCGCGAGGGGAAAACAACGAGTTGAGCCGCTGAATCGGGTAGAATTCGCATTCCCACGGCAGGGCAGCCACGGCCCGCGAAAACCGGTGATCAGTGTGTCGAACCCTGACGCAATCCCAAAAGCTCTACCTCGAAAATCAGGGTAGCGTTTGGCGGGATAGCTCCCCGTCCTTCCGACCCGTAGGCCAGCTGAGGTGGAATGATCAACGTGCGCTGGCCTCCCACCTTCATCCCGATCACGCCCCGGTCCCAACCTTTGATGACCCGTCCCGCGCCGATCAGAAACGAGAAGGGCATACCACGGTCACGCGAGCTGTCGAACTTCTCACCCTTTTTGTCAGGAGCGCTCGCATCGTAGAGCCAACCGGTATAGTGCACTTCAACCATCTTGCCCACCGCCGCTTCTTCGCCGCTTCCTATTTTGGTATCCTGCTTGATGAGCTGCGTCACGGCTGATGCGCCCTGCCCCGTTTCCGAAATGGCGGATTGGGGTAACAGCAACGCGCCCAACATGAATATTCCCAAACTGATCAGTGTATTTACCCTGGACATGAGGACCTCGAAAATTGAAATGAAAACCTTCCATACTTACCGCCCCTTATTATACCGCCAACCCGTAGGGCGACTGTAGCGTCATGAAGGCTTTCGTTCAGGGATTCCTTGCTCATTGCCCATTGCCCATGTACTTGTTTAGTTGAGGCGCAAAGCGTATGAAGGAGCGTTCATGCAGGATCGCCTAAGCAAAAATATCGAAAAGGTCGAAGAGGTATTCACCAGCAAAGAGACGTGTTCCAGGCAGCCGGAAAGATCCCCGGCGCGCCTGCATGACTCGCGCCTTGTGCGCGCTCTCTACCTCGTGGCCGGATTCGTCGCCCTGATACTCGGCGTGGTGGGGATCGTGCTGCCAGTACTCCCGACAACCCCTTTCGTGCTGCTGGCGGCCGCCTGTTTTGCCCGCAGTTCCACGCGCTTCCACGACAAACTCCTGACCAATCGCATTACCGGTCCCATTATTCGCGAATGGATGGAGCATCGCAGTATTCCGCGCAAAATCAAGCGTTGGGTATATCTGTTGCTGGTGCTGTCGCTGGGGAGTTCGGTCCTGGTGATGCCCTCTGTCTGGCACCAGGGAATGCTCGTTCTGCTGGGTGTCGTCCTGATAGCCTTCGTCTGGAGAATTCCGGTCAGAGAACCGGATGCTGACACATGACGAGCATGGCGGCGCTGCCGCCAGATGGCAAGATGGCAATTACATGCCACCTTCCATCCCACGCTGGGGGAACACTCGGTTCCAGGCATATGAGGCTCCCCAGGCTCCCGCAGGCGGCACCTACCCTTCCCGAGAGGACACATCGCTGCAAAACGTTTACGCTTCCTGAATAATCCTGACTCAATATTGCTGGGAAGCCTCTTGCGGTTCGGCAACGTAGATTTCAACCCGCCGGTTCCTTGCCCTGCTCTGAGGTGTGTCATTGGCGGCAATAGGCTCCCGCGAGCCACGGCCATCGATCCTTATGCGGTTTGGAGAAACCCCCCGGCTCACCAGATAATCCCGCGTGCCGGCCGCCCGGTTCACGGAGAGGGGATTATTGATCGCATCGCTGCCAGAGCTGTCCGTATGGCCGATAATGGTCACCACTGTAGCAGGATTATTGTTCAGGCCGTTGGCAAAACTGTCCAGCACCGGCCTGAAGTTCGGCCTGATGTCTGCACGGCCGGCATCAAATGAAATATCGCTGGGAATATCCAGTTTCAGTCTGTTATCCGGAGTTTTTACAACTTGTACTCCTGTTCCCGCTGTGGCCTGCTCCATTTCCTGTTTCTGCTCTTCCATTCTCCGGGACCACACGTTTCCGGCGATGGCACCGAGGCCAGCCCCAGCCGCTGCACCGATTGCCGCGCCTTTCCCCTTACCCGCAATTGCTCCGATCAATGCGCCTGTACCAGCACCGATGCCTGCACCGATAGCAGTGTCCCTCGTTCTGGTGCTCTGGATTTCGGGTGAGCTGGCGCAGCCCCCCAATGTCAGGACTGTTGCTATTGAAATAACCGATAATTGCTTCCGCATGACTTCTCCTGTGTGGGAATTTTTGTGGGGGAATATTGTTTGAGAAACTCCTGATATCGCTCTTCAGCGGTTCCTTAGACTTTAGCAGAGTTGCAAGCAGATTCAACGGCAGAGGCAATTCAATCTTGAGCCTTACCCGCTTGCCGGCAATCTGGCCTGGCTGAGCCAGGGTCACCCTATGTCGACATGGTTTGTTTCTTGTGGAGGAGAAAACAATTTTCTTCGATCGGGATTTCGGCCCGTAAAATTTTGCCTCACCCTCTCGGATGATGCATTTCGTGGATTCTTTTCAATCTTTCGCGCGCGACATGAGTGTATATCTGCGTAGTTGAAATGTCCGCATGGCCCAGCAGCAGTTGCACCACACGCAGATCGGCCCCATGATTGAGCAGATGAGTCGCAAAGGCATGACGCAATCCATGCGGCGACAATGGCTTCGTGAGACCGGCCTGCCGCGCATAGCGTTTGATCAGATACCAGAAAGCCTGACGAGTCATGCCTGCGCCGCGGTAAGTGACGAACAGCGCATTACTCGATTTTCCATCCAGCAGGCCGGGGCGAATTTCCTTGAGGTAGCGGATCACCCATTCCAGCGCCTCTTCTCCCAGCGGCGTCAGGCGCTCTTTTCCACCCTTCCCCATGATGCGCACTATGCCCATGTCCAGGCTGATCTGTCCGCTTTCCAGGCTTACAAGCTCTGAAACCCGAAGGCCGCTCGCATAGAGCACCTCGAGCATGGCGCGATCCCGCAATCCCAGCGGAAGGTTCACATCGGGTGCGCCAAGCAGGGCTTCCACGTCAGCCTCGGTCAAGCTCACCGGCAGACTGCGAGGAACCCTGGGTGTATCGATGTTGAGGGTGGGATCTGCATTGATCTTTCCCTGGCGCAACAGAAAGCGGTAAAACCGCTTTAGACTCGAGAGTTCGCGGCCGGTGGTGCTGGCCTTGATTCCAGCGGAAAACCTCCCCGCCATGAATTCCAGCAGATCGGAATGCGTAACTATCAGGAAACTGCCATTGCCCGGTTTCTGTCGGGCAAACCAATCACCGAACTGCTTCAGATCGCTGCGATAGTTTTCCATCGTGTTGCGCGAGAGCCCGTCTTCCAGCCACAGCGCATCGCAGAATTCATCGAGCAGTTCCGCGTTCTGCTCAGATACCCTCATGCTGCAATAGCCAGCGCTTAATGGCGAGCGGCAATCCATCGCTGGCGTTCATGAAACCCCCGAGGCCGCCGCTTTTGGCGATAACACGATGACAGGGAATAACGATGGGCAACCGGTTGGCTCCGCAGGCCTGACCCACTGCGCGCGGGGCGGAATGCAATTCCATCGCGATAGCGGCATAACTGCGCGTCGCGCCAGCCGGAATATCCTGGATGGCTTGCCAGACACGGCGCTGATGAATCGTCCCGCCAATGTGTAATGACAAATCGAAGGTGAAACCAGGATCGGCAAGGTAGGCCTGTAATTGATTACATACTTCCCTGGCGAGAGGATTTTGCGGAGCGAGAGTGGGCGTATCCGGGGGCAGATATTCTATATCTGTCAGCCAGTCTTCATCCGTACGAAGGCCGAGCACGGCAAACGGTGTGGCAAGCTTGGCCTGATAATCTTCTGGCGGCTTCACCCGCCGTATCGACTTCTGTCTGATCATCCATTCCTCCCCCATCACTCCGACAACTTCGATATTGCCGCTCACCGTTGCGGCCACATTAAAGGGTGAACAGGAATTCCATTACGAGATTTTTGAAACGGACCCGTATCTGCTTTGACTTTATGCGAATAGTCCGGCGATAATCGAAGCATTATCCGGTTTGAACAATCTGCCCGCAAGCCTTGAATCGAGGAGCAAGCTGTGAAATTTAATATAAAGAACGGAACACCCGAGAAACAGCGCAGTGCCTGTGTGGTTGCAGGCATTTTCGAACAACAAAAATTGACTCCTGCTGCCGAAGCCCTGGACAAGTCCGCAAACGGCTACATTATCGGCATCCTTGGTCGGGGGGATATGAAGGGCAAGGCGGGCTCGACGCTGATGCTCCATAACGTGCCCAACAGCGCCTGCGAGCGCGTATTGCTGGTGGGGCTCGGCAAAGAGCAGGAGCTCGGCGACAAGGGATACCGGGATGCAGTACGCGCAGTGTTCAAGGCGCTATCTGACACCGGCGCTGCCGATGCCACTCTGTTTCTGCTGGAAGCGCCCGTAAAAAACCGCGATCTCTCCTGGAAAGTCCTGCAAATCGCAGTCAGCGGGCTGGAGAGCATGTACCGCTTCGACCGGCTGAAAAGCAAGGTCGAGGAAGCCGAACCGAAGCTGCAAAAAATTACCCTCGGTATTATCAAGCCGCTCACCGGAGAGGAACAGGCCGCCAGTGAGGAGACTCTGCAGCAAGGACTGGCAGTGGCCGATGGCATAAGCCTGGCCAGGGATCTGGGCAATCTTGCGCCTAATATCTGCACCCCTACCTATCTTGCGGAGCAGGCCATGGATATGGCCAAGACCTACAAGCTCAAGGTGACGGTGCTGGAGCAAAAGGATATGGAGAATCTTGGCATGGGCGCATTGCTGGCCGTGGCTCGCGGCAGCCGCCAGCCTCCCAAGCTGATTGCCCTGGAATACTGGGGTGGGGCGAAGAAGGGAAAACCCATTGTGCTGGTAGGAAAAGGTGTCACCTTCGATACGGGCGGCATTTCCCTCAAGCCAGCGGCGGAAATGGATGAAATGAAGTACGACATGTGCGGCGCCGCCAGCGTACTGGGCACCATTCACGCTGTTGCAAAAATGGGCCTTCCAGTCAATGTGGTCGGCATTATTCCGGCCACCGAAAACATGCCCGGCGGCAATGCCACCAAGCCTGGCGACGTCGTCACGAGCATGTCGGGACAAACCATAGAAATTCTCAATACGGATGCCGAAGGCAGGCTGATCCTGTGCGATGCGCTGGCCTACATCGAACGCTACGAACCGGAAGCGGTAATCGATATCGCTACGCTCACCGGCGCCTGTGTCATAGCGCTCGGTCACGTTGCCTCGGGCCTGCTGAGCAATGATGACGAGCTGGCCCGGGAACTGCTGGATGCCTCGGAGCGCGCGGTGGATCGCGCCTGGCGCCTGCCGCTGTTCGACGAATATCAGGAGCAACTGAAAAGTAATTTCGCCGATATGGCCAATATCGGAGGCCGCGCTGCGGGAACCATTACCGCTGCCTGCTTCCTGTCGCGGTTCACCAAAAAATATCGTTGGGCGCACCTCGACATAGCCGGCACGGCCTGGAAATCCGGCAAGGAAAAAGGCGCGACCGGACGCCCGGTGCCACTGCTTACCCAGTTTCTGATCAGCCGGACTACCAGCCCATCTGGTAACACCGGTGAGACCATGACCCAATCTGGGACTCGCAAGGGGCGGCGCAAATCGAAGGAATGACGGAAATCGACTTCTACTCGGGCGGAGGGGACCGGCTTCATACCGCCTGCCGTCTGGTTGCAACAGCAGTGCGGAAAGGATTCAAGGTCATGATTTACGCGCCTGACATGGCTACAGTCGAGCAGATCGATAAATTGCTGTGGACTTTCTCTGCGATTGATTTTATTCCACACTGCCAGGCAGGCGACAAGCTGGCTGAGTTCACACCGGTCATACTCAGCGATAGTGGAAGGAATCCGTCGCACGATGATGTATTGCTCAACCTGGCTCCTGAGAATCCCCCTTTCTTCAGCCGCTTCCGGCGACTGATTGAAATTGCCGGCAACACGGATGAAGATACGCGGGCGGCAAGGAAACGCTACCGGTTCTATCAGGACCGTGGCTACGAAATACGGCATCATCGCCTGAGTTCCGTATAGCCTGGCGACTCATCAAATCACGCCAAATCACGCAGTAGGCATCAATTCCCGGGATTCCGCCACCTCCCTCCTTTACTCCTTTACTCCTTTACCAGCCGCTATTTCAATGACAAACAGCAAAAAAGCCTCGCAGGGTGAATATGACGAGATTCTGCAGAAACTGGAAATACTGCTGAACAGGCACCAGGACGTATCATCCACACCACTGGCTGACAGCGATAGCCACTTGGCCTCCGGCTCATCCCGTTTGTCCGGCATCGTGGCGAAACAGGGACGCGCAGACGATGCAGACGATATTCCCACTCTCACAGAGGTCGCCGCCAGCCAGTCCCCGTCCAGCGCCAGCATACCCACCCTTACGGAAGTCATGCATTCCACGCCCTCGACACTTTCCCCTGCCGATATAACCGTGCTGCTGGAAAAAATTCTGGATGAGGCGCTGAATGAAACCGGCATCGCCTTGAATCCGAATGCACGCAAGGCGCTGATACAGGCACTGAAATCGCGCCTGTTCGGTCTTTGAAAACAATACTGGAGCAAACGCCCATTCCGGCCGTCTTGCTTGATTTGGGAAATGGGCAGGGATCAGCGGCAGCGCATCAGTACTAGGCTCTGCTTCCCGACTTCTGCCACCATACCAAAAACCCGACCAGGCCGAAACCCGCGAATATCAGCATATAGGCCTGGGGTTTGGGAATATTGGCCATAACGACGACCTGCCCCGCGTTATTGATGCTGATGGCACCCGTTATAACATATCCGGGTGGTAACCAGGTCAGGGAATTGAGGTCCATCATGCCTGTGCCATTGGGACCGGTGATAAAGGCATGCTCATCACCGGCAGCCATGGTGGACCATCCCACCACCTGTCCGGCATTGTTGATGTCAGTGGCGATACTGTAACCTCCACCCAGCGTCCCGAGATCGGTCATCCCCACGCCATTGGGGCCAGTAATGAAAGCGTGCGTATAACCTGCAGCCGTGCTGGAATCCCCCACCACCTGCCCCGCGTCATTGATGCCATAGGCGACACTGTAATCCCCACCCAGCGTCCCGAGATCGGTCATGCCCGCGCCATTGGGGCCAGTGATGAAAGCGTGCTTCACGCCTCTCCCAACCACCTGTCCGGCATCATTGATATCATGAGCAACAGTTGTGAGTCCATCCGGCAGGCTTCCCAGGTGGGTCATGCCCGCACCATTGGGGCCGGTGATGAAAGCGTGCCGATATTCCTTGATGGTGTACCCTGCCACCTGGCCAGCGTTATTGATGCTAGTGGCATAACTGGCGTTTTCTCCCAGAGTCCCCAGGTCTGTCATGCCCTCGCCGTTAGGCCCGGTAATGAAAGCGTGGTGCTTACCTGTGGCTGTCTGTGAGTACCCTACCACCTGTCCGGCATCATTAATGCCAAAGGTTGCGCTGGAACCACCACCCAGCGTCTTGAGATCGGTCCTGCCCACGCCGTTGGGACCGGTGATGAAAGCGCGCCGATATTCCTTGATGGTGTACCCCGCCACCTGGCCAGCGTTATTGATACCAGTAGCGTTACCAGTCATTCCGCTCGGCACAAAAGTGATCAGCCGGTTGCTGTTGAGATCCAGAATGTATAAACGTTGTAGCTGTGCAAAGGCGGGGGAAACGAAGCACAATCCAGTACTCAAGACCACCAGCGGGATCCAGCCCTGCATTCTGGAATTGCCGGTCACTTTCATCATTCTCTCCCCAGTAAATGGTTTTCAGAGATGCGGGACTCTTCCATTTGCCAATCCCATACCGGCAGCGCTCCTCTTCGCGCCACATGACTCTCCACCTGCCATTGCAGCAATCCAGCTTAAAATCTGTCAGGCAAAAAGTATATGAGCCGATCGGTCTATCCAGTCATGGCAAAGTCCTGTATTTTAGGCAATAACGAAAACTCAAGCCGAATATGGTTTGGCAAGTTATCAACAGGATTATCCCCCAATCGGGGAAAACCTCAATCGGAATCTTCCCGATCTCAATTTTATTTTTAAGCGAGATTAAGGCAGATTGCAAGACCTGCAAAGTGCGCAAACCTGAAGGCGGCAAGAGTGGCATCGAGCAGGACGCCGCAGGCTGGTCGATCCTGTTTCTAGCTCCTGCAAAGGGGTTCCGTATCCTTCATGTGCAACAGGCAGCACCTTCTTCCGGCATACGCTGATAACAGTCCCGGCATAGACTTTCCCCCCCGGCCTTGACGGCCTAACTGAGGATGTGAGCCCCTCGCCTAAGGGGGCGTTTGAGGGAGATTGGCGTGGAAAGCGCTGGCCCGGGCCAGCGCAAAGGGGATTTAAAGGGAATTCTTAATTTAAAGGGAATTCTTAAAGGGAATTCAAGTGCGCCGCTGCCGCAAGGCTTTACGGATCACAGCATGACAGGTAAACCGCACTAGCCAGGCAATGGCTGGGGTGACATGGCCTGTGATGGGCGGCCAACGGGGAGATTTTCGCATTGCGCGAAAACAATAATGGAGCAGGTGCCCATTCCTGCTCCTCGTGCTTGACCTGGAAATGGGCGAGAATCAGCGGCGGCGCATCAGTACTAAATTCTGCTTTCCGATTTCTGGCGCCATACCACGAACCCGAGCAGGCCCAGGCCCGCGATCATCAGGGCGTAGGACTGAGGCTCTGGGATCGTAGCAGCAACAAGGATTTGACCCTTGTTATTAATACCGATAGCATCTGTCATGACATATCCTGGCGGCAACTCAGCCAGCGAAGTGAAGTCTGTCATGCCCATACCATTGGGGCCGGTAATGAAAGCGTGGTGATTACCTGCGCCTGTGAGAGACCATCCCACCACCTGTCCGGCATCATTGATGCCATAGGCGACACTGTTACTTCCTCCCAGCGTCCCGAGATCGATCATGCCCATGCCATCGGGGCCGGTAATGAAAGCATGGTAATCGCCTGCAGCCGTGGTGGACCATCCCACTACCTGACCGGCATCGTTGATGCCATAGGCGACACTGCGATCTCCACCCAGAGTCCCAAGATCCGTCATGCCTACGCCATCGGGGCCGGTAATGAAAGCGTGGGAATAACCTGCACCCGTGGTATACCGTCCCACCACCTGTGCGGCATCATTAATGCCGTAGGGGATACTGTAAACTCCACTCGGCGTCCCAAGTCTGGTCATGCCCGCCCCATTGGGGCCAGTGATGAAAGCAGGGTCACCTCCATATGTAAGAGCCCACCCAACTACCTGTCCAATAGTGTTGATGCTGGTTGGATAGTATTCAAGCCCCTTATCCAGGGTTCCGAGATCCGTCATGCCTACGCCATTGGGGGCGGTGATGAAACCATGCGGAGCACCTGGGTTCATAGTAGCAGTAGTAGACCATCCCATCACCTGTCCGGCGTCATTGATGCCGGTGGCCCTACTGTTATTTCCACCCAGTGTCCCCAGTTCAGTTATGCCTGAACCATTGGGACCGGTGATGAAAGCACGAGTACGAGCACTACCTGCAGTCGTGAGAAACCATCCAGCTACCTGTCCAGCATCATTGATGCCAGTAGCGCCAGTTCCATATTTGCTCAGTACCTCGATCTTGGAGAGCACTTTACCGCTGGAATCCAGGAGGAATGGGAATGGGCGTGCTGAGTATGGAAAAGGGTACTCTTGGGGTGGAAGTGGGTCTGCAGAGGCGGAGGAAACAAAACACACTCCGATACTTATTATTAAGGTTGTCGCTAGAATCAAGCTCTGCATTCTGGAATTACCGGTCATTTTCATTATCTTATCTCCAGTAGGTTTTCAGAGATTGGGGCTTCCCCTATTTGCTGAAGCATGCCGTCAGCGCCCCTCTTTGCGCCACATGACTCTCCATCTGCATTGCAACAGTCCAGCTTAAGATCTGTCAGGCAAAAGGTATATAAGCCGATCGGTCTATCCAGTCATGGCAAAGTGCTGTGATTTTGAGCAGAGGCAAATACTCAAGCGGGGACACGAGCTTGGCGAGTTATCAACAGAGCTGTCCACGCCAATCTGGGAAAAGCTTGATCGGGTTTTTCCCAATTCCGATTATCTTCAAGGGAAGCTGGAAGAGAGACAGGCTGCAAGACACGAAGATTCTCAATGCTTACATGGAATGCCCCTGACCGGACAAGATGAGGGCACAGTCAAGAGTGAAGAGGCCGCGCTGCCGGTCCTTGCGCCTTCCGTTATAATTGCGGGTTTTCCGCCAAACGATCGACAGTATGGAACTCGAAAAAAGCTTTGATCCCCGGACTATCGAACGCCGCTGGTATTCGCGCTGGGAGGCCGAAGGCTATTTCAGGGCTGGAGCAGCGGGGCCTATAGGCGATCAAGCGCCTGCATACTGCATCATGCTGCCGCCGCCCAACGTGACCGGCACCCTCCACATGGGGCATGCCTTTCAACATACCTTGATGGATGCGCTGACGCGTTATCACCGCATGCGTGGAGATAACACATTATGGCAGCCGGGCACCGATCATGCCGGAATTGCCACCCAGATCGTGGTGGAACGCCAGCTGGATCAGCAGGACATTGACCGGCGCGATCTGGGACGTGAAGCGTTTCTCGCCCGCGTGTGGGAATGGAAGGAGGAATCGGGCTCCACCATTAGCCGCCAGATGCGCCGTATGGGCGCCTCCTGCGACTGGTCGCGCGAACGCTTCACCATGGATGAGGGACTTTCCCGCGCCGTGACTGAAGTTTTCGTGCGGCTTTATCGCGAAGGCCTCATCTACCGCGGAGAACGTCTGGTGAACTGGGACCCTGTGCTGCAAACCGCCGTTTCCGACCTCGAAGTGGTATCGGTAGAAGAAGAAGGATCGCTCTGGCATATTCTTTATCCCTTCGAAAAGGATGCCGGAGGGAGTCAGGATGGCGCAAAACCGGAAGGACTGATCGTTGCCACTACCCGCCCGGAAACCATGCTGGGCGATATGGCGGTAGCCGTGCATCCTGACGATGGGCGCTACCGGCACCTGATCGGTCGCCACGTGCGCCTGCCATTATGCGAGCGCAGCATACCCATCATCGCGGACGCCTATGTTGACCCGGCATTCGGCACGGGGTGCGTCAAGATCACCCCCGCGCACGATTTTAACGACTACCAGATAGGGCAGCGGCACAAACTCGTTCCGCTCGGCATTCTTACCCTGGATGGAAAGATCAATGACCTTGCGCCCGCCGAGTATCAGGGATTGGATCGTTTTGCGGCCCGCAGGAAAATTATCGCCGATCTGGAAGGACAGAATCTGCTGGTTGAAACAAAACCGCACAAGCTGATGGTGCCGCGCGGTGATCGCACCCAGGCTGTCGTCGAACCGATGCTGACCGATCAATGGTATGTCAGCATGAGCGGCCTGGCGAGGCGGGGCCTGGAGGTGGTGGCGGACGGGGAAGTGAAATTCATTCCGGAAAACTGGACACATGTATATGAGCAGTGGCTCGAAAATATCCAGGACTGGTGTATTTCCCGCCAGTTATGGTGGGGCCACCGGATTCCCGCGTGGTATGACGAAGACAATAATATCTTTGTCGCACACAGCCTGGAGGAAGCGCAACAGCTGGCGGGCGGGCGCAAGCTGGTGCAGGACGAGGATGTGCTGGATACCTGGTTTTCATCCGCACTGTGGCCCTTCTCCACATTGGGCTGGCCGGAAAAAACACCGGAGCTTGAAACATTTCTGCCGACCTCGGTTCTGGTTACCGGCTTCGACATCATTTTTTTCTGGGTAGCGCGCATGGTGATGATGTCCCTGCATTTCACCGGCAAAGTGCCTTTCCGGGAGGTATATATCACCGGCCTCATCCGCGATGCGGAAGGGCATAAGATGAGCAAATCCAGAGGCAATGTGCTGGACCCACTGGATCTTATCGACGGCATCGCACTGCCGGACCTGATCGCCAAGCGCACCAGCGGTCTCATGAACCCGCGGCAGGCCGAATCCATCGAAAAAACCACGCGTAAGCAGTTTCCGGAGGGAATCCCGGCGTTCGGTGCCGACGCGCTGCGCTTTACTTTTGCCAGCCTCGCCTCCCACGGCCGCGATATCAAGTTCGATATGCAGCGCTGCGAAGGCTACCGGAATTTCTGCAACAAGCTCTGGAATGCGGCGCGCTACGTATTGATGAATTGCGAGGGCAAAGATACCGGCCTGGCGGAATCGCCTCTGGAATATTCGGATGCCGACCGCTGGATCATCAGCCGGCTGCAACAGGCGGAAACCGCGGTGGCGCAGGCTTATCAGGACTACCGCTTTGACATGGCAGCCCGTGAAATCTATGAATTCGTCTGGGATGAGTATTGCGACTGGTATCTGGAATTCGCCAAGGTACAGCTGAATTTCGGCAACGAAGCGGTACAGCACACTACCCGTCGCACCCTGGCTCGCGTCCTGGAAGCGGCTTTAAGACTTGCCCACCCCCTCATCCCGTTTATTACCGAAGAGTTGTGGCAGAACGTGGCTCCGCTGGCCGGCAAGCAAGGGGTGAGCATCATGTTGCAACCCTACCCTCAAGCCGATCCCTCCAAGCTCGATGAAGTCGCAATCGGGAATATCGCTGCGCTCAAGGAAATGATCAACGCCTGCCGCGCGCTACGGGGCGAAATGAACCTCTCCCCGGCATCGAGGATACCGCTTCTGGCCGTGGGCGACGGGAAAACACTCGCCAGCTTTTCTCCCTACCTGAAGGCGCTGGCCAAATTGTCGGATGTCGAAATCGAACAGAATCTGCCTCCCGCCGAAGCACCAGTGGCAATCGTGGGTGAATTCAGGCTGATGCTGAAAATCGAGATTGATATTGCTGCAGAGCGTGAGCGGCTGACCAAAGAGCTCGACCGTGTCCAGACGGAAATGGAGAAGGCACAAGCCAAGCTCGCCAATAGTAATTTTGTGGCACGCGCGCCGGCACAGGTGGTGGAACAGGAAAAAGAACGCCTTGCCAGTTTCGGCACGACATTGGGGAGACTGAAAGAGCAACTTCAGAAACTGGGTTGCTGAATCGGGTCAAAAAGTTCAAGAGGCAGGATAGCCTGCGCTATAATCTTTTGTTTGACAACAAAATGAATCTTGCCTTCCGCCTCGCCAGCGGGCTTTATAAAAAGGAGGAATAATTATAATCGTCTTATTGGGTGGTCCCGGCGCGGGAAAGGGAACTCAAGCCAACTTCATCAAGGAGCATTTCGGCATTCCGCAGATATCGACAGGGGACATGCTGCGCGCAGCTGTCAAGGAAGGCACCGAACTGGGCCTCATGGCCAAAAAGATCATGGACGAGGGCGGTCTTGTTCCGGATGACGTCATCATCGGTCTGGTGAAAGCGCGCATTGCACAGTCGGATTGCAGCAAGGGGTTTCTGTTTGACGGCTTTCCCCGCACCATCCCGCAGGCGGATGCAATGAAGGCTGCCAAAGTGCCTGTCCAGTTCGTCATTGAAATTGATGTATCCGACGAAGAGATTGTCAGGCGCCTCTCCGGGCGACGAGTACATCCCGCCTCAGGGCGTATTTACCATCTGATATTCAGTCCGCCCCGGGTCGATGAGAAAGATGATGTAACCGGCGAGCCGCTGATACAGCGTGATGATGATAAAGAGGAAACGATCCGGAAACGGCTCGAAATCTATCACGCCCAGACCGAACCATTGGTAGAATACTACGCCAGATGGTCAGCTAGTGGCGAAAAAGATGCTCCCAGGTATGTGAAAATCACGGGGGCCGGATCAGTGGAAACAATCCGCGACGCCATTTTTGCGTCGCTGAAATAACTTCAGTCAAAACTCCTGGTGGAACTCAAGCCTGGTATCACCGCCGTTTTAATTCGCTAAGAGAGCAATAGGCAGCGGCAGTAATCCTCGTTGCCGCCTGCATGTATGGCGCCGGCTCTGTTGCGCCACGGGAGAAAGCGTGCGTACGCTGACGGTAGATGTTGGAAGATTTAAATAATCGGGGGAGAAATATGGCAGCAAAAAATGCTTTTTATGCTCAATCCGGCGGCGTTACCGCCGTCATCAACGCTTCCGCCGCGGGTGTAATTGAAACTGCCCGCAAGCAAAGCGGAAAGATAGGCAAAATTTATGCGGGGCGCAACGGCATCATCGGCGCGCTTACCGAGGATCTGATCGATACCGGACAGGAGTCCGATGCCGCAATCAGCGCATTGCGGTACACACCCTCCGGAGCGTTCGGGTCCTGCCGCTACAAACTGAAAAGCCTTGAACAGAACCGGCGGGAATATGAACGCCTGATCGAAGTATTCAAGGCTCATGACATCGGCTATTTCTTCTACAACGGCGGTGGCGATTCAGCGGATACATGTCTCAAGGTATCGCAACTGTCCGGCACACTTGGCTATCCCATTCAGGCCATTCATGTGCCAAAAACGGTGGATAACGACCTTCCCATCACGGACTGCTGTCCTGGCTTCGGCTCGGTGGCGAAGTACATCGCCGTATCCACACTCGAGGCCAGTTTCGATGTGGCAAGCATGTCAGCAACGTCAACGAAGGTGTTCGTGCTGGAAGTAATGGGACGGCACGCTGGCTGGATAGCAGCCGCGGGCGGACTGGCGTCCAGTCCGGAGCGTGAAATCCCTGTCGTCATTCTCTTCCCCGAAATCAGGTTCGACAAACAGAAATTCCTCGCCAAGGTGGATAGTTGTGTCAAGAAATTCGGCTACTGCTCGGTAGTGGTATCGGAGGGCGTAAAAGGAGATGACGGCAAATTCCTCTCCGATCAGGGTGTACGTGACGCCTTCGGGCATGCGCAATTGGGAGGAGTAGCGCCGGTGGTGGCGAACATGGTGAAGGAGGGACTCGGACTCAAATATCACTGGGGTGTGGCGGATTATCTGCAACGCGCGGCACGTCATGTCGCGTCCAAAACCGACGTTGAGCAAGCATACGCCATGGGCCAGGCCGCGGTGGAATTCGCGGTCCAGGGGCACAATTCCGTGATGCCTACCATAGAACGTATTTCCGCCAAGCCCTACCAGTGGAAAGTAGGTATGGCGCAGTTGTCGCAAGTCGCCAATGTCGAAAAAATGATGCCCGAGAACTTTATCACCGAAGATGGTTTTGGCATCACTGACCTGTGCCGGGAATATCTGGCGCCGCTCATCGAGGGTGAAGACTATCCACCCTACAAGGATGGTCTGCCGGACTACGTACGGTTGAAGAATGTCGCGGTCCCGAAAAAATTGAGCGGCTTCACGCTTTGAGCCGCTTTAACCTGGCGTAACCGGAAGCGCATGCATATTGTTCACAGAAGTGTGTATCGGCAGCAAAGCAATCACTGAGCAACCGCTGAGCAGCACTCTGTGAACGATAACGTGCATCTTGTATGCGTTTCCCCGTAGCCGATTTTAACTGGAGATTTAAATGAGTACTGGTTTAATCATCGCAATTGGTTGCGCGATGGCGGCACTCCTCTATGGAGTGGTTTCGATAAGGTGGATTGTAGCGTTGCCAGCAGGCAACGAACGCATGCGGGATATTGCCACGGCGATTCAGCAAGGCGCCTCGGCTTATCTGAACCGCCAATACACCACCATCAGCATAGTAGGTGTTATTCTGCTGATGGCAATCTTTCTTGCTCTGGGCTGGCAGACCGCCGTCGGGTTTGCGCTGGGTGCATTTTTGTCGGGGCTGACCGGGTATATCGGCATGAACGTATCGGTGCGTGCGAATGTACGCACGGCGGAAGCAGCGCGGCATGGCCTCAACGCCGCGCTGGATGTTGCCTTCAAGGGGGGAGCCATTACCGGTATGCTGGTGGTTGGTCTGGGTTTGCTGGGCGTAGCCGGCTACTTTGCCCTTCTGATCAGCATGGGCGCCAGTGAATCGCAAGCCACTCATGCGCTCGTGGGTGTTGCCTTCGGCAGCTCGCTGATCTCCATTTTCGCCCGTCTTGGCGGCGGAATTTTCACCAAGGGTGCCGACGTTGGCGCGGACCTGGTCGGCAAGGTAGAAGCTGGTATCCCTGAGGATGATCCACGCAACCCGGCGGTTATTGCCGACAACGTGGGCGATAATGTGGGCGACTGTGCCGGAATGGCTGCGGACCTGTTTGAAACCTACGCCGTTACCATTATCGCGACCATGCTGCTGGGCGGACTGCTCATTACCGATGCCGGGCCGAACGCGGTGCTCTATCCGCTGGTACTGGGCGGGGTTTCGATTATTGCTTCCATCATTGGCTGTTACTTCGTCAAGGCACGTGAGGGCGGCAAGATCATGAATGCGCTTTATCGTGGTCTGGCAGTCGCCGGTGGGCTTGCAGCAATTGCTTACTATCCCATCACCGCCATAATGCTGGGCGATGGCGTAATGATCGAAGGGAAGCTGGTTTCCTCAACCAATCTTTACCTCTCTGTACTGGTTGGCCTGGCGCTCACTGCTGCGATGGTCTGGATTACCGAATACTACACCTCTACTGAGTTCAAGCCGGTACGCGCCATTGCCGAAGCTTCCAGCACCGGTCACGGCACCAATGTCATTGCCGGTCTTGGCATTTCGATGAAGGCGACTGCCTGGCCGGTTGTCGTCGTATGTCTTTCCATCTGGATCACATACGAACTGGCGGGTCTTTACGGCATCGCCATCGCTGCCACATCGATGCTTTCCATGGCCGGAATCATCGTTGCGCTGGATGCCTATGGTCCCATCACGGATAACGCCGGGGGGATCGCCGAAATGTCCGGCCTGCCTTCGGAAGTACGCGACATCACCGATCCCCTGGACGCCGTCGGCAATACCACCAAGGCCGTGACCAAAGGCTATGCCATCGGCTCGGCCGGTCTGGCTGCGCTGGTGCTGTTCGCCGACTACACCCATGCCCTGTCGAGCGGCGGCAAGAGCGTAAACTTTGATTTGTCCGACCACATGGTCATTATCGGCCTGTTCCTCGGCGGCATGGTCCCCTACCTGTTTGGCGCCATGGCCATGGAAGCGGTGGGCCGTGCCGCCGGTTCGGTAGTGGTGGAAGTCCGGCGCCAATTCAAGGAAATCCCTGGAATCATGGAAGGAACAGCCCGACCCGACTACTCGCGTGCGGTGGATATGGTAACAAGGGCGGCGATCAAGGAAATGATCCTCCCCTCCCTGCTTCCGGTTGCCGTTCCCCTGATCGTCGGCCTCATGCTGGGTCCGGTTGCTCTTGGTGGAGTACTGATCGGCGCGATCATTACAGGTATTTTCGTGGCAATTTCAATGACTGCAGGAGGAGGCGCGTGGGATAACGCCAAGAAATATATCGAAGATGGCCATTTCGGTGGAAAAGGTTCGGAAGCGCACAAAGCAGCCGTTACAGGTGATACAGTGGGCGATCCTTACAAGGACACTGCTGGCCCGGCTGTGAACCCGCTCATCAAGATCATGAATATCGTGGCGCTACTGATTGTGCCGCTGTTGTAATTTTCTACGTTCCCCAAAACACGCCGGACCTTCCGGCGTGTTTTGTTTTGGGGCCTCAGATCTTACCTTCTTACCTATACCTGGAGGACTTGCTTTATGAATAAAAAAAACGTGCTCACGCTCGACGATGCCAAGGTTATTGCCGCCGCCGCGGAAGCAGAAGCCACGCACAACAATTGGCCGGTGGCGATTGCGATCGTCGATGACGGTGCCCATCTTGTCCACTTGCTGCGCCTTGATGAAACGCAATTTGGCAGTGTCGAAGTTGCGATACAAAAGGCGCGCGCCGCCATTGCCTTCCGCCGTCCGACCAAAGTCTGGGAAGAACATGTGGCTGCCGGAAGCATACGTTATCTTGGTCTGCCGGGCACTCTGCCCATTGAGGGAGGTTTACCGATCGTGGCGGAAGGACAGTTCATCGGCGCCGTGGGAGTAAGTGGTGTGCGCTCTCATCAGGATGCACAGATTGCCCAGGCAGGACTGGATGCGCTCCTCAAAAATGTATGATAAGACTGCTTGACTAGGGAACCGCTGAACAAATCCTCCCTTGTCAGTGAGGATTTAGAATTTCCGGCAGATCGCGATCCCCATACACCACGCGCTCCACCTGTACCGTATTCTCCACTACCCGGAAGAGACTTGGGGAACCAAGTCGTACCGAAGCCCGATTATACGCTGGCGTTTCTACTTCCACGGCCTGCAACGTTCTCCTGACAAATCCAGGGCAAGTCTGACGCATACTCCAGCAGAAGAATATTTCCTCTTGCGCCCCCCATATTCTCAGGCTTCGTACTCCCAGACCTGGCGATCGACTCTTTCTATTTGCCGCCTGAGTTTATTTTAATTTTCTTTTTCGTATCCCTCTATCAACTTGAGGCTGAGTTAAGGTAGGATGACTCCATAACGTCATCGTAACCGGTTATTGAACGTCTCTGCACATGAACTCTCCCGAGTTGCGGCAAAAGGCCTTTTTACTGATGTTGATTGCCGTCTCCGTGGCATTCATCTGGATACTGCTGCCTTTTTATGGCACGGTATTCTGGGCGGCAGTTCTTGCCATCATATTTACACCGTTTCATCGCAAATTGCTGGGCGCCATGGGACAGCGGCGCAACCTCGCCGCGTTCACCACGTTGTCGCTCGTTCTGATCATCGTGATTCTTCCCGTCACCCTGATGACAATTTCAATGCTGCAGGAAGGAATCGTCGTCTATCAGAAGATCCGTTCGGGGGAATTGAATTTTGGCATGTATTTCCAGCAGATCATGAGCGCTGCGCCCCCGTGGCTGGTCAACCTGCTCGAGCGTTCAGGGCTCACCAATATCGCCGAGCTGCAGGACATGCTGTCAAGCGGCGTCCTGCGCGGCAGCCAGTTCATTGCTACGCACGCTCTCAGCCTCGGCCAGAATGCTTTTGAATTTCTGGTGAGCTTCGGCATCATGCTGTATCTGCTCTTTTTTCTGCTGCGCGATGGCGATGGGCTGGCGGCAAAAATCAAACAAGCGATACCTCTTACCATGGAACACAAACGGCACTTGTCCAGCAAATTTACTACGGTCATCCGCGCAACCGTCAAGGGCAACGTCGCCGTTGCCGCCATTCAGGGCGCCCTGGGGGGTCTGATATTTTATTTTCTCGACATTCAGGGTGCATTGCTCTGGGGCTTCATGATGGCCTTCCTTTCCCTGATACCGGCAGTCGGCGCCGGCCTCATCTGGATCCCGGTAGCCGTCTACTTCCTGTTTACCGGCGCTGTCTGGCAGGGCGCTGTCCTCATCGCGTTCGGCGTATTCGTAATCGGATTGGTTGACAACCTCTTACGCCCCGTCCTGGTGGGACGAGATACAAAGATGCCGGATTACGTGGTGCTCATCTCGACACTCGGGGGGCTGGTCCTGTTCGGCCTCAATGGTTTTGTGATCGGACCGGTTATCGCAGCCTTGTTCATGTCCGCGTGGGACCTCTTTGCTGCAGCGATGGATACCCCCAGGATCGAAAGAAAGGATTGACGCGCAAGCCAATTCTTGCATAAACGCATAAACGCGATCAGAGGTCATCTCGATGGGTAGCTTATTCCCCGGGAAAATTTCATCCGGAGCCGAACCGCCCAAGCGAAGATGCGCCCCCCAAGCAGCCATCTTGCCATAACCGACATTTTGGAATCGAGAGGCAGCGCATGACGGACGGGAGGTCTGGATACCTTCACCGCGCTCAATACTGCCTTTGCGATGATTTCCGGGCCCGGAGCTTTGGGTTCTCCCGCCACCAGATTGTGTACGCCCGCAAGAAGTTTTTCATAGGCTGCAGAGTGCGGGATTCTCTCCATTGCCCTCAACTGGTTTGGCACAAACTCGGTCTTTATCAATCCGGGGGCAATCATCACGACATTGATGCCAAACTCCATCACCTCCCCCCGCACCGCGTCAGTCAATGCTTCGATGGCATACTTCGAGGCGGAATACCAACCGAAACCGGGAACTGAAATCCTGCTTAGCGCGGAGACAATATTGACGATACACCCCGATCGCTGCTCCCGCATATGTGGAAGCACCGCCTGCATGAATCTCGCATAGCCAAAAAGATTGACCTCGAGCTGCCGATGCGCGGTTTCGAGCGGAACACATTCGACCGCGCCCGGATGGCAGATCCCGGCGTTATTCACCAGCACATCGATTCGCCCGCGGGTCGATATGATGTGGGCTACCGCCTGGCGGACAGCGGCATCATCGGTCACATCCAGGCAGACGGGCTCGATATGGCTGGAGCGTATCTGTTCCAGCCTGTGCATGCGGCGGGCGAGAGCGAATACATAATATCCGTTCTGGGCAAGAAGTTCTGCTGTTGCCCTGCCGATACCGCTGGAAGCGCCGGTTACCAGCGCGATCTTGTCAGCCATATGTTTCTTCCTTTTATGGTTGCCATTCCTGGGGCTTTCTATACATAATGAGTCGAGCATACGGCTCGCGGGACAATTCCTGGTTGGTTACCGGGACAGGTGTCCGAAGTTTCCCTGCCTGGAACCGCAATACTGGCTTATCGTGCAGTGAAATTCACCTTCTGATGCTTCTTATAGTATCCCCTCACGCCACGAGCCCGTCTCTCCCGAGTATCAATCCGTATATCCCCATGAGGAGAAGATTATGAAAACCACACTGATCACAGGCGCAAACCGCGGGATTGGACTTGAATTCGCACGTCAATACGCAGCGGAAGGCTGGCGTGTTTTTGCCTGCACGCGTCATCCTGAGAAAGCAGGAGAACTTCAAACGTTGGCAAACCAGTATCCCGAGCAGGTGAAGGTACATGCGCTTGACGTTGCCGATCACCGGCAAATCGACGAGCTGGGGCACTCGCTTTCCGGCGAATCCATCGATCTGCTTCTCAACAATGCCGGCATTTATGCAGAGGCGCATCGTTCGGGGATATTCAGAAGCGAGGATTATGACGCCTGGATGCACGCATTTCTGGTCAATACCATGGCTACACTCAAGATGGCGCAGACATTTGCATCACAAATCGCCCGGAGCAATCAAAAAAAGATTGTGACCATCAGCAGTAAAATGGGCAGTATCGAGGATAATGATGGCGGGGGAAGCTATATGTACCGGTCCAGCAAGGCGGCGGTGAACATGGTTGTCAAGTCGCTTTCCATTGACTTGAGACAAACAGGAATAATTGCGGCGGTACTGCATCCGGGATGGGTGAAAACAGATATGGGTGGTCCCAATGCCTTGATCTCCCCTGTTCAAAGCGTATCCGGCATGCGGCAGGTGATCGATGGCCTCACCCTGAAGGATTCCGGCGGGTTCATCGCATACGACGGCAAGCCGGTTCCGTGGTGAGGATTCCTGCCGGATTGATTACTGGTCCGGCCGCAATAAGCTCCACGCTCCGGTTATATAAGCTCCACACTCCGGTTATTCGACGATTACAGCCGTGCCGCTTGCGGAAACCATGAGCATGCCGTTTTCTTTTCCCAATACCTCGTAGTCGATATCGATGCCCACTACTGCATTCGCTCCAAGGTCATGCGCACGCTGCTGCAGCTCTTCCAGCGCGATGTCCCGCGCCCGCTGCAACTCTTTCTCATAGGTTCCGGAACGTCCCCCCACCAGATCGCGGATTCCCGCAAAGAGATCCTTGAATATATTGGCGCCCAGAACTGCTTCGCCTGCCACCACCCCGCAATATCGCGTAATACGCTTCCCATCGATGCCCGGTGTTGTAGTAAGTTGCATATTTCTCCTGTTCAGAATCAGGGGACTGTCAAAGAGCCAGGACGCTTCCATCGCCTCGGCAGCGAATTCCGTCCCCAATGGGAAATATCGCTCATGATCCGCCTGCTTTGGGAGGCCGCTTGCGAAGTTTCTTCAAGGGCCTTCGCCCGGGCGTACCCTCCCGCGACCTGGCTTGTTCTGGAGGTACGGCACCTTGTACAACACCTTTACGGCGGACATTCCGATCCGTCGTAGTGGCCCGGTTTACCGGCGTAAGCGCGATTTCGAGTTCGTTGATCTCATCCCATTGGGCTTCGGTGCGCTGCCTCTCCGGTATCGCAAGAAGCTGCCGCAAGCGCTGATACGGAGGAACTTGTTCTGGCTCATCCATGATATATTAACGTGCCGCTTTGCTGATAATTATTATCATTTATAATATTAGCCTTTCTGCCTTTATATCCGGAGCAAATCAAATGTCCAGTGCGCGCTTCAATCGTTATCTTACCGCAATGATATGCTGTGTCACGCTATTTACCGCAGATGCCTCCAGGGCGGAGGAAGTCGTCGTCTATTCGGCACGCATTGAGCAACTCATCAAGCCCATGTTCGATGCTTTCACCAAGGATAGCGGCATCGCTGTCAAATTCGTCACCGATAAGGAAGGTCCCTTGCTCGCCCGTCTCAAGGCAGAAGGCAAAAACACTCCAGCTGACATGCTGATCACCGTCGATGCCGGCAACCTGTGGGAGGCGGCGCGGGAAGGGTTGCTGCGTCCGGTGGAGTCGGACATACTCGAAACGAATGTTCCCGCTCACCTCCAGGATCCTCTGAACCGATGGTTCGGCTTATCGATACGCGCCCGTACCCTCGTTTACAACACCAACAAGGTAAAACCCTCCGACCTTTCAACCTATGAAGCACTGGCAGATCCCAAGTGGAAGAACCGCCTGTGCATACGCACTTCCAAGAAAGTATACAACCAGTCCCTGGTGGCAATGATGATTGCCGAGCATGGAGAACCGAAAACCGAACAGATCGTAAAAGGCTGGGTTGCCAATCTTGCAACCGACCCTCTTTCGGATGATTCCAAGGCCATGGAATACGTCGCTGCAGGGAAATGTGACGTCACTATTGTCAATACCTATTATTACGGGCGTCTGATGAAAAAGAACCCGAAATTACCACTTGCGATTTTCTGGCCGAACCAGGACAGCAGTGGAGTCCATGTAAATATTTCGGGTGCAGGCGTGACAAAATATGCGCATCATCCTCAAGCCGCGATCAAGCTGCTCGAATTTCTATCCTCGGAAAAAGCGCAGAATCTGTTTGCCGATGTAAACATGGAGTATCCGGTGAATCCGAAAGTCAAAGCTGATCCTGCCGTAGCTGCGTGGGGCAGTTTCAAACAGAATACGATAAATGTGAACAAAGCCGGAGAACTGCAGGCGGAAGCAGTAAAGCTGATGGACCGCGCCGGCTACAAGTAAGACATAAGTAAGATATAACCGGATGCTGGTCGGGTGGAGGTAGAAGCACTGAATGGGATGGAGGCGGGGACGAGGCCGGAGAAGGAGATAGAGACGACAGATAGTCAAAGCACGAGAAAGGAGTTTTTCAGTTTTCTCACCTCGAGCCGTCACCTTTTCCATGGCTGGCGCCTGATACCCCTTCTGGTCGCAGCACTCGTGCTGATACCTGTCGGCACAGTCGTTTCTTCGCTTTTTACCCCTGCTGGCGAAGTCTGGCGGCACTTGGCCGAAACCACGCTGCCTGACCTGTTGGCCAATACATTCTGGCTTGCACTAGGTGTACTTGCCGGCGTGACGCTGTTGGGCGTGAGCTTGGCGTGGTTTATCGCCGTATGCGAATTTCCCGGACGTCAATTCTTTTCGTGGGCACTGTTGCTGCCATTTGCCATGCCCGCGTACGTGACTGCATTCGTGGCACTGGGCCTCTTCGACTATATCGGTCCTGTCCAGACCGCCCTGCGCGAGTGGTTCGGTCCTGACCTCTTCTGGTTTCCAAATGTGCGCAGCAGGACGGGGGTGATCATCGTCATGATTCTGGCATTTTATCCCTATGTCTATCTGCTGGCGCGCAATGCCTTCCTCACCCAGGGCAAACGCTCGCTGGAAGCGGCACAATCCCTGGGACTCAGCCGTACACAAGGCTTTTTCAAAGTGGCGCTTCCCATGGCACGCCCCTGGATCGCCGGCGGTGCCATGCTGGCTTTGATGGAAACCCTGGCGGACTTCGGCACGGTAGCGGTCTTCAATTACGATACCTTCACGACCGCCATTTATAAAGCCTGGTTTGCCATGTTTTCCCTCCCTGCTGCCTCTCAACTCGCGTCACTGCTTATTGTGATTGTCTTTGCCATGATCATCCTTGAACAACAGTTCCGCTCCCAGATGCGCTACGCGGAAATCCGGCAGAGTGCGAGGGCTCACCTCATCACGCTTTCTGGCTGGCAGAAGTGGGGAGTCACAGGCTTTGCCTCGGCCACGCTATTTCTCGCGTTCCTGCTGCCGGTCGCACAGCTCGCTGTATGGACAACGCGCGTTTTTGCGCGTGATTTTGACCAGAGATATCTGGAATTCCTCTGGCATTCGCTCCTGTTGTCCGGTTTTGCCGTCCTGCTCACGTGCTCGGTCGCCCTGCTTATGGTCTATGCGGCGCGCCGTCATCCCAGCCGCGCTACACGCGCAGCAGTACGCATTTCCACCCTTGGCTATGCCTTGCCCGGGACTGTTCTGGCGGTGGGAATTTTCATCCCGATAGCCTGGCTCGACAACCAGTTGAGCGAAATGGCCATGCAGCTATTTCACATGGAAACCGGACTGCTTATTCAGGGTACGCTCGCTACCATGCTGATCGCGTATATGACCCGCTTTCTCGCGGTGAGCTACAGCCCCATAGACAGCGCCATGCAACGTATCACCAGCAACATCGATGAGGCTGCCATGGGTCTTGGCTTGAGTGGGTGGTCGATGTTGCGTCGCATCCATTTGCCGATGCTGAGGAGTGGAATATTCACCGCAGCAACCCTGGTGTTCGTGGATGTCATGAAAGAAATGCCGATCACGCTGATGACCCGGCCTTTTGGATGGGATACCCTGGCGGTAAGAATTTTCGAGATGACTTCCGAAGGCGAATGGGAGCAGGCCGCACTGCCTGCAGTGGCACTGGTGCTGGCAGGTCTGCTGCCGCTGATATTTTTCATGCGGCAAAGCGAAAAATAGTTTGCAAAAAAGGTTGAATCGCGTCATGAAAACGCTGCTTGAGCTAAGCGATATCCGCCATGCCTACGGGCAGCAAAGGGTGGTGAACGACCTGTCACTCACCCTCGGGAAAGGGGCCATCGGGTGCCTGCTGGGACCGAGCGGTTGCGGCAAGACAACAGTCCTGAGGTGCATTGCCGGTTTTGAGTCCGTTTCTGTCGGAAAAATCCTCCTCAATGGCGCAGTGATCAGCAGCAGTAGCGTCATGATTCCGCCTGAAAGACGTCATATCGGAATGGTGTTTCAGGACTATGCGCTATTTCCCCATCTGTCCGTCGTGGACAATATCGGTTTTGGGCTGCACAGCATGCAAAAAGGCGAACGTTCTGCACGCATCGCCGAGATGCTTCAAACCGTAGGCCTTGCTGATTCCGCAAAAAAATACCCCCACCAGCTCTCGGGAGGGCAGCAGCAGCGGGTAGCATTGGCACGCGCTCTGGCGCCACGTCCGGATTTGCTATTGCTGGACGAACCCTTCTCGAATCTGGATGTCAGCCTGCGCGGTCGCCTGAGCCTGGAAGTCCGCGATATCCTCAAAAGCCAGAATGCCACGGCTATTCTGGTAACGCACGATCAGGATGAAGCGTTTGCCATTGCGGACGAGATTGGCGTGATGCACCACGGTGAAATCCAGCAGTGGGATACGGCCTACAATCTCTACCACAAACCCGCCAATCGATTCGTTGCCAACTTCATCGGAGAAGGCGTTTTTCTTCCCGGAAAAATGCTCGACCGACAGCAGGTCGAAATCGAACTGGGCACGCTGGCCGGGGATATACCGCATCAATGCACGCCGGACTGCCAGCTATGCCAGAAGGGAAACATAGTGGATGTGCTGATCCGCCCGGATGATATCGTGCATGATGATGCCAGTCCCGTACAAGCCAAGGTTATGCAAAAAGCATTTCGGGGGGCCGATATCCTGTATACCCTGCAACTGCCTGGCGGCAGTACCGCCCTGTCGCTCGTTCCAAGCCACCATAATCATGCGATAGGGGAAAAAATAGGAATCAGGCTTGAGGCGGAGCATGTCGTGGCATTCAACCAGTCTGCACCATGACCAAAGCCTGTTCCCGATCAGCAGGACTGATAACCTTTCCTGGTCGAGGGATTTTGACCCGATGTTCCTGCTCGGAACCGGTATTATTACTGAATGCCGGCTTCCGCCGGCATGACGTTTGTACTGTTTGCTTGCAGACTCAACAGGGCATTGCCAGAACTTCAGATACGGTCTTTGGAGTCTGATCCAATCCTGGCGTTATTCTCGTAGTTTGGCTCGGATGGTGTTTCCGCTGAAGTGGGATAACCGTGCTGCGCAAGTTCCGATGCCTTTTTCTGATGAAAGGCGGCCTGCTTTAAAGTCTCCTCCGCGGCCCGCTCGTATTTATGCAATAAAGCCGAAGTATGCGATTGCTTATCTTGCGCCTGCCTGCCATAAAGATAGCTTTTTTCTTCGTAATGCTGGAGTAGTTTCTTTTGATCCTCTACCTTTATCAGCATTTCTTTTGCGGCATTCCGATATTGCTTCGCCAACTTATCATGGTCGGTATAGGTTCTCGCATTCTTTACAGCCTTGTGAATATCATCATTCTGCGCTTCGAAAGGACTCACTTGCGCACAGGAAGCCAGTAGAGCAATCGCGGACAAGATCGCAACAAATGTTCCTGATTTTGTTTTCATGATAGTAATGAACCCAAATAGAATGAAAGTAGCTTCATCCTAATTCAGTCCATGCTATTGAGTATATTGGGGAAACCCTGGTTTTTTACTAAGGGAAACCCTTATACAGGTTTTATATGCCAGAAGTCCGAAAAGTATCCTGACTGGTTTTTCACAGGGATTGCCCCGGCTGCCCGGACTTCATCCACATAAGAAAAAATCCTGACGCGGCCGGTGGCCTTGTCCTAATTATTAGGAGAAATTTTGCTTAAAAACCGCTTCTAGCGTCCAAGCATCTCAGAGCTTTAGTAACTTCATGCAGAAACTTGCTCGACCGTATCTCGTCCATGTCTATTTCTTAAGTTCTTGCAATTGACGAAGATTTCGAATTGCTCCCTGTCCTTAACCCCTAATCCATCGGCCACAATAGCGTTCGCACTGCTCCAGAGTCAGCGGCGGTCATACTCATCCTCTTCCCGTCTTGCCGCTCTAAGGGTTTCCCTTAGTATAAAACCAGGGTTTCCCCAATATACGGACAGTGTTGACTGAGATAGGATAAAGTCACTTTTATCCCGTTTGGGTTCATTACTATCATGAAAACGAGATCAGGAAATATCTTCGCGGTGTTATCGATGGCAGTCCTGCTGGGTTCGATGAGCTTCCCGACGATTGCAGCCGAGCCCATCGACACTCCTGAGATTCGTGCGGCTATCCAGAAAGCCACGACTCCGAGCGATCATGAG
>Ga0182738_1001602_pt1 | contig 27967 bp, 24 predicted proteins | sample eDN5th30CBELigMG_FD_128876 | JGI IMG/M metagenome (GOLD analysis project Ga0182738, IMG submission 128876) | Enriched Miracle-Growth compost microbial communities from Emeryville, California, USA - eDNA 5th pass 30_C BE-Lig MG (version 2)... ...
AGTTTCTAGTATGTAACGAAATGGTAAATGTTCCATAAATGAAGCCGCCTTATTAAAGGCTTCAGGACCTTTTGTAGCAAAGTGATTCACGACAAGATGTTGAATAAGAAAGACCCCTACTGGAATAACACCAAGCAGTGAGTGAATCCTTCTATACAGAAACTCTCGATTTGTTGCCATTAACTTCCCCCCCAATTGATGAAAAAACATTTTTTGATTTCAAACGATTGCAACACTAAATTTTCTTACAATTTAGTGACAATTCAATTGTACTCCCTATAAAATCCAAGGTCAAGAAAACGGATACATAATTTGCAAGTTCTTTTAAAAAACTATTTTCGACTTGCTTCTCTTTGCTTCGCCCATCTAATATATATGATAAAACCCTCAAAATATTTACCCTATATTTCCTTGAATACTTCTTTTTTGATGTGAAATGATAGTAGATGAGCACTTATTTTTATTAGCTGCATTTTTATTTTTTATGTACTGTATTTTTTTATTCTTCATTACAAAATCTTATGATTTCCTATATAATCTTCCTTTTTTCTTATGCTTTTTTTAAGGTTTTAAAGTATACTATTAAAGCAATATATATTTTTATGCAATACTAACCAACAACATATAACAAGCTTTTTTGGAAAATATATATAAATAGAATTGTAGAAAGAGGAGAGATTATTGAGCGAACTAACATCTATAAAAGAGGAAGCAAAACTAGAAGAAGAGCCGCTTACTGTCCCTGCATATGGCTATGAGCTATTACGAGAAATACTAATACCAGATTTATTAGGAAGAGATACCCCTGATTTGCTTTATTGGGCCGGCAAAAGAATTGCAAGAATGTTCCCATTAGAGAAGATAGAGGATGCCCATGCTTTTTTTGAAAAAGCTGGTTGGGGAACTCTCGAAATCGTCAAACAGACAAAAAATGAAATAGACTATACAATTACAAGTCCACTAATCAAAAAAAGGTTAAAGGAAAAAGGAAAATGCTGTTTTCAGCTAGAAGCCGGATATTTGGCGCAGCAGCATGAACATACCAAAAAGGTTATTGCGGAAGCATTTGAAGATCCAAAAAGAAGAAATAAAAAAATAACCATTACAGTCCGCTGGGATAGCAAGGATCCTGTTTAAAATATCCAACGGAAAATGGATAGAATGAAAAAGCTGCATAGCTGCAGCCTTTTCATTCTATTTTTTTATCACGCAGCAGCAGATCCTTTCTCCCACAAGAGAAACAAAAAATCTAGATGGCTAGAAACTTGCTGAGCAAAAGCCTGATTGTTAATTTTATTTTATATTTTAAATTGCTCCACACTAGCATGCAATTCTTCTGCAAGCTGCGATAAGGACACTGCTCCTGCGCTTATCTCCTGAACGGCGGCAAGTTGTTGTTCCGTTGTGCTTGCTATTTCTTCTGAATAGGCAGCGTTTTCATTCGCCATAACCAATAGCTTATTGGCAGTTATCGAAACACCTTGTACCCCGCTTGATATTTGATCCGATAATACTGCTACTTCTGCAATTTGCGGACACACTGTTTGTACATTTTGAATAATGGCAGTAAATGTCTTTGTTGTTTTAGTAGAAGTTTTAATGCCTGTTTCTACGTTTTCTGTTGCGAGCTCCATTCCTTTTGCTGCCGATTCTGTATCCTGGATAATTCTAGTAATAATTTTTGTGATTTCTGTCGCAGATTCTTCTGATTGTTTCGCAAGCTTTCCGACTTCCGCAGCCACCACCGCAAATCCTTTTCCTGTTTCTCCTGCTCTTGCAGCCTCAATGCCCGCATTTAGAGCCAATAACTTTGTCTGCTTAGCAATTCCGCTCATTACATCCACAATATTATGAATCTCTTTTGATTGCTTTTGCAATAATTGTATTTGTTTATTGGAGGAAACCACAGATTGATGCATTTCATTCATTTGATCTACTGTTTCTTTAACTGATTTTTCTCCAACTTTCGCTTGTTCTGCTGTTAATGTTGTCAATTTTACAGCCATCTGTGCATTTTCTGCCACTTGTTTGATATCTGCTGCCACCTTATCCAAGGCTTCAGCATTTTCCGATAAATTTTCATTTTGTATTTCTGTGCGGCTTACAACCTCTTGCAAAGTAGAGGATACATACTCAGATGTTGTTGCTGTTTGTCCAGAACTCGCCATAAATTGCTCTGATGCAGCAGCAATATGCTGCGATTTCTCGTTGACTTCCTTAATAATTGTATGCAAGCTTTCCGACATATGCTTAAATGCCTTCAGCACTTCTCCTATTTCATCTTTACGGGCAACCACTATTTTTTCTGTTAAATCACCACTGCTGACTTTTAAAGCAACCTTTTTCAGCAACTGCAATGGCTGCGTAACAGATTTAATCATCATAAAAACAATGATTCCTCCCACAAGCAAGGAACAAGCAATAATAAAAACAGTTTGCTGTAAAATAGGCTTTGTCATTGCTTCTATTTCAGAATTATTAATAATACCTGCAATCTTCCATCCAGTTAGCTTATTCGTACTATATATCATCTGTTTTTCTGTTCCGCTTGTTTGATATGCCACTTTTCCCGATTCTTTTTTATAAATGCTTGATACAATAGAGTCACTGGCTTTTTTTCCTACTTTTCCATCCGGATCGACAACATAGTACATATCTTCATTTAATATAGTCACATATCCTTCCTTCCCAATTTTTACGCTTGATGTGAGATTTTCCAAACTTTTCAGACTAACCTCTAAGCCAACCACCCCTGACTTATCATCTGTTTGTGCTGCAATCGCAACTACTAAATTATTTGTGATAAGAGATATATAAGGTTTTGTAACTGCTATGCTGCCATCTTTCTTCAGCGCTTCTTTATACCACATTTCTTCCTTTACATTAAAATTCTTCTCTAACACATTTTGAGGATATTGAACAATTGTCCCGTCCTTTCCTCCAAAAAATACACTCTCCATATCAGGATGAAATTCCATGTATTCTGCAAATTTTTCCCTTATAGCTGGAAGGCTTTCGATATTGCCGCTATCATATTTAATAACTTTAGAAAATATAGCTGTATCATAAACTTTAGGCTCCAGTGTATCTTTAATGATAGAATTTAATATTTTTACATTTTCATTTGCCGTCTGCATAAACTGGCTGCTTACTTCTTCTTTTGCCTTCAAATAGGAAAAAGATCCTAATATTGCACTTGGGATAATTAAAATAACAGCAAAAGAAAAAATCAGTTTCTTTTTTATGCTTAACCCCCGCCCTTTAGCCCACATTTTCATCCATTAACCTCCTGTTTACTAGTCCATTTATCCTTAATATTACCACAACTTAAAGCGCTTTCAATTATTTTTTCATAAAACTTCTTTTTGTTAGTGTTTTCACAATAGTTTATTCTCCAAATAGACGCAACTGATGGATAAAAATAGCTGCACATCTTTAATTATAATTATGCAATATTTCTTTACAGCATATAAAAAGCTCACCTATCAAAATAGATGAGCAAAATCTGTTATTTTTTTAGGCTGTTTTCGCAAACTTTGTCGCTCTTTGCCAAGTATGGAGCAGTGATTTCCGTTTCAGGATGCTCGCTTTCCGCGGGGCAGGCGTTGAACCTCCTCAGGCTGCCGCCTGTGGGGTCTCAACTGTCCCGCTAATCTAAGCAGGAGTCTCGCACCTTTCACTCCAATCAACTAGTCTTGTTTATTCACTTCTTACATTTACAAAGCTTATTGAAAAACAATAAGCTTTTCAGAGTGTCGAAAAAGCTATGAAGCAAACATTCAGGCTGAATGAAAACGTTTGACTATCTTAGGAATTCCCCTTTTCGAGGAGCGGATTTACCTTTTTTGGGGTAATGAGCACCGCAGAAAAGGGGAATGACGAAGAGAGCGAACGTTTTTCAACAGCCTGCAAAGCTTATTGAACAACAATAATCTTTTAGAACACAGCCTTTTTTTTATAAAATTTAGTAACCTAACAATTTCACTATATTGATTATGCAATAACTGGTATAGAACTCAATTCAAAGGCATCATGCAATGCTTCTACTGCCTGCACCATTTTCTCTTTTACGATAACCGTTGATACTTTAATTTCCGAAGTGCTTACCATTTTAATGACAATATCTTCTCCTGCCAATACTTTAAACATATCTGCTGCAACTCCCGGATTGGAAATCATGCCAGAGCCAACAATAGAAACTTTAGCAAGCCCTTGTTCAGAAGTTACCTTTTCAAAAGATAATGCTGCTTTATTTTCATCCAATACTTTTAATGTTTCCTCTAAATCACTATCTTTAATAGAAAAAGATACATTCATTGTTTTTTGATCTGTTAGGCTTTGAATAATAATATCTACATTAATATGCTGTGCAGCAAGTGTTGTGAAAATAGTAGACAGACTTGTTAAAGGATCCTTTAATCCAAATACCGTCACACTAGTAATATTATCTTCAAAAGCTACTCCTCTTACAACTAAATTTTGCTCCATTGAAACTTCCTCCTCAATAATCGTTCCTTCTTCACGTTCCATACTTGATCGTACTACCAGTGGCACTTGATAATTTTTTGCATACTCAACTGCACGTGGATGAAGTACACCTGCACCTAAATTGGCAAGTTCCAGCATTTCATCGTAAGATACTGCAAGCAGCTTTCTCGCATTTTGAATATAGCGGGGATCTGTTGTAAACACACCCGTAACATCTGTATAAATATCACATTTGTCTGCTTTAAGGGCTGCTGCCAGCGCAACTGCTGTTGTATCTGATCCGCCGCGGCCAAGTGTTGTAATGGCGCCATCTTCTGTTACCCCTTGGAATCCTGCAACAATGACTACTTTTCCTAACTTTAATTGCGCTTGAATTTTTTCTGTTTCTATATTCAAGATGCGGGCATTTCCATGCACTGCTTCTGTTTGAATTCCAGCCTGCCATCCAGTAAAGGATACCGCTTCTGTCCCTTTTGCATTTAACGCCATTGCTAAAAGGCTGATAGTTATTTGTTCTCCTGTAGAAAGCAATACGTCCATTTCTCTTTTAGAGGGGCGTTCTGCTAGTTCACCAGCAAGCTTTACTAAATCATCAGTTGTTTTCCCCATTGCTGATACTACAACTACTACATCATTTCCTCTTTGTTTTTCTTCCATCACGCGTTCAGCTACATTTTTTATTCTTTCCGCACTGCCTACAGATGTACCGCCAAACTTTTGTACTACTAATCCCACAGCATTCCCTACTTTCCCTTTGTCTTGTCTGATTTAGAAACCTTTATACAGTTTTTCATAAGCTTTTTTTATTATGTATTGCTTTTTGAACAATAAAAAAAGCAATGAGAAGGTCTCATTGCCGTGCAGAAAAATATCATCGTGTGCACAAACAGTGAGATAGCCCTCCAAAACAGTTCCTTGTTTTGACAGTCTTGCATTTATTTAATGCAAAACCAGCAAAGAAAATGATGAGATTTTCTTTGCTTCGGCGAACTCCCCTTTCATAATCCTTCTCTGAAGCTCATTCTTCTCCGGATTATTACTATTGAAGTTCGCACCTCTACCATCACTTATTAAGTATAAGTTGCCATCATTATAGCATATGATTTTTTATGATACAATCATTGTTTTTTATCTTGCACCAATTTATTGGCAGAATTTTGTTCATTCAATTTCGCTTTCAGTTCTTCGGCAATTGATGCGGGTATGCCTGCTGCCTGAAATTCTTCTATATTTGCTTCTTTCATTTTTTTGACAGATCCAAATGTTTTTAATAAAAGTTTGCGCCGTTTCTCGCCAATGCCAGGAATTTCATCTAAAAGAGATTGAAATGCATTTTTTCCGCGAAGGCTTCGATGAAAAGTAATGGCAAACCGATGCACCTCATCTTGAATTCTTTGCAGTAAATAAAACTCCTGGCTATTGCGTGCCAATGGGATTATTTCCAATGGATTTCCAAATAGAAGCTGCGATGTCCGATGCTTGTCATCTTTTGCCAATCCTGCAACTGGTATATCCAATCCAAGTTCATCGACCAGTATTTCTCTTGCCGCTTCCAAATGGCCTTTTCCTCCATCAATAATAATTAAATCAGGCAGCGGCAGACCTTCTTTCAGCACCCGCTGATATCTTCTTCGCACCACTTCTCGCATTGAATTGTAATCATCGGGCCCTTCCACTGTTTTTATTTTATACTTTCGGTATTCTTTTTTTGCTGGTTTTCCATCAATAAATACAATCATTGCGGATACTGGATTTGTTCCCTGAATATTGCTGTTATCGAATGCCTCGATACGGTGCGGTGTATAAATGCCCATTTGTGCACCCAGGTTTTCTACTGCTTTAATGGTTCGGTCTTCATCCCGGTCAATTAAAGCAAATTTCTCTGCTAAAGCATTTTTGGCATTTTTCTTTGCAAGCAGAACAAGATCTTTTTTCTGCCCTCTTTGAGGGATTAGTACTTTTACTCCCAGCAGTTCTTCCACCATTTCTCCTTGAATCGAATCTGGCAATAATATTTCTTTCGGTTTAAAATGATTTTCTTTTTGATAAAATTGCCCCAAAAAAGTCAGCATTTCATCTTCAGGGTCTTGATATATCGGAAACATGCTGACATCTCTTTCAATTAACTTTCCTTGTCTAATAAAAAATACCTGAACGCACATCCAGCCTTTATCAAAAGAATAGCCGAAAACATCTCGATCCACTAGATCTGTCATCGTCATTTTCTGTTTTTCCATTGTTGCTTCAATATGGGCAATCTGGTCGCGATACTCTTTTGCCCGTTCAAAATCCAATTCTTCTGCAGCAGCCGTCATTTTTTCGGTCAGCTCTTTTTTTATTTCTTGATAGCCGCCGTTAAGAAAACTTGTAATTTCATCAACGATTTTTTTATATTCTTCTTGATCGATATCCTTTACACATGGAGCCAAGCACTGGCCTAAATGGTAATACAAGCAAACTCTATCCGGCAGCGTGCTGCATTTGCGCAATGGATAAATGCGGTCAAGCAATTTTTTCGTTTCATTCGCAGCTTGCGCATTAGGGTATGGACCAAAATATTTGCCCTTATCTTTTTTCACTTTTCTTGTTGTAATAAGTCTTGGATGCTTTTCTGCTGTTAATTTAATAAATGGATAGCTTTTATCATCCTTCAGCATGATATTATATTTTGGATCATGCTTTTTGATTAAATTAAGTTCCAATATTAATGCTTCTATATTAGAAGAGGTGATAATGTATTCAAAGTCTTCGATTTCATTTACAAGCCTTAAGGTTTTTCCATCATGAGACCCTGTAAAATAAGAACGCACTCTATTTTTTAATACTTTTGCTTTGCCTACATAAATAATGGTGCCCTGCCGATCTTTCATTAAATAACATCCAGGCTGATCAGGCAAGAGCATCAGTTTATTTTTAATGGTTTGATTCATCGTCTTCCTCCCTGAATGCTAGTCTGCATAAAATAGTGATTGAAGCATGTTTATATTCTTTCCTTCAACTTAACAAAATAGGATTTTTTCCTGGTTATTTATTATGATAATTGGTTCCAAGCGGCTTCAGCAAGAAAAAAGATAGAAAGAGAAAGGTGGAGGATAACCAGTTATTTATCAGAAGACATCCTTCTGCAAAAAAAATAGTGAAGAACGATTTGTTCTTCACATTTTTTTTATACATGTTTTTCCAATAATTCAGCAAGCGCTTCTTTAGGCTGGAACCCAACTACTTTATCTACTACTTCTCCATCTTTAAATACTAATAAAGTTGGAATGCTCATTACACCAAATTTTGATGCTGATCCTTGATTTTCGTCTACGTCTACTTTTACAATTTTTGCTTTGCCTTCCAATTCAGCATCTAGTTCTTCTAAAACTGGAGCAATCATTTTACAAGGTCCGCACCATGGAGCCCAAAAATCTACAAGTACAACACCTGAACCTGTTTCTGTTTCAAAGTTTTGATCTGTTGCATGTGTTATAGCCATTTAAAACTGCCTCCTCAAAATATTAACTTATAATATCGAAAGTATACCATCGAATTGGTTTTGATGCTAATAATTTGTTTCATCCTTAATTTCTCCTATAATGCTATATATATTCGAGGGATTATTCAGCATATCAATACTCTTTAAGTTTGCATGAGCATAGTTAATTATCCTTATTTATAGATTCTAGTGCCTTTATTACTTCTGGCAGCACTTCAAAAATATCACCAACCACTCCATAATCCGCTTCAGCAAAAATCGGCGCTTTCGGATCATTATTGATGGCAACTACTGTTTTCGCTGAATTCATTCCCACGATATGCTGAATGGCTCCTGAAATGCCGCAAGCGATATAAATATCTGGAGAAACTGTTTTGCCAGTTTGGCCAATAAGCAATGACATATCTGCGACTCCTAAATCCACCGCGCCTCTGGATACTCCTACCGTTCCGCCGACTAAACTCGCTAACTTTTCTAATAAATAATATCCTTCCTCATTTTGCAGACCTCTTCCTCCTGCGACAATCACTTTCGCATCAATCAATTCTTTTGTGCACTCTGCATTTTTTTCGATTTTCACCAATGGAAAAACCGCTATTTTTTTCTCTATTTTCACTTCTTCCATCGGAATTTTTTTGTGGTCTTTTTTTGTTGGCATGGAAAAAGAGTTAGGCTTGATCGTTATCATAAATTTCTGCAAATCCATATCTATTATTTGCTGAAGCTTCCCTGAAAAAATAGGCATGGTTGCTTTTATTGCATCATCTATTCTCTCTAAGCTGCTAACGCTGGAGAATAACGGATAAGAAAGCTTTTCACTTATATACGGGGCCACAGCTTTTCCTAATTCTGTATTGCCAAAAATGATTTTTTGAGGTTTTTCTTTTTCCAGGATTGTTTGAATGCATAAATTATACATTTCTAGTGTTTTCTGTTGTTCAGCAAGGAATGTCCAGGTTATTTTTGCCGCTGAATAATAGTATATTTCTTCGCATACCACTTCCGTGGGCTTTTCTCCACAAAAAATGACGATAATCTCCTTATTTTCTGCTAAAGCTTCTGCAGCTGCTATACATTCCAATGTTACCGGACGAAGACGTCCCTCTTGAATTTCTCCAATCACTGCAATTTTATCTGCCACCATGTTTTTCCTCCTTTCTAAAAAGTGCCTATAATAATTTTTTTAAAACCTCTGCAAGCTGAATGGCTTGCATGCTGCCATCTCCCATAAGCATTTGATTTTTTCTATTGCTGGCTGGGAGTTCATATTGAACAGCAAGGGAGAATTGTTCTTTCGCAGGTGTTGGCTGTTTTTTCTCTACCGGTTTTTTTTTCGCTTTCATAATGCCAGCCACACTTGGAAGTCTTGGGGCATTGAATCCTTGAGGAACTGTTATTAAAAGCGGCAGTACTCCTCTGTAAATCTCTATTGCATTTCCTGCTTTTTTTCTGATGATTGCTTCATCCTTTTCCACATCTATTGATGCAATAGTAGTTAAATACGGAATGTTTAATCTAGCAGCAACTCTTGGTCCTGTTTGTCCACTTCCTCCATCTATCGCAAACGCTCCTGCAATGATTAGATCAAAAGGAAGTGTTTGAATGGAAGAAGCAATTGCCTGAGCTATTTGTGAGGCATTCTCTTTAAGGTCATCCATCAACAGGTGGATGCCTTTATCAGCTCCCATCGCCAAAGCAAAACGAATCTGCTTTTCCGCCTGCTCTGGACCTGCACATACAACAATAATGTTGCCGCCGTGTTTTTCTTTTAAGCAAATTGCTGCTTCTAAAGCAATTTCATCCAATGGATTGATGATAAAAGAAGCATCCGCATAATCAATTTCTCCAGCTTTTAATTTCATTTGCTGCTCCGAATCAATTGCTCGTGAAAGCAAAACAATAATATTCATAAAAAATCTCCTCCCTTTGTTTACTCTTTCTCTCTCTTTTCTTGCTCTTTTAATTCCCGCCGCAGCACTTTTCCTATAGCTGTTTTAGGCAATTCTGCACGGAACTCGTACACTCTTGGCACCTTAAAAGAAGCAATTTTTTGCCGCATAAATTGATTTAATTCTTCTGCTGTTACGGTTGCTCCTTTTTTTAAAACAATCACCGCTTTAACGGTTTCTCCCCGGTATTCATCTTTAATGCCTACAACAGCCGCTTCTTCTATTGCCGGATGTTCATACAGCACCTCTTCTACTTCACGAGGATAAATATTAAATCCACCTGCAATAATGGTATCCTTTTTCCGATCCACAATATAAAAATATCCTTTTTCATCCATATAGCATAAATCTCCTGTTAACAGCCAGCCATCCTTTAATACATTTGCTGTTTCTCGTTCGTTATTCCAATATCCTTTCATTACCTGTGGTCCTTTGATGCCCAATTCTCCAATCTCTCCTGGAGGCAGTTTTTCGCCAGTTTCTTCTGAAAAAACAGCAGCATCCGTCCCCGGCCAAGGCACTCCAATGCTTCCTTTGACAATTTCATGATCCCATAAAAAATTCACATGGGTAACGGGCGAAGTTTCAGTTAGACCATACCCTTCTACTAGCTTGCCGCCAGTTTTTTCTTGAAATCTTTCAATAATTTCAACCGGAAGTGGAGCCGAGCCGCTGATGGCCCCTTTAATGGAGGAAAGATCATATTTAGAAATAGCAGGATGATTCAATAAGCCAATATAAATAGTCGGTGCACCAGGAAATACTGTTGGTTTTTGTTTATGAATTGTCTTTAAGGTTGTCTCTGCATCAAATTTTGGCAATAAAATCATTTGATAAATTTCCATTACAGAAAGAACCATTACGGTCATCATGCCGTATACATGAAACAGGGGCATCAAACCAAGCATTTTTTCTTCCCCTTTTTTCATTTGATACAGCCATTGGCGACACATGGAAGTATTGGCAATTAAATTTTGATGTGTAAGCATAACTCCTTTTGGAAAACCTGTTGTTCCACCGGTATATTGGATAATGGCAATATCCTCTTCAAAATCAACAGGATACTCTAATAAGTCAGCAGCTCGCGCTTTTAAAATATGGGGTAAAAGATAGGTAGATGAATTTTTTATAATGGCAGGAAGTTTGCCTTGCTGCCTTTTTTGCATAAAGGGATAAAGAAGATTTTTGGGGAATGGCAAAAAGTCTTGTATGCCGGTGAAAATAACTGTTTCTACTCGTGTGCCGATTTTTGCCGATTGAACATTTTTGGATAGCTGATCAAATGCAATAATCATTTTTGCACCGGAATCTTGCAGAATAAAATGCAATTCTCTTTCTTTGTACAACGGATTTGTTGGAACTACAATTCCTCCTGCCAATAATATGGCGTAAAAGCTAATGACTGTTTGGGGACTGTTTGGCAGCATAACTGCCACTCTATCGCCTTTTTTTAATCCTTGCTTTTGCAAAAAAGAAGCGAGTTTGTATGCCTTTTTATATAATTCTTTAAATGTCATCTCTTTGCCCATAAAATAGATGGCTTTATGTTTTGGATATTCGTTTGCAGCATTTTTTAATAATTGTTGCAGCGTCTCCGCCTTGTAATATACACTTTTGGCAATTGATTTTGGATAAAGCTTTAGCCATATCTTTTCCTCACTCACGCCTGTTTCCTCCTTAATAATAATCAGCTTGTCTGTTGTACTAGCATATTATTATATGGAGATTTGCACATAACAGCTCTTTAAAATAAGCCCAAATTTTTATTTTCTAAAAAAAGGGCTGTAGGGTGCAGCTGAAAAAGAAAAAACTTTAGCCCATTCTAGCAAAAAAGCCATTCAATTGCCGTTTCCGACAATTGAATGGCTTTTTTCTCAGTTATCTTAAGATTCCCGAACCTATTACATAAGACAAGCCAATTGAGATAATCATGGAGATTAATCCAACAGCTCTGTTGTCATTTTTTATTTCTTCATCTATTTTAAACCTTGGAGTTAAAAATTCAAAAATAAAATAACCGACCAGCAATAAAAAGAAGCCGTACATGCCCCAGCTAATCATCGTTAAAAGAGAATCATTCTGCATAATCGAATGCCTGAAAATATTTGCAATCCCAAATATTTTCCCGCCTGTTGCCATCGCAACAGCAACATTGCCTCTTTTTATTTCTTCCCAATTATTATATTTTGTCACCAATTCAAAAATAGCCAAAAAAACGACCATGCTTAAAATAACAACACTATAATCACCGGCAGTTTTTATATATTCATTATTCCAAAACTGATCCATTTTAAATCTCCTTAACTTTTGTTCGAAATCATCTTTTATTGCTTTATGGAAAAAGAGCTGATTGATTCATTCCTGCGGCATATGCAAACACAAAAATAGATCAGCTCCTCCCCAAACATTCCCCATATGAAATCAACTAAAAACTATTTATTTAAATTCAACAACGGTCACACCGCTTCCGCCTTCTCCTGCCTCGCCAAAACGAATGCTTTTCACCGCACGATGATTTTTCAAATATTCTTGCACGCCTGTTCTTAATGCACCTGTTCCTTTGCCGTGGATAATGGATACCCGAGGATATCCTGCAAGCAGACTATCATCCACATATTTTTCCACTCGAGCAATGGCATTATCAAATCGTTCTCCACGCAAGTCAAGCTCTAGACTCACATGATAATCTTTTCCTTTAATTGTAGCAAGAGGCTTTGTTTCCACTACTTTTGCCGCTTTCACAAACTCTAAATCTGCCTCTTTTACTTTCATTTTCATAATTCCAATCTGCACTTGCCATTCTTTATCAGAAATCTTTTCTAACAGCTGACCTTTTTGTCCGAACGTCAACACCTTTACTTCATCACCAGAACGGAAAACATGGTTCGTTTTTGCAGCTGTCTCTTTTCGCTTTACCGGAATATCTGGTGTAGCATCATTCAATCGTTTACGTGCATCAATTAATTCATGTTCTTTAATTTCAGCATGTTTTTCTAACTGCATTTTTCGCAAATCGGAAATAACTGTTTCTGCTTCTTTTTTGGCATTCTCTAAGATTTCAGCCGCTTCTTTTTTCGCCTTTTCCTCAAGGGCTTCTTTTTTCTCATAATACTCCATCACTTGCTTTTGCAGATCGCGATGAAGCATCTCGGCTTGCTTTAATAAATCCTGTGCTTCTTTGTATTCTGCTTCCGCACTTTTTCTGCTGCTTTCTAGTGATGCAATCATATTTTCAATTTTATTGCTTTCATCACTTACATGGGATTTTGCGGTTTCAATGACACGCTCGCTCAGCCCTAATCGTTTGCTTATTTCAAAAGCATTACTTCTTCCAGGAACGCCAATTAACAGCTTATAGGTTGGGCTTAGTGTTTCAATATCAAACTCTACGCTCGCATTCATCACGCCTTCCCGGTTATAGCCATATGCTTTTAATTCTGGATAATGAGTCGTTGCAATCACACGTGCGCCGCGGCGGTTTACTTCATCCAATATGGAAATCGCCAGTGCCGCTCCTTCCTGCGGATCCGTCCCTGCCCCAAGTTCATCAAATAAAACAAGGCTATTGCTATCGACTTCTTCTAAAATTTTCACAATATTAACCATATGTGAAGAAAAAGTACTTAATGACTGCTCAATCGATTGTTCATCGCCAATATCAGCGAAAACGGCATGGAATACACTCATTTCAGAACCATCAAGCGCTGGTATCGGCAATCCTGCTTGGGCCATTAATGTACATAATCCTACTGTTTTTAATGTGACTGTTTTCCCTCCAGTATTTGGCCCTGTAATAACAATGGTGGAATAGGTATCTCCTAGTGCAATATCATTTGCCACTACTTGATCTGCTTCAATCAATGGATGTCTCGCTTTAAAAAGAGCAATTTTCCCGGCATTATTAATAGCTGGTTTTGTTCCTTTAATGCGATGTCCATATTTGGCTTTTGTAAACATAAAATCAATTTCTGCAAGGACTGCCACAATGTCTAATAATTCTTCGGCATATCCAGAAACAAGGGCTGTCAACTGCGTCAAAATCCGATCAATTTCTTGCTGCTCTTTTACTCGGATTGCCTGCAGTTCATTATTTAATGTAACAACAGATTGCGGCTCAATAAATAATGTTTGGCCAGATGCACTTTGATCATGAATAATTCCGCCATAATTCCCTCTATATTCCTGTTTAACCGGGATAACAAAACGATCATTTCGAATGGTAATAATCGTGTCAGAAAGCATTTTTGCTGCATTGGATGATCGAATCATGCTTTCTAATTTTTCTCGGACTCTCGACTCATTGCGTCGCAGTTGATGACGCAATGCACGCAAGGTTTCACTTGCACTATCCAATACAGCGCCTTGCTCATCTATGGCCATTTTAATTTCTTCTTCTACTTCTGCAAGCACAATAATTCGGTCTGTTAACGAGGCCAAAATTGGCGCTTCTTCCTCTTCATGAAACTCATCAATAAACCGCTTCATTTGTCTGCTTGCATGAACCGTGCTCGCAATTTGATTTAATTCAACAGGGCTTAACATACCGCCAATTGTTGATCTTTTTACATGTGAACGAATATCGTAAATGCCGCTGAGCGGAATATTCCCTCTCATTCGAAATACCTTTGCGGCTTCATCTGTTTCTTCCTGCCATCTCACTACTTCCTCGTAATTAGTGGACGGAACTAATTCTTCTGCCTTCCATCTTCCTAATGAAGAAGCAGCGTATTCTACTAATTGACTTTTAATTTTATCAAATTCTAGTGTCTTTAAAACTCTTTCTTGCATGGAGTTTTCTCCTTTGCTACTTTGATCTTTTATCTAGGCTACTTTCATTTTTAAATAGGGCTGGCTTACTCAATCCGTTAAAAGCAAATTGATTGAAGCGTAAGGTGCGAGACTCCTGCGGGATTAGCGGAACAGGTGAGACCTCGGCAAGGCAGCTGCCTGAAGATACTCACCGCCCGCCCCGCGGAAAGCGAGCATCCCCAACTTACTTCTTTTTTGATTAAACAGCAACAAATTTTATGAACACAGCCTTTATTATTATAACGTACTCTTATTTTCTTTTTCTTTGCAGCAGTGCCAAAAAATCCTCTTTTTCCAGCGCATTTGCTACGGACTGCTGTTTTATCCATCCTTTTTTTGCAGTACTTACACCAATTTCCATATAGTCTAATCCTTTTGTATGGTGCGCATCTGTATTGATCATAATCATTACTCCTTGATTTTGCGCCATTCTAATAGATTCGGCATTTAAATCAAGGCGTTTTGGATTGCTATTTAATTCTAGCATTGTATTCGTTTCTTTTGCCAGCGCAATCAGCCGTTCCATATCTACTTCATATCCTTTTCGAGCTCCAATCTTCCGTCCCGTCGGATGTGCAATAATATGAACATATTTATTTCTCATTGCCCGCTCTAATCTTTCCATAATCTGTTCTTTTGGCTGCGAAAAAGCAGAATGAATAGATGCAATCACAAAATCCAATTCACTTAGCAAGCTATCTTCATAATCCAATGAGCCATCTGGCAGAATATCCATTTCTACACCTGCCAAAATGGTAATATCCTCATACTTTTCATTTAATCGTCTAATCTCTTGGATTTGCTGTTTTAGTCGCTCTGGCGATAATCCATTTGCCACTTTTAAATAGTGGGAATGATCTGTAATGGCCATATATTGATAGCCCCGCGCTCTATTTGCTTCCACCATTTCTTCTAAAGAAAAAGCTCCATCACTCCATGTTGAGTGCATATGCAAGTCTCCCTTTATATCTTCTAGGGAGATGATGTCAGCACCCTCTTTATATAATTCTACTTCTTTGCCATCTTCTCTCATTTCAGGCGGGATATATGGAAGATCAAAATAATGATAAAATTCTTCTTCTGTAGCAAATGTTTTTATTTCTCCTGTTTCTGCATTTTCCACTCCATATTCACTAATCTTTTCTCCTCGCATCTTTGCTAGCTGGCGCATCTTCACATTATGTTCCTTCGAGCCTGTAAAATGATGAAGAGTCGTTGCAAACTCCGCTTCTGTCACGAGACGAAAATCAACAGAGACGTCGTATTCCAACTCTAAAATGATGCTTACTTTTGTATTTCCCGCCCCTATTATTTCTTTAATGAATGCAAAGTTTGTTAACTTCTCTTTAACAGCTTGCACATCTTCTGTTGCAATAATAAAATCTAAATCTTTAATGGTTTCGCGCATTCTTCTTAAGCTGCCAGCACGAGAAAACTGACGAATTTCTTTTATTTGCAGAAGCTGTTCTTCTATCTTACCTGCCACCGAAAGCATATAAGCAATTGGCAATCTTTCTGGTCTTGTACCAACATTTTTTAATGCTTCTAGTATTTTTTCTTCGGTTTTTTTCCCAAATCCGCTCAGCTCCTGTACCCTATTCTGCAGACAAGCAGATTCGAGCTCTTTGGCATTCGTAATGGAAAGCTCCTTATAAAGCTTTGCTATCTTTTTCCCGCCAAGCCCCGGGAGCTGCAAAAGTGGAATAAGACCTTTCGGCACTTCGTCCTTTAGTTCATCTAAAACGGTTGAAATGCCCGTCTTTGCGTACTCGTCTATCACTGAAGCTGTGCCTTTTCCTATTCCAGAAAGAGCCGTATAATCACCAATTTCTTCTAAGCTTCTTTCATCATTTTCAAGGCTTGCCGCCGCTTTGCGAAATGCGCTGACTTTAAAGGCATTTTCTCCTTTTAGCTCCATATATAAAGCAATCTTTTCTAATAATTGAATAACATCTTTTTTGGTTATTGGCATCACTATCACTCATTTCTCTCCATCATCATTCCTTACATTTTTGTCTGTAAAGGAATCTTATTTTCTCCCTATCATACCATGCCCTATTTAGTTTCAATAATATCATGGTCCTTTGCCGTTCCCGTCTTTTATCTTAACAAAGCTTTTTCAAAAGGGAAACTTCCCTGCAACAGGAGCCAGCTTATATCTTATATGCACGCCTCAAAAATAAAAACCCTCCTAGCTTTTTAATCATTGCTAGAAGAGTTATAATAAGGAACAGTCAAAGAGAAGTTGCCTAAAAGGCAATTCTACTATTTTCCGCCATTTACATAATTAAACCATAATGCTTTTATTTTTTCTGAAAAATAAGGTGTATTTTCAATGATTCCCGCTGCTAAGCTAGAGTTTGTTACATGATGTTGAATGATCTCGATTGGTATAAGTGCAGAAATGTATAACAATATAAAAATCAGAAGATATACTTCCACAAAACCTAAAATGGCTCCTGCCCATGTATTAAGCTGGCTCAAAATCGGCAGGCTCGCAACAAAATCCAGCATGCTTCCAATAATTTGCCAAACAATTTTCACCACAAAAAAAATAAGCACAAACGCAATGGCCCGATAAAATACTTCTTCTAAATCAGCATTGCTAAATAAGGTTTTGATCGTGTTGTTCTCTCCTAAATTTGGATATGGTATCCAGAGAGTCAATTTAGAAGAAAATGGAACGTAATATTTATTTGCCACAATAAATGCAACAATAAATCCAGTCAGATGTATGATTTGCAGGATAAATCCTCTTTTCAATCCTCTTAAAACCCCAAATATTAATAATACAATAATAATAAAATTCAACATGACTTGTTCAGTCCTTTTCTTGTTTTAGTTCCTCTTCTAGCTGTTTTACTCGATTCAATAATTTAACATGATCATTCACTATATTAACAGCAGTCAGCACTGCTAGTTTATTTAAATCAAGAGAAGGATTCTTTGCATATATTTCCCGCATTTTTTTATCTACTATAGAGGCAACCATCCGTACATGACTTGACGATTCTTCACCTATAATTGTATATGGGGTATCATAGATCTCAACCTTTGTACGGTTTTTTGGTGTATCTGCCACTCGTTTTGCCTCCAATCATAAGAATCCTAATCTATATCATACCATGAACTCTTTACGAGTGGGAAGCCATAAAGCAGGAAATGAAAGCATACTTTATATGTTCTCTTTAGAAGAAGCAATGGCGGCATTCACTCTTTCCCTTTTAACACTATTCATCGGGCTTTTGACTGCCTCCTAAGGGATGAGGTGAGAAGCAAGAAATCTACCTTATCTGTAAAATCCTGATTGAAGTTTCACTTTTCGCTTTTTTGCCACGCAAACATTTTTCCAAGCAACTAACGTTCACCACAAAAAGGATTGCTCGCTTTTGGAGGCAATCCTTTTTGTTTCATTTATATCGGCTGCATGTTCTTTGTTTTCGGAGGCTTTGTTGCTTTTTAACAAGTATTTGAGAAGATGCTCGCTCCAATTACTCTCATTTAGCTACTTCTCTCCTTTGCAAGGCCTATTAATATTAAATAGCAACAATCTTAAAAAAAGGAACCTTTGCCTTTTACCCTCTAAGTACAGCCCCAGCTTTTTCTTTTACTGCTGCAAGAACCTTGTCGTGTACTTTTGTAATCATTTCATCTGTTAATGTTTGTTCTGGATCAAAATATTTTAAAGAATAAGCAATAGATTTTTTGCCTTCTTCCATTTTATCCCCTTCATACAAATCAAATACCTGCACTTCTTTTAAAAGATTGCCTCCAGCTTCCACAATGATTGCTCGAATGTCTCCTGCAGATATTTTGCTGTCAACAACTAAAGCGATATCTCTTGTTACAGATGGAAAACGAGGAATGCTTGTATAACGTAAATCCGCAACCTCTTGTGCCAGTAATTTGCTTAAATTTAATTCAAAGCAATATGTTTCTTTTACATCCAGCTCCTGCTGCAATTGCGGATGCACTTGTCCAACAAATCCAATGACTTCTCCATCTAGAAGAACTTGTGCTGTTCTGCCTGGATGCATGCCCTCCAATTCGCCTCTTTCAAAAGAAACAGCAGTAGAAATGCCTAATTTTTCAAATAATCCTTCAAGAATGCCTTTTATCACAAAGAAATCAGCAGCTTTCTTTTCTCCTTGCCATAGGTTGACACTCCAAAGACCTGTTATAGCGCCTGCTACATGTTCTCTTTCTTCTGGAAGCTCATTTTCTGCTCCTTCTTTCCCTAAGAAAACAACACCCGTTTCATAAACAGCAAGATTTTCATTTTGACGTGCACTGTTGTATTTCACCACTTCTAATAATTGTGGAATAATGCTTTGGCGAAGAACACTGCGTTCCTCACTCATCGGCATGCTTAAACGAACCGGCTGGCGTTTGTCTAAAGCAAATTGCTGTACCTTTTTCTCATTTGTTAATGCATACGTAATCGCTTGATATAAGCCTGCGCCTTCTAAAAACTTGCGTACACTACGACGTTTTTTCTGATACTCAGTTAGTGCTCCAGGAATAGCTTCTCCTACTGGCAGCGTTGTTGGAATATTATCATAGCCATAAAGCCGCGCCACTTCTTCCGTTAAATCTTCTTCAATCATAATGTCATTTCTTCTTGTTGGAACAGTCACTGTAAATACATTATTTTCAACAGCTGCTTCAAACTGCAGACGTGCAAAAATAGCTGTCACTTCTTCAACAGTAAGCTTTGTTCCAAGCACTTTATTAATTTTTTCTAAGGAGATAGTAACTATTTTCGGTTCTGCTGTTAATGCATCAACAGCTGCCTCGCCTTCTAATACTTCTCCGCCTGCATATAAATGAAGCAATTGTGCCGCTCTTTCCGCTGCCGCACGCACACGGTTTGGATCAATTCCTTTTTCATATCTTGCGCTCGCTTCACTTCTTAAATTAAGTACTTTTGAAGACTTTCTGATGACGCCGCTGTTAAAATAAGCTGCTTCTAAAAGCACAGTTTTGGTATCAGCTTGCACTTCTGAGTTAGCCCCGCCCATAACCCCAGCGACCGCGACACCAGTTTCTCCATTTGTAATCAGCAGATTATCTTCTGATAAAACACGTGTTGCTTCGTCTAATGTAATCATTTCTTCCTTGTCTTTTGCTCTTCTCACATAGATTTCTTTTGAACCTAATCGATCATAATCAAAAGCATGAAGTGGTTGGCCATATTCTAATAAAATATAGTTCGTAATATCTACCACATTATTATGCGGGCGAATGCCTGCTGCCATTAATCTTCCTTGCATCCATAATGGAGATGGAGCAATTTTTACATTTTTAATGATTTTTGCTGTATATAATGGCGCATCTTCTGTATTTTCTACCCTTACTTGAATATAGTCAGAAGTTTTTTCTTCAGATGCAGGATATTCTACTGTCGGGAAAATTACTTCTTTTCCTAAAACCGCCGCCACTTCATAAGCTACTCCTAGCATGCTTAGACAATCTGCACGGTTTGGCGTTAATCCCAGTTCAAGCACTGCATCATCACGCTGTAAATATTCCATTGCATTACGGCCTACTTCTACATCACTTGGGAAAACGAAAATTCCTTCTGAGTAGTCTTTAGCCACAAGTTTGCTTTCAATGCCCAGCTCCTGCAAAGAACAAATCATGCCATTTGATTCTTCGCCGCGAAGTTTTGCCTTTTTTATTTTAAAGTTTCCTGGAAGGACTGCACCAACTTTGGCAACTGCTACCTTTTGGCCTTTATCCACATTCGGTGCACCACAAATAATTTGAATCGGGTCTCCCTCGCCAACATCCACTAAACATTTATTTAATTTATCTGCATTCGGGTGCTGTTCTCTTTCTACGACATATCCAATGACAACATTTTTAATGCCTTCATTTAGAACTTCCACACCTTCTACTTCAATTCCGCTTTTTGTAATTTTATCAGCCAGTTCAATTGGGCTGATATCGCTTAAATCTACATACTCTTTTAACCAATTATAGGATACAAGCATTATTATTCTCCCTCCACCTTAATATTCTGGTACTGAAAATTGCTTTAAGAAGCGAATATCATTTGTATAAAAATGGCGAATATCATCCACGCCATATTTTAGCATGGCAATACGCTCTGCACCGATTCCAAACGCAAAACCAGAATATTTTTTCGAATCAAAGCCAGCCATCTCAAGAACATTAGGATGGACCATTCCAGCGCCTAATACTTCAATCCAGCCAGTTCCTTTGCATACATTACAGCCTGAGCCTTTACAAATCATACAAGAAATATCTACTTCAACAGACGGCTCTGTGAATGGGAAAAAGCTTGGGCGCAAACGAATTTCCCGATCTTCGCCAAACATTTTTTTCGCAAATACTTCCAAGGTGCCTTTTAAATCACTCATGCTGATATTTTCATCCACAACAAGCCCTTCAATTTGCATAAATTGATGTGAATGTGTAGCATCATCATTATCGCGGCGATATACTTTGCCAGGACAAATGATGCGCACAGGACCTTTGCCTTTATGCTTTTCCATTGTCCGCGCCTGTACAGGAGAAGTATGGGTTCTTAAAAGCAATTCTTCTGTAATATAAAAGGAATCTTGCATATCGCGGGCAGGATGGTTTTTGGGCAAATTTAATGCCTCAAAATTATAATAATCTACTTCTACTTCTGGACCTTCTTCCACTGTATAGCCCATTCCAATAAATAAATCCTCTATTTCTTCCACTACTCGTGTTAAGGAATGATGATTTCCAACTGAAACAGGACGGCCAGGCAATGTAATATCAATTGTTTCTGCGGCAATTTTCTTTTGTACTTCTGCTTCTTCTAATACTGTTTGCTTTTTTTCTATTTGCGCTGTAATTTCATCACGAATCACATTTACTAGTGCCCCCATTTTTGGACGTTCTTCGGCAGAAAGCTTTCCCATTCCTTTTAGCACTTCTGTAATTGGACCCTTTTTTCCTAAATAAGCGATTCGAATATCATTTAATTGTTTGAGATTTTCAGCATCTGCTATTTTTTGTACGGCTTCTGACTGAAGTTCTTTTAATTTGGCTTCCATCTTCATTTCCTCCTTCACCTTTTGCATGACATTTTACAAGTAAGAGCTATTTTTCGGCATAAAAAAACCTCCTCCCAAAGAAGGGACGAGGTTTTGTATTCGCGGTACCACCCTAATTAACTTTAATAAACATCTAAAGTTCGCTTCATTTAGATAACGGTATGTTTACCGGCACATCTTTACATATCAACAGGTTGAAATGGTCCCGATGGCAACTCAGGAGGTGAACTTCATTTATTTTTTGATAAAAATGCTCCCAGTCTAAAGGCACTTTCTCCCTAAAATCAAAACAATAAATTACTTTTCTCCGTCTTTGTTTTTAATCATGCAATTTGCAATTTATTATAGTATATTTTGGAGACATTTTCAAATCGATTTCAAAAATTCTTTGCCTTTTTCTTTACTTTAAATGATACATTAGAATTCCAGCAGCCACTGCCACATTTAACGATTCACTTTTTCCAAATATAGGTATATAAAGATTAGTATCCGTTTCAGCTAATACTTCTTTTCTTACTCCTTTTCCTTCATTGCCGACAATTAAACAAAAGCCTTTATTAGAAGGAGAAATTTCCCGATAGTCTTGTCCATTTTCCAAAGCCGTTCCATATACAGGAATACCTTTTTCTTTTATCTTTTCTATAAAGGAAAGCAACTGAACTTTATGGATTGGCAAATGAAAATGGCTTCCTTGTGCTGAACGAACTACTTTTGGATTATAAATATCCACTGTGCCATCGCCGATGATAACAGCATCTACACCACAAGCATCTGAGGTTCTAATAATCGTTCCTAAATTTCCTGGATCCTGCACTTGATCAATTACCATAAACGTTTTGCCAGCATCAATAGCGACATCATGCTTTATTTGATTACAAAGAGCAGCAATTCCCTGCGGCGTTTCTGTATCTGTCAATTGCTCCATAATTTCCTTTGTTACTGTTGTTATGGGAGTATCTTTGTAATCCCACGCTGGCAGTTCTGCATCTTCCGAAATAATAAGATCAATAATAGCCTCTGCTTTAAAAGCTTCTTCTACTAAATGAAAACCTTCCACAAGAAACGTGCCTGTTTTTTCCCTTTCTTTTTTGGTTAAACGCTTTTTCCATTCTTTCACTTGTGGATTTTTTGCGGAATGTATATATTTCAATATTTTTCTCCTCAACTTTCTTGGTTTTGCTAGGGGTGATTTTTTACGCTAATAATCATTATAACGCAAGACAAATACATAATAAATGTCAATGGAGAAATGCTATAAAGGATGCTTTTTATAAACATCTAATATAAAAGCGAAAGGAAGTATGTTGCATGAATTTAAATTTACGTAATGCGATTATTCATAATGTTTCTGGAAATTCACAAGATGAATTAAAAGATACAATTGTAGATGCCATTCAAAATGGAGAAGAAAAAATGCTTCCAGGGTTAGGCGTTCTTTTTGAAATCATCTGGAAAAATTCTTCTGAGGATGAAAAAGTAGAAATGCTGCAAACACTTGAAAACGGTTTGAAATAACACAGTCAGGCAAATAAGTGTTTTGGCATATAAAAATTCTATCAGGGAAGATTATCCTTCTTCTCTAATAGAATTTTTATTTTGTTCTTTTTTATGAAAAGATTCTATCTTTAATGAAACTATCTTCTCTTCTTATTCGTATTATATTCACCAATCAGTATTTTATATTTCTATTTTTTGGGTATAAAAGAAATAGTTTAATATGCTATACTACTTTTACAATAAACGAAAAAGGTGAAAAAATTTGACTAAAAAGAAGTTTCAGTATTGGCTTTTGCAAATTCTGTTGATTGTTGCCATCATTTACATTTGCACAAAAATCTCATTTCTTTTCCAACCAGTAGGAGTGCTTTTCTCTACACTTTTTGCTCCGATTATTGTTACAGGTTTTTTATACTTTTTGCTCAATCCGATTGTCCTTTTCCTGCAAAAGTCTAAAATCCCCAAAACATTGGCGATTTTAATTATTTATATTGTCATTATCGGGCTTATTATTCTTGGCATGGGGAATGTGATTCCAGCCATTTCTAAACAGATAACGGAATTATTCAGCAATCTCCCGACATATGCGAATCAAGCAATTACATATTTTCAGCATCTTAATGATACAAAACAATATCAATGGATCATTAATCAAGATTATGTAAAATTAGAAGATATGACGGAAAAGTTTAATGAATTCGCTCAAACGATTCCAAGCAATTTGACTAACAGCCTTACTGCCATTATCAGCACGATGACCAATATTACAGTGACAATTGTTACTGTTCCATTCCTGCTGTTTTATTGCTTTAAAGATGGCAATAAATTTCCTGTCGCCTTATCAAAATTCTTCCCTTCCTCTTATCGGAATGAGGGGCTGAAGATTTTAAAAGAAACAGGAGAAACATTGGCAGCTTATATTCAAGGACAAGTAATAGTGGCACTTTTTGTCGGCACCCTTGCTTTTATTGGGTATTGGATCATCGATTTAGATTATGCGCTAATCATGGCCATCATCGTTGCTGTCACCAATATTATTCCATATGTTGGTCCATTAATCGGCGGGGCCCCTGCTGTCATCATTGCCCTGTTTACTTCGCCAACACAGGCGCTGCTCGTTATTCTAGTCATTACCATTGCCCAGCAAATCGAAGGAAATGTCCTGTCTCCCCTTATTTTAGGAAAACGTCTGGACACACATCCAGCCACTATCATCATCCTATTATTGGTTGCCGGGAATCTTGCTGGCATACTTGGCATGATTTTAGCCGTTCCAGCATACGCTGTTGCCAAAACAATTGTGCTGAATGTCGTTCGTTTTCTGAAAGCCAGGAAAGCGGCTATTGCCGTATCAGAGCCGCCCATCAACAATAACTTTGATTCATAAAAAAAAGAGGTTCCATATGGGACCTCTTTTCATATTTTACGCAAATGTTAATGTATTGACTGTTTCGCGGTCTAATCTTTTGATCACTTCTATTATTAATTTTACTGCATTTTCATAATCATCACGATGAAGCATTGCTGCATGGGAGTGAATATAGCGGGTTGCTATGGTAATGGACAGTGCTGGAACCCCATCATGCGTTAAATGAATGGAGCCTGAATCTGTCCCGCCTCCTGGCACGCTGTCAAATTGATAAGGGATATTTAATTCATCTGCTGTATCTGTTACCAAATCTCTTAATCCCTTATGAGACACCATTGATGCATCGTAAAGAATAATTTGAGGACCTTTGCCCATTTTGCTTAACGCTTCTTTCTCCGTTACTCCTGGCGTATCTCCAGCAATTCCAACATCTACTCCAAATGCAATATCTGGATTGATTTTTTGGGCAGCTGTTTTTGCGCCGCGCAATCCTACTTCTTCTTGAACAGTTCCTACGCCATACACGATATTTTCGTGCTTTTCCTTTTCCAAGCCTTTTAAAACATCAATGGCAATTGCACAGCCAATTCGATTATCCCAAGCTTTGGCAAGAAGCATTTTTTCATTATTCATCACCGTAAATTCAAAATATGGAACGACCATATCTCCTGGTCTAATCCCCCACTCTTGCGCCTCTTCCTTGGAGGAAGCTCCAATATCAATAAACATATCTTTAATGTCGACTGGCTTTTTGCGTGCTTCTGGAGATAAAATATGCGGCGGCTTAGAACCAATTACACCAGTTACATCCCCTTCTTTTGTGACAATTGTCACGCGCTGCGCAAGCATTACCTGAGACCACCAGCCTCCAACTGTTTGGAAATATAAAAATCCCTTGTCATCAATGCGTGTAATCATAAAGCCAACTTCATCTAAATGGCCTGCTATCATAATTTTCGGACCTTGTTCATTTCCGACCTTTTTAGCAATCAAACTTCCTAAGTTATCTGTTGTGATTTCATCTGCATATGGAGCTATGTATTTTTTCATGACTTCCCTTGGTTCACGTTCATTTCCGGGAATGCCCTTTGCATCTGTCAATTCTTTTAGCATTTCTAATGTTTCATCCAATTTTCTCATTACTTCGACTCCCTTATATTAAGATATAAAAACAATTACTATTATACTAAGAAATTAATACCGTTCCTAGTATCTTCTCTTAAGACAGCTGTAAACTAATTTTAAATTTTTTTTATAAAAATGAAACTTTTTTCTGCCTGTAACGTATGCTTAAGACTAAATGCTATATTATTTCTATTATATATTGGAGGATTTTTTATGATGTGGCTTTTGCGTTTATTATTACTCATTTTCATCCTTTTTATCCTATACCGCATTGTTGCATTTTTATGTAAACCAGAACGGCGTCTAACGTTTGCACGCTTACGGAAAAAATTTTATTTGCTCGATAATCCAAAAAATATCCGAATGAACTTTCTTTTAACATATAAAGGTTTTTTGCTTGAAGGAGAAAAATATGCTGATGGCTCCAATCAAGTAACTTCCATTTCTTTATGGCCCAAAGATCCCTTTAATACGAAACTTCTAGAGCAAGATATTCAGTTTATCGAAAAATCGTTATTAAACATATATCCCCATGCAAAAGTTGAGTGGAAGCATCCTAAATAATAACGTAAAACTTCAATCTGCGGAGGTTTTCCACGTCTCTGCTGATTATTCGTTGAATGAATCAGGATTATGCAGATGGAATTTCCCATCTGCATTTTTCATGCTAAAATAAGGAAATAAAAAAGCTAAAACGGACATCTTCTGTTTTAGCTTTTTTGATGCGCTTCTTTAAAAAACTCTTTCCATTTTATAATCGTCATTTTTTCCCTTAAAATATACACTAAAATGCATAGTGCAAATAAAATGACAATCATCATCGTTGGAGAGAATTGGCTAATAAACTGTCCAAAAATCGTATAAAAAAAGGCCAGTGGAATATTCGTAATGGTTGCGTATTTTAAATAATCCTTAAAACCTTGTCTTTTTTCCAATAGACAAAAGTTCAGCAGATGATAGTGAATAAATGGAATAAGACGCAGTACCGTCACCTGGCCGACTGTTAAATTGCGATATTCGCCAAACCAGCGTTTTTTCAATAAAGACAGCTTGCGATGTGTTTTGGGCATTTTTTTTATGATTATATAAAAGCATAAACAATTAATCGTCAGACCAATAATCGAATAAATGGTTCCAAACGTCACCCCAAATAAAATGCCGCCAGCAATACATACTATCATCGGAGGTATAAAAAGCACTTGTCTTAATGTATGAAAAAGAATAAATGCAATTGGAGCAAAAATTCCTCCCAGCTCAATCATCACAAACAACATCGACAATTGTTCATCCACTTTATCACCTTCACTTCTGTAAAAATCATGCTGTTATTAAAGTGTATAAAAGAAAATCCAGTTTTATGCCTTTGTACACATAATATACAGAACAATCCCTATCTCGAATAACGATAAAAGAGGCAGGCCTCGTTTAAAATTAACATGCTTTGTTTTATGGCGAAATAGATTCATCCCTATCCATAATCCAGTTCCCCCAAAAAGAAAACCAATCATCCACAATGTTTTTTCACTAATGCGGTATTGCTGCTTCCTTGCTTTTGATTTATCTATTTTCATAAGAAAAAAGCCAATTATATTAATAAAAAGAAAATAAATTAATAGTATGTACATTATTTTTATTTACTCCTTGCCCAATAATAAAGATTTACTGCAAAACTTTTTTGTATCAGCATAGTCCTCATTCTTTTTCATCACTGCCTTTTCATTTATCCATTTATTCGCCGTCCTCCCCCTTTTATTCGCCGTCCTCCCCTTTTTATTCGCCGTTTCTCCTCTTTTATTCGCCGTCCTCCCCTTTTTATTCGCCGTTCCTCCTCTTTTATTCGCCGTCCTCCCCTTTTTATTCGCCGTCCTCCCCTTTTTATTCGCCGTCCTGCTTATCGCTACCATTTTGCTTAACTTCTATAATATAGATAAAAGAAAAAAGAAGACATCAAGATGCCTTCTTTTTGAAAAATTATTTTAAGTTTTGTTTTGCAACAGATGCTAATTCAGCAAATGCTTTTTCATCGCTTACAGCAAGCTCAGCAAGCATTTTGCGGTTTACTTCGATACCTGCTACTTTTAATCCGTGCATTAAACGGCTGTAAGATAAACCGTTAATACGTGCAGCTGCATTGATACGAGTAATCCATAATTTGCGGAAGTCGCGTTTTTTCTGACGACGATCGCGGTATGCA
>Ga0182738_1001604_pt1 | contig 27966 bp, 22 predicted proteins | sample eDN5th30CBELigMG_FD_128876 | JGI IMG/M metagenome (GOLD analysis project Ga0182738, IMG submission 128876) | Enriched Miracle-Growth compost microbial communities from Emeryville, California, USA - eDNA 5th pass 30_C BE-Lig MG (version 2)... ...
ACGACATGGCCGATCTCGCCGGCATTGCCGAAGGCACCGCGAAAGGGCGCGCCGTCCTGAATCATGCCCATGCCGACGCCCGCGCCGAAGTAGATCATGGCGAAGCTGGAGATCGAACGCCCCGCGCCGAACAGGCGCTCGCCCACGGCGGCGGCGGTCGCATCGTTCTCCACGATGACCGGCTCGCCGCACGCGTCGCCGATGAAAGCCGCGACATCAATCCCGGCCCAGCCGGGCAGGGTGGTGGGACCGACCGAGGTCATGCCCTCGATCTCGAAGGGGCCGGGCATGACAACGCCGAGGCCGAGCAGCGGCGACCGGAAGGCCGACCGGACGGCCTCCAGCTTCGTACGCAGATGCGCGACGACCTGCCCGGGGCTCGTGTCGCGCACGGCCGTGATTTGCCGCGAGCGCGGATAGCCGGCAAGGTCGAGCACCGTCGTGACCATGTGGTCTGCCGCAATCTCGACGCCCATGGTCATGGCGCCGTCGGGGTTGACCGCGAACTGAATCGGCGGCTGACCGCGGCCGGAGCGCAGGCGCCCCATCTCCATCAGCAGGTTCTCGCCGACGAGTTCGTCCACGATATTGGCGATTGCCTGGGCGGTAAGCTGCGTCAACCGCGCGATCTGCATGCGGCCCAGCGAGCCGTGCTGGCGCACGGCATCCAGAACGACCCGGCGGTTGTGATCGCGGGTGCGCTCCGGGTTCTTGCCCAGAGTGACCTGATGCGTGCCGCCGGATTGAAACATTGTTCCGGTCATCCTGCCCTGCTCCGCAAGATTGATAACGCGGCAATGACGCCATCCACAACAGATTAATTCAAGTAAATTATCTTATTGACAAAAGGCGTGCCGCAGGAAACCGTAAGCGGAATGCGAGCTGGCTCTTTTTGCCGGCCGCAAGGTATGGTCCGCACAGGTGGCCAGCCTGAGGATGTGATGGCCGGGCTTTGCATCGGGCGATGCCGGGCCGAGGGGATGGATATGCCGGCACGCGGGAGGACCCCGGTGAGGCGAGCTGGAGGTTGATATGCGCAAGATTTTGTTTGCCGGTCTGCTGGCGGGTTTCAGCACCATGGCGCTTAACGCGGCCCAGGCCGTCGAGATCGAATACTGGCAGTATGTCTTCGACACCCGCGTCAAGGCGATGGACAAGCTGATCGAGAATTTCGAGAAGGCCAATCCCGACATCACGGTCAAGCAGACGACCTTTCCCTATGCCGACTACCAGACCCGCGTGATCGCGGCGAAGATGGGTGGCCAGGGTCCGGACGTCATGCAGCTCTTCTACGGCTGGCTCGACAAGTTCGCGGCCGGCGGCATCCTGCAGCCTCTGCCGACCGATGCCTTCCCCCACGACAAGATCGAAAGCGAGTTCTTCCCGATCATCAGCGCCATGAAGCGCGGCGACGACTATTACGGCCTGCCGACCGCCGTGCGCTCGCTTGCCCTGTTCTACAACAAGAAGCTGTTCACTGAAGCCGGCCTCGACCCGAACAACCCGCCCAAGACGCTGGACGAGTTCGTTGCGGCGGCCGAGAAGATCGCCAGGCATGACGCCAGCGGCAATCTCGTCGTCGCCGGTTCCACCCTCGACATGGGGGGCCAGGATCATCAGTGGTGGCGCGAGGTGCTGATCCGCCAGTTCGGCGGCGAGCCTTACACGGACGGCGACCGCAAGGTGATCTATAACGACGAGGCCGGCGAAAAGGCGCTCAAGTTCTACACCGACCTTCAGACGGAAAAGAAGATCGGCCAGGCCGGCTTCATGGACGAGGGCCAAGCCGCGTTCCGCGCCGGCATGGCCGGCATGACCATCGACGGCACCTTTCGTCTCGGCGCCTTCAAGTCCATCGAGGGCTTCGAATGGGGCGTGACCGAGCTGCCGGCCAATGCCGAGGGCGTGCGCTCCAACTATGCCAGCTATTTCGCCAACGGCATCAGCGCCAAGACCGAAGGCGAGAAGCTGGAAGCCGCCAAGAAGTTCCTGGCCTACATCTCTTCGCCCGAGGCGATGGACATCTGGCTGAAGGAAGTGGGCGAGTTGCCGGCGCGCCGCACGGCCGCCATGACCGACGCCAATCTGGCCGACCCGATCTACGGGCCGTTCCTCAAGGGGCTGGAATACGCACACACCACCATGTTCGTGGACGAGGTCGCCCAGCGTCAGAACACCATCGACATGACCAACCGCATCCTGTTGGAAGGCCAGTCGGTGAAGGATTCGCTGGCGCAGGCCGCCGAGGCCGAGCAGGCCATTATCGACGCCGCGAAGCCGTAAGGCAGCACGTAGATGTCGGCGACGACGGCTGAAGGGCGGGCGGCTTCAAGCCGCCCCGGCGGTTCTTTCTGGGATCGCCGCTCCATGCGGGCGAAGCGGTTGGTGTGGGTGTGGAGCTTCCTCGCCCTGCCGATCCTGTTCTATTCGGTGATCCGCTTCTATCCGACGATCGAGGCGTTCTGGCTGTCGCTCACCAACTGGGACCTGCTCAAGCCGCCGCAGTTCATCGGTTTTGCGAACTACCAAAAACTGTTCGCCGATCCGCAGTTCTGGAAGGTGTTCAAGAACACCTTCGCCTATCTCGTCATCGGCACGCCGATCAGCCTGTTGCTCTCCTTCGTCATTGCCTATCATCTCGATCGCGTGCGGTTCCTGCACGGGCTTATCCGCGGGCTCTATTTCCTGCCCTATCTCACCACGGCCGCCGCCATGGCCTGGGTGTGGCGCTGGTTCTACCAGCCCGCGCCGATCGGCGTGATCAACAATGTGCTGGGCACACTCGGCATCCCGCAGCAACCCTTCATCCGCTCGGTGGATCAGGCGCTGCCGTCCATCATGGTCACCGCCATCTGGGCGGGGCTCGGCTTCCAGATCATCATCTTCATGGCGGGGCTAAGGGCGATCCCCAACACCTTCTACGAGGCCGCGCGCATCGACGGTCTCGGCGAATGGGCGATCCTGCGCAAAATCACGCTGCCGCTGTTGAAGCCCACCACGGTGTTTCTCGTGGTGTTCTCCTCCATCGGCTTCCTGCGCATCTTCGACCAGGTCTACAACATGACCACCAACGACCCCGGCGGACCGCTGGGCTCGACCAAGCCGCTGGTGCTGATGATCTACCAGACCGCCTTTTCTTCCTACGCGATGGGCTATGCGGCGGCGCAAACGGTGGTGCTGTTCACCATTCTGCTCGTGGTGTCGCTGTTGCAGCTCTGGATATTGAGGGAAAAGAAATGAGCGCCGAGACGCAGACATCCGGCGGGCCGGCGCTCTCGCACGCCAATATCCGCCCCGGCCGCATCCTTGCGTGGACGCTGCTGTTCATGGGCGGCCTCGTCATGGTCACGCCGCTGGCCTTCATGTTTTCCACGTCGCTGAAGACGGCAGGGCAGGTCTACGACCTGCGCCTCATCCCGGCCGCGCCGACGCTCAACAATTACATCGCCATCCTTGCCGACGGGCGCTTCGTGCGCTGGTTCATGAATTCGATGATCGTGGCGGTCGCCGTTACGGCGTCCAACGTCTTCTTCGACAGCCTCGTCGGCTACACGCTCGCCAAGTTCGAGTTCCGCGGCCGCTACTTCATCTTCCTTGCCATCCTCTCGACGCTGATGATCCCGACCGAGATGCTGGTCATCCCGTGGTATCTCATGTCGAGCAAGCTCGGCTGGCTGGACAGCTACTGGGGCATCATGTTCCCAGGCATGATGACCGCCTTCGGCACCTTCCTCATGAAGCAGTTCTTCGAGGGCGTGCCCAACGACTTCCTCGAAGCCGCGCGCGTCGACGGCCTCAACGAATTCCAGATCTGGTGGAAGGTGGCGCTGCCGCTGGTCACGCCGGCGCTCTCGGCGCTCGCCATCTTCACCTTCCTCGGCAACTGGACCGCCTTCTTCTGGCCGCTCATCGTCACCACCAGCCGCGAGCTCTATACGCTGCCGGTCGGTCTCTCGAGCTTCGCCGTGGAGCAGTCCATCCAGTGGGAGATGATCATGACGGGCGCGGCCATCGCCACCCTGCCGACGCTCCTCGTCTTCATCGTCCTCCAGCGCTACATCGTCCGCGGCGTCATGCTGGCCGGGCTCAAGGGATAGAAAATGTCAGAACCAAACCCGAGGCTCACCGACCGCAGCGTCTTTCCCGATCCCGTCTACAAGGAAACAGTGCTGCGGCCGCTGTTCGACGGCGCAAAGAGCCATCATGTCGAGGGCTTCCGCAGCATCGACCGCGCACATCTGGTGATGTTGGTCGAGACGGGCATTCTCGACGCCAAACAGGCCGGGGCAATCGCCTCCGCGCTCGAAGCCATCGACCGCGAGGTCGATCCCTCCACGCTGGTCTACACCGGCGAGGTCGAGGATTATTTCTTCCTCATCGAGAAGGAGCTGAAGGCGCGTCTCGGGCCGGATATCGCCGGTCGCCTGCACACAGCGCGCTCGCGCAACGACATCGACCACACGCTGTTCAAGCTCGGCTTGAAGCACCGCATCGACGCGCTGATGATCAAGGCCCGGCATCTGCTCGCCGCCCTGATCGACGCCGCCGAGCGCGAGAAGGACACGCTGGTGGTGGCCTATACGCACGGCCAGCCGGCGCAGCCCACCACCTTCGGCCATTATCTTTCCGCCGCGATCGAGGTGCTGATCCGCGACATCGAGCGCTTCGCCGAGGCGCGCGAGATCGTGAACCTGTCGCCCATGGGGGCGGCCGCCATCACCACGTCGGGTTTCCCGATCGACCGCCAGCGCGTGGCGCATCTGCTCGGCTTTGCCGCGCCGCTGCGCAATTCCTATAGCTGCATCGCGGCGGTCGATTACGTCACCTCCACCTATTCGGCCATCGAGCTGATGTTCGTGCATCTGGGCCGTCTCATCCAGGATTTCCAGTTCTGGACCGCCTTCGAGGTCGGCCAGATCTATGTGCCGAACGCCTTCGTGCAGATCTCCTCGATCATGCCGCAGAAGCGCAATCCGGTGCCCATCGAGCATATGCGCCTGCTGGCCAGCCAGACCATGGGCCGCGCCCGCACCGTGCTCGGCGTGATGCACAACACGCCCTTCACCGACATGAACGACAGCGAGGGCGAGACGCAGGCGATGGGCTATGAGGCCTTCGTCGCCGCCGGCCGCGTGCTCGACCTTCTGGCCGCCTTCGTCGCCGCCATCCGCATCGACCCGACCCGCGTGGCGGAAAACATCCGCCGTTCCTGCATCACCATCACCGAGCTTGCGGATTCGCTGGTGCGGCGCGAGGGGCTTTCCTTCCGCGAGGCGCATGAAATCGCCGCGACCGTCGCCAAGGCCGTGGTGGTCGCCGGTGGCGGGCTGGAGAAGGACGGCTACGAGCCCTTCCTCACCGCTTTCCGGCAGTCAACCGGCCGCGAGCCTTCCTTCGGCCGCGATACTTTCGAGGAGATCGTCTCGCCGGCGCATTTCGTCGCCGTGCGCGACCGCTTCGGCGGTCCCGCGCCCGCGCCGATGGCCGCCGCACTTGCCGCCTATCGCGACAAAGCGGCTTCCTTCGACAGGACGGCGCAAGACAATACCGCGCGCGAGGCTGCGGCCGCGCGCGAGCTCAACGAGAAATTCAAGGCCCTGGCAGAGGCGTCCTGATGGCAACCATCGAACTTGAAAAGCTGGTCAAGCGCTACGGCAGGGTCGAGGCGGTGCGCGGCATCGACCTCTCGATCGCCGATGGCGAATTCGTCGTCTTCGTCGGGCCTTCCGGCTGCGGAAAATCCACCACGCTGCGCATGATCGCGGGGCTGGAGGACATTTCCGGCGGCGCGCTGAAGATCGGCGGCGACCTGGTGAACGAGCGCGAGCCTAAGCAGCGCAACATCGCCATGGTGTTCCAGAACTATGCGATTTACCCGCACATGACGGTGCGCCAGAACATCGGCTTCGGCCTTTACACCTCCAAGCTCGCCAGGACGGAGAAGAATGCGCGCATCGACGAGGTGGCGCGCATCCTCGGCCTGGAAGCCTATCTGGAGCGCCGGCCGGCGGCTCTTTCCGGCGGCCAGCGTCAGCGTGTGGCGATCGGGCGCGCCATGGTGCGCAACCCCTCCGCCTTCCTATTCGACGAGCCGCTTTCCAACCTCGACGCGCAGTTGCGCGCGCAGATGCGCATCGAGATCAAGCGGCTGCACCAGCGCCTGAAGACCACCACCGTCTACGTCACCCATGACCAGGTCGAGGCCATGACCATGGCCGACCGCATCGTGGTGATGAAGGACGGTAACATCCTGCAGGTCGGCACGCCGACCGAGCTTTACGAAAGCCCGGTGGATGTATTCACCGCCCGCTTCATCGGCAGCCCCTCGATGAACCTGCTGAAGGGCCGCAGGAATGGCGCGGGCGTCGCGCCAGCCGCCGATGGCGACATCCTCATCGGCGTCCGCCCGCACGATCTCGTCACGCAGACCGGCACCGATAAGGTGGACGGCGGCCTGCATCTCGAAGGCACGGTCACGGCCGTCGAGCCGCTCGGATCGGAGACGCTGGTGCATCTTGACATCACCGGCACGCCGGTCATCGCGACCGCTCCGGCCAGACTGATCCCGGAGACGGGCTCCAGCCTCGCTTGCCACGCCGCGCCCGGCAGCCTCTATCTCTTCGACGCCAGGACCGAGAAGGCGCTCGGACGTCTCTGACGGCAAGGGTCGCAACCGCCCAGACCGGAATACCCCACGCGTCGCTGCGCCCGCAGAAAACAGTGCAGCGCGTTCAGTCGGGCGGACGGCGTTCAGATCAATGTCGAGCGTCGTTTTCCGCCGGCATCAGGCCGTGAGCGAGCGGCCGGCGTCCCGGATCTGCCTTGCATTTCGGCGCATGAATGGTCCGTGCGGAATTTCCGGCGGGGCAAAGCTCTCGGCGGTGGCGCGATCCCACCGGCTGTACCAGTCGGCAAGCTCCGGGATTTCCTCGTCGCCTGACACGAGAAAGCCCTCGGGCAGATAAGGATAGGCCTCGTTCCCGTCGAGAAACTCGTTATCCTTCTGTCGGAACATGAAGTGATACGGCATGAAATCGCGGGGGTCGCTCAGTCCGGCTGCTCCGGCGATCTCGCCCAGCGCCCTCATCGTGTTGCGATGGAACCGCGCCACGCGCTCGCTCTTGTCGTTGACATCGATGGCACGCTGACGCGCCGGTTCCTGAGTCGCGATCCCGACCGGGCACCTGTTGGTATGGCATGACTGCGCCTGGATGCACCCGATCGCAAACATAAAGCCGCGCGCGGCGTTGCACCAGTCAGCACCCAGAGCCAGGGTTCTTGCGATATCAAATGCGGAGATAATCTTGCCCGCCGCGCCGATCCTGACTTCATGACGGATACCCGCGCCACGCAGCGCATTGTGAACAAAGGTCAGGCCCTCCAGCATCGGCATGCCGACACGGTTGGCGAATTCGACGGGTGCCGCTCCCGTTCCGCCTTCCGCCCCGTCGACGACGATGAAGTCGGGAACAATGCCCGTCTTCAGCATTGCCTTGACCATACTCATGAATTCGCGGCGATGACCAATGCAGAGCTTGAAGCCGACGGGTTTGCCGCCGGACAGCTCACGCAACTGGCCGATGAACTCCATCAGGCCTATCGGGGTCGCGAATGTGCTGTGCGCGGCAGGAGACACACAATCCACACCCATGGGAATGCCGCGTGCATGGGCAATCTCGGGAGAAATCTTCGACGCCGGCAGCATCCCGCCGTGCCCTGGCTTCGCGCCCTGGCTCAATTTCACCTCGATCATCTTGATCTGGGGATCGGCGGCGAGCTCTGCAAATTTCTCCGGCGAGAAGCTGCCGTCATCATTGCGACAGCCGAAATAGCCGGATGCAACCTGATAGATCAGGTCTCCCCCGCCCTGTCGATGATAGTGGCTTATGCCACCTTCACCCGTATCATGGGCAAAATTGCCTTTCCTCGCGCCGGTATTCAGCGCGCGAATGGCATTCGCGGACAGGGACCCAAAGCTCATAGCCGAAATATTGTAGAGGCTGGCCTCATAGGGCTGCCTGCAGGCAGAGCCGCCTATGCGTACCCGGAAATCCGTATCCTGTATGACAACAGGCGTGGCGGAATGGGTCAGCCATGCGTAGCCGGAACCATAGACGTTCTCGATGGTTCCGAACGGTCGCTTATCCTCGACGCCTTTCGCCCGCTGGTAGACAAGCCCACGATCCTGGCGGCTGAAGGGCTCCGCATCGCGATCACCCTCGATGAGATATTGGCGTATCTCCGGGCGAAAGCTCTCCACGATGAAACGCAGATGACCGATGATCGGATAGTTGCGCAGGATCGAATGTCTGCGCTGGAGAAGATCGCATACCCCGAGAACAGCCAATACCCCGGAAACTGCCGCGATCGGCAGAAACCAGACACTGTAGCGCCATGCGCCGAAACCCGCGAAAAGCGTGATGAGCACGACACAGGTAAACACCATGAAGCGCTGATATATGACCATCGTTGTCACCACCATCACAGGCAGGGAGGGTTCGTTGCGATCCGGTCAGGACTGTTAGTGCATTGCCTGGCGGAAGGCCAGCGGCGAATGTGCCGCATGGCGCCTGAACCTGGCTCGAAGGCGGCCTTGTCGATGTCAGCCGCCGACCGGCCAAACCCACTCGCCATCGATGAAGAAACTTTCATGATTGCTCATCGGAGCCGTCCTTTCTGTTTTGAGATCATGGTTTCATGCGAGTACGATGCCGCCTTCGATGATCGGCCCCGTCGTCTCGAAGCGATCGAGGGAGAACGGCTTCATCCGGTGATCTATCCGCCCCTTGGCGATCGCTTCCGCCAGGAGCCTGCCGGCGGCCGGGGCACCGGCGAAACCGTAGGACCACCCGGCGGAGAACCAGAGAGCCTTCAGATCCGGATGTTCGCCGAGGAGTGGCGCATAGTCGGTTGATGCATGGAACTGCCCGGCCCAGTGGCGCAGGATGCGGGCCTCGCCGAGCTGGGGGAACATTTCGAGATAGACCTTCGCCATGCTGGCCATCACAGGCAGGTCAACCTTCAGTGACATGCGCGGCCTCTCGGGCACCTCGGTCCCGCCCACCACTTCACCGCGCGAGGTCTGGTGGAAATAGGCGAGACTGTCGATCAGCGCGATGGCAGGCGTAATGAGCGGGCGCGTGGGCTCGAGGGCCATAGCCTCGATACGCATGCCGAAACCGTTGAGCGGGACGCCGGCCATCGTCGCGATATCCGGATTGTTCGGTCCGGCGCAGGAAACGACGCAATCCGCCTCGATCCTGTGATCGCCGACCAGCACCGCGCTCACCCGCGATGCCGTCCGCTCCAATCCGGTGACCGTCGTCCGATACCGGACATCGACCCCGTTGCGCCGGCAAAAGGCCAGCAAGGCCTTCATCACCGCATGATGAGGCGCCACGCCACCGTCCGACTGGTGCTGGACGGCTTTGACGCGGGACTTGTTGATTGCAGGAAGCAGGTCGTCGATCTCGCGGCGTGACAGAATCCGGCTGTTGACCCCGAGGTTCCTTTGAACCTTCAGTCCCTCGACGAGCATGGTTTCGCTTCTCTCGGTCTCCGCAACCACGGAATAGCCACGCGGCGTGAACATGACGTTTTCGCCGAGACGCTTCGACCAACTCCGCCATTCGTTGACGGTCAGCACGAAGAGTTCCGTCCAGGCCACGGATGCGAAGCCCGGCCGAATGAGGGTGCCGTTGCGGCCGGAAGCTCCGCCCTGCCAGTAGCCGGCATCGAGGACGAGGATATCCCGCTGCCCCTGCTCGATCAGGTTGAATGCGACGGAAAGGCCCTGCACGCCACCACCGACGATGACGACTGACGCGCGCCTGGGAAGGGGCTTGTTCATCGATCCGGCTCCACAAGTGCTGCAAGGCCGGCTGCCTGCGCCACCGTTATCGAGCGGCGGGGAGGCCGATGGGTGGGGCGGGCAAATGCTTCCGGCTCGACGCCGATCCGGGCCGCGAGCAGCGCCAGCATGTGCTCCCAGCAGGGAAAACCCTGGCACGTTCCCATGCCGCAGGACGTCAGCCGCTTGAGAACCTCCGGGTCCGTCTCGCCCCCGTCGATGTGGCAGTAGAGTTCACCGGCGGTCACATCCATGCACGGGCAGATCAGGGTGCCGGGATGAAGATTCCTGTTGGCATGAATGCGTTCATCGCCCAGCGCTGCCGAGCCGACGACGGACAGCATCTGCGGAAGCGGGCGCGCAAGCACCTGAAACAGGCCTTCGCCCGAGGCCTGGAAGCCGAGGCTCGGATCGATCCGCCATGGCCCGGCGTGAACGACCGCATCGCAGCGGATTTCCGCGCCGGCCCGAATGGCCGTCACCCGGCTTCGCCCCCTGATTTCCACAAGCGCTTCGACCGGCCCGTAGTGAACCACGTCCACGCCGAGAGAACGCAGCCTTTCAGTGATTTCCCGTTCGGCCCCGGTTCCCACCACCGCGACACGCCGCCCCGGCATCACGCGGTGAACGGCGGCAAGCTGTAGGGCGGAATGGGCATCCAGCACGCCGGGCAGCTGGTTGCCCCGGACCAGCGGCGGAATGGAACGCCGGCCGGTCGCAAGGATGGCCGCCTGGGGATCGAACGCGATCGCGCCGCGCCGGTTGTCATGCGGCGCAGCGACCATCAACGCGCCATCGCGATAGACGCCGAACAGCTCCATTCCCGTGAACAGTCGGACCTCAGGGCTGAGGGGCTCGATCGCCGCACCGACGGAAACCGCGAAACGGGCAGGACGCTCCCCCCGCGTGACAAGCGCGACCGTTTCGCCCCGCGCGGCCCGCCGGTTCGCTTCCGAGATACCGGCCGGCCCGCCGCCGACGACGAGACAATCCACGGCCATGCGCTCGCCGGGAATGGCGGAAGACGGAGCAGTGATATCGGCGGGACGCGCAACGCCCGCCAGGTTCGCCATCGCCCGTTCGGCGATGCGGTAGGCGAGCCCGGCCTTCGGCATCCAGGCGCCATGCTCAAAGCCGCCATAGACGAGTTTAGGCGGGACGAGTTGTGCGAATTTCAGAAGATCGAAGCGTGGCGATGGCCAGGTGTTCTGCATCTCGACGGCAAGGCCCTCCTCCACGCGGATCTGGTCGAGACGCACGTTCGGGCGCCCATTCACGCGGGCAAGAACGCCCGCGGGGTACGATCCGCTGTAGCCGAGATGCCGGTGGCTCTTTCGCGACCTAGCCAGCGTCGTGATCCCGGCGCGCCAGAGGGCTGCCGCCACGCTCTCGCCTTGCCGCGCCCCGATCGGCGCACCGTTCCACAGGAACGTCACGTCCGTGCGTTGACTGCGGTGGCTCATGTTCCCTCCCCTTGATGCCTCTTCACGCGCCGATGATGACGATATCGTCCGGCGCCCATGCCATGCCAATCCTGTCCCCAGCCTTCATACCGGCGATGGATGCAACGTCGCGGCTGCGAAGATTGATCTTGCCACCATCGTTCATCCGCACGACGAGGCGATATTCGACCCCCAGATAGATCTTGTCCTCGATCACGCCTTCGCCAACATTCTGCGTTTCGGAGCCGACGGGCACGGCATGGATCCGTTCGGGCCGGAGCACCACGCAGGCCTTGTTGGCGCCGACAAGGGCCGCGCACCGGGGATCGTCTTTCGATAGGTTCGCCTTCCAGCCATCGCCCTCGACAAGGATCCAGTCGTCCGCCTGGCGGACGCTGCCGCGCAAAAGGTTGGCTTCTCCGATGAAATCGGCGACGAACTCGGATCGCGGCTGGAGATAGAGCTGGTGGGGCGTCCCGATCTGTTCGAGACGGCCGTCCTTGAAGATGGCGACCCGGTCGCTCATCACCAGCGCTTCTTCCTGGTCGTGCGTGACCGAGACGACTGTCGCGCCGACTTGCCGTGTGATGTGCATGATCTCGATCTGCATCTGCCCGCGCAGCTTCTTGTCGAGCGCGGCCATCGGCTCGTCCAGAAGGACGATGTCCGGCCTGAAGACGAGCGCCCGCGCAAGTGCGACACGTTGCTGCTGGCCGCCGGACATTTGTTTCGGATAGCGCTTCGCACAGGACGCAAGGCCGACGATCTCGAGCATCTCCATGCTGAGTTTCTCGCGCTCAGCGCGCCTGATGCCGCGCGTCTCCAACGGATAGCCGACATTCTCGAGAACCGTCATGTGCGGGAAGAGAGCATAGTCCTGGAACATCATCCCGATGTTGCGCTTCTGCGGCGGGACGGCCGTCATGTCCCGGCCATCGATCAGCAGCCGGCCCGCCGTCGGCTGGATGAAGCCCGCGATAGCGCGCAGCGAGGTCGTCTTGCCCGATCCGGAGGGGCCGAGCATCGTCAGGAACTCCCCTTTCCGGAGTTCGAACGACACGTTATCCAGCGCCTTTACGGCTCCGAAGTGCTTCGAAACCCCTTCGAGCTTCATGGCCGTGCCGGCAGTGTCCTGAAGGGCGGCATTCATGATCTGGCTTCCCTGATTTTGTACGAGAGGAGGACGCCCATCGCCGACAGCACGATGAGGATGGCTGCGACGGCGGCCGTAGCCGGGTCTAGATTGGTACGCACCTGGTTCCAGATCATGATCGGAACGGTGCGGGTCTGGGCGTCGGCCAGGAACAGTGCAATGACGACCTCGTCCCAGGACGTGATGAATGCGAAGACGGCGCCCGACAATACGCCCGGCATAATCATCGGCAGCGTGACCCGCCGGAACGTGAACCAGCGGCTCGCCCCCAGGCCGAGGCTGGCGGGCGCCAGCGAGGGGTTTACCATCCGCGCGCTTGCAAGGACCGAAACGACGACGAACGGAATGGCGAGGACCGTGTGGGCGAGGACGAGACCCAACCGCGTTGCGATCAGACCCCACCCCGAGAAAACCATGTACATGCCGACCGCCAGCACGATGACGGGCGTGACCATGGGGCTGAGAAGAAGCACCGTGACCAGCATCTTGCCGGGGAACCGGTGCGCGTGGAGAGCAAGCGCTGCCATGGTGCCGATCACGGTCGCAAGCGTCGCGGCGGCGAAGGCGACGACGAGGCTGTTTATCAGCGCCTGCTGCCAGTCGGGCGCGCCGATAACCTTTCCGTACCATTCGAGGGTGAAGCCGACCGGAGGGAATTCGAGTGTCGACGTCGTGGTGAACGACATGGGCACGATGATCAATGTCGGCAGCAGCAGGAACATCGCCGTCAGGCCAATCATGAGCCAGAAGAAAACACGTCTCAGCTTGTCCATATCACGCCTCCCGCCCGAACTGCCCGCGCATCTGCAAGGTGGCCCGCGCCGCGCCGAACAACCCGAAGGCGACGGCCGTCAAGACCATGAGGACAACCGCGAGCGCCGCCCCGAGGCCGAAATTGAGCTGCTCGTTGAACTGACCGGCGATCATCTGCGCAATCATCATGTCGCGCGGACTGCCGAGCAGGGCTGGCGTGATGTAGAAGCCGAGCGAAAGGGTGAATGCGAGGATCGCGGAGGCCATGACGCCCGGCAGGGACAGCGGAAAGTAGATCCGCGCGAACCCTTTGAGCCAGTTCGCGCCGCAGATGGAGGACGCCTCCATGAGGCGCAGATCGATCTTCTTCATGACGGTATAGAGCGGCAGGACGGCATAGGGCAGGAGGATGTGAACCATGCCGATTATGACACCCAGCGGCGTGCGGATGAGCCGGATCGGCCTGTCGATCACACCCGTCGCGATCAGAAAATCGTTGATCAGGCCGCTATTCTGGAGGAGCACGATCCACGAGAAGCTGCGCAGCAGCAGGCTCACCCAGAACGGGATGAGCAGAGCGACCGTAAGGACGAGCAGCACGGCCCGTCCACCATGCGCCATGGCATAGGCATAGGGATAGGCGACCGCGACCGTTACGAAAGTCACGATGAGAGACACTCGGAACGTCTCTCCGATGACCCTCAGGAAGACCGGGGTCGTGAAGATCTGGTTGTAGTATTCCGTGCTGCCGCCGGGCAAGGAGATCGCCACGAGCTTGAGCAACGGGAACACGAAGAAGAGTGCGAGGAACAGGGTCGGGGGAGCGATCAGCCAAAACGCCACCGGCGGACGCAAGCCCCGAATTGCTCCTGCCTTCGTCGGCTGGCCGCGATCGTTAGTTGAGACGGTCATCGTATTTCCGTACAGCACACTGGGAAGGACACGTCCGGTTGGCCGGACGGGTCGCCTTGTCGAGGAAACTTACTGGAGAAGCCATTCCTGGAAGCGGAGGTCGACTTTTGCGCCGTTTTCGGCCCACCAGTCCGCGTTCATCAGAATGCGCGTGTCGAGATGGTCCGTCGGCAGGCTGCCCTTGAACTTCTCGTCCACGGAACCGAGCGCGTTCTTATTAGACGGGCCGTAGGGCATGTACTTGGTAAACTCTATCTGCTGGGCCGAATCTGTAAAGAAGCTGATGGCCTTCATCGCCGCTTCCTTGTTCTTCGTACCCTTGGGAACCACCCAATAGCCCGTCTGCGAGGTCCAGTTGGTCCAGTCGATCTTTATGCCCTTCTCGGCAACGCCCAGCGCGCGTCCGACCCAGACGAGCGCCATGCCGGCTTCGCCGCTCGAGAGTAACTGCTCGGACTGCGAGCCGCTTTCCCACCATACGATGTCCGCCTTGATCGTATCGAGCTTCTTGAGCGCCCGCTCCACGTCGATAGGATAGAGATCCTCCGGCTTCACGCCGTCGGCGATCAGCGCGGCCTCGAAGATGCCGGACGCCGCGTATTTCCAGACAGCGCGCATGCCGGGGAACTTCTCCGTATCGAAGAAGTCGGCGAAACCCTTCGGTGCCTCGCCACCGAACTCCTCCGCATTGTAGGCAAGGACCGTGCCCTCGATGTCCGAGGCCACGCGGTACGTCCCGGCCGCCCCTTCGATGAACTTCGACTTGTCGATGACGGTATAGTCGATCGGCTCCAGCCATTGCGCGTCGGCTTCAAGGCCGAAGCTGTCGTCCGTAAGCAGCAGGTCGATCGTGACGTTGCCGGTCTCGACCATGGCCTTGAGCTTCGCATTGCTGGAGGCGCTATCCTCGACGATCTTGACATCCGGATTCAGCGCCATGAACGGCTGGAAGTAGGATTTTGACTGTGCTTCCTGGAAGGCCCCACCGTAGCTCGAAATCGTCAGCGTAGTGTCTGCCACGCTAACGGCCGTACCGGCCAGAAGCGTTGCCACGGCCGTGATTATGAAGGTCTTGCGCATTTGGTTCCCCATCCTTTTGCTTTGGAACTGGTCTGTTCTTCGTGTCAGCGATCACGCCTCGACAGCCGCCTGGACGGCGATCTCGACGAGGATGTTCTCGGCCGCGAGGTTCGCCTCGACCGTGGCTCTCGCCGGCAATGCATCCTCCGGCACCCAGTCTTCCCAGACCTTGTTCATCGCCGCGAAATCCGACACGACATGTTTCAGCCAGACCTGCGCGAAAAGGATCTTCGACTTTTCGGTTCCGGCCTGTTCGAGAAGTTCATCAATCCGCGCCAGGACCTGCGCGGTTTGGCCGGCGACATCCTGACTACGATCTGTCGGAACCTGGCCTGTGACGTAGGCAATTCCATTGTGAACCAGAGCATGGCTAAGACGTTTGCCATTCGGTTCGAAACGTTGGATCGACATTCTTCCTCCTAGATGCGGCTCTTTGTTTGATGGCTTTTCATCGCACCGGACGGCTTCAGTCCTTTCGCGGCGCTCGAAATCGCGCGTGCCGTGTTCACAAGCTGTGGCGCAAGATCCGAGAGGACCTGTTCGGTTCGCCAGCGGCTGAAGGGCACGGAAATATTGATTGCGGCTAACGGCTGTCCCTCGGCATTGACGATGCAAGCGCCGACGGCGATGTCGCCGACGTAGATCTCTTCGGTGATCAGGGAGAACCCGTCCGTACGCGCACGCCCGAGCAGTTCCAGCAGTTGCGCCGGATCCGTCACCGTATGCGCCGTGAACGCTACCCGGTTTGACCGTTCGATACAGGAAGCCGCGGCCTCGGTCGACAGCGCGGAAAGATAGGCACGCCCGGCTGAGGTGCAGTACATCGGGAGGCGCTGTCCGATCGGGACATGGATCGGCATTTCCTTGTGACTGGTGAAGCGGGCCACATAGACCATATCCGTGCCCCACGGCTCGAGCAGGTTACAGCTCTCGCCTGTCTGGCGATTGAGCTGCTGAATGAAGGGATTGGCCCTCTCGATCAACTCCGCCGTCTGGAGATATCCAGTGCCGATCTCCAGCGACTGGACCGTCAGCCGGTATCGCTTGGAACCGTTGTCGCGGGCGAGGTAGCCCATCGCCTCCAGCGTGAACACGCAGCGCTGGATCGTGCTCTTGTTCAAGCCGGTCGCATCCGCCAACTCTAGGAGGTTCATGGCGGGCCGGAAAGGCCCGAACGCCGTAAGAACGGAAAGGCCTTTGGCAAGGGCGGTGACATAAAGGGGCGAGTCTTCAGCTTCTGTCATGGTATACGCTCGAGAAAGTTGGAGGGGCCTCAGTCATATTACCACCTCCCCTCCCGCAGCCACTCCGCCATGCCGGTTCGGCAACGGGCGCGGCATACTGCCGGGCGTCGATTTGCGAGCATCTTGCGAGAATAAGGTCGTGCCATGAGTTCACCCTGCCCTGCGTGCATCGCGGGCGTCTTTGGCATGTAGCCAACGATACGCCATCCACTGCCCCAGCCGGATGAACGAGGCGAAGGGGTAGCGCTCAGGCTCGCGCGTTAGGAACGCAGCGCCCGTCTCGAACGGACGACCGGCCGCCATCAGCGCGAGCTTCGTGCCCAGATGGATGGAGAAAGCGACACCGCTCCCTGCGTAGCCACCCGCCGTGAACACGTCGCCCAGCCCCGGAACCCTGTAGCAGAACGGAAGGGAATTGCGGGTGACGGCGACCCAACCGCCCCACCAGTGCTCCACGCCAATTCCGGCAAGGGCGGGAAACTTGCGGATCATGGCGTCGTAGAGATACTGGCGGTGACGGGGCGCGGCAGCATCGGCGCCGGAGACGGCGCTCCGCCCACCGAACAACATTCGACTGTCAGGCAGCCGGCGATAGTAAAAGAGCAGACCGCGTGTATCGAACATGCACTTTTCCGACGGAAGACTTGCCAGCACCTGCGCATGGCTCATCGGAGCGGTCACGATGATCTGGGAGTGAACAGGCAGGACCCGCGCAGCAAGGCGCGCGTGCAGGCGCGACGACGTATATCCGTTGGTCGCCACGATAACGCGCTTGGCCCGAACAATCCCCGCCGGCGTCACGAGACGATGCTTATCGCCCTCGCGCACCCAGTCCGTGACGGGCGAATTGGTGTGAATCCGGGCGCCGTAACTGCGAGCCATGCGGTGGAGACCGCGTGCCAATTTCAGCGGGTTCAGCGAGAAGCCATCGGGCAGGTAAAGCGCGCCATGGCTTTCAGGACCTTCATGGACGCCATGCAGGCCGCCGGCATCGACGTATCGAGCCGGATAGCCGAGAATATCGTTGTAAAGTCCCTCCTCCCGCCGGAGCGCGCTGGCATGCGCGCCGAAGGTCGCCACCTTGTAGACCCCGTCGGGCTGCTTGTCGCAGGCTATCCCACCCTTGGAGATCAGGCCGCGGACCGTCTCAAGGCCCTGCTTCAGCTCGTGAAAATACGCTCGGGCGGTATCCGGCCCATAGGTCTTGATCAGACTCGACCACGGAACGCGGCCACCGGAGATGCGGGCAAAGCTTCCGTTCCGACCGCTGCACCCCCATGCGGAAGACCGAGCCTCCAGTACGGTCGCCTTGATGCCGTGACCCTCGGCAAGCGCTAACGCTGCCGACAGGCCCGTATACCCTCCGCCTATGATCGCGACATCGACGCTCAAATCCCCGGCGATTGGACCATCATCATCCGGCACCTCATTGCTGACCTTCAGCCAGTAGGAATCTGGATCGGGCTGAGTGCAATCTGGAAAAGGGTGGACAAATGGGTCATACATCAATTGCCTGCTATCGCTACGCGATTTTTCTAAATCGCAAATGCCACATTCTATTTGTATTTTCGATTTGTCAACATCGATTTCTGCGCTCCGCGCTGGAAGCGGCATATGCGACGCGCCTGCGATCCCGACCCAGTTTGGTTTGACCGAGCGTCGCCGGATGGTCGCGTTCATTGCTCCAGCATGCCTATGTCGATGGTCGCGACGCAGCCAGCCATATGATCGATGCTAAAAATACCAACCCTGGAGGCTCTCGCCGCCCCTCCTTCAAACCTACGGGTGGTCGGGGCAGAGCACTATTCGATCGTCAGCAGCGACATTGGGAACGACTATGCCAGTTGCGACGATCCGCCGTCGGCACGTGCGGAGGCGTCCGGTTCAGCGTCCGAGCGTGCGGCAGGCGTGATCAAACAACTGATCATCAGCAAATAGCGCAAGGAACGCAGTTCTTCTATTCCTTGACGAACAAAGGTAACGCGGGAAGATAAGCGAGATCAGGTCAAACGCAACTTGCACCACACCAACGCACATTGGCGCTGCGCCCCATGAATACGCCAGACTACGCCCCTAAATGACGATTGAACCAATCCAGGATTGTTTCGAAGCGCTCCATTCTTTCGGCCGGAGGGCCGTGACGGAACGAGTTATGGCTTCCGCCGGGAAAAACCACGAACTCGACTGGCTTTTTCCGACTGCGCAGGGCCGCGAACAGTTGCTGCGCCTGCTCGAATGGGACGCGGCGATCGTCTTCCCAGTGCATGATCATCAACGGAATGTCGATTTGGTCAACATGACTGATCGGCGACTGCACGGGCCAATTCTCCAGCTTGTCGCCTATCATACTCTTGGTTGCGACCGAGATGTCCGCGGTGCCCATCATGCTCGTCCAAGCATAGACGCCGCGCTCGCACAATGCCGCGCGGAAACGTTTGCCGTGATGTGCGGCCAGCCAGGCCGTCATGAAGCCACCATAGGACCCGCCCATCACGCCGGAGCGCGAGCGGTCGATATCAGTGCGCGCGCAGGCCGCTTCATGCAATGCAACGATGTCGTCCGCGTCGAGTGTGCCGAAGTTGCCCCGCACGATCCGCGCATGTCTTTCACCATAGCCGGCCGAGCCGCGTGGATTGGCGACGAGAACCGCCAGGCCCGCATCGGCGTAGACTTGTATTTCATCGCTCAGGCTGTAGCCAAATTGCAAATCCGGGCCGCCATGGATGTAAACGAGTAACGGATGCGGTCCCTCGCCTTCCGGCAAGGTGAGCCAACCATGAACAGGATAGCCGTCCGGCGCCAGCGCCGTAATCTCGTGCATAGGACGCAGGCCTTTGCCGGCGAGGTCTTGCCCGAGGCGGGTCAGCACCAGTTCATGGTCGTCACGCAGCGCGACGACCTCACCGGCGCTCGCCTCGTCGGCGACGACGGCCGCAATGGTCCTGCCTTGCTGATCATAGTCCAGTACCTGGCGCCTGCCGGCGATCAGGTCGCACGACTTGCCGTCGAGCCCAATCCGGCTCAATAGCACTGCGCCGCGCTCCAGACGCCCGCCCAGCACGCCTTGCGTGTCGATCCGCAGCGGCCGCGTCCGGCCATCGTCCAGATCCACGGATTCGGCATCGGTCAAACGATGCGGCGAACCTCCGGCGACGGGAACGGACCACAAGCCGAGATTGCGACCCCGCGCGTCGTTGCGGTCCGCGCCAAGAGGCCCGATGCCCATGAAGAAGATGCGCTCGCCATCGGGCGCGAACGTCGGCAGGTTGACCGTCGTGGACTGATCGGTCAGCACCTTTTCGCGGCCATCGAGACCCACGAGCACTATGTCGTTTGCTTCGTCAAGGTCGTGATCTTCATGACGTGCGCTAGCAGCCAGAAGACACGTGCCATCGGGGTGCCAGGATATGTCCCAATGATCCCACCTGCCGTCGGTCAACATGCGGGGCTTCGCATCGTCGATGCCGACGACGAAGACTTGCGAGCGGCGGTCGTGAACATAACCCAGCTCGTCCACCCGGTAACGGAGCTGGGTGATGCGCCTCAGGGTTTCGCCGGACCGGCCCTCGGTCGCCACACGCGCGACATATGCGATCCTGGTGCTGTCCGGCGACCAGACGGGCGCGGCCATGGCGCGCGCGTGGCGCGCGGTAACGGGAGAGCCGACGCCGAGCCTGTGCTCCGTCAGGCGCCGCGCAGGGCCGCCGTGCGCCGGCATCACCATCAGTTGATGCGGCAATCCAGCCTCGGCCCGCAGGAACGCCAGCCATCGCCCGTCCGGGGACCAGGCTGGCGCAATGTCGCGTGGCCCTTCGGTCAGACGGACAGGCGGTTGCCCTCCCTCCACCGCAACGACATGGATCGACGACCGGTATGAGCCGGCATCGACCTCGCTAACGACGAAGGCGACACGCTCCTCGTCGGGCGCAACGACTGGAGAGGCCGGCGTCCGGATGAGATGGATATCTTCTGGCTTCATGGCTGCAAGCTACCCTAACCGTTACCGCGCTCTGCCGCATGCCAGCGGGTGAGGCCCGCCGTGAAATAGCGCATGATCTGGACGGCGATCGTGGCGATGATGACCAGCAGTACGAGAAGGGCCATGAAGCGGTTGATCTCGAAGGCATTGGCAAGCGCGGTCAACCTCACTCCAACGCCGAAGGAGCCGCCGACGATCTCCCCAGCCACGGCGCCTAGGAAACTATAGGTAAGCGACAGTTCAAGGCCCGCGACGATGGTCGGCACCGCAGCCGGAAAGATGAAATAGAGGATATGCTGGCGCTTGTCTGCGCCTATGCTGCGAGCAAGGAATTCGTGATCGCGGTTGGGCTGGGTGAGGCCGGCAAGCGTCGTCGTCAGCATCACGAAGAACACCAGGCTGACAATCAGGGCCACCTTGCCGGTAATGCCGAGGCCGAACCAAAGCACGAACAGCGGCGCGAGCGCGACACGTGGCAGACTGTTGGCCGCCACCACCAATGGAGCTACCGCTTCGCGCAGGGCCGCCGAACGGAACAGGATGACGCCCGCAAGGATTCCCGCGCCCGAACCGATGACGAAGCCGATGATCGTTTCGACAGATGTATACCAGATGTCCTTCCAGACATTGGACGGCCCGTGAAGTTGGTCGAAGAAGGCTTGAAACGTCCCTTCCGGCGTACCGATGAAGATGGGATTGAAGAAGCCGAGCACACTCGCGAGCTTCCAGGCACCCGCGAACAGGCCGACGAGAAGCACCCGGATGATCCAGATACGAGCGGCGCTTCTCCGTTGCATGCCGGACATGGAACGAAAACCGGGTTCGGTATTGGTGAAGCTGGTGCTCACAGCTCGAAATCCTTCTCGATGTCGTTCCAAATCGCCTCGAACAGGCGGCTGAACTGGGGATCTGCACGCAATTCGCCAATATTGCGCTCGCGAGCCCCCAGACCGACTTCGTAGATCGCGGTAACCCGTGACGGCCGGGGACCGAACACCACGACGCGGTCGGCCAGGGTGATCGCTTCGGCTATGTCGTGCGTGACTATGAGCATCGTGCCGGAAAACTGCTTGAGCAGCGACAGCAAAAGCTCCTGCATGCGGATGCGGGTCTGAGCGTCGAGGGCGGCGAACGGCTCATCGAGGATCAGGAAACGTGGCTCGGTAACCAGGGTGCGCGCCAACGCCACCCGCTGTCGCATACCTTGCGAAAGCTGCGCGGGATGCCGGTGCAACGCATCGGCCAGCCCCACTTTGGCCAGGGCCTCGGTCGCCTTCCTGCGGCGTTCGTCTTTGTCAACCCCTCTCACCTGAAGCGCGAGTTCGACGTTGCCGAGCGCGTCGCGCCATGGCAGCAACGCGTCGCGGGCAAGTGCATAGGCCGAGTCACGCCGACCAGCCTTTGGTGAACTACCCGCAACAGTAAGACAGCCGGAGGTGAATGGCTGGAGCCCTGCCACCATATTGAGAAAGGTGGTCTTGCCACAGCCGCTTGGCCCCACGATCGCAACGAATTCTCCATCGCGCACGGCAAGATCGATGCCGGCGAGAATGTCCTTTGCCCCTCCCACGCGCAGACTGACCTGCTCGGCCAATATGGCTGGAGGCATCGTGCCCTTGTTGCCTCTGAAATCCGTGGGAATTGTCATTGCATTCATTCGGACGCAAGCTCCCGCACCATGTCTTCGTTAGCCGGCGTGCCTTCGGCGTAAACCGTTGCGACATCCAGCGGATTCGAGATCACACCGGCACTGGTGTCGACCTCTATCCAGCGCGCGAGGTCTTCGGGCGCGAAAGCTGCGCTCAACAGGGGAAGGGCGTAGTTTTCATAGTCTTTCTTCATTTCGTCCGAACTGTCGGCCGGAATTTGAACGAGTATGACCTCGCGGGCCTTTTCGGCGTTGGCCGGGTCGTGAAGAAACACGTCCGCCTTGGCGATCGCTCGACGTATCTTGTCGACAGTAGCCGTATTTGACTCGATCCAGCTTCCCGTCGCCCACATGCCGACCTGACCTATACCGCACACGTCCAGTTGCGAAGGGCATTTGTCGGGTGAATGCAGATCAACCATTACCTTGGCGCCAAGCGACTGGCTGACGACGACATCAGGGCCGGTAACGAAGGCCACGTCGATCACATGATTGGCCAGCGCCTGGAACGGCGTCGGACCGACGGCCACGAACTCGACATCGGAGGCCCCGAGCCCTGCCTTCTCCAACATCATGATGGTCAGATATTGCGTGGCGGAACTGAGTGCGGTGACACCGATCTTCTTGCCTTTGAGCGATGCGACAGAATCCGGAAAGTCCTTTGGAAACTCGAATCCCGGCCGCGCGATGAGCATACCGAGTTGCTTGGCACCGCCCGCGATGAGCTTGAGGGAGTGTCCCTTGCTCGCAAGCGCCACGAAAACCTCCGGTGCGTTCGTGGCGACATCGACCGCTCCAGAGGCCAGGGCTGTGACCGCCGCCGGGCCATTGGCCACGGTTACCATTTCAGGTTCTATGCCCTCTTCTTGGAAGAAGCCCTGTTCGACGGCGACTTCCACCAGGGTCGTAACGAGAGTGCGCGGCTGTACGGTGAAACGCACGGCGACAGGCTCGGATTGTGCATGAGCGACGACCGGACCAAGCGACACGAACAGGCTGCGAGCAGCCCGCAAATTTTCAGGCCGAAGACCGGCGATACGAATCTGTGCTTCATAAAAACTCCCCCTGGTTCGCGGCTTCGGCGATCTATTTCTGTTGCTCATTGGCTTTCCACCACACTGCGGATGATGAGCGGACTGGTGTCGGCTTCCTGCTGACGTGTTGAAAAGAAGAATTCATAACGTTCAGTGCAGAACGAAAGGCGGCCGATCTCCTTGATCTTGCCGTCTTCGCCATAAGCGGAACGTTTCAGCACCATCACCGGTGCGCGCGCGGGAACCTTGAGATGCTTGCGTAACGCCGCGGTTGCGGCCTCGGCCACGATCGAGGTTTCTGAATAGGCCAGCGCCACACCGATCTGCCGCAGGATGTTCTCGGTCGAAATGAGATTCGCGGTAGAGCGCGGCACCATGGCTGCCCCGGCAATCAACCAGTCCTCACCCAAACCGACAGGCTTGGTGTCCATATAATAGAGCCGGGTGAGGGCCAGCGCCACTTCGCCCTCCTCCAGACCCATTGCTCGGCGCACCGCGACGGGCGGAACATCAAGCTCATACCGCACCAGTTCGACGCGCGCCTTTTCCGACTGGGCGAAGAGAGAATCCAGCAAGCCATGCGAGCGGCGCAGGTCATGGCGAACGGCCGGCTGAAGGACGAATGTGCCCTTCCCTTGCTTGCGCAGCAACAAGCCGCGCTGCACCAGTTCACCGATGGCCAGACGCACGGTGACTCGGCTGACCTTGAAGCGGTCGGAAATCGCAGGCTCCGGCTCCAGTCGATCCCCCGCACGCAACCGACCTCCCTTGATCTCGGCCTCAATCAAAGCGGCCAATTGCTGATAGAGGGGTGACGGGCTTTCGCGGTCCAGCTCGGTCAAAAACTCGATCTGTGAGGGTCCCAATGTCTTGCTTCCCGTTTACGCCGTGTATAATACGTCTTACATCGTCTTAATCAAGTGGCTTTTACACGCTACAGACGCTCAACAGGCATCAATGGTGCAACCACGTCGCCAAAGAGGTGTTTTAAAGTGCCGTTCTCAACCTATCTGTCCGAGCAAATGGGCTCCGCAACGCTTCAACAATCCGACCCTCTTGTCGCGGGGGAGCGCGCCGAACTCGTGTTGACCTATCGGGCCGGCACCTTTGGCGTCGATGACAGCGGCATGGTCAAGATCAGCTGGCGCACGGCTTCCGACATGGAGAAACCACAGTTCAGCAACCCCATCGCCAGCGGCTATACGACGGCCGAAGCCAGCAACGGGGCCGCACTCGAATGTCGTTTCGATCGCGCCAACATCCGTCCCTGGACGAACACATTAATCGTGCGCGTCGTGCGCGGCTTCCTTCGTGAAGGCGACACCATCACCGTTCGGATGGGTGATCGTCGATATGGCGCCCCCGGTATTCGGATGCAGAGTAATGCCGAGCGCCGCTTTCCGTTGATGGTCTTCGTCGATGCTTTCGCCACATACGAATTCGCCGAGATTTCCGGCGCTCCAACCTTGGAGATCGTCGCTGGTGCGCCGGCCCATTGGAAGGCGATCGTACCGTCTTCAGCCCTGTCCGGCGAAAACTTCCGACTGGCTGTTCTTGCCGAGGACCGCTGGGGCAATCCGACGATTCCGGGACCAACGCGCCTGCATCTTCGTTGCCAGCAACCAGTCACCGGCCTGCCAGAGGTCGTGGATCTGGCCGGGACGTCGATCGTCCACACAATCGAACCGCTTTCGTTCGAGGGCGCTGGCGACATCGTGATCGATGTACTGGACACCGGGCGACAAATTGGCTGTCGCGCCAACCCGATGCGTGTCGGCCAGCGTCCGGATTTGCGGCGGTATTGGGGCGACCTGCACGGTCAAAGCGGCGAAACCGTCGGGGCTGGTTCGATCGAGAACTATTTCGCATTTGCCCGCGATCTCGCGCTGATCGACATCGCCGAGCATCAGGCCAACGACTTCCAGATCAGCGATGCATACTGGGACCGGATCAACCGAACGACGCGGGACTTCGAGGTTCCCGGAAAATTCCTCGCCGTGCCCGGCTATGAATGGTCCGGCAATACCGGGCTTGGCGGCGACCGCAATGTCTTCTACCGCAACGAAGGCAGGCCAATCCATCGTTCTTCGCATGTACTGCTGTCGGAAACCGAGGTCTCGACCGACGCGCGGCCCACGGCCCGCGATCTGTTCGCAGCGCTCGCAGACGAAGACGCCGTGGTGATCGCTCATGTCGGCGGTCGCTATGCCGATATCACCTACGCTCATGATGCACGACTGGAAACGGCCGTGGAAATACATTCGAGCTGGGGCACCTTCGAGTGGCTGCTGCATGAGGCATTCTCACAAGGATTCCGGGTCGGCGTTATCTGCCACAGCGACGATCACAAGGGGCGGCTCGGCGCAACCTCTCCGGGCGCTTCCTCATTTGGCGCGATCGGCGGGCTAACCTGCTATCTCATGCCTGAACTGACGCGGGACGCGCTGTTCGAAGCGCTACGGTGTCGTCATCATTACGGCACTACGGGTGTCCGCATCTATCTGGACGTACGCGGGCAGTTCGAAAGCCCGGTCGAGGTGGAAGCCGGCATTTCGACGCCAAGCGCGATGATGGGCGATATCGTCCGGCCGCGAGGTCAGCCCATGCGCCTTGAGGTGAGCACTGTCGGAACAGCACCGATCCAGCAGGTCGATGTCTTCCACGGCGCAAGACTGGTGCAGACTTTCCGCGCCGGACAGGTCGGGACAAGACGCCGCCTGGCCATTCGGTGGGAAGGGGCCGAGTATCGTGGTCGCGGTCGGGAGACATACTGGAACGGCGAACTTCACATCGAAGGCAATCGCTTCGAGACTGCTAGTCCGGTCAATTTCCTCAACCCCGAACACACCCTGAATGAGATATCTCCCGGAAGCGGACTTTCCTGGCGTTCTGTCACGACGGGCAACATGGCCGGCATCGACCTGGAGCTTGCGCAGCCCGCCAATGGCCGGATTTCAGTGGAAACCGACATAATCAAGGCAACAGTCGATCTGGCAGCCCTCGGAGAGGATCCTGCTTGTTTCGAGGCCGGCGGGCTGGATCGAAGACTGTGCGCATTTTGGCTGCCCGAGCAATACGCTCCATCGCATGCCGCGTTTTCGCACATGGTTTCGCATGAGAGCGGAGACCTTCCCGTCTATGTCAGGGTGACGCAGGAAGATTGCCACCGTGCCTGGTCGAGTCCGATTTATCTGGTCGACTAATTATAGATCACGTGAGGGGCTGTGCTGGCGCAGCTTGCCGAGACGCATGAAACGGGCCAACCACGGTCTGGCAGACTGGTCGTGCGGCGATTGAGAGCGCAGGTTGGCCAGGTGGCAAGTGTCCGGCCTAGTGATCCCCGGTTTTAGCCAGCCGACCGGGGCAGAGGTCAAGCATTTTCCGACGCAAGGGAAATCAATGAACAATTGATCGCGCTCTACGACCGCACTGCAAATCTGTGCGTACGCAATCCCAATCGGGACGTTGAAGTGGCGGGCGCCTGCCAATCCATGGCATGGCTCTCAACGAACGCGGCATGTAAGACGACACGCCTACGCCCCGACTGGAAGCACTTTGCCGGTTGGCGTCTGTGTCGGGGTTCTTTCTTATGTCCCTGATCAACAGATCGCCGGCTCCGAGTTCGAGACCGACAATGCGATCGATGGCGCCCACTGGTGACGATCGGAACATTCGAACCCGCGCGCAGGGCGCCACACCAGATCGCGGATTTCGTGGCAATCGTCGCCGACTGTTTCTCTATATGAATATTTATTGAATTACAGTTGACTCTCGTATGGCTTGTTCGCTAGGAATGAGATAGCGAAACCACAGGGCAAATCCACCGCGTGGTCCTGCAGGGAGGAGTAGGCCGATGGCAACGATAATCGACGGCAAGTCTGCGGCCGCGGATGTCGTGTCGAAGGTCAAGGCAGCGGCAGAGGAACTGACGCTTGCTTCTGGCCTGATCCCGGGAATTGCAGTCGTCATCGTTGGCAATGACGCGGCCAGCCAGGTTTATGTTGCCTCCAAAGGCAGGAAGGCTCGGGAATGTGGCTTCAGCTCGACAGAGCACGCATTGGCCGCAGAGACGTCGGAGAGGGACCTTCTTATTCTCATTGGCAAGCTGAATGCTGATCCCGACATCCATGGCATCCTGGTACAGCTTCCCTTGCCTGCTCATATCGATCCCGGTAAAATTATCCAGGCGATCGCACCGGAAAAAGACGTCGACGGCTTCCATTTCACGAATGTGGGCAAGCTCGGCACCGGCGAGCTGGATACCGCGTTCGTGCCATGCACACCGGCCGGCTCCATGCTGCTCATCGAACACGTTCTGGGGCGCGATCTGTCCGGCCTGAATGCGGTTGTGGTTGGCCGCTCCAACATCGTCGGCAAGCCCATGGCCAATCTTCTGCTCAATGCCAATGCGACCGTAACCGTCGCGCATAGCCGCACCAACGACCTGCCAGATATCTGTCGGCGTGCGGACATTCTCATCGCTGCGGTCGGTCGCCCCGAAATGATCCGGCGCGACTGGATCAAACCCGGTGCCGTCGTCATAGATGTCGGCATCAACCGCATCGGAGAAGCCGCGTCGGGCAAATCGAAGCTCGTCGGCGACGTGGCATTTGCGGAAGCGGTCGAGAATGCGCGGGCCATAACACCTGTGCCCGGCGGTGTCGGCCCGATGACGATCGCCCTGCTTATGGCCAACACGCTGGTGTCGGCCTGCCGCGCAGCCAACCGAGGGAAGGAATTCCATGTCCGAATTCAAGAGTGACATCGAGATCGCGCGGGGGGCCAGGAAGCGGCCGATCCAGGAGGTTGGCGGCAAGATCGGCATTCCCGGCGAGCATCTTCTGCCCTACGGCCACGACAAGGCCAAGATC
>Ga0182738_1001605_pt1 | contig 27964 bp, 24 predicted proteins | sample eDN5th30CBELigMG_FD_128876 | JGI IMG/M metagenome (GOLD analysis project Ga0182738, IMG submission 128876) | Enriched Miracle-Growth compost microbial communities from Emeryville, California, USA - eDNA 5th pass 30_C BE-Lig MG (version 2)... ...
CTGCAGCAGCACCAGCTGCGGCTGGATCTCGACGTTGAAGCGGCGCGAGGTCTGGAACAGGCGCAGCAGCACCTGGCCCAGGGAAATCTCCGCCAGCGGCCGGTCGAAATAGGGCTCGCAGACCGCGCGCACCGCGCCTTCGAGCTCTTCCTCGCGCGTATCGGGCGGCACCCAGCCCGACTCGATGTGCAGGCGCGCCACGCGCCGGTAGTCGCGCCGGAAGAAGGCCAGGAAGTTCTGCGCCAGGTAGTTCTTGTCGAACTCCGACAGCGAGCCGACGATGCCGAAGTCCAGGGCGATGTAGCGGCCCAGGCTTTCCGGGCGGTCCGACACGTAGATGTTGCCGGGGTGCATGTCGGCGTGGAAGAAGCCGTCGGTGAACACCTGGGTGAAGAAGATTTCCACCCCGGTGCGCGCCAGCTTGGGGATGTCCACGCCGGCCGCGCGCAGGCGCTCGACCTGGCTGACCGGGATGCCGTGCATGCGCTGCATGGTGAACACCGTGCTGGCGCAGTATTCCCACACCACCTCCGGCACCATGAGCAGGTCCGAGCGCCCGGTCTCGGGCGCGAAATTGCGGCGCAGCTGGCTGCAGTTGGCGGCCTCGCGCAGCAGGTCCAGCTCGTCGTGCAGGTATTTGTCGAACTCGGCCACCACTTCGCGCGGCTTCAGGCGCCGGCCGTCGGGCGCCAGGCGCTCGATCCACACCGCCAGCACGCGCAGCAGGCGCAGGTCGTTCTCGATCACCCCCAGCATGCCCGGGCGCAGCACCTTGACGGCCACCTCGCGCCCGTCGTGTAGCTCGGCGAAGTGCACCTGGGCGATCGAGGCCGAGGCCACCGGCGTCATCTCGAAGCGGGCGAACAGCGTCTCGGGCGGCGCGCCCAGGGCCTCGCGGATGCAGGCCGCGGCCTGCTCGGACGGGAAAGGCGGCACGCGGTCCTGCAGCAGCGCCAGCTCGTTGGCGATGTCCAGCGGGATCAGGTCGCGCCGGGTCGACAGCACCTGGCCGAACTTGACGAAGATGGGCCCGAGCGATTCCAGCGCCCGGCGCAGCCGCACGCCGCGCGGCAGCTTCGGGCGGGTGCCCAGGCGCACCACGCGCAGCAGCGCGGTCGCCACGGGCCGGTTCAGGCCGGTCAGCACGAGCTCGTCCAGCCCGTAGCGCAGGCAGACGAAGACGATGCGCACGAAACGCAGCAGGGTGAACATGGCGCGCCGCTATGCGCCGGCCCGGCCGGACGGGCCGCGCAGCCGCTCGTCGAGCCGCTTGTCCAGCCGGTCGGCGCGCGCGGCCAGGGCGCCCAGGCGCTCGCGCTCGGCGGCCAGCTCGCCCGACAGGGCCGCCAGCGCGGCGCGGCCGGCCAGCAGGCGCGATTCCTCGGACAGGTATTCGGCGACGTTACCGGCCAGCCGGCCGGCCGCCTCGCGCAGGCCGGCGGCCGCCGTGCGCGCCGCGCCGGCCAGCCGCGCGGCGGGAATGTCGCCGATGCGCTCGGCCAGGATGTCCTCCGGGTCGGGACGCAACTGGCGGGCCAGGTCGGCCACCACCTGCGCCAGCGCGGCGTCGCCGTCGATGCGGGTCATCTCGGCGACGGCGTCCTGCGAGGCCGGGCCGGGGCGCAGGCGCTCCAGGGTCAGGCGCTCGGGCACCACGCTCAGGGTGACGTCCGGCACGATGGCCGGGTCGGCCGCCTGCAGCGTGCCGTCGGCGGCGATGGTCAGCGACAGGGCGAAGCCGCCCAGGGCCAGCCGCACGGTCTTGCCGGCGTGGCGGGCCAGGCGCTCGCGCGCCCAGGGCTCGCGCGACAGCGCGGCGCTCAGGGTGCGGGCCGCCAGGGCCGTGGGAGGCGGAAAGGGAAGGCGCGGGGGCATACGGGGTGGCCGGGGCCCAAAAGGAGGACGGAATCGGATTAATTGCGAAGTTTAACGGGTGGAGCCGGAACGGGGTTTGGGCCGGATCAGGCGCGCCGCCCGCCCCTGCGCGCCCGGCGCTACCCTGCCCTGCCGCGAAGCCAGGCACCAGACGGAACCGTGCAAAAGAAACCGGCCCGAGGGCCGGTCAGTCTTGCGTGCAGGGCCTTGGCGCGGCCCTGCGAGGGGGGATGGGCGCGAGCCCTCAGCTTGCGTACTCGACGGGGATCTGCTGGATGCCCGCCAGCAGCCAGCCGGCCTTCTCGGACTTGAACAGGTTCCAGACTTCCTCGAAGCGGAAGGCCTCGGCGCCGGCTTCCTCGCGCAGCATGCCGGAGAAGCGCACGCTGGCCAGGTGGCCGTCGGACACCTTTTCGATGCCCAGCAGCTCGGCGTTGAGCAGGACCACCTCGGTGTGGCCGGGCTCCTTGCGCTGGGCCAGCTGCGGCTGCATCTCGGCGACCAGGTCGTCGGTGAGGAATTCGCGCAGCTGCTCCAGGTCGCCCGAGTCCCAGATCTTCTGGATGCGCACGAACTGCTGCTTGGCCTGGTGCAGGAACTGGGCGGTGTCGAAGCCGGCCGGGATGGCCCAGTCGCCCTCGGCCAGCGGTGCCACGGTGGCGGGCACGTCGGCGGCAGCCGGCGAGGCGTGGGCGACGGAGGCGCCCGCAGGGGCCGCGGCCGGCCGCAGGGCCTCGCGCCAGGCGGGCTGGCCGGCCGGCTGGGCGGCCGGGCGGTCGAAGCCGCCCTGGCCGCGGCCGGCGCCCTGCAGGGCGGGCTGCGACGCGCCGCCGCGCAGGCGGCGCACGATGAACAGCACGGCCAGGATGGCCAGCGCGATCAGCAGCATGCTGGCCATGAATTCGGCGAAAGCCGCGCCCAGGCCCAGGTGGCTGAGCAGCGCGGCCAGGCCCAGGCCGGCGGCGATGCCGGCGATGGGGCCGAACCAGCGCGACGCAGTGCTGCGCTGGGCGGCCGCGCCCGCCGCGGCGCCGGTGCCCGCGGCGGCAGCCGGGGCGGCCGAGCGCTGGGTCGCGCCGGCCGTGGGCGCAGCCGCCGGCGGCGTGGCCTGGCGCTGGGTGGCGACGTTGGAGGACTGGCGCCCGAAACTGCCGCCGCCCCCCATGCGGCGCGCGTCGGCGTCGAAGGTGGCCGTCAGCATGGCGACGCCGGAGACGGCGACCAGCGCGGCGGCCAGGTAGCGGGAAAGTCGTCGGGTCATAGGTATGCGCTCCTGTGGAGGACTTGCCCTGCCGCGAGCCTCGGGCAGGGTCGTTGGAATCCGGTGGGAGGTTTATCTTACTAGAAGCTGAAAACCGCACCAAATACCATGGATGCGGAACGGGGCGGGAAGTTCCCCGCAGTGCCGTCGGCCCGGCACGCGCGCCGGCGGCCCCGCGCTGCCGGGCCGGCCTTTGCCCGCCCGGCGCGGCGCGCCCGGCATGGGCTCGGCGCGCCGGCTACGGCCGGCCCCGGGGCGGGCGGGCCGGCTAATCCAGCCTGACGCCCTCGTGCAGCGCCACCACGCCGGCGCTCAGGTTGAAGTACTGCACGCGCGCCAGCCCCGCGTCGCGCAGCATGCCGGCCAGGGTCTCCTGGTCGGGGTGCATGCGGATGGATTCGGCCAGGTAGCGGTAGCTGGCCTCGTCGCCCGCGACCTTGCGGCCCAGCCAGGGCAGCACCTTGAAGGAATACCAGTCGTAGGCCGGCGCCAGCGGCGCGGCCACGCGCGAGAACTCCAGCACCAGCAGCTTGCCGCCCGGCTTGAGCACGCGCGCCATCTCGGCCAGCGCGCGGTCCTTGTGGGTCATGTTGCGCAGGCCGAAGGCCACGCTGACGCGGTCGAAATGGCGGTCGGGAAACGGCAGCCGCTCGGCGTCGCACACCGCCACCGGCAGCAGCAGGCCGTCGTCGGTCAGGCGGTCGCGGCCCACGCGCAGCATGGAATCGTTGATGTCGGTGAGCCAGACCTCGCCCTCCGGGCCGGCGCGGCGGGCGAAGGCGCGCGCCAGGTCGCCCGTGCCGCCGGCGATGTCCAGCACCTTCATGCCCGGGCGCACCGCGGCGCGGCCGATGGTGAACGCCTTCCAGACGCGGTGCAGGCCGGCCGACATCAGGTCGTTCATCACGTCGTAGCGCGAGGCCACCGAATGGAAGACGCCGGCCACCCGGCTCGCCTTCTCGGCCTCGGGCACGGTCTGGTAGCCGAAATGGGTGGTGCCGCCGTCGGCGGGGGACTCAGGGGGAACGGGCATGGGAAATCCGGTCGGACACGGGGACGATGCGCCGGCGCGACGGAGCCGACAGCGCAATCGTAGCCCATGGCGGGCGCGCCGCAGGCCATGACGGGCCGCGAACCCGTCACATACCTGAAATATTGCGGCCATACTATCGCAATGTTTGCACCGCCGGTGCGCCCCCCGTGCCCCCCAAAGCCATGTCGAGCACCATATTAGTCGTCGAGGACGAGCCCGCCATCCAGGAGCTGATCGCCGTCAACCTGTCCTTCGCGGGCCACAAGGTGCTGCGCGCCTTCGACGCCGAGCAGGCGCAGACGCTGATCAGCGCCGAGCTGCCCGACCTGGTCCTGCTGGACTGGATGCTGCCGGGCGCCTCCGGCCTGGCGCTGGCGCGCAAGCTGCGCGCCGACGAGCGCACCCGCAACGTGCCGGTCATCATGCTCACGGCCAAGGGCTCGGAGCAGGACAAGGTCGACGGCCTGGAGGCCGGCGCCGACGACTACATCACCAAGCCCTTCTCGCCCAAGGAGCTGATGGCGCGCATCAAGGCCGTGCTGCGCCGGCGCGCGCCCCAGCTCACCGACGACGTGATCGACGTGGGCGGGCTGCGCCTGGACCCGGTCACGCACCGGCTGTCCGGCAACGGCCAGACGCTGAACATCGGCCCGACCGAATTCCGCCTGCTGCACTTCTTCATGACCCACCCGGAGCGCGTGTTCTCGCGCTCGCAACTGCTGGACCAGGTGTGGGGCGACCACGTCTTCGTCGAGGAGCGCACGGTGGACGTGCACATCCGCCGCCTGCGCAAGGCGCTCGAGCCCAGCTCGCACGACGCCCACGTGGAGACCGTGCGCGGCAGCGGCTACCGGTTCACCGCCCAGGTCCCGGTGCGCTGAACGCCGCCGCGCGCGCGGCCATTCCCTGGGGCAGCCGGCATGGCCGTCTACGCAAGCAATGAGACAATGCGGGCCATGATCTGGCTGCGCACCGTCCTGAACATCGCCTTCTGGGCCGCCCTGGCCGCGCTGGTGGACTGGAAGCTCGGCAGCTCCACGGGCTGGATCATCCTGGCCCTGGGCCTGGCGGCCACCCTGGCCTGGCGCAGCTGGAAGCTCACGCGCGTGGCGGACTGGGCGCGCAACCCGGACGAGGCGCCGCCGGCCGGCGTGGGCGCCTGGGACGACGTGGTCGCCCCGCTGTACCGCCACGTCCGCGGCCAGGCCCGCCTGATCGCCGAGCAGCGCGACGCCATGCAGGGCATGCTGGCCGCCGCCCAGGCCCTGCCCGACGGCGCCGTCACCCTGGACGAGGACCTGCACATCGACTGGTGCAACCGCGTGGCGCGCCAGCACCTGGGCCTGCGCCTGCCGGCCGACCGCGGCCACAGCCTGCTCAACCTGCTGCGCTCGCCGGAATTCGGCGCCTACGCCGCGCAGCCGGAATGGCCCGAGCCCATCCTGGTGCGCGTCAGCCACAGCGGCCACGAGCGGCTGCTGATGATGCAGCTCACCAGCTACGCCTACAACCAGCGCCTGCTCATCACCCGCGACGTCACCCAGATCGAGAAGCTGGAAACCACCCGGCGCGACTTCGTGGCCAACGTCTCGCACGAACTGCGCACGCCCCTGACCGTGCTGGCCGGCTTCCTGGAAACGCTGCGCGAGATGCCCGAGGATGCCCTGCCCGCCGAGCAGCGCAACCAGTATCTGGCCATGATGCACGACCAGGCCCGGCGCATGCAGGCCATCGTCGCCGACCTGCTGACCCTGTCCACGCTGGAATCCTCGCCCAGCAACGAGCCGCACGCGGTCAAGATGCCGCTATTGATTTCCCATGCGCGCGAGCAGGCCGAGGCCCTGTCGGGCGGGCGCCACGAATTCGAGTGGGACCTCGACCCCGGGCTGGACGTGCTGGGCGCGCAGACCGAGCTGACTTCCGCCGTGTCCAACCTGCTGACCAATGCCGTGCGCTACACGCCCGACGGCGGGCGCATCGCCGTGCGCTGGCGGCCCACGCCCGAGGGCGGCGCGCTGTACAGCGTGACCGACACCGGCATCGGCATCGCCGCCCACCACCTGCCCCGGCTGACCGAGCGCTTCTACCGCGTCGACCGCGGCCGCTCGCGCGCGGCCGGCGGCACCGGCCTGGGCCTGGCCATCACCAAGCACGTGGCCATGCGCCACGACGCCGAGCTGGAAGTCGCCAGCCAGCCGGGCAAGGGCAGCACCTTCGGCCTGCGCTTCCCGCCGGAGCGGGTGGCGCGGGCCGACGGCGGCGCGGACGACCCGCCCGCCGCCCCCGCCCACACCCCCTGAACGCGGCCGCGCGGGCCGCAAAACCATGACGCACCCAGGGATGCCGGGGCGCGCCCCGCCGCTTTGCGCCACAATGCAAGGCTCACCTGGCCACACTTGGGAGTCCGCATGGCGCGCATCGTTCTGTTCGAAAACATCCACCCCAGCGCGCGCGAAGTCTTCGCCGCGGGCGGCGAACACGACATCGCGACCTATTCCTCGTCGCTGCCGCCGGACGAACTGCGCCGCGCCCTGGCCGGCGCCGAACTGGTCGGCATCCGCTCGCGCACCCACCTGGACGGCGAGCTGATCGCCCAGCACCCCGATCTGCGCGCCATCGGCTGCTTCTGCATCGGCACCAACCAGGTCGACGTCGACACCGCCATGGCGCGCGGCGTGCCGGTCTTCAACGCGCCCTTCTCCAACACCCGCTCGGTGGCCGAGCTGGTGCTGGCCGAGGCCATCCTGCTGCTGCGCCGCGTGCCGGAGAAGAACGAGCGCGTGCACCAGGGCCACTGGGACAAGTCCGCCGCCGGCGCCTTCGAGACCCGCGGCAAGACCCTGGGCATCGTCGGCTACGGCAACATCGGCTCGCAGGTCGGCACCCTGGCCGAGGCGCTGGGCATGCGCGTGATCTTCCACGACGTCGAGGCCAAGCTGCCCCTGGGCAACGCGCGCCCGGCCGGCTCGCTGGCCGAGCTGCTGGCCCAGTCCGACGTCGTCACCCTGCACGTGCCGGGCGGCAAGGCCACCGAGAACATCATCGACGCCGCCGCCCTGGCCCAGGCCAAGCGCGGCATCATCGTCATCAACGCCTCGCGCGGCACCGTGGTGGACATCGCCGCCCTGCACGCCGCACTCGCCTCCGGCCAGGCCGCCGGCGCCGCGCTGGACGTCTTCCCGACCGAGCCCAAGGGCGTGGACGAGCCGCTGGACAGCCCGCTGCGCGGCATGCCCAACGTCATCCTGACCCCGCACATCGGCGGCAGCACCCAGGAATCGCAGGAGAACATCGGCCGCGAAGTCGCCGAGAAGCTGCTGCGCTTCCTGCACAACGGCACCACCAAGGGCGCGGTCAACTTCCCCGAGCTGCCCTACCAGGAAACGGCCGGCGCCACCCGGCTGCTGCACGTGCACCGCAACCTGCCGGGCGCCCTGGCCGCGCTGGACAACCTGCTGGCCGAGCACGGCCTGAACATCGTCAGCCAGCGCCTGCAGACCCGCGGCGAGATCGGCTACGTGATCACCGACGTGGACGGCGCGGTCGAGGACGCCGTGCTGGCGGCGCTGCGCGCGCACCCGATCACGGTGCGCTGCGACCGGATCTAGGGCCCGTTCCAGTGCTCATGCGTGGCTCCTTGTAGCGGTAACAGGCCCTAGGCAGGCGCGCGGGCCCGCCGGGCCTCAGCGGCGCGCGCCGGACGGCGGTGCCGCCGCTGCGCGGCCGGACGGCAGCCGCAGCGCCGGCTGGCGGCGCGCGGCCTCTTCCAGGCAGCGGGCCATGTGCGCGGCCGCGGGCGTCGGCTCGGCCTGGCGCCGCACGATGCCGATCTCGCGGTGCGCGCCCGGCTCGTCCAGCCGGTGCAGGCGCAGGCCGCGCGCGTCCAGCCGCGGCGACCACGGCAGCAGCGCCACCCCCAGCCCCTGGCGCACCAGGCTGGCGATGGCGTCGATCTCGTCGAGCTCCACCGACTCCCTGACCGGGATGCGCAGCCGGCGCAGCAGCCCGTCCACCACCCGCCCACCGAAGGAAGCATGGTCGTAGCGGATGAAGGGCTGGCCGGCCAGCAGCTCCCGCCAGGGCTGGCGCGGCGCGCGCGCCGGCGCGGCCAGCACGATGGGCTCGCGCACCAGCTCCTGCCAGGCCAGGTCCGCCGGCAGCGCGTAGGGCGGCCGGATCAGCGCGGCCAGCTCCGCCTCGCCCGAATCCACCAGCCCCAGCAGGTTCAGCGACACCCCCGGCACCACCCGCACCCGCACGTCGGGATAATCGCGCCGGAAATCCGCCAGCGCCTGCGCCAGCAGCCCCTGCTGCACCGAGGCGATCGCGCCCATGCGCAGCGTGCCCGTCACCGCCCGGCCGCCCGGGTCGGCCATGCGCTCGACCATGGCCACCACCTGCTCGGCCTGCGCCAGCGCATCGCGCCCGGCCGCGTTGAGCACCGCCGCGCGCGCCGTGCGGTCGAACAGCGGCGCGCCCAGGTAATCCTCCAGCCGGCGTATCTGCGAGCTGACCGCCGACTGCGTCAGCCCCAGCGAGCGGCCCGCCGCCGTGAAGCTGCCGCTGCGGGCCACCGCGATGAAAGTCCGGAATTCGCGCAGCACGGCGCCCACTCCTGCTCTGGTCGATGGGCATCGATTTTATCTATGGCTGGCAGCAAAAAATATCGTTTTTCCATAGAAAAAATCATTACTAAAATCAAGGTCGACGCGGGCGATATGTGCTTTGCAAGCCGCCCGCCATTCATCCCCATTTCACCGGAGCCCTTCATGACCGCCGCCCTGCCCCCCTTCCACCTTGCCTTCCCCGTGCGCGACATCGCAGAAGCGCGCGCCTTCTACGGCGATCTGCTGGGCTGTCCGGAGGGGCGCAGCGCCCCGGAATGGGTCGACTTCAACTTCTACGGCCACCAGATCGTCGCCCACCTGTCGCCCGACGAATGCGGCCACCGCGCCACCAGCTCCGTGGACGACCACCAGGTGCCCGTGCGCCACTTCGGCGCCGTGCTGTCCATCCCCGAATGGGAAGCCCTGGCCGACAAGCTGCGCGCGGCCGGCACGCAGTTCGTCATCGAACCCTACGTGCGCTTCAAGGGCGAGGTGGGCGAGCAGGCCACCATGTTCTTCCTGGACCCGTCGGGCAACGCCATCGAGATCAAGGCGTTCAAGAACATGGAATCGCTGTTCGCCAAGTAGGCAAGGGCGGGGGCGCTTTCCGCCCGCGCACGCCCGGCGGGCCGGCCCTTGCGGCGGGCCCGGCGGCAAAAAAATTGCGCCGTTCAGCCGAACAGCCAGCTCAGGCCCGACGCGACCAGCCCCACCGTCGCGATCACGCCGACCACCAGAAGAAAAGTCACGCCGTTGTTGCCGTCCGGCTTTTCCGTTGCGTAGCCGGTGATGTCCGCTTCCTGCTCGTCTGCCATGGCGGTCTCCTTTTCAAAGTAGAGGGTTGAAGGGAGCACGATCAGGGCAAAAGATGGTCCGATGGAAAAGCCTTGTCAATGGGCGATCCGGGCGGTGTAACGCGGGCGGGCCGGCCACGCAATATATTGATATCGAAGAGGATTCCCGCGCAGGGGAAGGCGCGGCCCGTATGCGGAAAACTTGCGCTGGATTGCGGTTTGTGCGGGCGGCGGGGCGTAACAACTTTAGCGTTTGAAAACCGGATGGGCGCGCGGCGAACACCGCCCGGCCCAGGCCATGGATAATTGCGCCCATATCGAACGCATGCCTATCGGGATGCCGGCGTTGCGGCCGCCCGCCAGCGGACAGCACGGACTTGGCCAACGGGAGAGCCGATGAAGATATACATGGCGGCCGACGCGCCATCGCGAACGGGCCTGGGCACGAGCGAACTATGGTCCGGCGAGGATCGCGGCCTGGTCGCATGCTGGGAACGCGGCCGCGAAAAGGCCGGCGAGGACCCGGCGCTGGCGGCTCGCGCCAAGGATGGCGAACTGGTCTCGCTGCCATGGAGAGGCGGCGTGGAGCAGGAACTGAAAGGCGGCACGAAGTACGGCACGTTGCGCTACCTGGCCATGTGGCAAGGCCTGCGCGGCGACGCCCTGGACATCGACACCGACGCCGAGCCCTGGATACGATGCTCGCGATTCGGGGTGGAAGTGACCTTCACCGCAAGCGCGGAGAAATACGGCAACGCCTGAGGCGACAGCGTCCGTAGCTTTGCGCGCCTGCCCCTTGGGACGGGTGCTCAGCCGAAACCGTACAGCCGCGCCGGGTTATCGCAGAGCACCTCGCGCTCCTGCCTGCCCAGCCCTTCACGGATCGCCCGCAGCAGGGCGGCCTCATCCAGCGCCGCGCCGCCTGCGTCCACCCACCCGGGATGCGGCCAGTCCGAGCCCCACAGCAGCCGCCCGGGCGCACGGCGGACCAGGTCGCCGACCAGGCCGGCCAGGTCGTCGAAGGGCGGCCGGCCCGCGCTCACCAGGTAGGGCGCCGACAGCTTGAGCCAAAGGCGGCCCCCGTCCAGCAGGCGGCACAACGCCGCGTAGGCAGGATTGCCGCTGCGCGCATCGGCGGGCGCCAGACGTGCGAAGTGATCCAGCACCACCGGCGCCGGCAGCGTGCGCAGCCAAGGCTCCAGCCCGGGCAACTGCTCGCCGGGCACATGCAATTGCAGGTGCCAGCCCAGCGGCGCGATGCGCGCGCACAGGCCCGCCACCGCATCGCGGTCCAGCGCCGCGCCGCGCAGGGCGTTGATGCGTACGCCCCGCGCGCCCTGCGAATGCAGGGTGTCGAGCTGCGCGTCGGCGACCTGCGGCGTCACCACCACCACCGCCCGCGTCCTGTCCCGGCCCAGTTCGGCCACGGCCTGCAGGGTGCAGCGGTTGTCGGTGCCGTAGCTGGACGGCTGCACGACCACGGCGCGCTCCAGGCCCAGCGCGCGCCGCATGGCGAGGTACTGCGCCGGCGTGGCCGGCGCGGGCCGCAGGCCGGCGGCATCCGCGTAGGGGTAGCGCGGATCGTAGATGTGCAGGTGGGTATCGCAGGCGCCGGGGGCAAGCCCGGCCTTGCCCTGTCCGCCGCAGTCCGGGCCGGAAGGGGCGGTGGAGCCGACCGGGGTTGCCGGCGCCAGGCTCCCGGCCATCCTCAGTCGCCCGAGATGCCGGCGGTCTGCACCACGTCGCGCCAGCGGGCGGCTTCGCTGGCCACGAACTGCTCGAACTCCGGCTGGCTCAGCTGCATGGGCTCGGAGCCCTGCGCCTGCAGGCGCTGCTGCACGTCGGGGTCGCGCAGCGCTTCGTGCAGGGCCTGCACCAGCTTGTCCTTGACCTCCGCCGGCAGGCCGGCCGGCGCGAACAGGCCGGTGTAGACCGCCACGTCCACACCTTCGACGCCCTGCTCGCGCAGCGTCGGCACGTCGGGCAGCAGCGGCGAGCGCGTCGCGCCCGTCTGGGCGATGGCGCGCAGGCGGCCCGACTCGATGAAGGGTGCGGACGAGCTGAGCTGGTCCACCATGGCGTCGAGCTGGTTGCCCATCAGATCCGTCAGCGCGGGGCCCGCGCCCTTGTACGGCACGTGCGTGGCGTTCAGGCCGGTCTTCTGCTTGAGCAGTTCGGTGGTCAGGTGGTTGAGCGAGCCGGTGCCGGGCGAACCCATGTTCAGGCCGCTGGCGCGGCCCTGGCTTTCCTTGACCAGCTCGGCATAGTTGCGCGCGGCAGTGTTCGGCGCGACCACCAGCACCGACGGCGTGGTGCTGATGCCGCCGATGGCCGTGAAGCTCTTGACCGGGTCGTAGGACACCGACTTCACGAAGGCCGGCGCCGTGGCGTTGGTGGCCGTGCTGCCGACCATCAGCGTGTAGCCGTCGGGCGCGGCGCGCGCCACCAGGCCGCTGCCTATGGTGCCGCCGGCGCCGCCGCGGTTGTCGATCACCACGGGCTGGCCCAGCACGCGGCTGAGCGCCGGGCCGATGGCGCGGGCGGTGGCGTCGACGTTGCCGCCCGGGGCGAAGGCCACGATCACGGTGACGGGCTTGTCGGGATAGGCGGCCAGCGCCGGCGCGGCGGCCAGCGCGGACAGCAGCAGGCCGGCCGCCAGTCGGCGGGCGGCGCGGATCGGGAAATGTCGCATGCGTGTCTCCGGATTAATAGGATATGGGGATGCCCCGCGGGCGTTCAGGTCTTCAGGGTGAAAATCTCGTGGAAATCCTTCGGCGCGACGCCGCCGAAGTGCTGCTTGTAGCCGGCCGCGGCAGTGGCCAGCAGCTTCTCGCGGGTGGCGCGCGACATGGTCGCGTCCACGCCCACGCCCTGCAGCGTGGCGATCACCTCGTCCATTTCGTGGGCGCGGCGCTCGGCGTGGATGACGCCGCGCGAAATCAGGCCGTTGACCACTTCCAGGAAGGGGCCGGCGGCGAAGGTCTCGGCGATGGAATCCAGCAGGTCGTCTTCCAGCTGGTACTCGTGGCCGGCCAGCACCGTTTCCAGCAGCAGCGCGACCACGCCCTTCATGAAGATGCTGCGCAGCATCTTGGACGCCGACGCCCGGCCGGGCGCGCCGTCGAGCACCGTCAGGCGCGCGCCATAGGGCGCCAGCGCGTCGTGCAGGCGCTGCGCGCCGTCGCCGCAGATCAGCGTGGGCACCTTGTGGCCCAGGCCCGGCACCGTGCCCATGATGGCGCCGTCGACGAAGGCCGCGCCGCTCGGCGCGATCAGCGCGGCGGCCTCGGCCTTGGTCTGCGGGCCGGCCGAATTCAGGTCCGCGTACAGCTTGCCCGGTCCCAGCAGCGGCGCGCATTCGCGCGCCAGGGGCACGGCCAGGTTGGCGCTGACCGCGCACAGCACGATGTCGGCCTCGGCCGCCAGCGCGGCCAGGTCCGGCACCAGCCGCACGCCGGCTTCCTGCGCGCGCTGCTTCACCAGCGCCGACTGCGGCTCGACGTTCCAGAACTTGTCGTAGGCCAGGATGCCCTGCAGGCCGTCGCGGCGCAGGCCGGAGGCGATGTGGAAGGCTGCCTCGCCCAGCCCGATGAAGCCCAGCACGGGTTGCTCGGCGGCCATCAGCCGTTCCCCCGGTCGGCGTAGGCGCCGTCGATGATCTCGCAGCCCATCGCGACCAGCGCCTGCTCGGTATAGGCCGAGCGGTCCCAGGTGCCGGCGGCGATCGCCTTGCGGGTGGCGATCTCCTTCTCCAGCTTCTTGCGGGCCTTGGCCAGCACCGCCTGCGCGTCGGCCGGCGCGATGACCACCACGCCGTCCTGGTCGCCGACCAGGATGTCGCCCGGGTTCACGACCACCCCGCCGCAGCTGATCGGCACATTGATCTCGCCCGGCCCGCTCTTGTGCGGCCCGCGCGGGTTGATGCCGCGCGAGTACACGGGAAAGCGCATCTGGCCGATCGACTCCAGGTCGCGCACCGCGCCGTCGACGATGACCCCGGCCAGGCCGCGGCGCTCGGCCCACAGCATCATGTTCTCGCCGGTCAGCGCATTGGTCTGGTCGCCCTGGTCCTCGACGATCACCACGTCGCCCGGCTCGGCCATGTCCAGCGCCCGGTGCAGCATCAGGTTGCAGCCCGGGCGGGCACGCACCGTGAAGGCCGTGCCCAGCAGCGGCGCGGTATTGAGCGGGCGGATCGCGGCGTCCAGGCAGAACATGCGCCCCATCTCATCGGCGATGTTGGCGACCGGGATGCCGGCGAAGCCCTGCACCAGCTCGCGGGCGGGGCGGGGGATACGGGTGAAGATTCTGAATCCGACATTCGACATGGCTGGGTTCTCGCAACGGAAGTCGGCGGTATAGTAGGCCCGCATTCCCAAGCTGTCGCCGAGGTTTTGTTGTGTGACTCCGAAGGGATTCTTCGGCATGGCGCAGCATGGGGATAGGCTGGATATCGCCCGCTCCTGCCTGCCGTCCGGCTCCCGCTCCCGGCCGATGCCTGTTGCAGCGCTGCCCACTGTCGCCAAGCCCATCCACGTACCCGCCATGAAAGTCGAAGCCCTGCGCAGCCTGTGCGCCGTCATCGAGCACGGCTCCATCGCCGCCGCCGCGCCCACCGTCAACCTGACGGCCAGCGCCATCGGCCTGCAGCTGCGCCAACTGGAAGAACACTTCGGCCGCCTGCTGTTCGACCGCTCCGCCCGCCAGGTGCGCCCCACCGCCTTCGGCCTGGAAGTCGCCAATGCCGTGCGCGGCACCCTGGACACGCTGGACGCGCTGCGCGAGCACGGCGACGCCTCGGTCTCCGGCCGCCTGCGGCTGGGCGTCATCGAATCGGCGCAGATCGCCCTGCTGCCGGCCTACCTGCGCGAGCTGCGCGCCCTGTACCCGCGCGTCGAGGTGCAGATATCGCGCGGCGTCTCGCAAGCCCTGCTGCAGGACATCCAGGCCGGCCGCCTGGACGCCGCCGTGGTCGTGCGCCCGCGCACCGGCGGCTCCACCCGGCTGCACTGGGTGCCGCTGCGGCGCGAGCCCTTCGTCATCGTCGCCCCGCCCGGCCTGCGCGCCCAGTCCCCTGCCGACATCCTGCGCCGCCACGAATGGATCCGCCTGGACCGCAGCGCCACGGGCGGGCGCATCGCCGCCGCCTACGTGGAACGTATCGCGCCCGGCAAGCGGCCGTGGGTGGACTTGCCCGGCACCGATGCAATCGTCGCCATGGTGTCTGCGGGGCTGGGCGTGTCGGTGATTCCTGCCACGCGGGCGGCGCTCAAGCGCGCCTATGACTTCAAGGAGATCGATCTGGGGGCGTCGGCTCCGGTGCGGGAGATTGCGCTGGCCTGCCGGGGCAGGGATGCGGAGAACCGGAGGTTTCTGGCGGCGAGGCATGCGTTCGAGCAGGCGGCTCGGGGGGTGGGGTGAGATGGGAGGGTCATGGCTCGGTTCATCCCCGCATGCGCGGGGAACACGCGTTTCGCAGCATGCCGGGCGTGTGGGTGTACGGTTCATCCCCGCATGCGCGGGGAACACGCCTCCTCGGCCGCCCGGACGCGGGCCAACTCCGGTTCATCCCCGCATGCGCGGGGAACACTACGACAATGTGCTGGTGCGCGCTGTCGAAAACGGTTCATCCCCGCATGCGCGGGGAACACTCCCCCAATCCGCGTCAGAATCTAGGCGGACACGGTTCATCCCCGCATGCGCGGGGAACACGATCATCAACTTGCCGATCTTGAGTTCGCCGCCGGTTCATCCCCGCATGCGCGGGGAACACCACTGGCATCTGCGCGGGCCGGACGGCCAGACCGGTTCATCCCCGCATGCGCGGGGAACACATCTGGCTGCCCCAGGACGCGAAGGCCAAGACCGGTTCATCCCCGCATGCGCGGGGAACACTCTTAACATAACCTTCTATTTTTAAAGAAGAATTTCAGCAACCAATTTTCCACCAACCGAATGTTACATCAGCGCCCCCTTTTGGGCTGTTCGCAGACGGCAAGCAAGTCCCCGTTGGAGGAACACCCTTAATCCCATGGATGTCCCATGACACCATGATACAAACCGCTTACGCCCAACCCTTATGAACAAGACGGGACATCGCGCTAGCACCATCCCCATGCACGTCATCAGTGACAAGTCCAAACTCGCCGGCACAGGAACACGACACGCCTACGGCCAGCCGGCGGACCGGCGGCGACGCTGCCGCGCCGATTCAAAGCCATCGTCCAACCCTATATTTTCCAATCGCGGCGCCGCCAATGGACGCAACGCGGGCGGCACGGCGGTGCCCAGCATTTCCACCGGCGGATTCGACGGCGCGAAGCGATAAGGCAACGAGGGCAGCAGGCAATCGAGCAAGCCCCAGTCCGCCCCCTCGCACCCGCACCGGGAACCCGGTGATTGATACCGCTCTACCGCGCAGCGCAGGCGCTCGTCCGCGTATTGGTCGCGCAGCGTATCCATGCTGCCTGACGCGGCGGATGCGGCTGGCGCCAGGACTGCCGCAGGGGGCTGCGACGCTTCGTGGACGCGTTCGGCAGCATCGGCCAGGTCCGCGTGCGCAACGCGCCGCGCTGGCTGCGAGGCCCAAACCGACGGGCTCTCAACCGCGGCGATCGGCAATAGCATTGCGCCCTCCCGGTGCTTGCGGCAATTTCCGCCGCGAACGAATCCACCAGCCCTGCACCACCGACCCCAGCACGAAAATGCCCAGCCACGCCGCCAACGCCCCCCGCACCACCGGGGACTGCGGCCCTTCGGCCAGCGGATGCGCGGCGGGCAGCCGCGTCAGGGTCTCGTTGATGCCGGGCACCAGCAGCAGGAAAAAGCTGAAGGACAAGGCGAACGCGGACAGGTACGGATGCAGGCGCCTGAGGAACGGAACACGGAAGACGAGCACGCCCGCGCCTGCCGCAAGCAGGGCCACGATGCCCAACGCGTGGCCGACGTTGAAGCCGCCGGAGCTGGAAAGGCCGAAGGACGTGAATACGGCCAGCGCCAATCCGGCCAGATAGACTTTGCCGGAACGGGTTGCACAGTCGACGCCGCCATGGCGGACGAAGCTGTAGAGTCCCGCGGCAAGCGGGACCAGGCTGATCAGGGTATGGCCGGCGCCAAGAGGCGAGATGGGGTGGGGCATGGGACGATGACTCCATTGAAGAAATAAACCAACTAGTTGGTTGGTTTAGGGGACAAAAAAAGACCGGATCCCTCGGCACGCAGGAAGCCGGTCAGCCTGCCGCCACGAGCCGGCCGATGGCCGCTTGCGCGATCGACTGGAATACTTCCGGGTTGCCGAAGGCCCGGGCGGACAGCATCGCGCCGTGCACCGTGGCCATGAAGGCGTTGGCCTCGACGGCGGGCGCGTCCCGCAGGCGCAATTGCCCCTGGCTGGCGCCTTGTTCGAGGACCGACGCGAGCCAGGCGGCCAGCTCGTGGAAGTATCCGCGCACCTCGTCCGCCACTTCCGCGGGGATCGCCGGCAGCTCGGCGGCGAGCATCGCGCAGATGCAGATGGGGGACGTCTCGTTGCGGATGCATTCGGCCCAGTAGCCCGTGTAGGCATTGAGCCGGCCCAACGGGTCGTCCACCCGGCTATCGAGCGCGGCCAGGCCGGCCCGCGTCTGCGCGCGATGCATCACGACCACGGTGTGGACCAGTTCGGCCTTGCTGGGGAAATGATGGTGGATGCTGGCCTTGCCGATGCGGACGCGGCCGGAGATATCGGCATAGCTGAAGCCGTTGTAGCCGCCGGCGGCGAGCAGCTCCTTTGCGCGTTCGGCGATTTCGGCGGCTCGGGGGGAAAGTTCTGCGTCCATTCGGTCAAATCAGCCATCGGCGTTGAAAAAGCGCGCAGCCCGGCGTTCTTGCCGGCCTGGGGGGCACCCATCGCATCTGATGCCCAGGAAGCCAATCTACTAGTTGGTTGGTTGATAGTCAAGCCGCTCCCGAATCGGCAGCGACGGACCGCAAGGGCGAAAGGAAGCAGCCCGCCTGCCGGGGCTGCCTACACCAACACCCTCTCGATCCCCCCCGCATTGGCCCGCCGCACGTAATCCTGCATCCACCCTTCCCCCAGGATGTGCCGCGCCATCTCCACCACGATGTAATCGGCCTGCGCGCCGGTATCCTCCTGATACCGCGACAGCCCCTGCAGGCAGGACGGGCACGAGGTCAGCACCTTGACCTCGCCGTCATAGCCGTCGCCGCGTGCGGCGTTCATGCCCTTGGCCAGCTCTTCCTGCTTGCGGAAGCGGATCTGGGTGGAAATGTCCGGCCGCGTCACCGCCAGCGTGCCCGATTCGCCGCAGCAGCGGTCCGTCTTGGCCGCGCCCTCGCCCACCAGCGCACGCACGGTCTTCATCGGGTCCTGCAGCTTCATGGGGGTGTGGCAGGGGTCGTGGTACATGTAGCGCACGCCCTGCACGCCGTCGAGCCTGATGCCTTTTTCCAGCAGGTATTCGTGGATGTCGATCAGGCGGCAGCCGGGAAAGATCTTGTCGAATTCGTAGCCGGCCAGCTGGTCGTAGCAGGTACCGCAGCTGACCACGACGGTCTTGATGTCCAGGTAGTTCAGCGTGTTGGCCACGCGGTGGAACAGGACCCGGTTGTCGGTGATGATCTTCTCGGCCTTGTCGGTCATGCCGTTGCCGCGCTGGGGGTAGCCGCAGCACAGATAGCCGGGCGGCAGCACGGTCTGCACGCCGGCGTGCCAGAGCATGGCCTGGGTGGCCAGGCCGACTTGCGAGAACAGGCGCTCCGATCCGCAGCCGGGGAAGTAGAAGACGGCCTCGGTGTCGGCCGTCGTCGTCTTGGGGTCGCGGATGATGGGGACGTAGTCGGCGTCCTCGATGTCCAGCAGCTTGCGCGCGCTTTGCTTGGGCAGGCCGCCGGGCATTTTCTTGTTGACGAAGTGCACCACCTGCTCGCGCAGGGCCGGCTTGCCCACGGTGGCGGGCGGGGCGGCGGTCTGCCTGCGGGCGACCTTGGCCAGCAGGTCGCTGGCCAGGCGCTGAGCCTTGTAGCCGACGCCGACCATGGCCGCGCGCGTGGCGTTGATGGTGGCGGGGTCGCGCGCGTTCAGGAAGAACATGGCGGCGGCCGTGCCGGGGTTGAATGACTTGTTGCCCATGCGGCGCAGCAGCGCGCGCATGTTCATGGACACGTCGCCGAAGTCGATGTCCACCGGACAGGGCGTGTAGCACTTGTGGCAGACGGTGCAGTGGTCGGCCACGTCCTCGAATTCTTCCCAGTGCTTGAGGCTGACGCCGCGGCGGGTCTGCTCTTCGTACAGGAAGGCCTCGATCAACAGCGAGGTCGCCAGGATCTTGTTGCGCGGCGAATACAGCAGGTTGGCGCGCGGCACGTGGGTGGCGCACACGGGCTTGCACTTGCCGCAGCGCAGGCAGTCCTTGATGGAGTGCGAGATCGAGCCGATGTCGCTCTGCTGCATGATGAGCGATTCGTGGCCCATCAGGTTGAAGCTGGGCGTCCAGGCGTGGCGCAGGTCGGCGCCGGGCATGAGCTTGCCGGCGTTGAAGCGGCCCTCGGGGTCGACGCGGCGCTTGTAGTCCTGGAAGGGGGCCAGTTCCTCTTCGGTGAGGAACTCGTACTTGGTCAGGCCGATGCCGTGCTCGCCGGAGATCACGCCGTCCAGGTCGCGCGCGATCTGCATGATGCGCGCGACGGCCTCGTTGGCCTCCTGGAGCATTTCGTAGTCGTCGGAGTTGACGGGGATGTTGGTGTGGACGTTGCCGTCGCCGGCATGCATGTGCAGGGCGACGAAGACGCGGCTCTTGAGCACGCGGTCGTGGATGGCCTGCATCTCGGCCAGGATGGGCGCGCAGTCGGCGCCGGCGAAGATGCGCTCCATCTCGGCGCGCACTTCGGCCTTCCAGGACACGCGCACGGTGCGGTCCTGCACCACGTCGAAGACGCGCGCTTCGGGCTGGGCGGCCAGGCGGTCGGACAGGCCCGGCACGGCCGCGGCCATGTCCAGGTCGGGCAGCTGCGGCAGGGCCTGGGCGAGCGGCATGTCCAGCTCGTCCAGCAGCCACTGCCAGCGCCGGCGCGCGCCGGCCAGCACCTGCGCGGCCTGGCGGGTGCGGTCGCTGAGCAGTTCCTCGCGCGAGACGGCGTCGGGGTCGGAGGGATCCGGCTTGGCCACCGGCAGGTTGCCGGCCAGGAATTCGTCCAGGGCGTCGAGCAGCCGCAGCTTGTTGCGGGTGGACAGCTCGATGTTGATGCGCTCGATGGCGTCGGTGTATTCGCCCATGCGCGACAGCGGGATCACCACGTCTTCGTTGATCTTGAAGGCGTTGGTGTGGCGGGCGATGGCGGCGGTGCGCGAGCGGTCCAGCCAGAACTTCTTGCGCGCCTCGGCGCTGACGGCGACGAAGCCCTCGCCGTGGCGGGTGTTGGCCAGGCGCACGACTTCGCTGGCGGCGGCGGCCACGGCATCGTCGTCGTCGCCGACGATGTCGCCGATCAGCACCATCTTGGGCAGGGTGCCGCGCTTGCTCTTGGTGGCGTAGCGCACGGCGCGCAGGTAGCGCTCGTCCAGGTGCTCCAGGCCGGCCAGGATGGCGCCGCGCCTGCGGCCCTCGCCGTCCAGGTAGTGCTTGACCTCGACGATGGACGGGATGGCGTCGCGCGCCTGGCCGAAGAATTCCATGCACACCGTGCGGATGTGCCTGGGCATGCGGTGCAGCACCCAGCGCGCCGAGGTGATCAGGCCGTCGCAGCCTTCCTTCTGCACGCCGGGCAGCCCGGCCAGGAATTTGTCGGTGACGTCCTTGCCCAGGCCCACCTTGCGGAAGCGCCGGCCCTCGATCTCCAGCATCTGGCTGCGCAGCAGGCGCTCGCCGGGCGCGGCCGCGCCGTCGAACCACTTGAGCTCGAAGCGGGCCACGTCCACGTCGTGGATCTTGCCCAGGTTGTGGCCCAGGCGGGTGACTTCCAGCCAGTTGCCTTCCGGGTCCACCATGCGCCACCAGGCGAGGTTGTCCAGCGCGGTGCCCCACAGCACGGCCTTCTTGCCGCCGGCGTTCATGGCGACGTTGCCGCCCACGCAGGAGGCCTCGGCCGAGGTGGGGTCGACGGCGAACACGTAGCCGGCGCGCTCGGCGGCCTCGGCCACGCGCTTGGTGACCACGCCGGCGCCGGCCAGCACGCTGGCCGCGGGCTGCTCGACGCCGGGCAGGGGACAGGATTCCACCGGGCCCAGGGTGTCGAGCTTTTCGGTGTTGATGACGACGGACTTCCAGGTCAGCGGGATGGCGCCGCCGGTGTAGCCGGTGCCGCCGCCGCGCGGCACGATGGTCAGGCCCAGCTCGATGCAGCCGCGCACCAGCGGGGCCATCTCGGCCTCGTTGTCGGGCGTGAGCACGACGAAGGGGTATTCGACGCGCCAGTCGGTGGCGTCGGTCACGTGCGAGACGCGCGACAGGCCGTCGAACTTGATGTTGTCGCGCGCGGTGAGCCGGCCCAGCACCTTCTGCACCTGCTTGCGCAGGCGGGCGGTCTGCTCGAACTGGTCCTCGAAGGCGGCGATCGCCGCGCGGGCGCGCTCCAGCAGCGCGGCGACCTTCTGGTCGCGCCCGGCGTCGGCGGCTTCGCGGCGGCGGTCGATCTCGCGCAGGCGGTGGTGCAGGGCCTCGATCAGCAGCTTGCGCCGCTTGGGGTTGTCGAGCAGGTCGTCCTGCAAGTAGGGGTTGCGCCGCACCACCCAGATGTCGCCCAGCACCTCGTAGAGCATGCGCGCGGAGCGGCCCGTGCGGCGCTCGCCGCGCAGGTCGTCGAGCAGGCCCCAGGCGTCCTCGCCCAGCAGCCGGGCGACGATTTCGCGGTCCGAGAACGAGGTGTAGTTGTAGGGGATTTCGCGCAGGCGCGCGCCGGCGGCGGCGGGCAGTGCGTCTTTGAGCAACTGGGCGGGAAGCGGGGCGTTCATGGCTTAGGGTGTCGGGCCCTTAAAGAACCATTTTACGGCATGGGCATGACCGGGCCGCTAGAGGCCCCGGGCCGCCCACAGCAGGAAATAGGTCATGCAGACGTAGCGGGCGAACTTGCCCGCCGCCATATAGGCCACGCAGGGCCAGAAGGACAGGCGCAGCCAGCCGGCCGCGGCGCACAGGGGGTCGCCCACCAGCGGCAGCCAGGACAGCAGCAGGGCCGGCGGGCCGATGCGGGTCATCCAGGCGCGGGCGCGCCGGTTCCAGCGGCCCTGGCCGGGGCGGGCCGGCGCGGCCCCGGCAAGACCGGCAGGCGGCGGCGCGCCGGGGTCCGCGGCCGGTCCTGCCGCGGGGGGATGCGTCGCGTGCGCCGGCGCGGCGGCCATCCGCCCGGCGTCATGCCTGGCCTTCCAGCGTTCGTAGGCCTTCTCCGCCCCCAGGCCCATCCAGTAGCTGACGCCCCCGCCCAGCGTGTTGCCCAGGGTGGCCGTCAGCACCGCCGGCCAGAACATCTGCGGCGACAGCTGCAGATAGGCGAACACGGCCGGCTCCGAGCCCAGGGGCAGGAGCGTGGCCGAGACCAGCGCCACCACGAAAATGGCCGGCAGGCCGACGCTGGGCAAGGCCAGCGCCGCCAGCAGGGCGTGGATGGAGGAGAAGAGGAAGGCTTCCATCGAGGCGGGAGTTTAGCCCTTGGCGGCCGGGACGGCCGGCCGGCTCGCGGACGCCGGCCGCGGGAGCGCATGGCCTTCGCAGGCCCGGCCGGAAAGCCCGCGCGGGCGCCGGCCGCGGGTTTCCCGCTCAGGTATTCGACCAGTCCCGCAGCAGGTTGTGGTAGACGCCCATCAGCTGGGCGACCGCCGGGCTGCCCGGCGTGTCGTGGTTGACCCGCTGGACGGCGCCGTCCAGCTCCCACAGCAGGGCGCGCCGCGAGTCCTCGCGCACCAGGCTCTGCACCCAGAAGAAGGACGCCAGCCGCACGCCGCGCGTGACCGGCCGCACGTGGTGCAGGCTGGTGCCCGGGTAGACGACCGCACTGCCGGCCGGCAGTTTCACGGCGTGGCTGCCGTAGGTGTCCTCGATGACCAGCTCGCCGCCCTCGTAGTCTCCGGGCTCGCTGATGAACAGGGTGACCGAGACGTCGGTGCGGATGCGCACCGGCGTGCCCGGCACCGCCTGGATCGCGCCGTCGATGTGGCCGCCGTAGGTGCCGCCGCCCTCGTAGCGGTTGAAGCGCGGCGGCACCACCTTGAGCGGCAGCGCGGCGGCGATGAAGCGCGGGTGCGCCGCCAGGGCGTCCAGGATCAGGTCGCCCAGCTGCCGGTTCAGGGGGCTCTGGTCCGGCAGCTGCAGGTTGCGCTTGACGCGAGCGGCGATGTGGCCGGCCGTGCCGGCGCCGTCCGTCCAGTCGGCCTTCTCCAGGGCCTCGCGGCACCGGCGCACCTGCTCGGCATCGAGCACGTCGGGTATGGTCAGCAGCATGTCGGGGCCTGCGAGTCGGGGGCCGCCCAGCATACCCCGGGGCCGATGTCGGCGAGGGTCCGGCAGCCGGTCAGGGCCATGGCGACCTCCAGCTCGGAGCGCAGCAGGTGCAACACGTGCGCCACGCCCACCGCCCCGGCCGTGGCCAGTCCGTGCACCACGGGGCGGCCGACCAGCACGGCCGAGGCGCCCAGCGCCAGGGCCTTGAGTACGTCGGTGCCGCGCCGCACGCCGCCGTCGACCAGGACGGGCGCCCGGCCGGCCACGGCCGCGGCGACTGCGGGCAGCGCGTCGACGGTGGCGGGCAGGCCGTCCAGGGCGCGGCCGCCGTGGTTGGAGACGATGATCCCGCGCGCCCCGTGGGCCAGGGCCTCGCGGGCGTCGTCCGGATCCAGGATGCCCTTGACCAGCACCGGCAGGCGCGTCAGGCCGGCCAGCCAGGCCAGATCCTTCCAGGTGGGGGCGCCGTCGAGCAGCCCCGCGCCGAAGACGGCGCTTTCGCCGGCCCGGGCCGCCCGGGCGGGAGGCAGGCGCAGGCCGTCCAGGTTGACGGCGCGGGCATGGTCGGGCATGGCGAAGCCGGCGCGCTGCTCGGCGTTGCGCAGGCCGGCCACCGGCGCGTCGACCGTCAGCACCAGCGCGCGGCAGCCGGCCGCCTCGGCCCGCCGCACCAGGTGGGCGGTGAATTCTCGGTCGTGCTGGATGTAGAGCTGGAACCACAGCGGCGCGTGGGCGGCCGCGGCCACGTCCTCGATCGACGCGCTGGCCTGGGTGCTGACCACCATGCCGGCGCGCGCCGCCCCCGCGCCCAGCACCGTCGCCAGCTCCCCTTCCGGGTGGGCGAGCTTCTGGTGGGCCACCGGCGCGACCAGGATGGGCGCGTCGAAGACGTCGCCCAGCAGCTCCACCCGCGTATGCCCGCCGCGCAGGTCGCGCAGTACGCGGCTGCGCAGCGCGATGCGGCCATAGGCGGCCAGGTTGGCCCGCGCGGTCTGGCCGTCGGCCGCGGCGCCGTCCAGGTAGGCCCAGGCCGGGGCCGGCACGCGGGCGTGGGCATGGCGTTCGTAGTCGCAGACGGCGGCCACGTCGGCGGGGATGGTGTTCTGGGCGGCAGTCATCGGCGCTCGGAGACGGGCGATGTGGCGGTGCCGCCACACGTCGCCCGGGTCGAATCTGAAGAAATGTAAAGAAACCTGAATTTTACGTTAACATCCTATCGCAATAATAATCATTATCAATGGCGTTCTTTTTCACTTGGCCGTGCCATACGCGGGGGCGCGGCCATTTCCTGGCGCATGCGCTCTGCATGCGCCTGCCTTTCCTCGCGCCCATAAACCAGAAAAAGGGATCTTCGATGCCCAAGAAACTAGGCTCGCACCTGCAATACCCCCCTCTCCAACCGGCCGTTCGCGCCTTCCCCCTCAAGCCGCTGTGCGCCATGCTGGCCGGCCTGGGCTGGTCGGGGCTCGCCGCCCTGGGAATGGCCGGCGCCGCCCACGCCCAGTCCGCCGCCACGCTATCGCCCGTGGTGGTGGAGGGCCAGGCGCCCGGCGAGATCGTCCCGCCCACGGAACGGCGCTCGCCCAAGGCGACCGCGCCGCTGCTGAACACGCCGCAGACGGTCGTCGCCATCCCCGAGCAGGTCTACCACCAGCAGGGCGCGCGCGACCTGGCCGACGTGCTGCGCAACACGCCGGGGATCACCTACAACGGCGGCGAGAACGGCTTCGCCACCGGATCGAGCAACTTCAGCCTGCGCGGCTTCGAGTCCGGCGGCAGCGTCTACATCGACAATGTGCGCGATTCGGGCAACTACAACCGCGACATCTTCAACATCGAGTCCGTCGAAGTCGTGAAAGGACCGGCGGGCGACAACGGCCGCGGCACCGCCGGCGGCTACGTCAACCTGGTCACCAAGACGCCGCACCGCGGGGATGCGTTCGGCGGCACGGTGAGCTACGGCTTCGACCGCTACGACTCCGAGGCGCGCAAGCGCGCCACCCTGGACCTGAACAAGGCCTTCAGCGACAGCGTCGCCGCGCGCATCAACCTGCTGGCCGAGGACAGCGGCGTGCCCGGCCGCGACGAGGCCGAGCGCAACACCGTGGGCATCGCGCCGTCGATCAGCTTCGGCCTGGGCACGCCCACGCGCGGCACGCTGGCCTACTCCTACCTGAAGGCCAACGACCTGCCGGACTTCGGCGTGCCCAGCGCGCTGGTCCCCGGATTCAGCCCCAGCGGCGACACGCTGCGGCACGACCAGCTGGAGCGCTCGGTCTCGCGGGACAATTTCTACGGCCACGCCGACGACTACGACCGGGTCGAGCAGAACGTCTTCACCGGGCGGATCGAGCACGATTTCTCGGACCGCCTGACGCTGAGCAACCAGCTGCGCCACGCCACCACCGACCGCGACGCGCTGTACACGGTCGTGGCCAACCTGACGCAGGGCGCGCCGGACACGGTGCAGACCCAGCGCCAGAACTTCCAGCGCAAGAACACGGCGCTGTCGAACCTGACCAACCTGACCGCGCGCTTCGAGACCGGCGGCCTCAAGCACACGCTGAGCACGGGCGTGGAGCTGATGCAGGAGGAATCGCGCTCCGGCCGCAACGCGGTGAACCTGGGCAACCCCGGCACCACCAATCTGTACGACCCGGACCCGCACCGGCCCATCGCCGGCCCGGTGGACACCACGCCCACCACGCGCGACCGCGTGAAAATCAACACCGCGGCCGCCTACCTGTACGACACGGTCGAGTTCAACCCGCAGTGGCAGGCCACCGGCGGGGTGCGGCTGGAGCGCTACAAGGCCACCATCGACAGCAACGACGTCGACCACGCCGACGGCTACAAGAGCTCGGACACCACGCTCAACGGCAGCCTGGGCATCGTCTACAAGCCGCTGCCGCAGGCCAGCATCTACGGCTCCGTGGGTGTCTCCACCCTGCCGCCGGGCTCCTTCCTGTCCACGCCGGACATTTCCCGCCCCGGCAACAACGCCTTCCCGACCCTGGGCGGCCAGAACAACCCGGACGCCAAGGCGCAGCGGGCCACCAGTTATGAGCTGGGCACCAAGTGGAGCCTGCTCGACAACCGCCTGTCGGCCAGCGCCGCGGTGTTCCAGATCGACCGCCGCAACGTCGGCATGACCGACGGCGACGAGTTCCTGGGCTACGGCAAGCAGCAGGTGCGCGGCATCGAGCTGGGCGTGGCCGGCGCCATCACGCCGGCGTGGTCGGTGTTCGGCGGGGCCACCTACCAGAAGAGCAAGCGCACGCACAGCGCGGCCATCGACGCGGCGCTGCGCGCGGCCAGCCCGGGCGACTACGGCGACGCGCTGTCCACCAGCGGCGACGAGCTGGCGTTCACGCCCAAGCTGATGGCCAACCTGTGGACGACCTACCGCTTCCCGATCGGGCTGACGCTGGGCGTGGGCATGCAATACGTGGGCAAGTCCTACGTGGGCCGCCCGGACAACGTCGACCGCGTGGTCAAGAACGGCGTCAACGGGGAGATGCCCAGCTACGTGGTGTTCAACGCCATGGCGGCCTACGAGGTCAACAAGAACCTCACGCTGCGGCTGAACGTCGACAACATCGCCGACAAGCTGTATGCGAGCTCGGTGAACTGGTCGGCGCGGCGCGTGCAGCTGGGCGTGCCGCGGACCTTCCTGCTGAGCGCGGACTTCCGCTACTGACCGCTAGCGGCGGGCGCCCGCGGGCCCGGCCGGCCAGGCCAGGTCCGCCGGGACGTCCACGTCGCGCAGTACGCCCGGATGGCCGGCGTCCACCCAGGAGACGTCGGCCATCCGCCTGCGCAGCAGGCCGGCCGCGCCCTGCGCGTCGTCCAGGGCCAGCAGGTCCTCGCGGCAGGCGAGCGAGAACCCGACCGGGTGGCCCGGCTGCCCCTGCCAGCGCGCCCGCGCGATGGCCGCCCCCGCCCGGATGCGGGCCGCGACCGCGGCGATCGCTTCCCCTTCGATGAAAGGCATGTCCCCCAGCGCGACCAGCCAGCCCGCTTGCGGCCGGCTGGCCGCGACGCCGTGCTTCAGGCTGGCGCCCATGCCGCGTGCCGCGCCGTCGCAGGGCAGGATACGCACCGCCAGCCCGGCCAGGGCGCGGGCGATCTCGGCCTGGCGTTCGGGCGCGCACACCACGTCCAGCGCATCGACGTGCGGCAGCAGGGCCGCGCACGCCGCCGCCAGCACGGTGCGGCCGTCGGGCAGCGGCTGCGTCAGCTTGTAGCGCCGGCCCTCGGGATCGAAGCGCGAGCCGGCGCCGGCCGCGAGCACGATGCCCGCCACCGCTGTGTTAATCTGGCCCGCGCTCTCGGCGCCCACGGCCGAGCCACCTTCCCGCCTGCTGTACATGTCCGCCGATTATCTCAAACGCATCCTGACGTCCAAAGTCTACGACGTCGCCGTCGAGTCGCCCCTCGAACCCGCCCCCCTGCTCTCGGCCCGCACCGGCAACGACGTGCTGCTCAAGCGCGAGGACACGCAGGCCGTGTTCAGCTTCAAGCTGCGCGGGGCGTACAACAAGATGGCGCACCTGCCGCCGGCGGCGCGCGCGCGGGGAGTGATCGCGGCCTCGGCCGGCAACCACGCGCAGGGCGTGGCGCTGGCCGCGCGCCGCCTGGGCTGCCGCGCCGTCATCGTCATGCCGGTGACCACGCCGCAGGTCAAGATCGACGCGGTGCGCGAGCTGGGCGGCGAGGTCGTGCTGGCCGGCGAGAGCTTCAGCGACGCCCACGCCCACGCCCGCGAGCTGGAAAAGAAGCACAAGCTGACCTTCGTGCACCCCTTCGACGATCCCGACGTGATCGCCGGCCAGGGCACGGTGGGCATGGAGATTCTGCGCCAGCACTCCGGCCCGATAGATGCCGTCTTCGTACCCATTGGCGGCGGCGGCCTGATCGCCGGCGTGGCCGCCTACATCAAGCAGCTGCGCCCGGAAACCCGC
>Ga0182738_1001606_pt1 | contig 27963 bp, 10 predicted proteins | sample eDN5th30CBELigMG_FD_128876 | JGI IMG/M metagenome (GOLD analysis project Ga0182738, IMG submission 128876) | Enriched Miracle-Growth compost microbial communities from Emeryville, California, USA - eDNA 5th pass 30_C BE-Lig MG (version 2)... ...
ACCTCTTTTTGTCGTCACTTCTCCTGCAGTCCCTCATTTCTTCAAGACCACAAAGCTTCAAGATTGAAGCCAAGAAACTCTACTGAAGAGAAACGTTCAGCTACATTGAGTTTATTGAAGAAATAATAGTGATGCTATCTTCTTTTTCTTTCAAGGTCATTACCTCTCTTTTGATGTCTTTTCAGGGTTTCAAGGAAAATTCTCTCTCTTAGTAAGCTCAGATTTTGCCTCTCTTCAAGACTCAAAACTCCTCAAGAGCAAGTGAAGAAAACGCCAGGCCTCAACAAAATTCAAGTTTCTTCAAAATTCGAAAGGACACAAATTTTGCTATCCGATTATAAAAAGATTAAAGGCTGTCTCGTAGGCACAAAACTCCACACACAAAGGATCGAAACTTCCACAAACTGTCCTTCAATGACTACTTTGTACGAGTATTTAACTAGGTTACTCTTGTAGGCTGTTTCGATGATCGATTTAGAAAGAAATCACAAACAAAATAAGTTTAATTGGACAAACTGAATAGTTGTCGAAATTTAATTCGTTGATTTCCTTAAGACCAGTAAACCCTAACTCCTTTAGAAATAGATTAAACTAAAGACTAACGAATCTTAGCCACTTTTAGGATTTAAAAAAAACATGGTTGTTAAACTTGAATAAGCTCTCTTCTATGCTGTACTGTCTCGAGAAAAACCAAACAAGAACTTGAGAGACAATCAACTGGCATTTGAAAAGTAGAATGTTCTAGAAAGAATTTCCTGTGGAGATCACTCATTTTTGCTCAAATCTTTTCTCGATGAATTTCTAGAACACCTCAGAGAAGTCACCTCTAAGCCTTCGAACCTTCTTCTTTCGAAATTTTAGAGAAAAAACCTCTTCCTTTGAAGGTCTGCTGCTCCAAGAAATATCAACTTTTCCTCAAAAGATAACAGAAAAGGAAATGAAAATTTACTCATCTTCTGATATCTTTCAACAAACAGCAAGCTCAGTTCCCATCAATAGCTCAGTTTTCATAGGGGAACTTATCTTCGTCCAATAAATACTCCAATAGAATAGTCTTTTCACTGCTTTGTTTGCTTTTCTTTCCAGACATACCTCAATTTATATTAGCCTTTGAAAACCCTGACAACCTCCTTGATAAATAGCAGGCTCTGAGTTCTCACAACTTTCTGCCCCAAAAGCCTTGCTTCTTTGGTCCCTTCTCCAATAATCCCAGAAATAAAACTGTCATCTCTTTTCGAGTTGAAAATTGAAGAAGAAAAAGACGATATTATATCTACACATTTCGTCTTTTTCGCATCTCAAGGCTTGAAACACTATTTTAATCCCTTCCTTCTAAATATTATAAATCCTTTGATTTCTTTTCATAAATTATAATTTTATTTACGAGTTATTTATCCACCTTTTTAATGATGATCAAGTCTTCAACGAAATTCAAAGTACTCTGGCTCAAAATGGACGAAGCCTATGATCATAACCTTTTCCTTATTAAGTACGCTCCTAAATACTACACCAAAGTAGACTTTGAGACTCCTGATCTCAAAAACTACAAAATCTATTCCAAAACTCGTTCCATCAAAATCGCTCGCTCCGTTATTTTAAAAGATTACTCCAAGGACCAAATGGGCTTGATCCTTCGCACTCTCAAGAACCAAAAAAAGTTCATTCAAGCTCTTTTGGGGGTTGAGCCTTCACTTTCTCGAGTTTTTCATCATTTGCGTACGTGCTTGTTGGACATTAATAGAAAACAATCTTGGCGGATGTTTGTCAGGCTGGCAAAAGTGGAAGCTTTGGAACTAGATTTCTCGAATTTTGAAGAGGAATTTGACCCAGGAAAGTACTTCAAATATCGTTTTTGGCAACATCTTTCCAATCTTACTCCCAGCCTAAAGATTATTTCTCTTCGATTTTTTCACCAAATTAATCCAATTTATCCTCACTTTATTTCCAAATTTGTACATGCATTATCTCAACTTCCCCTTCTAGAAAATCTCACTGTGTCCCTTCACAACCTCCAGGACAGCCCTTTCGATTCAAATCTTGACCTGGTCCAACTTTCCAAGTACGTCACCTGCCTCAAAGCATATGAACTCTCTTTTCCCCACATCCAAGACCTTTTGGCCCAGCTCCCACATTTTGAAAAACTCAAAGAACTTGTCATTCTAAAGACGATCCCAGAAAGTGAAGAAGAAGGAGAAAATCAACAATCCTCCCTGTCAGAAATAAAAAACCTGGCAAAACTGAAAAATCTGATGTCACTTGAGCTTTCTGTATGCTTAAATTCGAGGTCAGTTACCCTCAGTTTTCTTGAAAATTTCGCTGTAAGCCAATCTGTAGAGAGCATAAAACTCAGCTTTCATAACCTCAATTGGAAATCTATTTTGGTTTCTCAGCCCTTAGCCTTCGAAGAAAATCCCTCATGTGCCAAATTCTACAGGAAATGGGAGCAGCTGAAAAATTTGCAAAGCTTGGCTGTATCATTTACATCACAAGATGCGCTGGAAGAGAGCTATGAACTAAACTTTATAGCGCCTGTTTTCAAGAAATTAAGCACAGTTTCTATGCTGTATTACACGGATTATTGCGATGATTCAGCTTCAAGAAATAGAGCGTTAGATTTCAAGATTTTATGGGATTCTGTTAAACACCTGAAAACTACCTTGAAAGCTCTGCTTGTTGAAACTGCTTGCATCTCTTTAAGAAATTTTCCTGAAGGGAATGAAGAAGAAAATAATGCGTTAAAAGGCCTTAATTTATTTGGAGCTATTCATGGAGATATTAACGTACTCAATCTCTTTAAAATCTTCCCAAAAAGTACCGCTTATAATGAGCATAAATCTCAGCTGGAAATCGGCCATTTGTATATCGATTCTCAAGCTTCTTTTCAGCGGTTTTTGAGAGGATTACAAGATGTCCCGAGAAATTTAAAAGTGGCTTTGAATATTGATATTCGGAAGATCTCTGCGAAGGAGTTTCTGGAGACGATCAATGAGTACGCTCCAAAAATAAAAGCAAGGAATTTCTCGAAATTTAATGTATGGCACTTAAAAAATGGAATAGAAGCGAATCAAATAACGGAACTACAACAGATCATTTCAAAGTGTAAGATCTCAAATATAATGGCTATCATTGATAAATCAGGCAAAATGGTGTTTGAAGGGCCGGCTTTTGGTTCGTATACGACCGATGAAAATTTCTTTGGGGGTGGAATGCAGCTGGAATATCAAAGACAAGAAGATGATGACTCTTCTACCAGTGAAGAAAGTGCTGTTACGAGTGAAAATGATAATTAATTTGAGTCTAAAATTATTGTGACGTTTTAACTGATTCCTGGATTTCTTCTTTATTTTTATTTATTGTCTTTTCTTGTTTCGTCTTTCAATACTCTTCAAGTCAATCTTTAAGAGACAAGAAAATGAGTGATTTTGTCTATCTAATTATCGCATATTTGTAATAATAATGAAAATTAACAATTGAAGATATCCTGGTTTTCCTGTTTAAAGACTTAACAGGAAGCTTTCGCCTTTCAAAATTCTCAAATTGTTCCCTTTGAATTATTTTCTGAGCCATTAAAATTTTAATTCCCAAGCCAAAGAAAAAATTTCTTTTGAAGCGATGGGACAAAACATTCCATAAGAAGAATTTAGAAAAGACAGTATCCAGCTGTTTGAGGGATCATCTTAACTAAATTTGGTCAGAAGAGTAAAACAACTTTTTCAAAAAGAAAATCAACAGTCCAAATCTCTAAAATTGGTTTGGAATTTCTTTTTTAAAACTACTTTTACCCAGAATCCCTCTGAGAAAATGAGTCTCATCTCTTCTCTAAGCCTTCCCTCGTGGTACATTTAGAGTCGGCTTAACGAATAACTCTTTTTGGCTTGGGCTTTTTTGAAACAATATCATCTATCTTTTTCAACTAATCTGCCCAGAAAAGTAAAAAGCAGAAAATAGGTCCCTCCCCAGATCATCTAAAATTTTCCCGATTCGTGTAAAACAGCGAGAAAATGTGACCAGAGGCAATGAAAAACGAAAGTAACAACGAAAAGGATTCAATCTATTTTGGAATTTTCCAATAATTTTATGAATAAGATTTTCCATTTTGTTTGAGCTCAACAAACTTCCTCTCTGTTAGTATCAAAAGACTATCTGAGAAGGGAAATTCCTCAAATAAAAGAACCTCAAGCAAAGTAAATTCGAGCTCAAATTGCAAAAGCGAAGGGTCATTTCTCTTGGAATTTTGAAACAGAGGCCTTTTTGATCAAAAAGCGCAGCAAAAAATAATTAATCAATCAAATTAAGATTTTAATTATGATCACAAATAAAGACGAACTTATCATCACAAAGATGAAATCACAAATCAATTAGCTATTTCTTCACACCTCAATAATTTTCTAGAAAAACCCTCGGCGCGAAATCATCATATCACAATCTCTCAAACCCTTCCTTCTTCTCCATATCTCGCCATAAAGTCTCACTTTCTTTCAATATCGAATCTATAAAAGCTTTATAAACCCAAGGACTAATTTCAAATCAATCAAAAGGTCCTTTGCAAAAAGCTTAGAAACTAAACAAAAATCCAAATCATAAGCTGATTCCTCAAAAACCAGAATGATGTTACAGATTTTTCCAAAAATACAAAACATAAATTAAATTCTAAATTATCCTTTAATTTCTTCTATTTCTGCCCAGGACAAATTGTACTTTCTTTCAATCTCCCACTATCACTCCAAAGATGAACTCCTCACCCAAATCATATCCCAGCCTCTCTCTTAACAAAAAATCTTCCTACAAAGACTCCCAATTTCTTCTCAAATACGCTCCAAAATACCACTACAGCCTTACTTCTGACCTTTCAGAATTGCGCCAAAACCCTCTCAGGACAAAAACCAAACACATCAAGGTCCTCAAATCCGTCAAAACACGTGACTATATCCGCTCCAACAAGAGCCTTTGGCTCAGTCTCCTTAAATCGCAAAGGCAAAATATAAAAGCACTGAGTATAGTAAATCCCGGCTTTTTAAGGCAATTCCCAAAACTATATTCTTATCAATTGGACCTTCAAAAACCGGATTCATGGAGGACTCTCTTCCATCTTACCAATATCAAGCAGCTCACGCTAGAAATCCTTGCGAATTTCCACGCTTTTAATCAAAACAAGACACCCCTTTTTAATAAATTACAGCAACGGTTTTTGAGACATTTATTAAAACTAAAAACTCTCAAATATTTCCATATAAACCTCTGCAATAAACTCGACCCAAATCTTCACAATCTTCTCTTCCAAATCAATAACCTTGGCCCTTTTCTCAACTCTATCGAAGCCTTTTATATTTCATTCAACCGCGTAATCATTTCAGATGATACAAAAATCGACTTCTTTAACATTTACAAAAACACAAAAAACCTCGTTTTGCTCGAAGTCCCTCACTCCTCCATTCAAAAGACCTTGGACCACCTCACCAGCTTCCAAAATATCCAATCTCTCAGTATCCAGCAAATCGCCACAAACCCCTTTAAAAATAAAGACATTCTTGACATCAGTTTCATGTCAAATTTTAATCAATTAACAACTCTTCAAAAGATTGACATTTCCCTCCAATTTGATAACAAGAAAGCTTTCAAAAATTTCTTATGCTGCTTCACTCTTCCCCAGACCCTCAAATCGCTCAGAATCGGCTTTAAAGATGTCTGTTGGGAAGAATTCGACCCGATAATGAACACCGAGGATATTTCTTACAATTACTTCTCCACAGATAATCTCTTCAATGGCTTTTACCAAAAGTGGGAAAAGCTTTCCAATCTCGAGACTCTCAGCTTAATTTTCACGGAATCTGCGAGCAAATCTATCAGAAGTACTTACTTCATCGAGCCGCTGCTAAAAAGACTTGAAAGCTTAAAGGAATTTCATTATGCGGACTGGGGGAATATTGAAGGAAATGCAAAGAAATCAATTGATTTTAATATATTATGGCAAGCGCTGACGCATTTAAATAACTCCTTGACTGAGATTATTATTGAAAGCTTCAGTATTTCCTTGAGGAATTTACAAGAGCCACTAATAGGGCATTTTATGAAGCTGGAAAGGCTTTGTATTAGAGGCTTTATTATTGGAAATTTGAATGTAAAAGAGAAAGCAAAAAGTGAAAAGGGGCTTTATTTAGAGGTGGAGAGGCTGGTGACTGATGATGAGAAAAGCTTTTATCAAGCCTTAGAAATGATGAATAATTGTTCGAGGGATGTGAGCATTGCGATAAATTTAGATGTGAGGAAAATTAATTCGCTGATTTTTAATCAGGATTCTCTAAGTCTTATGAAAAAAATCCTCAAACAAAAAACCATCAAATTAAAAATCACCAATTTTTCGCAGCAAATCAAGCCAGAAACCCTTCAAGTCCTTGGCTCGATCATCAATCCTGACGACTCCAAATTATTATTGGGACATCTTATTGTGATAAGTAAATCTGGAAAGAAGCTATTCTCAGCAGGAAAGCCTCCGGTTTTTCAAGAGTTTATTGATCAGGGGAGTATCTATTTGCAAAAAGAACAAGAAGAAGATTATGGGGAAGACGAAGATTATGACGATGAAGAAGAAGAAGAGGAGGATTCTGAAATGAACCTTGATATGGACTTTTTTGAAAGTCTTGGGAATGATGGATTTGACGATATAGAAGAATAGCTTTTTGTAAAGGAAAAAAGTGAAAGGAAGCTTGGAAAAATTATAAAAGAGTTTAGATTGAAAGGTTTTAATTTAGGGTTTTTTATATTTAATAAATAGAGATAGTTTTTTAGGCGGTATCTAAATTAAATTATATTTGAAATGTATGTGCGAATATTTCATTGTAAAAGAAATAAAATTTTTTGTTGAAGAGATTTTAATTATATTCCTCTTTTATTTAGTTTCTGTTTAAACTAATTCTTTATAGTTTTATATAATATAATTGCTTTGAATTCTTAATATTAACTCTTAAAATGAATCTCCTTGCTTTTTACCTTCAACTAAAAATTTTTTTCTTCAACAGTTTATTGTGTAAAAAGAAATCGCCTTTTCTTTATTATTCAGCCTTCACGATTTTTTTTTCTCGTCCTTTTGCACTTAAAGATCAATCAACAAAAAAATCACGTGAATTTATTTCTCAGTTTATAAAATTTGAGTTTATTGGAAATATTTCAATTAATACGAGACCGTCATGTTTCTAATGAAGGTTTCACCCCTGAAAAAATTTTCCATACTTTTACGGGCCTTATTTAGAACAGTCCGAAAATTAGGGAGGCCTAAACTAGAACAATCCAAGCAAAATATTTTTCAGTTAAATTTTGAGGGGTCTTAATTAAAGACATCACAGTCAATTTTTTTCTTTGAATTTCAAGCAGGAATACTGGACCTCTTATGCTGGAGCTGGGCTTTGATCCAGCAATCCTCTCCCAAAACTGGGCTCCCTCATTCACAAATTTTTTTTGAAGTTTCTCAATTGTTCGTAGGTTTTGTTTGGTCCATTTGGACTCTCCGAAAGATGGACCAGAGGGGGCAAGTTTGGGTTATCTGGACTTGAAGAAGGGACTGGACGTCTCTGATTTAAAGCAAACTCAAATTTTCAGAACTAAAAAATTTAATCGGAAAAAATTATTTGAACTGAGAACTGGTTTAATGAAGAGCTTTTAAACATACTTTTAGAAGATTTCACGAGGTTTCAATATTTTCAAACTTAGAATAAAAGCAGGAAGGAAGGATATGGGCTTTAGATTTATTTCTGCTGAACAAAAAGAATTTGGAATTTTTTCTTCAGAAATTAAAACAAAAGTTTTTAAAAAGAATTTTTTTTCATCATTTGCGCCCTCAATCTCTTTTTCTGAGTCAAAAAATTTCTTTTATTGAAGGATCGAAGTTTTGTGAAATGGCAATTTTCATCCAGAAAATATTCATGTGGGAAAATCTTCGAGGACAAATCCAATCGTCCGCGAAATCAAAAATGAGGAAAAGTTAATTTTGAAAGGAAATAAACACTGGATTACAAAGACTTCCACAGAAGGACGGAAAGAGGTTTTTCCAAAGTGAATTTAATTCGAAAATCCCTTCAGGAAAAAAAAAATTTGTGGATGAAATTTCACTTGTCTGAGGTGTTGAATCCTCCTCAAAAAATCGTCCGTAGACGATTTGAATCATTTGAGGGGATTTGGGATTGTCCCACCGCCCTAGCGTCCCCAGTTTTTCAAAAGTTTTTTCTTTTCTCTCAATGGATCGGATCGGAAGCCACTGGATAACGAAGAAATTGTCCAAGCCGACGAAAGGCAACCCTTTTACGTGACGATTTTCAACAGCCCTGATTTTTTTAAACATCAAGGATCTTCCTCTTTCAAAAATGAGTGAAAAAGAACTACAGCTTGAACCAAGGGAAGGGACCTAGGTCGTCAGGTTTGTAATATAAGCAAATATTTTTCTCAAGAAATTTTGGACTTTTTTTTTCTTGCGTTGATTTTCGAATTTTGAACTTTATATTTATGGAATATGATTTTATTTTTTCAAAAAGAAATAAAATAAATTTTTCAAAGGGAAAATTTCTTTGATCCTTCTTCTGAACGATCTCAAAAGATTTGTTCGAATTCTTTTTTGGAACAAGATTACTGAACAAATTTTTTTCACTCAAAAAACAAAGAAAAAAAGGAATTTTCGAAAAGAGACCACTAAATTTTTTCTGGAGGTCCTTGAGAAATAAATTTTGTTGAAAGGTGAAAGTTCAAACCCTTTGGAAGACCACTGCTAATTTTCTGGAGCGAAAGCAAAATATTGAACTCTTTTCAGCTTTTTTCCCTTTTAAAATTTCCTAACCAAGCCACGAAATTTCTTCATTAATTCGATCAGAATCTTCTTCTCTCACTCATCATAATTTTATTTTTCGAATTTTTCTGGCCCTAATTTCAGACCTTTTGCTCAAAAGGTCCTCTTTCTCACCAAATGCTCAAACGCTAAAAAAGTGATGGCGCCTTCCAACCTTTGAGAGACTCTTAAAAATGTTCAAGGCCGATGTTTTTGGGGACTTTCACAGTTGGAGAAGAGATATTTTTTTAGTTTATTTTATCCCTGAATAACGTCAATAACTAATGGAACGATGAATTCATTGCGAAGATTCGAAAAGAATCTTGTATGTCTCGGGAAAACTCTGAAAATATTGAGAACTTCCCAACATTTTGTTCTGGAAAAGAAATGAGTAGGATAGGATGTGTTCTCTTTCGAAAAAAACAAGAGAATAATATCTTCTTTGGTAAAATTTATGAAATAACAGAAAAAATTATTTTTTGCAGGAGAAATCTCTGTTTTTCATACGATCCTCAGAATTAAAAATCCTCTTTTCTTGTCGAAAATCCAAAGAAAAACCGATCGCAACTCTCTTTCCAGCTCACAATTTAGATGGTGAAACGTACCAAGCAGAGCCCTTGCAAAACGAAGGTCCTCGATTTCATTGTTTTCTCTTTTGAATTCTATTGAAAGGAAACTCAAAATTAATGAGAATAAATAATTATTTATTGAATTAAGTTGTAATGACTAAATTTTCAAATTTGCCTCGATATATTTTTAATTACAACCACTTTTTTTATTCAATTTCTCATCATACAACGCTTTTCTTATAACTTGCACTTCCACTTTCTGCTCACTTTAACGCCTTTTCCCCCTTAAAACCTTTTTTCCTCTCCTCTTCTTCTCTTGAAAGGTTCACATTTTGTCTGTTTCTAAATACCTATCGTCTTTCTCCATGGTAAATATAAATACTGGACCTAAGTTTTCAGACTTCCAAGCTTTCTTATAGGGTGATAAAAATAGCAAGAAATAACCACCAAAAGACTTTCTGTATGATTTTTAAAATTTTCTTTCAGCAAAGAGAAAATGAGGGGATTAATACCCCCATCTGCAATTAATTTTCTTGAGATTTTCAACACAATAAACCCGACATTTTGGCTTACAACGCGCATACTTCTTTAGAGAAAATTACAATAGAAACTAAGCAAAGAGAAAAGAAATTTAAAATTATCTTACAAAATCAGTATATTCATTTTTTTTGGCCTAAACAACTAAGAAATACTTCAAGCGAACCCAATTATTGTTTTCCTCATCACATTTCTCCAAAATTCATTCCAAAGCCATCAATTTCTTCCTCACCAGCGTCAGAATCATCGCTCAGAAGCAGATCTTCATCAGGCTCCTGTGAAGAATTCTCACTATGTGAAGAAGAATCATCAATATTGTACTCGAAATCCCCCATAAACAGCACTTTTCCTTTATTATTCGACACTTTGATGATGTTTGATATGTCGTAAATCATCAATTTTCTCTTGAGCTGATTCATTAAATGTGGATCTAATGATTTCAGGTTAAAGAAGTGCAATTTTGAGAAATTTCGTTTGTCCAATTTGGAAATAAACTCACAAAGAGTTTGAACAAAATTTTCACTGGACACTTTCTTGACATCAATTTCTAGAGAAACAGATATTTGTCTTGAGATCTGAGAGAGTTCTCTCAGAAGATCAACAAAAGATTCATCAGAATCTGTTCGTAAATGATCCATTTCAAATTGTGAGGAGGCACCGGCATTGTGTTTTTGAAATAATTGAAACAAATTTTGCATTTTACTGTCTCCTGTAATAATTCCACAAAGGCCTAATTTCTGCAGGGCATAATGCGAATTTCTCAAGGAAGGATTTTCCAAGAAATTCTGTAGAGAAATAATAGGAGATTCCACATATAAAGTCTTTAATGTAGAGCTTAAATGACCAACAGCCTGCCAGATAACGTTGAAATCAATCGCGTGTTTTTCCTTGGAGGACGGCTCGCACCAGTTGGTGAAGTATAATTCTGTGAGAGCCGTGAGGTTTTTGAGCAGCGGGATCAGGAAGAAGAGATTGAGGAGACAGGAATGGTGATCAACTTCAACAAAGCACATGGTGAGAGATTTAAAGTTGTGTAAATTTTGCCATTTTTCATAAAATTTTTGACACTCACTTTTGCTTTCAAAAGATTTTAATGAATTAAAATCACATGACGCAAAGCTTGATGTGACGCCCTGAAAATTAAATTTGATTTTATGGATCGATTTTGGCAACGAAAACGACTTTAAAAAGCTGAACAAACTTGTCTTTGTATCCAAATTTATCGAAAACTCCAGTGCATGTAAATTTTCCAAGCTGGACAAATTCTTTAAGAAACTCCAATCTGGCGGTTGTTCCAGGTCTTCTGCCTTATTTATCGTCTTTGTAATATTCAGGCTTGTCAGATGCTTATACGATGATAAGGATTCCAGAGATTGCTCAAGAATTTTGTAAGAGACTTCGTGGACTTTTAAGGCTGTGACGTGTTTATATATGCTTATTAAACCAAAGATAGTAAAAGAGCGGATTTCTGCGAAATTATTAAGGAATAATGTGAAGGATTTGAGCGAAGAGAGGAAGGTCTGGCAGGTGGCGAATCTGATGAGGAAATTGTAAAGCAAGGCGTCAATTTTGTTGTAAAGGTGAATGTAAAGATGTTGTAAAGGAAGTTGAAAGCGATTAAGACGTGACCAGAATCTGTATTGGAGGTATTTTTCGATTTTTTGACTTTGTATAAGATTCAAATTGTCTATTCTTTGTGAGGCAAAATCTATACGAAGACTTTTTAGGTGGATGATACCAACAAAAACTCGCCATGAGGCGAAATTTTGAACAGATAAAAGGCAAGAATCGATTTTAGAAAGTTGTTTGAGGGCTGAAGGAGGTGCCTCTTCGAGGCTTTTAAGGTGTTTTTTCTGAGGTTTTATCACGCTGAGGAGAAGTTGTCGGTCGTGAGGAGAATAGTTGGTAACTTTGGCGTGTTTGGCGATTTTGATGGTTTTGAGTTTGGTAAAGACGTGGCGGGATTGAAGGTCATCGATGTCGTAGTCGAGATTGGTGTAATATTTTGGGGCGTATTTGAGGAGGAATTGCCTGTTATCTAGGGATTCATCCATTTTGGTCCAGAGAAGTTTTTTCATTGAAAGGGAACTGATTAAAAAGTTTTTTTGGAAGGCGAGTTTGAAGGTTGAGTTGATTAAAAGAAAAAGGTGAAAAATGAAAAGTCTGGAGATTTATTTAAGTGTTTATAGAAGGGTGATGGAATCAGTAGATTGACGCTAAAATAAATAATTTTGAGTTGATTATTTTTGTGATGTTTTTGGGTTGTTATATATTATTTTCTGGATCAAAATTGATCAATTTTTTGAGTGATAAACTCTAAAAAGTGTTGTTTTTGAAAAGGAAAATTTTGTTGAATTGAAGGTTTTAAAGGCTTTTGGCTGAGTGGAAGGAAGAAGTAAAGAGTTAAGGGAGAAAAGAAGGGAGAGGAAATCAGTACGGCCAAATTTAGATTTCTAAACTGAATTGATGATCAGGGCGTTTTCCAATCAGATTGAGCCAAAAGAATAAATTAAAAACCTTTTTTCTTATTTTTCCAGGGAAATTAATTCTTTTGTTATTTTTATTAGCTTGTTCCTAATTTTAGTTTCTCCTCAAAAACTCATCCCCGCCTCTATGAAAATTGACAATGGAATAAGCACCTTTCAAACTCATCTCTTCCTTTTCTCCTTTTACCTTGTTGGAAACAATGAGAAGATCATGAGGTTTTTTGTGTGTTGGTGTTTCTGTTTGTGACTCTCATAAAGTCTTGAATTTTATGTACTCTACTGATCCTTTTTGTCTTGAAAAAATTCTAGAAAAACAAAAACCTTCACACAAGAGCTCTTGAAAAAACTCTGTTCTCGGAATAACATGCCTTCCAAGAGCTTTCTTTCAGCTTTTCAGCCCTTCACGAAGAAGTGCAGGGATGAATTTCTAGTGAAAAGGTCCGTATTTTTACTGATTTAGTTGGGAACTTCTTGACTTGATTGAAATGTATGGTAGGCTCAATTTAATTGATTTAGACAGTTGAATGAGTTTTTGAATAAAAACAATTGAAATTTGAATTTAGAGTTTTTCTCTTCAAGATTAAAAACTCACATTACGAGCCACTTTGCATCTCATAACCATTTTAAAGAGTCACGCTTGCCTAATTTTCTCTTCCACATTTAAAGTGAAGTATATCTATAGATTCCATAGGAATCCTTGAAGGAAAAAGACTCTATTTCAATAAAAGATGGAGAAAAACCGTGCAAAGTGTTTATCATTGTCAGTATGCTTTGTACGATCCCACAAGTCACAATGGCTTGAGCTAATTACAACATTTTTACAGTTGAATTAAAGAAACCAAAATTTATTTTTTTTCCAAGAAAAACTAAAAACTGAAATTTCATTTTTATTAAAAAACTCAGTTTATCTTAATCTCCATATCAATACCCTCAAATCTCTCTTATAATCTCATAAGGAATCTATAAGCTGTTCTCTCATGATCCTGTGAGAAACTGGTTGACTCCAACAACGTAAAACTCCTCTCATTATTTGACTTGAAAGTATAAAACTCTCAAAGTCAAACAAAATTGATAAGAAATAAAGAAATTTTTATTGAATTGACAGCTTGAGAATAGCAAACTCGTTTCATGAGCCCACATTTCTCTAGAGAAAAAGGCTCGTTTGAATGAGTTCCTCTCTTATCAGTTTCTCAAAACCACATTTTTTGCTTGAAAAGTCTTATGAATTCCCTTTTGAAATCAACTTCCTCTCAAAAGTTATATTTAAGATTTAATCTTAACCTCCCTTGTTCTCCTATCCTTGAGCTTCCTTTATCTCATCTGAAGAGCTGAGGCTGAATAAACCTTTTGTTCTTCTTTCACCATTGAAATTCACTCACAAAAAAAAACTCGTATAAACTCTATTACAAATCTTCAGTCTTCACAGGTTTTTGGCGCTACATTGAAATGATTATCTTAAGGGCTTTTGTTGAACCCACAAAGGGCTTGTCAATTTCCTTCACCTGTCGACGTTCAAATTCCGCGGAAATATCTTGTCTTTGCGGATCTTAAAAACGCTTCGTCGCAGACCTTCTGTGAATGAAATTACCTTGGACCATTTTCCTTGAGACTTGAGAAAGCGTTGAAGCATGCCAAGGTGTCCTGTCTGCGAAAACCAGTTTTTTTGCTCTCAAGGGCTTGTCACATGCCAAGTTTAAATTTTATTTTTTTGTTTGTCACTATAATGACGTAATTTGCATTGTACGTACACTATAAAATTTCTCCTATTTTTTCAATGGAAAACCAAAAACTAACATAAACTCTAAAAGAATACTCCTTGAATGAATCATGGTGAACCCAATTTCAGCGAATTTTTCATGATTCGAGTGAGGGAAACGGGGAATACTATTCCGTGGACAAGATCCCAGACAACAAAAAAAGAGGAAGAGATTTCTTCAGTAGCTAAAAGATGTAATTTTTATCCAATTGAACATCTTCTTGAGAACCAAACGACGCTTTTCTCAAAGATGTTCTCCTGTCAAAAGTTGGAGGGGACTTGATGGACGATATTGCTTTGAGCAAGCATGTGACGCGCTTTGATAATTTTTTTACTTTTGGCGGTCTTGAATTTTATTCAAAAATTTCTTCCATCAAGCGCGTCTTGAAGAAGGCCGTTCTGCTTGAGATTTTTACAAGGAGACTTTCTCTGGTAAATCTTGAACCTTCAGGCTCAGGATAAGACCAATTTTTTTATGAGGATAAATGGATTCTTTTCAGTCCAGTTTTTAGTGGTGCATGAGACGAGTTAATTCTAAACTAAAAAATATCTTTGAATCCTGTGCCTTTTGATTGAGAATTTGCTTCGATTGTGCAAACTTCCATCAGCTAGGATGCCAAACAGTTCTGGAGAAGACAGGAAATGGTGTGAAGGATATTGGTTTAGTGCAGGAGGATAATTTATCGTACAGACCAGTTTTAGCGCGGAAAAACGTCAATTTCCTTTTTTGACAACAAAATTAATCAGCTTCTGACTTTATGGTAAAAAGGAGTTAAATGAGGAGTGGAGAGACCCATAGACCCCGTCTCTCTTTTTAGTATCGTTTAAAAATGTTCAGTTTTTGTTTAGAACTTGAATCAGATCACCACCCACCTCAAAAAAACTTATCAAGTCTCTTCATAAAAGAATTGAAGACTCAAGCATTTCACACTGCCTACATATTTTTCAAGAAGTTTATTCTTTTATGACCTTCATATCGAAGAGAATAAACAGTAAAGCTGAGATTTTACGTCATTTTGCACCTAATGAGCTTCCTTTAATTCACTGAAACACATGAAATTTGTTCATGATTGAACAATTAAAAATTCAAGTCATCTTGTTTTTCTCCCCTTTATTTTTTAGTCCCTCAAGACTTTAGAGAGGGCTTGACAGTTTTTCCCTATTTATTGTTGAATGTTCTGCCGAAATATAAAGCTTTCATTGAAGAGAATCTTAGTCTTGGTATTTTGACATGAAGATTAGAAAACTTTGAGCCATAACGGGAATACTGGAGAAGCCAAAATTCATGAAATTACGTTTAGAGATGCTCATAACTGCTTTACTGACCGCTTCAGTGTAAAGGTTAACTTCTGGAAGTTATAAAATCAATGAATTTACATTTATTCTGGAATTTCTCAAAAAGAAGTTTGAAAGAAATTTTCAAGAGTAATGTTGACTGATTTCAGTCATTTTTAGCTGAAAACGTGAAGGGCTCTATCAATGAATAGAACGATTGATCCGGAAGAGATAGCTTGGATCATTCAGAAGATCGACAGAATTTTTTTTGAATAAAGAAATAGGTTTGATCCTTCAGAGTGGCTCTTGAAGAGATTTTCATCAAGAATCTCCACTGTTTCCTTTTGAAAATTTAGCCAAGTTCATCGCTCTGAAAAAATGCGGCAAACTAAATTTTTGTTTTCGAAAGAAAGGACTATCACTATTTTACAAAAAGGAATTTCAAGTTCAAAGGTTTTCTCGGAGAGAACAATGTAACAGCTTAGAACTCCCTTGGCTCTTAGTTCCTAGGGCAAAACTATTCTCAAAGATACTGAATGAAGATTGAATGATCTTATCATCATTTCTTACACTTCACAAAATTCAGGTCTAGCCATCTCGGCTTTGTGTTTATTGGCTGGGGACAGAGGTAGTGAGAAGTAGGAAAGAGCGAAAGCGAAGATAACAGCGCCAGGCAAAGAGAATCCTTCTCAGATTTTCGACCTTTGAAAAAATCTAATAAAGTTTTCAATAGAACCTCACCTCAGAAGTTCCAGAGAGTGAAGAAAACCAAAAGATGTAAAGGTTTGACAGAGTTCGATGAAGAGGGAAGAGGTTGTTCGAGAACTCTGGTGGGCGACAGATTTGAGAGGTTGAGTTTGATCAAATTAAAAGGATAATCCAGTGAAATTTGGTTAAAATCAAACGGCCACTGGCCCTGTCAAAACAATCCCTTGTCATCGAAAAATCTTCCAGTATTTTTTTTCTTTTGATTAACCTCAGCTTTTCGAATTTTTCTTTTCAGAAACATCAATCTTCTCCTTCTCTGAAGAACTCTAAAATTTTTCTCTTTAAAAAAAAATAAAAATCAGTTGTTTGAGTGAAGATGATCAGATGATCTTCAATTGTTATTCTGCTTCTCGAATACTACCAGATTTCTTTTTAAGCTTCGAATTCCTTGAGTCCGACTCTTGTCAACCTTCAAAAAACTTTCTCTGCAAAGAAAATTAGAAGCAGAAAAAAAATCGTGGCATAGAGTTTTTTCCATAACAAAAATGATGATATATATTGCTTCTTTTATCTGTGGTGTTTTTAGAAGAAATAATAATAAAATCTCACTCCCCCAAACAAAAAATTGCTGAATTCTTTTTTCTTGTTTTTTTTTTTTTTTTTAGAGAGATAATTATTTTCATTTGGAAATAATGTCTTTTGAAAAACCTTTTGATCGATCATTGAAAGCAATTTCACCAAATTCATATTTATTGGAGATTTTTGGGATCACTTCAAAAAAAATTTTGTGATCGAAACGAACCTTTATTTGAAAGATATGGCAATCCTGGTCTCATATGTTTTTGTGCAGGGTTATCCTCCAATTTGATGAAAATGAATAAGATTTCGGAGAATTCCTTCTTAGGGCACAGATTATGAAATAAGTTGATCCCACTTTCTTTTGAATTCAAGTTCTGATTTTTCAATTTGAACTGAATTCTGTTTGACCTTTTTATTCATAAAAATTGAAGTAAAAAATGAAGAGTGAACGGAGATCATGACCTCTCTTCCAATTGTGGTGTCTCTTTCTTGGATCTCCTTGTAAAATTCTTCTAGGTCTTTTTGACTTGAATAATCTGGGAAAAAGTCCCAAGTTTAAACTTCTTTTCTCCACTCAAATGTGTAGTGGAGAGTCTTTCTAATTTTCCTCAAATTGTAAATGAAAAAAACTATGGACATTAAAGTGCTTTTGTTTTCAGGAATAGTGAAGTTTCTTTTCTCTCAATATCAACCTTAACCAGAGATTTATTTTTGAGAATGTGATGAATATTTTATTGAAAGAAAAAGTCCTTTCAGTTTTTTCGGAGACTCCAGAACAACTTTTTTCTTGAGTTCAGTTTTTTTTGGAAGGAAAAAGTTCATTAAAAAAATTTTCTCCCTTTTTTAAAATTTCTTTCTTCGATATGCTCTTCAAATTCAGTTAACTTCAAACAAATTTCTCTAAAGACTGATGAAAAATCTTTGTAATACAGTAAAATCCTCTCAAAGTAATTTTTGTTCCTCTATTTGATCGTTCACAAGAAGGATCAGAGAAACTTTTCCCTTGAGGATTTATTTTTATTTCTTTTTGAGAAAAATAAAATGATATTCCATAAATATCAAATTCAAAATTCGAAATGAACTCAAAAAAAGGGAAAAATTTTCTTTCTTTGAGAACAAAGTTTGCTAGATAACGAGCCTGACGATTTAGTTCTCTTCCCTGAGTTCGAGGTAGAATGATTATTTTTCATTTTTGAAAGAGGGAGATCCTTGATGTTCGAAAAAAAATCATTGCTGTGAAAAATTGTCGCATAAAAGGGGTGTTTTTCTTCCACTCGAACTATTTCTTCTTCGTCACCCAGTAGCCTTTGATCCCACCCTCAGATATAAAGGGAAAAAATGAAAAGCTTGAAACGCTAGGATGTTGGGACGTTGGGACGACTTCAAATCCCCCCAAATGATTCCAATCATCCACGGACGCTTTTTTGAGGGATATTTAACACCCCGGAAAAATCGAGTTTCTTTTGTTCTTTGGAAAAATCTAGGCCAAAAAGTTTGACTCTCAAGGCTTTTTAGAGAACATAAGAATCAAGTAAAAGTCTTTCACTCTCATTCTTTATTTTGATCTTCAGTTTTCTCGTGACTAATTTTCCTCAAAACTTTCTCCAATATTTTCAAAAAATAAATTTCACAAAAATTCAAAAACCCTTCCCAGGATCTCGTTTGTCAAAATGCGACCAATCATTCGAGGTTTGAAGTGGCCAAGTGGTGATGATATGAATTTATAAAAGCAAATCCTCAAAAAGCTTTTGACTTAACATTTTCTAAGTCACGTCCTAAGATTTTCTTTTTATCCGTCCTTTTTCTAAAAACCCTTTAATTAGGCCCAAAAATTTTATTCTTGACTCATTCTAGACAAGATTGCCTTCGCAGGCATAAGAACTCACAGTTTTTCAATACTCTGGTTTATCTGAAGAGTATTAGGCTTAATTTTTCTTTTTTTGAAACGAGCATTCTTAGTGAGCCTACTTCAAATCAGGAAAATTGGCCAAGATTTATCAATTCAAGCAGATCGATTTAACCTGCTTATTCCTTCAACCGAACTCATAATCATCGTTTCATATTTAACAGCTCTCTTACTTTTTCGACTCTTCACCTTGTTTCGCAAATTGCTAACAAACGTCTTTCGCCTATTCCTTCATTTTTTCCCTTGCAAAGTCAAAGGTTCCAGATATAAAACAGTAAAACTAGCCAACCAGTAACCAGCTGAGCGTTTGATGTGTTGAACTGTCCTTTTTTTTTGAATGCGAGGAAAAAAAGATCAGTTAAGTTGATGAAGTTCAACCTAGTTTGTAAAGAAATCTCAATGAAAACTCTTTGTCTGATGAAGCTTGTTGATGAAAGAATTAAAAAGAAGCAGGAAAGCTAACAGCAGTTTGTCAAAGAGAAAAGATTCAAACCAAACTTGGTGGGGCTAAAGAGAAGTATAAAGAGAATCTCGAAAGAAACTTTTTTACACAAAAATTTTGAAGTTGTTTTAAAGCTTAAAAGACCAAAATTAAAGGAAAATACAACTCATGCCAGTAAATAAAACAACATCGAAGGATTCTTAATTAAAATTTATTTCTAACTGAAATTCGTCTCTTTCACCTCTGATCTAAAATTTCAACAAAATTCTCCCATGTCCATTTCATCTTCAAGAATTATCACATTTTTCACCTTTATCGATACTGCCAAGTCTTTCCTTTTTGAGAAATGAGCCTGTTTTTCTTTGAAAGATAATGATGAGGCCAACAGTCTTTCAGTTTAAAATAAGGAAATCACTGGATTAGTTGTCCAAAATTCAAATGAAACAAAGCTGATTAGGTATTTTGTGTTGGAGAAAACAGCGATTTAGCCTTTATTGGTATCATGAGAGCAAACATTTTAGGGAAGATTGTTTAATTAAAAAGAAAGTTGAAAAAGGAAACTTGACGGAAATTTGAGACAAAGTCATTCAAGAAATCAAGAATAAAACACCTTTGATTGTATAATGTTTGATGTTTTAATTTGAAAAATTAAAAGAGTTAGCGACTGAATCAAGCAAATGAAATCGTGTTCGGTAATTTTGTTAATTAGCCGAATACAGAAAAAATCAAAACAACAGATTAATCTTTCAATTAAAAAGCTTCTAGCAAAATTAGAAGAAACACGAATAATTCATTGGTTAATCTGTTTAATTTCTCCAAAACTTTCATTTTCCGTTTTATGCTCTTTGTAAACAAAGACTTGCAAATGTAATAAAAGAAGCAGATTTACCCTCACAGACCATCGATCCGTCTTCCAAGTGGGAAACAGGAAGAAAAGTTCCCGCCCTGAATGGAAGAGGCAGCAGAATTGACAGCCAGACTAAAGTAAATCAAAGCGATTAAACAAGAAAATTTCTTTTTCAAATTGTCTTTTAATTCGATTTGAAACACCCTTTATAATTAAAAACCAAAAATAAAATTTCAATTTTCAAAACTAACCCTGCATGAATTCAGTTAAATTGCTCACAATCGGCCCTTCCTCCTCCTCTCCCCACACCTACTCTCTTCTCAAACGCCATCCCAAGTACTTCCGCAAGCTCTATTTCATCACTTTAGACCTCGAAAACCGGAAGATTTTCAAAAAGCTTCAAGCAATGAAAATCGTTAAATCCCTTGACATTCCCTGTTACGAATCAGATATTAGACATCTTGTGCTTTCAGCATTAAAGTCCCAAAGGAACTGTCTGGAAGACCTCAACATAAAGGATCCAATGCTTGTGAAGCATTTCCCAAGCGTTTCTAGGTTTCTTGTTTGCTCAAAAGTGCTAGATTCTTGGCGGGTATTTCTTCGGCTTATTAACTTGAAAAAGCTAACTTTGGAATGTCCGTACATCAAGACCTCCAGGAGTTCTTGTATAGGAAAGATCAGGAGCTTTTATTGGAGATTTTGGCAGCATTTAGAGAAACTTAAAGTTCTTGAGGATTTTCACATCTGCTTTTATAATCAGATTGATTCTGATTTACTTGGCTTTTTGGGGAGACTCGATGAGATGGAGAAGAAACTTGGCTCTTTAAAGAATTTCTCGCTGTTTTTGAGCCATATGGACGTCGAGCCAGATGGCGATTTAGATTTTGAAAATGTAAAGAAAAATCTAACGAGCTTCCGAGTCCATGAATCTTCATTTCTCGTCATTCAAAAACTCCTCAAGAACCTCAAACATTTCCAGAAATTGGAATCCCTCAACATTCTCAAGAACCTGAGTCATCTTGAGGATGAGAATAACACTGCAAATTTTAGCTATTTGAAGGATTTTTCACAATTAACTCAGATTAAAACGATGGACATTCTTATCAATTTTGGCTCAGGACCAAATTTTGTCAATTTTCTAGAACATTTCTCTATACCCGGATCTATCATTTCCCTTAAACTCAGTTTCTATGAAGCTGATTGGCCAGCACTTCTATCCAGTAATCAGTTGGATAATCTAAAAGCTCTCAACGCTTTTGAATCTCATCCTCTTTGTTTAAATTTTTACAATAAATGGCAAACTCTTAACCGCCTTGAGTCTCTTTCTTTATGTTTCTGTGAGAGAAGTTCAAGCGATACTCCCAGTTTATACTTCATAACTCCAATCCTAAGGAAGCTCACCACCCTCAAATCACTATATTTCGCGAATTGGCTCAATAACTTTAACCATACTCCCCAATTAACCAGCACTGATAAGATAAAAGCACTAAATTTATATCATTTATGGAAAGCTCTGAATCACATGAAACCCACTCTGAAGAAGTTATATATCGATAGCTCTGCAATCTCTTTGAGGAAATTCCCTTCAAAATTTGAACTGGAAGATCAGGAGAAGTTATGCCTTGAAGAATTTGGACTCTGTGGACTTGTTCTTGGTGATCTTTACCTAGAAGTCTTGAGTAAAACTTTGGCTAAAAATGAATCGAGATTCGAGGTGGAATCTATCATTCTTGATAATAATGAGTCAATGATGAAAGTAATGGATTTAATTGTAAATATATCAAAGAAAATAAGAGTATCTGTGAGCTTGGACATGAGGAATATAGATGCAGGAGACTTTATGGAGATGATGATGAAGGATTTTGTTGGGGTGATGAAGAAACCTCATATAACAATAGATTTCCACAGAATTCCGAAGCTATCTTCATCACAATTGAGAGCTTTCAGAAAGATGCTAAACGAATATCAACAAGCAAGGCTTCAGAAAGATGGTCAGGAGAGAAATACCAAAGGGATTCATTCATCTATGGAAGGATTATTTGGAGATTTTGGAGGAATGACAAATGGAGGCTCTGAAGGGCTTTCTTTAGGAGATGAAGAAGATGAATGGGAAGAGAGTGAGGAGTACTATGAGGAGGAGATGAGTGAGATGGCTCAAGAAGTGGAGAATTTATTGGAAGATGGCTTTGAAGAGATTGATGAGGATATATAATTGAGAGTATCAGGTTTGTCTTTTCAATAAAATAGAATTTATACTGTAAAGAAGTAGTTCAAGAGATTGGACTTCAAGTCTCTGTAATTCATATTGAATAATATGTGAGTTTGTTCTGAAGACTTCAGAAAAAATCTCCATTCCCCAAAAAATTCTCAGAATTCTCTTGAGAAAAACCCTCTCCAATTCTTTATTGATAGCTAGGTTAGACACGGAGAACAATATGTATTCCTTTTTACCGCTCTTTGCTTCAAGTAGCCTGGAAAGATACAGAAAAAGGAATCGATTGATCATATCCTAGACTATAATGTCTCTTCTTATGAAGAATAGGCCAAAAGATTAGTCATCATATTCTATTGCTTCCTCTCTGGGCTAGATGTTGTGGCCTTTGTAAAGAATAGGAGATATGCAAAGAGGTTGAGAATTTACCTTTTTTCTTGGAAGGATCTTGCTTTAGTTAATTATATTTTCGAAAATTCCTTTCTAGAATTTTCCAGATTTCAAGGCTTCATTTAGACTGATAAATCTGATGTTGTACTTACTGAAAAAGGCAGAGAAGAGACAATACAATAACTCTTTAGAAGCTTGGAAATCTCCTCAAATCTGGTTTGATTGGAGCCTAATTTTCCTCACTACCTTGAAGAAATTGATAAAAGAGTTTTCACCTGGGATGTGAAAACGTCCCTAAAACCTTCTCCACCGTAGTTTTTTGCTGATGCTTCCGTCTTTGTTCTTGAAGGAGATTTTGCTTGAATAAAATTCTCTTATTTTTCAAGCCTGTGAGAAATTGAAAGAAAACTCCATAGAAAGAAATTTTATGTTGACCGATCAAATTGCAGGAAATCTGAATGTCACTCCACAGAATATTTCATTGAAATTTTTTTTCATTTTTCACAAATTTCTCTTTCTATCATTCTCATGTATTCTCAGCAAATTTAAATGATGATGATCAATATCAACTGAGTCTTTTTCCCAACCCTCAAATTTGTAAAAATGCCCTTTTTTCACAAGTATTTTTCCTTTAACCTTCTGAAATGATTCTTCATAATTATGGAGAAATCTAGAATAGAAAAATTGAAGAAATATGGCTGCAAAATTTTGCATAAACATGGTCAGCAAGATGCATTATTTTTTGGCTGTCTTTTCCCAACACTGATATTTTTTATGAAATTACGAGGACCAGAATGTCATTAAAGGTTTCCCTTTCTTTTGACAGATTTATTAGGAGGATCTTCACAGGATTTGATTGGATGGGATTCAAAAAGGAGAAAAGTATTTTTGGACTTAGAAAAATAAAAGATTTGTTTGCAGAAAGGAAAATATTTGTTATGTCAAAGATCTCCTGAAGTTTTTGAAAAAAAATGGTTGCCAAGGATCTGCAAGACTGAAAGGCGATCTAAAAATTTTCTGAGACTGAACTCTTTCAAAGGACTAAAAAAGATTGCTCAATTTTTCTTTCATTATCTTGGACTTTTTTGGCTTTTTTTGAAACCAAATGAAGAAAGGTAAGAGGGGATGGATGGATCTCCTTCATTAAATTAAAAAAAAAGACTTTCTTCGATGAAAAATCAGATATTTTAGTGATTGCTAGGTAACGAGAAAGGTTTGCTATGGAAGCTTTCTTCAGGAAATTCAATTCTTTCTAAAACAATTGACTCGCCCGCTTATATTTTCAATCAATAAAATTCTTGAAATTTGTGAATTCAAAATAGATGAGTTGAACCTCTTTTCACTCTTTACTGGTTAAAAATAAATCATCTTATTCTTATCCCTCTTCTAAAATACCCGCTCATGTAAACGAATAATCAGCCTATTTTTCTTGCTCAAAAGTCAAACATCAAAACAATCAACTCAGCAAAACATCCAATAAACAGAAAAAGGCTAATGTGTAACTCTTTGCTATTTCTCAATTTTTTTTTGTAAAGATAAAAGGCAGAAAAAATGGATATCACCTCACCATGAAAAACTTCAAGTCAAGAAAAGCTCGATGAAAATTTGTTTTCTTTTTGATGAGAAACCAAGATATTCAAGAATGACGGGTTTTTTGAACATTGAAGGTCCTCAAGTCTTTTCAAAAATTTGTTTCCAGAAGCTTTTGCTTCTTTATCTACACCCCCCTTTTCTAAAAATCCAATTCAAATATTTCAAAACAGGGTAAAAGGTTCAAAAGAGTTTAGCGGACCTGAAAGTAAGCAAGAGTTTCTTCTTGAAAAGGACTTTTGAGGTGGGGGTTTTTCTAACTGCTTTAAAGCTCAAAATAACGAAATGAAAAAAGAAAATAAACTTGTGCCAGTAACACAGAAAGATCTTTAATTAAAATTTACACTTAACTGAATTTAACTTCTTTAATCTTTTTCCCGCATGGCTCCACAAAATCTCCCAAAACCCTTTATTTTCAAGTCTAACCTTGCAATATTATATATTGAGAGTCGAGAACTATGAATTTGACCACGAGGTTGGGGCAGGAGGCCGGTTTGGATTGAAAACAAAAGTCTTCTTTGGACTTTCGACGAATCTTTATTTTAAGTAAAAGTAACTGCCTTATTGGACTACTGTTTATAAATCAAAATGGACTAAAAATCCCCATAAACGGTAAGGTTTTTGAATCAACTTCGTCTTTTTAATTATCCGCGCTTAAAGGTTTTAAATTAAGTTGTTTTAATCTCGAGACTAAGAGAAGGAAGGGACCTGACCTAGCCAACTTCTGATTGAAATGTCAAAGAAAAGTTAAAGGAAGCTAATGGAAGTTTATGAAGAGAGAAAAATGAGAAGAATTACAATAGGAACTTTTCTGTTACATAAAAATTTTAAAGAGAGAGGCTGAGAATTTGAGATTTTTGATCATTAAAAAATATTTTATTGTGAAATTAATAGAACACGTCGATGGACAAATAAGTTTCAAAGTATTAAAAATGGTTAGATTAACATTTTTAGTAAGTGGTTTTGGAAGTAAAAGAGCCAAATTAAACTAAAAAGACAGAATTTATATATTCACCAATCAAGTTAAATTCTGTCATTATTAACAGAAGCAAGAGCAACGTCCCATTTTCCTTCTATTGGATAAGTTTAACAGCACACTTTGGGGTAATTTCTCTTCACGCTGAGGGCTTGATTTCTTCGAAGGAAAGTGCCTTGAGCTTGACGTTAGGCGTGAAGATTTGCATTGGCGAATCCTGTTGGTTTCTGAGACGAGATGACAAATGGTACTGGATGTCCCGCAAAAGACTGAATTAACAAGCAGACGAAACGACGACAAAAATTAAAACGAAATTATTGATGACTATTTTTTTTCCTTTACAAAGTTTTTTCATTCATTTCTGCGATATGTTTATAATTAAAACTAAATAAAAACTTGCTTGACAAACCAAACCTTATGAAAACAGTTAAATGGTTCACAGTCGACCCTACCTCTCATCAAACCCACTCTCTTCTCAAACACCACCCCAAATATTGCCACAAGCTTCACTTTACTTCCTCCAATATTCAAACCCGCAAGGTCTTCACAAAGATTCGAGCTATAAAGGTAATAAAATCGCTTGATGTTCCCTGCTACGAGCCAGAGATGAGACCTCTTTTGCTTTCAGCGCTGAAATCTCAGAGGAACTGCCTGAAAAAGCTCAGTATGAAGGATCCAGCCCTTGTTAAATATTACCCAAGGATTGAAACCTATCTTCTTTGCTCAAAGGGGCTGCATTCTTGGCGGGTGTTTCTGCAGCTAATTCATCTTAAGATCCTCACACTGGAATGTCCATACATAAAGGATCCGAAGGGTTCTCATATAGGGAAGGAGCTAGGGAGGGTTAAAGGCTTCTATTGGAGATTTTGGCAACACTTTGAGAGACTTAAAGTTCTTGGAGATTTTCATGTTTCTCTCTATAATAAAATTGATTCAGATTTGCTTGGGTTTTTGAAGAAACTTAATGTCATGGAGGAAAAACTCAATTCTTTAAGAAGTTTCTCGCTGTTTCTGAGTCATATTGACGTTGCTTCAGATGTTGATTTAAATTTTGAGAATATATATCAACATTTAACGAGCTTTCGAATTCATGAATCTTCATTTATGGTCATCCAAAAATTCCTCAGAAATGTCAGACATTTCCAAAAACTGGAATCTCTCAACATTCTCAAGAACCTGAGTTACCCTGAAGATGACAAAGACCCTGCAGACTTTGGCTTTATTAAGCATTTTTCTCAATTAAACCGAATTAAAACGATGGACATTCTTATCAATTTTGGCTCAAGCACAAACTTGTTAAATTTTCTAGAACATTTCTCCATACCAGAACCTATCGTTTCCCTTAAACTCAGCTTCTATGAAGCTGATTGGTCAGCACTTCTCTCCAGTGATCAATTAGAAAATCTCAAGACTCACAATGTCTTTGAGAATCATCCTCTTTGTTTAAATTTCTACAATAAATGGCAAAATCTCAAGAATCTTGAATCTTTGTCTTTTTGCTTTTGTGAAAGCAACTCAAATGATACTCCCAGTTTATACTTCATAACTCCAATTCTCAAGAGACTCACGGCTCTCGAATCATTTTATTTCGCAAATTGGCTTAACAATTTCAGTCATACTCCCACAACTCTCAACTCTGAAAAAATCAAAGCCTTAAATCTCTATTATTTATGGAAAGCTCTCGCTCACCTGAAGACAACTCTGAAGAAGCTCTACATCGATAGTTCTGCGATTTCCTTGAGAAAATTTCCTTCAAAATTTGAATTAGAAGATCAAGAAAAGCTATGTCTGAAAGAACTTGGACTCTGTGGGCTTGTTCTTGGTGACCTTTGTCTAGAGGCCTTGAGTAAAACTCTGGTCAAAAATGAGGAGGATTCCTCTCCTTCAAGGATAGAGATGGAGTCTATTCTCATTGACAATAAGGAATCCATGATGAAAGTAATGGATATCATTGCGAATATATCAAAGAAAATGAGGGTTTCTGTAAGCTTAGATGTGAGGAATATTGGCCAGTCAGATTTTATGGAGATGGTAATGAAGGATTTTGTGAGGTTGACGAGTAAATCTCATATTACAATTGATTTTCATAAGATCCCAGAATTATCTGATTCGGAACTGAAGGATTTCAAAAGGATACTTCATGAATATCGGCATGCTAGACTTCATATTAGCGGTCCAGAAAGGAAGGACTTGAGGATTTATCCAACAACAGGAGAATTATTTGGAGATTTTGCTGGAATGATGAATGGAGGATCTGATGGGTTTTCTTTGGGAGATGAAGAAGATGAATGGGAAGGGAGTGATGAAGATTTTGAGGAAGAAATAAGTGAGATGACCGAAGATATGGATTATTTATTGGATGATGGCTTTGAAGAAATTGATGAAGATATATAATAGAAAATACAAGTTTTGTATACAGCATCAAAGAAATTTGACTTCGAATGTCTATGTATTAATATTTAATGATATACTCTCATTACATTGTAAAGAATCAACCACAAGAGGATTTCAAAATTTGTTTTGGCAAAGAGAAGGAAGCAAATTTCATCTTGGTTTCTTATATTTTAAAAAAAGCCTGCTGTGATTCAGACCTGTTCGTCAAGGTCTGGAAATACAATAAGATGCTTTGGTTTCACTCTGCTTTTTCATTTTTTTGAGCAAGCAAAATGATTTTCTTCTATGTGAGGCAAAAACCAACTTGAAAAAAAGAAGTTTTTTTTCTTTAAAATTTAAGTTTTGAAAAAAGAGTTAGAGAGAAAAATAACAATATTTTTAAAGGGATTCCTGTCCAAATAAATTCTTTTTGAAACAATTGACTGGCTTGTTTAAAGAGATGCTAAATCTAATTTACTCTTCAAAATCTTTGCAGGCACCAAATCTC
>Ga0182738_1001607_pt1 | contig 27961 bp, 28 predicted proteins | sample eDN5th30CBELigMG_FD_128876 | JGI IMG/M metagenome (GOLD analysis project Ga0182738, IMG submission 128876) | Enriched Miracle-Growth compost microbial communities from Emeryville, California, USA - eDNA 5th pass 30_C BE-Lig MG (version 2)... ...
CTGGCTGGCCGCAGGGGTGCGCCTGGTCGTCGTGACCTGCGGCGCGAACGGCAGCCTGGCCTGGAACCGCCACGGCCATGCCGCCGCGCCCTCGCCGCAGGTGGACGTGATCGACACCGTGGGCGCCGGCGACACCTTCCAGGCCGCGATGCTGGCCTGGCTGGCGGAGCACGATGCCCTGCCGGCGGAGCGGCTGGATGCGCTGGACGCGCAGCAGTTGGCCGCGCTGCTGCGCTTCGGCGCGCGGGCCGCCGCCATCACCTGCGCACGGCGCGGGGCGGACATGCCGCGGCGGCGCGAAGTGGCCTGAGCCGAACCTGCGCACCGCGCCGGATCCTCGGGACCGCATGCGCGGCCTCCGTGGCTGTAGGACCGCGCCGACTGTTCCGGCGCCCGCCGTTGTGAAAGACTTGTCCGCTTTCCACCGTTTCGGCGCACATTCGTTCCGATCGCGGCGGTGGAAGACGCGCCAGGGAGCGCGCGCACGCTGGAGTGACGACTTTCTACTTCTCTCTCACGCGGAGGGGCCGGCAGGCCGCCGGTCTTGGACGGACGAAGCGCCGGCAAGGAGGGCGCAGCGAATGAACCTCGACGAACCCGGCAAGCCGCACGGCGAGCCGCTTGCACCGGCGAACTGGACCATGAAGATGCTCCAGGAAGCCAACCAGTACGTGGCGGTGGTGATGCTGGACGGCGAGCCCAGGTGCCGGGTCTCGATCGCCGCCACTGACCAGGACGAGGCCACGGCGCGCACCGCCCTGGCCGAGAAGGCGCGGCACTGGATCAAGGAATACCTGGACCGCCCCTCTCAGGCGCCCGTGGCGACGCCCGAGGACCCACACCCGTCAGCTTCGCAGGCGGACCTGTCGGACGAGCCGGCCACCCGCTGAACGCGGACGCGCCATCCGGTACGGCGAGGAAGCTCGACCGCCCGCTGGCCCTCGAGCAGCGGGCGTCAGTTGCGGTCCGCGCGCGGCGGGCGCATGTCGGGCTGGGGCGCCGGCGCGGGCTCGGGCGCAGGTGCCGGCGCGGCGCTCGTGCCACTGGCCGGCGGCGATGCAGGCACGCCCGTCGTCCCCATCGGTGTGCCCTGCTGGGTCTGCTGCCCGGCGCCGGTGGCGGGGTTGGGAGACGCGGGGTTCGGCGGCGTGCTCTGCGCCATGGCCACGGCCGTGCCGGCCAGGAGCGCCGCGGCGATCGCCGGACGCAGGAGGGAAGCGATGATGGGACTGCGGTGTGACATGTGATCTCCTTGTGCAGGCAAAACGTCGATCGGGTCGTCGACGCTTGCATGCTGCGGCCAGCGGCAGCCGAGCCACCGTCGTCTCCATCCCTGCAACCGTGTAGGAACGCCATGCCCGCGGGTCAGCGGATGCCGACACGCGCGGGGCCGCCGGCACGGCGATGGCGGCGGCAGCTTCAGCCGGACGGTTCCACTGTGCGGAAGCGCGCACGCCGCAGGCTTCTCCGCCGCCGCGGCGGTCCGGAGAATGCCCAGCGGAATCTCCCGGCGCCGCACCCATGCACCACATCCTCCGAACCGTTCCCAACACCCTGCCGGCCGACACCGACCACCCGTTCCTGCGCGGCCCCTACGCACCGATGTTCACCGAGTGCGTGGCGGACACCGCGAGCATGAAGGTCATCGGCGAGATCCCGCGCGACCTGCACGGCATCTACGTCCGCAACACCCACAACCCCGTGCACGAATCGCTCGGCATCTACCACCCCTACGACGGCGACGGGATGCTCCACGCGATGCACTTCGAGGACGGGCGCGCCACCTACCGCAACCGCTTCGTGGAGACCACCGGCTTCCTCGCCGAGATGGCGGCGGGCCGCGCGCTGTGGCCCGGCATCCTCGCGCGTCCTGCGCGTGCGCCGCGGGCAGCGGCACGGCGGCAGCGGCCGCAGCGCGGATGAAATGACGTCTGTGCATGGCGGTCTCTGGAATGGACACGCATTCATTCTGGAAACGGCGGCTCGCCGGCACACCGGAAAGTCCGCGCGGCTTCCGTACGGCGGAACCGCGCAGGATGGCCGACGCCCGGAGCGCGGAGCACCGCGCGAGGGCCCGGCTCAGAAGACGTGCTTGACGCCGAGGTAGGTATAGCGCGAGGTGAACCCGGTGGTCGAGGCCGACACGGGCAGTGCGTTGGAAGACTGTCAGAAGTCATAGCCCGCGCACGCCTCGTTACGCACGGCGCAACGTCAACGGCGTGGCGGTCCCCTTCTCGCCCAACCCGCGTACGCGTTCAATTTCGTCGGCCCCGCCGCGCGCCTGCAGGTGACGCGGCTGCGGCAGGAACTCGGGCCCCGGCTGGTGCAGATGACGAGGGAGCTGCGCGAGGCCATGAAGCACTCGCCCGGCCCGCGGCTCGCGCCACCGGAGATCTACGAGCCGTAGCGGGCATCAAATGAGAAAACCCCCGCAGCCTGATGGGGCCGACGGGGGTTTCGGGGTGGTGTTGAAGGTCGGGTGGGACCGTCAAGACCGGGACTGGCGGAGAGGGTGGGATTCGAACCCACGGTACGCTTGCACGTACGCCTGATTTCGAGTCAGGTACATTCGACCACTCTGCCACCTCTCCACAAGCTGCAAATTTGTCGAAGCTTGCGATTCTAGCAGAGAGAATCGCTCCGGCCCCGCTTCAGGGCCGCAGTTCCTCCAGGCCACCCAGGTAGGGCTGCAGGGCCTTGGGCACGGCGATGGAGCCGTCGGCGCGCTGGTGGTTCTCCAGCACCGCGACGAGCGTGCGGCCCACCGCCAGGCCCGAGCCGTTGAGCGTGTGCAGCAGCTCGTTCTTGCCCTGCGCGTTCTTGAAGCGCGCCTGCAGCCGCCGGGCCTGGAAGGCCTCGCAGTTGCTCACCGAGCTGATCTCGCGGTAGGTGTCCTGTGCCGGCAGCCACACTTCCAGGTCGTAGGTCTTGGTCGAGCCGAAGCCCATGTCGCCGGTGCACAGCAGCACGACGCGGTAGGGCAGCTCCAGCGCCTGCAGCACGGCCTCGGCATGGCGCGTCATTTCTTCCAGCGCCTCGTAGCTCTTCGCGGGGTGCGTGATCTGCACCATCTCGACCTTGTCGAACTGGTGCTGGCGGATCATGCCGCGCGTGTCGCGCCCCGCGCTGCCGGCCTCGGAGCGGAAGCAGGGCGTGTGCGCCGTCAGCTTCAGCGGTAGCTGCACCTCGGGCACGATCGTGTCGCGCACGTAGTTGGTCAACGGCACCTCGCTGGTGGGGATGAGGTACAGCGCCTGCGTGTCGGGCACGGGCTCGCCCTCCTGCCCGCCCTTCCTGGCGGCGAACAGGTCGCCCTCGAACTTGGGCAGCTGGCCGGTGCCGCGCAACGTGTCGGCGTTGACGATGTAGGGCACGTAGCACTCGGTGTAGCCGTGCTGCTGCGTCTGCACGTCGAGCATGAACTGCGCGAGCGCGCGGTGCAGCCGCGCGATGGGGCCCTTCATGAAGGTGAAGCGCGCGCCGGCGATCCTGGCGCCGGTCTCGAAGTCCAGCCCCAGCGGCGCGCCGAGGTCCACGTGGTCGCGCGGCTCGAAGGCGAAGGCGGGTGCGTCGGCACCCTCACCGCCCACGGGCGCCCAGCGGCGCACCTCGAGGTTGTCCTTCTCGTCCTCGCCGGCCGGCACGCTCTCGTGCGGCAGGTTGGGCACGGCCAGCAGCAGGGCCTGCAGCTCGGGCTGCAGTTCGTCCAGGCGGACGGCGGACGCCTCCTGCTCCGCCTTGAGCACGCCGACCTCGGCCATCAGCGCATCGACCGGCTCGCCCTTGGCCTTGAGCGGGCCGATCTGCTTGTTCAGCGCGTTGCGCCGGGCCTGGATCTCCTCGGTGCGGGTCTGGAGCTGCTTGCGCTCGGCCTCGAGGGCGGTGAAGCGCCCGATGTCGAGGTACGGCTGGTTCTTTTTTCGGGTTTCGAGTCGCGCGACGACCGAGGGCAGGTCCTTGCGCAGCAGGTTGATGTCGAGCATCGGGCGATTCTAGGGAAAGGCCCGATGCCGGCGCTTCAGCCCAGCGTGGCGGGATCGACGTTGGCGCCGCAGATGACCAGGCAGGTGGCGGTGCCGGCCGCGGGCCGCCAGGCGCCGCTGTGCAGCGCGGCCAGCGGCAGCGCGGCGGCGGGTTCGACGGCCAGCTTCATCTCGCGCCACAGCCACTGCTGGGCGGCGCGGATGGCGTCGTCGGACAGCAGCAGCGCCTCCTGCACGTGGCGCTGCGCGATCCGCCACGCCAGGCTGCCGATGCGGCGCGCGCCGAGCGAATCGGCGGCGATGCCGCCCACCTCCACGTCCACCGGCTCGCCCGCCTCGCGGGCGCGGAACAGGGTGGGCGCGGCCTCGGGCTCCAGCGCGACGATGCGCGAGCGGCCGGCCAGCGCGGCCGCCAGCCCGCCTGCCAGGCCGCCGCCGCCCACGCTCACCAGCACCGCGTCGGGCGCGGCGCCGGCCTGGCGTTCGATCTCCAGGCCCAGCGTGCCGGCGCCGGCCACCACCTCGACCTGGTCGTACGCGTGCGTGAGCAATGCACCCGTGGCCTGCTGGCGCGCCAGGCAGGCGGCCAGGGCATCGGCATACACCTCGCCCACCACGCTGACCTGCGCGCCCAGCGCGCGCAGCCGCTGCCGCTTGGCCTCGGACGAGACGCCGGGCAGGAAGACTTCGCAGCGCACGCCCAGGTGCCGCGCCGCCGCCGCGGTGGCGATGCCGGCATTGCCGCCGGAAGCCACCACCACGCCCGCCTCGGGGATCTCGCCGGCCAGCAGCCGGTTGAGCATGCCGCGCGCCTTGAAGCTGCCGCTGGTCTGCAGGTGCTCCAGCTTCAGCCAGACCTCGCCGGCGCCCTCCACGCCCAGCGCCGCCGCGGGCAGGCGCCACAGCGGCGTCTCGCGCAGGAAGGGGCCCACGTGCCCGCCCAGCCGGCGGGCGGCGGCGCCGATCTCGGCGTGCCAGTCGATGTCGTCGTCGATGTGCTGCGTCATGAGATGTGCTGCGGCGGCGGGATGTCGTCGAGCCGCAGGCCCTTGGGCAGCGGGAACTTGGTCTTCTCCTCGATGCCCGGCATGGAGCGCACCGACACCGCGCCCAGCGCGCGGATGCGCTCGATCACCTCGGCGACCAGCACTTCGGGCGCGGAGGCGCCGGCCGTCAGGCCCACGCGCGAGCGGCCCTCGAACCATTCGGCCTTCAGCTCGGCCGCCGAGTCGACCATGTGCGCCGGCGTGCCCAGGCGCTCGGCCAGCTCGCGCAGGCGGTTGCTGTTCGAGCTGGTGGGGCTGCCGACCACGATGACGATGTCCACTTGCGGGCTCAGCAGCTTGACGGCGTCCTGCCGGTTCTGCGTGGCGTAGCAGATGTCCTGCTGCTTGGGCTCGCGCACCTTGGGAAAGCGCGTGCGCACCGCGGCGGCGATCTCGGCGGCGTCGTCGACGGAGAGCGTGGTCTGCGTCACCACCGCCAGCTTCTCGGTCTGCGCGGGCTGCACCTTCGCCACGTCCTCCACGTCCTCCACCAGGTGGATGCCGTGGTCGAGCTGGCCCATCGTGCCCTCGACCTCCGGGTGGCCCTTGTGGCCGATCATGATGAATTCGTAGCCCTCGCGCGCCAGCTTGGCGACCTCGACGTGCACCTTGGTCACCAACGGGCAGGTGGCGTCGAAGATGGAGAAGCCCCGCGCCTGCGCCTCGGCCTCCACCGCCTTGCTCACGCCGTGGGCGCTGAAGACCAGCGTGGCGCCCGGCGGCACCTCGGCCAGGTCCTCGATGAAGACCGCGCCCTTGGCCTTCAGCTCGTTGACCACGTAGGTGTTGTGCACGATCTCGTGGCGCACGTAGATGGGCGCGCCGAACTTGGCGAGCGCGCGCTCGACGATCTCGATGGCGCGGTCCACCCCGGCGCAGAAGCCGCGCGGCTCGGCCAGGACGATCTGGTTGACGCCGCCCATGTTCACAGCACGCCGATCAGTTGCACCTCGAAGGTGACGGGCTGCCCGGCCAGCGGGTGGTTGAAGTCGAAGCGCACCGCCGTGTCGCTGGTCTCCATTACCGCGCCGGCGTAGCTGCCGGCACCGTCGGGCGTGGGGAACTGCACCACGTCGCCGGCGTGGTACTGCTCGTCCGGGTCGCCCATCTGCGCCAGCAGCGAGCGCGCCACCCACTGCTGCATCTCGGGGTTGCGCTCGCCGAAGGCCTCGCCGGGCGGCAGCTCGAAGGTCCGGTGCGCGCCCTCGGGCAGGCCCAGCAGGCGCTGCTCCACCGCGGGCGAAAGCTCGCCCGTGCCCAGCGACAGCGTGGCCGGCTTGTCGCTGAAGGTGTTGATGATGTCGCCGGCCGGGCCGGCCAGGCGGTAGTGCAGCGTGAGGAAGGAGCCGGGCTGCACCACCGCGTCGGTGGTGTGCGAAGACAAGGGAAGCGCCCCGATAAACTGGACCGGCGATTTTAGAAGAGGGGTGCTTCCCGCGCCCCCGGGGAGGAGATCCATGAACCTGACCGACCTGCCGGCCGACGCCCGCCCGCGCGAGAAGCTGCTGGCGCGCGGCCCCGCCGCCCTGGGCGATGCCGAACTGCTGGCGCTGCTGCTGCGCACCGGCGTGGCCGGCTGCAACGTGCTGCAGCTCGCGCAGCGCCTGCTGGACGATTTCGGCGGCCTGGCCGGGCTGCTGCAGGCCGGCGCCGAGGACCTGCGGCGCATCAAGGGCCTGGGCGGCACGGCCAAGCGCGCCGAGCTGATCGCCGTGCTGGAGCTGGCGCGCCGCGCGATGGCCCAGCAACTGGGCGAGCGCACGGTGTTCGAGGCGCCCGACGCCGTCAAGCGCTACCTGCAACTGCACCTGGCGGGGCACGGGCACGAGGTGTTCGCCGCCCTCTTCCTGGACAGCCGGCACCGCCTCATCGCGCTGGAGGAGCTGTTCCGCGGCACGCTGGCGCAGACCAGCGTGTACCCGCGCGAGGTGGTCAAGCGCGCCCTGCACCACCACGCCGCCGCCGTCGTGCTGGCGCACAACCACCCGAGCGGCAGCGTGCAGCCCTCGCGCGCCGACGAGACGCTGACGCAGACGCTCAAGGCCGCGCTGGCGCTGGTGGACGTGCGCGTGCTGGACCACGTGATCGTCGCGCCCGGGCAGGCCCTCTCGATGGCCGAAGCCGGCCTGGTCTGAACCGCCGCACGGGGCGTGCGACACTGCCCGCATGCCCGCCAAGACCCCTGCCCTCAAGAGCCTGGCCGAGCTGAAGCAGGTGCAGCGCGCCCTGGCCGAGCAGCGCGAGCGCGAGGCCGCCGAGGCCGCGGCGCGGGCCGCCGAGGCGCGGCGGCGGGAGGCCGAGCAGAACCTGTTCGCCCGCGCCATCGGCGCCGACCGCGGCGCCACCCGCCCGCTGCGCCACAAGCCCGTGGTGGTGCTGTCGCCCGCACCGCCGGCGCCGCAGCCCGTGCAGCAGCAGCTCGACGCCGCGGCGGTGCTGCGGGAATCGCTCTCGGACGAGTTCGACGTCAGCACGCTGCTCGACGCCGACGACCAGATGAGCTTCCGCCGCCCCGGCATCGGCACCGACGTGACGCGCCGGCTGCGCGCCGGCGAATGGACCCTCCAGCGGCAGATCGACCTGCACGGCCTGCGCAGCGACGAGGCGCGCGAGGCGCTGGGCGCCTTCATCCGCACCGCCCACCGCCAGGGCGTGCGCTGCGTGCGGGTGGTGCACGGCAAGGGCCTGGGCTCGCCCGGCAAGCAGCCGGTGCTCAAGCTCAAGGCGCAGCGCTGGCTGATCCAGAAGAAGGAGGTGCTGGCCTTCGTGCAGGCCCGTCCGGCCGAGGGCGGCGCGGGAGCGCTGGTGGTGCTGCTGGCGCCGGCGGGGCGCTGAAGGCCCGGCGGGCGCTCAGCCGCCCTTGTTGCGCATCCAGTCCGCGGTCTGGAAGAAAGACTGGGCCAGGCGCGTGCGCAGGTCCTCGGGCACGCCGGTCTCGTGCATGGCCTGGTCCATGCACGCGAGCCACTGGTCGCGCTCCTTGATGCCGATGGGAAAGGGCAGGTGCCGCGCCCGCAGCATCGGGTGGCCGAAGCGCTCGGTGTAGTGCTGCGGGCCGCCCAGCCAGCCGCACAGGAACCAGAACAGGCGCTGGCGCGCGTTGTCCAGGCTGGGGCCGTGCACGGCGCGCAGCGCGGCGTAGGCGGGCTCCAGGTCCATCAGGTCGTAGAAGCGCTCGGTCAGCGCGTGCACCTTCGCCTCGCCGCCGATCCACTCGAAGGGCGTGTCGAAGGGGGGCTTGTCCTGGATCTGCATGCGCGCATTGTCCCCGGCCGCGATCCCATGACCCCGCAGGTCATGGCCGCGCCGCGCGGCCGCCGCCAGAATCGCCGGCATGAGCAGCCCCTCCTTCCACACGGCCGCCGCGGCGCGCCCCGGCGCGCGCGACCCCTTCGGCGCGCACCTGCGCCACTGGCGGCAGCACCGCCGCATGAGCCAGCTCGACCTGGCGCAGGAAGCCGAGGTCTCCACCCGCCACCTGAGCTGCGTGGAGACCGGCCGCGCCGCGCCCAGCCGCGAGATGGTGCTGCGCCTGGCCGAGCGGCTGCAGGTGCCGCTGCGCGAGCGCAACGCGCTGCTGGTGGCCGCGGGCTACGCGCCGATGTACCGCCAGCGCGCGCTGGACGACCCGGCGCTGGCGGCCGCCCGGCAGGCGGTCGAGCTGGTGCTCAAGGGCCACGAGCCCTACCCCGCCCTGGCGGTGGATCGCCACTGGCAGCTCGTCGCCCACAACGCGACGGTGCCCATGCTGCTGGCCGGCGCCGCACCGCACCTGCTGGCGCCGCCGGTGAACGTGCTGCGCCTGTCGCTGCATCCCGAGGGAGTGGCGCCGCGCATCGCCAACCTGGCGCAATGGCGCGAACACCTGCTCATGCGCCTGCAGCAGCAGGTGGCCGCCACCGCCGACGCCGCGCTGCAGGCCCTGCACGACGAACTGGCCACCTATCCCGTGGCACAGCCCGGCCGCAAGGCGCCACTGCCGGGCGGCGAGCCGGGCAGCGTGGTGGTGTCCCTGCAACTGCGCACGCCGGCCGGGCTGCTGAGCTTCATCAGCACCACCACGGTGTTCGGCACGCCGGTGGACGTGACGCTGCAGGAGCTGGCGGTGGAGTCCTTCTTCCCCGCCGATGCCGCCACCGCCGAGGCGCTGCGGGCGCTGGCCGCGGCGGGTTGAAGCGGACGCTCAGGCGGCCGCGGCCACCATCGCGTCGCGGAAGGCCGCCACCACCGGCGAGAGCGAGTTGCCCGGCGCGCGCAGCAGCGTCATGGTGCGCGCGACCTGCGGGCGGCCGACGCTGCGCACCTCCAGCCCGTGCCACAGCGCCAGCGGCCGCAGCGCCATCGTCACCACCGCCACGCCCAGCCCCTCGCGCGCCAGGCCCATCATGGTCCAGGGCAGCGCGATCTCGAAGGGGCAGTCCAGCACGATGCCGCGCTCGGCCAGCTTCTCCTCCAGCAGCCGGCGCACCGGGTTGCCGGGCAGGTAGCCGATCACCGGGTGGCGCGCCAGCTGCGCCCACTCCAGGCTGCGGCGCCCGGCCAGCGGGTGGTCGGGCGCCATCGCGGCGACGAACTCGTCGACGTGCAGCGGCGTGGCCACCAGGTCGGTGCGCACGTCGGTCTGGGTGGCGACGCCCAGGTCCGCCGCGCCGCTGCGCACCAGCGAGTGCACCTCGTGCTCCGGCACGTCGTGCAGCACCACGCGCACCCCCGGGTACTGCGCCTGGAAGCGCCGGATCACCGGCGGCAGCAGCAGCGCGCACTGCGCGTTGGGCGCCGCCACCGCGATGCGGCCGCGGGCAAAGCGGGTGAAGTCCTTGGCGTCGGCGACCAGCCGGTCCCAGTCGGCCACCAGGCGCTGGGCGGTGGGCAGCAGGGCCATGCCGGCGTCGGTGAGGCGGCAGGCGCGGGTGTGGCGATCGAACAGGCGCGTGCCCAGCAGCCGCTCCAGCTTGCCCAGCGCCGCGCTGAGGGAGGACTGCGACATCCCCAGCCGCTCGGCCGCCCGGGTGAAATGCCCGCTTTCGGCCAGCATCAGGAAAACCCTGAGTTCGGGCAGAGAGGACTTGATGCTCAAGGGAAAACGCCCCTTTTGATCGGCATTGGCGATTGATTTATTGGATTGTGCGACTTTTTCGATCCGATGGCGCCCCCTATTCTTGCGGCGCGCCTCGGACCAGGCCGGTGCGCCACAGCAGGAGACAACTCGGATGACAAGCATCGCCACCACGCCCGCCGCAGGCGTTCACCCGGTCGACCAGCGCCTGCCGCTCGGCAAGGTCACCGCCCTCGGGCTGCAGCACGTGCTGGTGATGTACGCCGGCGCGGTAGCCGTGCCGCTGATCGTCGGCCGCGCCCTCAAGCTCAGTCCGGACGAGGTGGCGCTGCTCATCAGCGCCGACCTGTTCTGCTGCGGCATCGCCACGCTGATCCAGGCGCTGGGCGCCACGCAGTGGTTCGGCATCAAGCTGCCGGTGATGATGGGCGTGACCTTCGCCTCGGTGGCGCCGATGGTGGCCATCGCCAACGCCAACCCGGGGCAGGTGGGCGCGCAACTGCTGTTCGGCTCCATCATCGGCGCCGGGGTCATCTCGATCATCATCGCGCCGATGGTCAGCCGCATGCTGCGCTACTTCCCGCCGGTGGTCACGGGCACCATCATCGCGGTCATCGGCATCACGCTGATGCGCGTGGGCATCAACTGGATCTTCGGCAACCCGGTGGGCCCCACCGCGCCGGCCGTGGTCGATCCGATCTACCAGAAGTGGCTGGCCGAGGTGACCTCGCCGGGCTCCTCGCTGCCGCCTGTGCCCAAGGGCCTGGCCCTGATGCCCACGGTGCCCAACCCCAAGTACGCCGACCTCTCGGGCGTGGCCATCTCGGGCCTGGTGCTGGTGTCGATCCTGCTGATCGTGAAGTTCGCCAAGGGCTTCATCGCCAACATCTCGGTGCTGCTGGGCATCGTCATCGGCGCCGTCGTCGCCGCCGGCATGGGCCTGATGACCTTCGAGAAGGTGGGCAAGGCGCCCTGGCTGGACATCGTGCTGCCCTTCCACTTCGGCATGCCGAAGTTCGACCCCTTCCTGATCCTGACCATGACGCTGGTGATGATCGTGGTGATGATCGAGTCCACCGGCATGTTCCTGGCGCTGGGCGAGATGACCGACCGCAAGGTCGACCAGAAGGACCTCGCGCGCGGCCTGCGCACCGACGGCCTGGGCACGCTCATCGGCGGCATCTTCAACACCTTCCCCTACACCAGCTTCTCGCAGAACGTCGGGCTGGTGGCCGTCACGGGCGTGAAGAGCCGCTTCGTGTGCGTGGCCGGCGGCGTCATCCTCATCGTGCTGGGCCTGCTGCCCAAGATGGGCGCGCTGGTGGAGTCGCTGCCCACGGTGGTGCTCGGCGGCGCCGGCATCGTGATGTTCGGCATGGTCCTGGCCACGGGCATCCGCATCCTGGGCAACGTGGACTTCAAGCACAACCGCCACAACGCGATGATCGTGGCGGTGTCCATCGGCGTGGGCATGATCCCGCTCCTGGCGCCCAACTTCAAGCAGTGGATGCCGCACGGCATCCACTCGCTGATCGAGTCCGGCATCCTGCTGACCTCGATCACCGCCGTGCTGCTGAACATGTTCCTCAACGGCACGAAGTTCGACGCCGCCGCCGCCATCGCAGCGGCCAAGCAGGCGGAGGCACACTAGCCGCCGTCAGATCATCGCCAGCGGCGTCTTGCGCGCCGGCGGCGGGAACATGCGGGCCAGCGCGGCCCGCGTTGCCGCGTCCAACTGCAGCCCGGCCGCGGCCAGGTTCTCCCGCAGGTGCGCCGTGCTCGCGGCCTTGGGGATCGCGGCGACGCCCGGCTGGTCCAGCAGCCAGGCCAGCGCGAGCTGCGCCGGGGTCGTGCCCAGCCCGCGGGCCAGTTCCGCCAGTTCGCCCCCCGCCGCCAGGCTGCCCTGGTCGATCGGGCTGTAGGCCATCAGCGGCATGCCCTGCGCGCGCATCCAGGGCAGCAGGCTGTGCCCGGGGCCCTGTTCGCCGAGCGAGTACCAGACCTGGTTGGCGGCGCAGTCCGCACCGCCGGCGGCCACCAGCTCCTCCAGGTCGTCGACGTCGAAGTTGCTCACGCCCCAGCGGCCGATGCGGCCCGCCGCCTGCAGCGACTGCATGGCCTCGACCGTCTCGGCCAGCGGCACGCTGCCGCGCCAGTGCAGCAGGTACAGGTCGATGCGCTCCAGGCCCAGCCGCCTCAGGCTGCGCTCGCAGGCGGCCGGAACGCCACGGCGGCCGGCGTTGTGCGGGTAGACCTTGCTGACGACGACGATGTCCTCGCGCCGCACCTCGCCCGCGCGCAGCGCCTCGGCCAGCGCATGGCCGACCACCTCCTCGGCGCCGCCCTCGCCGTACATCTCGGCGGTGTCGATCAGGCGCCAGCCCATCGCCAGCGCATCGCGCACGGCCGCCACCTCGGCGCGCCGCGCCGGCGACTCGCCCAGCCGCCAGGTGCCCAGGCCGAGGGCAGGAAGCACACCGGCCGCCGGGCCGGGCAGGTCGAGCATGCGCATCGCGGCATCTCCAGGCTGATGGGGCTGCAAGGGTACGCGCCCGCCGGGCGCCGCCCCGACGCTAGGGAATACCCCTGAACAACAGAGGCCATATCTTGCCTACATTTCTTGCATGCAAGTTTGATTGCATCTTGCATGCAAATATCCAGGAGAACGCCCACCATGCTCCGCTTCGCCAGATCCCTGTTCGGCCAGGTCGTGATCGCGCTCGTCATCGGCGTGGTCCTCGGCCTCGCCGCGCCCGACTTCGCCATCCAGCTCAAGCCGCTGGGCGACGGCTTCATCAAGCTCATCAAGATGATCATCCCGGTGCTGGTCTTCTGCGTGGTGGTGCACGGCATCGCCGGCGCCGGCGACTTGCGCCGGGTCGGCCGGGTCGGCGTCAAGGCGCTGATCTACTTCGAGGTGCTGACCACCATCGCGCTGACGCTGGGCCTGCTGCTGGGCTGGTGGTTCCAGCCGGGCGTGGGCATGAACGTCGACCCCAACACGCTGGACGCCTCGGCCATGAACGCCTACGCCTCCAACGCCGACAAGCTCACCAGCGGCGGCACGGTCGACTTCCTGATGAAGCTGATCCCCACCACGGTGATCAACGCCTTCGCCACCGGCGACGTGCTGCAGGTGCTGCTGTTCGCGGTGCTGTTCGGCTGCGCGCTCACGCTGCTGGGCGAGCGCGGCCGGCCGGTGGCGGTGGTGGTGGACGCCACCTCGCTGGTGATGTTCAAGATCATGGGCATCCTGATCAAGCTGGCGCCCCTGGGCGTGCTGGGCGCCATCGCCTTCACCGTCGGCAAGTACGGCGTGGGCTCGCTCAAGCAGCTCGGCATGCTGGTGGCGCTGTTCTACGTGGCGGTGCTGGTCTTCGTGTTCGTGGTGCTGGGGCTGGTGATGCGCATCTCGGGCTTCTCGCTGTGGAAGCTGCTGCGCTACCTGCGCGAGGAACTGATGATCGTCTTCGCCACCACCTCCTCCGACAGCGTGCTGCCGCAGGTGATGGCCAAGCTGCGCCGCATGGGCGTGCGCGACTCCACGGTCGGCCTGGTGATCCCCACCGGCTACTCCTTCAACCTCGACGCCTTCTCCATCTACATCACGCTGGCGGCGGTGTTCATCGCGCAGGCCACCAACACGCCGGTCTCGATGGCCGACCTGCTGACCATCCTGGCGATCGCGCTGGTCACCTCCAAGGGCGCGCACGGCGTGCCGGGCTCGGCCATCGTGGTGCTGGCGGCCACGCTGCACGCCATCCCGGCGATCCCGGCCATCGGCCTGGTGCTGGTGCTCTCGGTCGACTGGTTCATGGGCATCGCCCGCGCCCTGGGCAACCTGGTCGGCAACTGCGTCGCCACGGTCGCCATCGCGGCGTGGGAGGGCGACATCGACCGCGAGCAGGCCCACGCCGCGCTGGACGGCCGCCTGCCCCCGCTGGAGGAAACGCCGGAGATGGAATTGCCGGCGCCGGAGGGCGCGGCTGCGGCACACTGAGGACATGTCCGACATCAGCCCCACCTCGATCGCCGAACGCGTCGTCGAATCCATCCTCGCCCAGAAGCTCGCGCCCGGCGAGCGGCTGGGCGAGCAGGCGCTGGCGGACCTGTTCGGCGTGAGCCGCACCATGGTGCGCGAGGCGCTGATGCAGCTGCAGGCGCGCGGCTTCGTCGAGGTGCAGCCCAAGCGCGGCTGGTTCGTCGTGCAGCCCTCGGCCGAGGAGGCCCGCGACGCCTTCTCGGCCCGCCGCATCGTCGAGGCCGGCATCCTGGCCGACAGCGGCCGGCCGCTGGCGCAGGTGATCCGCCGCCTGCGCGAGCACATCGAGGAGGAGCGCCGGGCGGTGCGCGGCGCCGACGCCGCCACGCGCGCCTTCCTGCTGGCGGACTTCCACGTCTGCCTGGCCGAGCAGATGGGCCACCGCCTGCTGTGCGGCGTGCTGCGCGACCTGACCGCCCGCACCACGCTGGCGGCCACGCTCTACCAGTCGCGCCACGAGGCCGGCCAGTCCTGCGAGGAGCACGCGGCCATCGTCGCCGCCCTGGAGCGCGGCGACCCGGACGGCGCGCGCGCACTGATGCTCGACCACATCGGCCACGTGGAGCAGGCGCTGCAGACCGAACTGCCGACGGCCGACGCGGTGCAGGGCCTGCGCGCCAGCCTCGCGCCGGTGCAAAGGCCCGCGCGCGTGGCCTGAGCGCGCGGCGTCGGCCGACACCGACACGCGCCGCGCATCCCCCGGCCCGCGCGGCGGCTCGGCTACAGTCGGCGCCACCATGAATTCGCCCCAACTCCAGCGCGGGGTCTTCCTCGCCCTGCTCTTCGCCGTCACGGCTGCCTTCGGCTGGATCCTGCTGCCGTTCTTCGGGGCGGTGTTCTGGAGCATGGCGCTGGCGATCCTGTTCACGCCGCTGTACCGCCGGCTGCTGGCCAGGATGGGCAAGCGCCGCAACCCCGCTGCGCTGGCGACGCTGGCCATCGTGCTGGTGATCGTGATCCTGCCGCTGGTGGCCATCGCCACCTCGCTGGTGCAGGACGTGGCCGAGGTCGCCCAGCGCGTGCGCTCGGGCCAGCTCAACTTCGCCGGCTACGTCCAGCAGGTGGTGGCGGCGCTGCCGCAATGGCTCGCCAACCTGCTCGACCGCTTCGGCCTGAGCAACATGGAGGCGATGCTGTCCAAGCTCTCGGCCGTGGCGGCCCAGGCCAGCCAGGCCATCGGGCAGCAGGCGCTGTCGATCGGGCAGAACACGCTCGACTTCATCGTGGGCTTCTTCGTGATGCTCTACCTGCTGTTCTTCCTGATGCGCGACGGCGCGGACCTGTCCAAGACCATCCGCCAGGCGCTGCCGCTGGCGCGCCCGCACACGCACTACCTGCTCAACAAGTTCACCACCGTGATCCGCGCCACCATCAAGGGCAACATCGCGGTGGCGGCGGCGCAGGGCCTGCTGGGCGGCGTGGCCTTCGCGCTGCTGGGGGTGCAGGGCGCGCTGCTGTGGGGCGTGGTGATGGCCTTCCTCTCGCTGCTGCCTGCCGTGGGCGCGGCGCTGATCTGGGCGCCGGTGGCGATCTGGTTCCTGGCGACCGGGGCCATCTTCAAGGGCCTGGTGCTGATCTTCGTCGGCGTGTTCGTGATCGGCCTGGTGGACAACCTGCTGCGTCCGCTGCTGGTGGGCAAGGACACGCAGATGCCCGACTACATCGTGCTGATCTCCACCATCGGCGGCATGGCGATCTTCGGCATCAACGGCTTCGTCATCGGCCCGGTGATCGCGGCGCTGTTCATGGCCGTCTGGAGCCTGTTCGCCGAGTCCAACGAGGAAGACGGCAACGCCCCGCCCTTCCCGCCCGCGCAGTGATGCTGGCCTAGGGCGACTGCGCCCACCAGTCGCCGGCGAAGCGCCCCTGCAGAAAGGCCAGGAAGTGCGACACCTTGGCCGGCAGCAGGCGCGGCGAGGGGAACACAGCGTGGATCTCCTGCTCGGGCAGGACGTGGCCCGACAGCAGTTCCTTCACCCGCCCGGCGACGAGCGAATCGTGCGCCACGTAGCGCGGCATGAGCGCGACGCCCATGCCGTCGCGCGCCGCGGCCAGCACCGCCGAGAGGTTGTTCGAGCGCAGCCGCCCGCTGACCGGCACGCTCACCGGCTCGCCGCGCGGCGTCTGCATGTGCCACACGTCGTCGCCGACCACGCTGCTGTAGATGAGCGCGGTGTGCGACGACAGGTCCTGCGCCCGGCGCGGCGTGCCGTGGCGCCTGAGGTAGGCCGGCGAGGCCACCATCACCCACGGGTTCATGCCGAGGAAGCGCGCGCCCAGGGATGAGTCGGCGAGCCGGCCCATGCGCAGCGCCACGTCCAGGCCCTGCGCCACCAGGTCCACGTAGCGGTCGTCGAAGCTCAGGTCCACCAGCAGCTGCGGGTGGCGCTGCATGAACTCCAGCGCCAGCGGCACCACCACCCGCCGCCCGAAGGCCACGGAGGTGCCGATGCGCAGCAGGCCCTGCGCCTGCGACTGGCGCATGCGCACCACGTTGTCGGCGTCCTCCGCGTCGCGCACGATGGCCTTGCACTTCTCGTAGTACAGCGCGCCCGGCTCCGTGAGGCTCACGCCCCGGGTGTTGCGGTTGAGCAGCCGCACCTTCAGCCGCGCCTCGATGGCCGCGACCTGCTTGGTCACGGTGGGCTGGGTGGTGTTGAACTCGCGGGCGGCGCGCGAGAAGCTGCCCGTCGCCACCACGCGCACGAACATTTCCATCGCCTGCAGCCGGTCCATGCCCCGATGGTACGTTCAGTCATTCCATTGCGGAATAGGTGATATGGCCCGGGCGGCTCTTCTTCGGCGGCCCGCCAGTGCCTAGAGTCGATGCCATCCCAAGGAGACCTCAGATGGCAAAGATGACCGCGGCCCAGGCCGCCGTGCTCGTGATGGAGAAGGAAGGCGTCACCCAGGCCTTCGGCGTGCCCGGCGCCGCCATCAACCCGCTGTATGCCGCGCTGCGCAAGCAGGGCAGCATCGGCCACATCCTGGCGCGCCACGTGGAAGGCGCCTCGCACATGGCCGAGGGCTACACCCGCGCGGTGGCCGGCAACATCGGCGTGTGCATCGGCACCAGCGGCCCGGCCGGCACCGACATGATCACCGGGCTGTACTCGGCCTGGGCGGACTCGATCCCGATCCTGTGCATCACCGGCCAGGCGCCGCGCGCGCGCCTGTACAAGGAAGACTTCCAGGCGGTGGACATCGAATCCATCGCCAAGCCCGTCACCAAGTGGGCCGTCACGGTGCGCGAGCCGGGCCAGGTGCCGCAGGTGTTCCAGCAGGCCTTCCACCTGATGCGCTCGGGCCGCCCGGGCCCGGTGCTGATCGACCTGCCCTTCGACGTGCAGATGGCGCAGATCGAGTTCGACATCGAGACCTACGAGCCGCTGCCGGTCTACAAGCCGGCCGCCACCCGCGCGCAGGTCGAGAAGGCCATCGGCATGCTCAATGCCGCCGAGCGCCCGCTGATCGTGGCTGGCGGCGGCATCATCAACGCCGACGCCAGCGAGCTGCTGGTGCGCTTCGCCGAGCTGACCGGCGTGCCGGTGATCCCGACGCTGATGGGCTGGGGCACCATCCCCGACGACCACCCGCTGATGGCCGGCATGTGCGGCCTGCAGACCAGCCACCGCTACGGCAACGCCACCATGCTGGCCAGCGACTTCGTGCTGGGCATCGGCAACCGCTGGGCCAACCGCCACACCGGCTCGACCGAGGTCTACACCAAGGGCCGCCGCTTCGTGCACGTCGACATCGAGCCGACGCAGATCGGCCGCGTCTTCATGCCCGACTTCGGCATCGTCTCGGACGCCAAGGCGGCACTGGAGCTGTTCGTGCAGGTGGCCGAGGAGATGAAGGCCGCCGGCAGGCTGCCCGACCGCGCGGCCTGGGCCGGCGAATGCCGCGAGCGCAAGAAGACCCTGCTGCGCAAGACGAACTTCGACGAAGTGCCGATGAAGCCGCAGCGCGTCTACCAGTGCATGAACAACAACTTCGACCGCGACACCTGCTACGTGAGCACCATCGGCCTCTCGCAGATCGCCGCCGCGCAGTTCCTGCACGTGTACCACCCGCGCCACTGGATCAACTGCGGCCAGGCCGGCCCGCTGGGCTGGACGGTGCCGGCCGCCCTGGGCGTGCGCGCCGCCGACCCGAAGCGCAAGCTGGTGGCCCTGTCGGGCGACTACGACTTCCAGTTCATGATCGAGGAGCTGGCGGTGGGCGCGCAGTTCAAGCTGCCCTACATCCACATCGTGGTCAACAACAGCTACCTGGGCCTGATCCGCCAGGCGCAGCGCGGCTTCGAGATGGACTACTGCGTGCAGCTGGCCTTCGAGAACATCAACGCCGCGCCCGACGCCGGCGTCGAGAAGAATTACGGCGTCGACCACATGAAGGTGGTCGAGGGCCTGGGCTGCAAGGCGATCCGCGTGCACCGGCAGGAAGAGATGCAGCCGGCCATCCGCCGCGCCGAGGAGCTGATGGCCGAGCACCAGGTGCCGGTGGTGATCGAGGTGATGCTCGAGCGCGTGACCAACATCGCCATGGGCACCGAGATCGACGCCATCAACGAGTTCGAGCCGCTGGCCGAGGACGCGGCCGACGCGCCGACGGCCATCGCCGCCGCCATGCTGGATTGAGGAGAGACGCGAGATGCCCAAGTTTGCCGCCAACCTGACGATGCTCTTCACGGAGCTGCCGTTCATGCAGCGCTTCGAGGCCGCCGCCCGGGCGGGCTTCGAGGCGGTGGAGTACCTGTTCCCCTACCCCTTCGACAGGAACGAGCTGGCCGCCGCCCTGAAGGCCAACGGCCTGGCGCAGGTGCTGCACAACCTGCCCGCCGGCGACTGGGACGCCGGCGAGCGCGGCATCGCCTGCCACCCGGGCCGCGTGAGCGAGTTCCGCGAGGGCGTGGCCCGCGCCATCGAGTACGCCACCACGCTGGGCTGCCCGCAACTGAACTGCCTGGTCGGCAAGCTGCCCGCCGGCGCCACGAACCAGGACGTGCAGCCCACCCTGGTGGAGAACCTGCGCTTCGCCGCGCGCGAGCTGGAGAAGGCGGGCCTGAAGCTGCTGGTCGAGCCGATCAACACCTTCGACATCCCCGGCTTCTTCCTCACTCGCACCGACCAGGCCCTGGCCCTGCTGGACGAGGTCGGCTCGGACAACCTGCGCATCCAGTACGACATCTACCACGCGCAGCGCATGGAAGGCGAGCTGGGCAACACCCTCGGCAAGCACCTGGCGCGCATCGGCCACATCCAGCTGGCCGACAACCCGGGCCGCGGCGAGCCGGGCACCGGCGAGATCAACTACCCCTGGCTGTTCAGGCACATCGACGCCATCGGCTACACCGGCTGGATCGGCTGCGAGTACAAGCCGCGCACCACCACCACCGAAGGCCTGGGCTGGCTGAAGACCCTGACCGCTTGAGGAGCAAGAGCATGAGCAACGCAACGACGTCCCGCCGCATCGGCTTCATCGGCCTGGGCATCATGGGCGCGCCCATGGCCGGCCACCTGGCCGATGCCGGCCACACCCTGTTCGTCAACACCCGCAGCGAGGTGCCGGCTGCCCTGGCGGGCAAGGCCGAGGTCTGCGCCAGCGGCGCCGAGGTGGCGCGCCAGGCCGATGTCATCTTCCTGATGGTGCCTGACACGCCCGACGTGGAGAAGGTGCTGTTCGGGGAGAACGGCGTGGCCTCGGGCTTGACCGCCGGCAAGACGGTGGTGGACTGCAGCTCCATCGACCCGATCGCCACGAAGGACTTCGCCGCGCGCATCGCGAAGCTGGGCTGCGGCTACGTGGACGCGCCGGTCTCCGGGGGCGAGGTGGGCGCCAAGGCGGCCAGCCTGACCATCATGTGCGGCGGCGAGGAGAAGACCTTCGAGTCGGTGCGCCCGCTGCTGGAGAAGATGGGCAAGAACGTCACCCTGGTGGGCGAGGTGGGCGCCGGCCAGGTCACCAAGGTGGCCAACCAGATCATCGTGGCGCTGAACATCGCGGCGGTGGGCGAGGCGCTGGTGTTCGCCAGCAAGGCAGGGGCCGACCCGGCCAAGGTGCGCCAGGCGCTGATGGGCGGATTCGCCTCCAGCCGCATCCTGGAAGTGCACGGCGAGCGCATGATCAAGCGCACCTTCGACCCGGGCTTCCGCATCGCGCTGCACCAGAAGGACCTGAACCTGGCGATGCAGAGCGCGCGCAGCCTGGGCGTGGCGCTGCCGCAGACGGCCGGGGCGGCGCAACTGATGAACGCATGCGCCGCGCTGGGTCATGCCCAGGCCGACCATTCCGCCCTCGTCCGCGCTCTGGAGGCCATGGCGCAGCATCCGGTGATGCCGGATACGCATCGCTGAACCGCGTCCATCGTAGTTCCACCACCCGGGAGAGGCACCGCTTTGCGGTAGCCTCTCCTTCTTGCTTTCCGATTCCCGAAGACCGAGGAGACCCTCATGACCCAGAAGCTGTCACCGGCCGAAGAAGCCCTGCGCGATGCCGCACGCGAATACCACCGCGCCGGCGTGCGCGGCAAGATCTCCGTGACCCCCACCAAGGCCCTCGTCAACCAGCGCGATCTGTCGCTGGCCTACTCCCCCGGCGTGGCCTATCCCTGCCTGGACATCCAGGCCGACCCGGCGATGGCGGCCGAGTTCACCGCCCGCGGCAACCTCGTCGGCGTGGTCACCAACGGCACGGCCGTGCTCGGCCTGGGCGACATCGGCCCGCTGGCCGGCAAGCCGGTGATGGAAGGCAAGGGCTGCCTGTTCAAGAAATTCGCCGGCATCGACGTGTTCGACATCGAGCTGGCCGAGCGCGACCCGGACAAGCTGGTGGACATCATCGCCTCGCTGGAACCCACGCTGGGCGGCATCAACCTCGAGGACATCAAGGCGCCCGAGTGCTTCTACATCGAGAAGAAGCTGCGCGAGCGCATGAACATCCCGGTGTTTCACGACGACCAGCACGGCACGGCCATCATCTCCAGCGCTGCGCTGCTCAACGCGCTGGAACTGGTGGGCAAGAAGATCGAGGAAGTGAAGATCGCCGTCTCGGGCGCCGGCGCCGCCGCCATCGCCTGCCTGGACGTGATGGTGGGCCTGGGCGCCAAGCCGGCCAACATCCACGCCTGCGACTCCAAGGGCCTGATCTACATGGGCCGCGCCGGCGGCTTCGACGATTCCAAGGCGCGCTATGCGCAGAAGGACACCGGCGCGCGCACCCTGGCCGACGTGGTCAAGGGCGCCGACGTGTTCCTCGGCTGCTCGGCGCCCGGCGTGCTGACGCCCGAGATGGTGGGCACGATGGCCGACAAGCCGATCATCCTGGCCCTGGCCAACCCCGAGCCGGAAATCCGCCCCGAGCTCGCCAAGCAGGTGCGGCCCGACTGCATCATCGCGACCGGCCGCAGCGACTACGCGAACCAGGTCAACAACGTCCTGTGCTTCCCCTACATCTTCCGCGGCGCGCTCGACTGCGGCGCGAGCAAGATCACCGAGGAGATGAAGCTGGCCTGCGTGCGCGAGATCGCCGACCTGACCAAGGCCGACATCAGCGAGGAAGTCGCGACCGCCTACGCCGGGCAGGACCTCGCCTTCGGGCCCGACTACATCATCCCCAAGCCCTTCGACTCGCGCCTGATCCTGCGCATCGCGCCGGCGGTGGCGAAGGCGGCGGCCGACTCGGGCGTGGCCACCCGCCCCATCGAGGACCTGGACGCCTACCGCCAGCACCTGTCGCGCTTCGTCTACCAGACGGGCATGTTCATGCGCCCGGTGTTCACCGCCGCCAAGCTCGCGCAGAAGAAGCGCGTGGCCTACGCCGAGGGCGAAGACGAGCGCGTGCTGCGCGCCGCGCAGATGGCGGTCGACGAAGGCCTGGCCAGGCCGATCCTGATCGGCCGGCCGGACATCATCGCCATGCGCATCCAGAAGGCCGGCCTGCACCTGCGGCTGGGCCAGGATGCCGAGGTGGTCGACCCGGAGAACGACCCGCGCTTCCGCCAGTACTGGGAGGCGTACCACGCGCTGATGGGCCGGCGCGGCATCAACCCCGAGGGCTCCAAGGCGATGGTGCGCCGCTCCAACACCACCATCGCCGCGCTGATGGTGCACCTGGGCGACGCCGACGCCATGATCTGCGGGCTGGTGGGCCGCTTCGACAGCCACCTGAAGATCCTCGGCCAGCTGCTGGGCACCCAGCAGGGCGTGCCGGACTTCGCCACGCTCAACGCGCTGATGCTGGACAAGTACACGCTGTTCATCGCCGACACCAACGTGCACGAGGACCCGACGGCCGAGCAGCTCGCCAACATCGCGCTGATGGCGGCCGAGGAGGTGCGCCGCTTCGGCCTGCCGCCCAAGGTGGCCTTCCTCTCGCACTCCAACTTCGGCACCTCCGAGCGCGCCTCGGCACGCAAGATGCGCGTGGCACGCGACCTGTTCGCGCAGATGGCGCCCGACATCGAGTGCGACGGCGAGATGCACGGCGATGCCGCGCTGAGCGAGACCGTGCGCCGCCAGGCGCTGCCCGGCAGCACGCTCACCGGCGAGGCCAACCTGCTGATCTGCCCCAACCTCGACGCCGCCAACATCCTGTTCAACGTGCTGAAGATGACCGGCGCCAACGGCGTGACGGTGGGGCCGATCCTGCTGGGATCGTCCAAGCCGGCGCACGTGCTCAACCCATCGGCCACCGTGCGCCGGGTGCTGAACATGACGGCCCTGGCGGTGGCGGACGCCAACATCCAGCGATGAGCGCCGCTCCGCCGCTGCGAAGGCGCTCGCACCCGCAGTCCGCAGGACGGAGGGTGGTCCGGTGAGCGCGGCCCGCCCCAGCCTGCCGCAGCTCGCCGACTTCCTGCGCACGGAGTTCCCGCAGAACCCCTGCGTGATCGAGGCCGTGGGCGAACGGGGCGCCACCATCCGCAAGGCGGTTGACGAGGCCGACCTGCGCCCCGGCGGCACCGTCTCCGGCCCGACGCTGATGATGGTGGCCGACGTGGCGCTGTACGTCGCGCTGCTGGGCGAGATCGGCATCGTGCCGCTGGCGGTGACGACCAACCTGAACACCACCTTCCTGCGCAAGCCAGCCGCCGGACGCGACGTGATCGGCGTGTGCCGGCTGCTCAAGGTCGGGCGCACGCTGGCCACCGGCGACGTGCTGCTCTACAGCGACGGCCATCCGGAGCCGGTCGCGCACGCCGTGGGCAGCTACGCGATCCCGGCGGCCCGCTGACGCGCACCATCTGCGCGCCCGAATGCACCGAAACCGGACCGGTCGCGCCGGCCTTCGGTGCCTTGGGCGGTGCAGACGCACCATGAGGTAGCGGCATCGTTCTTGCTCGCCCGCCTGGCATCTCCCACAGACGTCACGGCGATGAACAAGCGACACCTGCTGCAATCCTTCCTGGCGGCCTCGGCCCTGTGCCTCGGCCTGGGCAGCGCCCAGGCGCAGACGCCCATCAAGTTCCAGCTCGACTGGCGCTTCGAGGGGCCGTCCGCCCTCTTCCTGCACCCGGCCGCCAAGGGCTACTTCAAGCAGGCCGGCCTCGACGTGAGCATCGACGCCGGCAACGGCTCGGGCGGCACCGTCACGCGCGTGGCCTCGGGCGCCTACGACATGGGCTTCGCCGACCTGGCGGCGCTGATGGAGTTCCACGCCAACAACCCCGACAGTCCCAACAAGCCGGTGGCGGTGATGATGGTCTACAACAATACGCCGGCCTCGGTGATGGCGCTGAAGAAAAGCGGCATCGCCAAGCCGGCCGACCTGGCGGGCAAAAAGCTCGGCGCCCCGGTGTTCGACGCCGGCCGCCGCGCCTTCCCCATCTTCGCCAAGGCCAACAACATCGGCACCGTGAACTGGACGGCGATGGACCCGACGCTGCGCGAGACCATGCTGATGCGCGGCGACATCGACGCCATCACCGGCTTCACCTTCACCTCGCTGCTCAACCTGGAGGCGCGCGGCGCCAAGGCCGGCGACATCGTGGTGCTGCCCTACCCGGACTACGGCGTGAAGCTGTACGGCAACGTCATCATCGCCTCGCCGAAGCTGATCAAGGACAGGCCCGAGGTGGTGAAGGCCTTCCTCTCGGCCTTCGCGAAGGGCGCGAAAGAGGTCATCGCCAACCCGCCGGCGGCCATCGCGTCGGTGAAGGCGCGCGACGGCATCATCGACAGCAAGCTGGAGACGCGCCGCCTGCAACTGGCGATCGACACCGTGATCGCCAGCCCCGACGCCCGTGCCGAGGGCTTCGGCGTGGTGAACCCGGCACGCCTGTCGCTGATGGCCTCGCAGGTCTCCGACGCCTTCAACACCAAGACGCGCGTCAGCCCCGACGCGGTGTGGACGAGCGCCCTACTGCCGCCGGCGGCCGAACTGGCCATCCTCAGGAAGTAGATGGCAGACGCCGCCGCCATCCCCTTCGTCGACTTCCAGGACGTCTGGCTCGCCTACAACGAGCAACTGCTGCGCGAGAACCACTTCGCGGTCGAGGCCATCGACCTGCAGGTCGCGCGGGGCGAGTTCATCGCCATCGTGGGCCCCTCGGGCTGCGGCAAGTCGACCTTCATGAAGCTCACCACGGGGCTGCGCATGCCCTCGATGGGGCGCATCCGCATCGACGGCCAGCCCGTCACCGGGCCGCTGAAGATTTCCGGCATGGCCTTCCAGTCGCCGTCGCTGCTGCCCTGGCGCACCACGGTCGACAACGTGCTGCTGCCGCTGGAGATCGTGGAGCCCTACCGCTCCAGCTTCAAGCGCAGGCGCAGGGAGTACGAGGAGCGCGCCCGGCGCCTGCTGCAGAAGGTGGGCCTCGGCGGCTACGAGGACAAGTTTCCCTGGCAGCTCTCGGGCGGCATGCAGCAGCGCGCCAGCATCTGCCGCGCGCTGGTCCACGAGCCCAAGATGCTGCTGCTGGACGAGCCCTTCGGCGCGCTCGACGCCTTCACCCGCGAGGAGCTGTGGTGCATCCTGCGCGACCTGTGGACGGAGCAGCGCTTCAACGTCATCCTGGTCACGCACGACCTGCGCGAGTCGGTGTTCCTGGCCGACACGGTGTACGTGATGAGCAAGTCGCCCGGGCGCTTCGTCGTGCGGCGCGAGATCGAGCTGCCGCGCCCGCGCGAGCTGGAAGTGACCTACACCAAGGAATTCAGCGACATCGTGCACGAGCTGCGCGGCCACATCGGCGCCATGCGGCATGCTGTGGCCGCCAGGGAGGTCGCATGAAGGCGGACTTCCCGGGGACCCCGGCATGAACAACAAGCAACTCGAACGCTGGTCGCCCTGGCTGCTGCTGGTGGCGGTGATCACGCTGTGGCAGATCATCTGCTCGGCCTTCGGCGTCTCGGACTTCATCTTCCCCAGCCCGCTGCGCATCTGGGAGCAGTTCTGGGAGTTCAAGGGCGTCATCGCCGGCCATGCTTGGCGCACCTTCTGGGTGACGATGGCCGGCTTCGGCCTGGCCATCGTGGTGGGCGTGCTGCTGGGCTTCGTCATCGGCAGCTCGCGCATCGCCTACGCGGCGGTGTACCCGCTGATGACGGCCTTCAACGCGCTGCCCAAGGCGGCCTTCGTGCCGATCCTGGTGGTGTGGTTCGGCATCGGCATCGGACCGGCCATCCTCACCGCCTTCCTCATCAGCTTCTTCCCCATCATGGTCAACATCGCCACCGGGCTGGCCACGCTGGAGCCGGAGCTGGAGGACGTGCTGCGCGTGCTGGGCGCCAAGCGCTGGGACGTGCTGGTGAAGATCGGCCTGCCGCGCTCCATGCCCTACTTCTACGCCTCGCTCAAGGTGGCGATCACGCTGGCCTTCGTGGGCACCACGGTCAGCGAGATGACGGCCGCCAACGAGGGCATCGGCTACCTGCTGATCTCGGCCGGCTCGGCCATGCAGATGGGCCTGGCCTTCGCCGGGCTGATGGTGGTGGGCGCGATGGCGATGGCGATGTACGAACTCTTCAGCGTCGTCGAGAAGCACACCACGGCCTGGGCGCATCGCGGCTCGCAGGGCGGCTGACCGGGCGGCGGCGGGGCGCGGTGCCGCTATGCTGGCCCGTGCCCATGCCGATCTCCTCCTTCCCGCGGCGGGCCGGACGCCGCGGCGCCGCGCTGCTCGCCGCCCTGCTGTGCGCGGCCTGCGCCGCACCGCCGCCCGCCCCGACCCCGACGACCATGCCGCCCGGCACCGACTTCTGCCATGCCGCCGCGCAGCGCGATGCGCCGCCGCGCGCCCTGGCCTTCGCCGCCGCGGCGCAGGGCGAGCACGCCGCCTGGGGCGCGTCGTCGCTCGATGCCGAGGGCCGGCTGCTGGCTTCCGGCGCCTACGAGGCCGAGGACGTGCCGCGCATCGATGGCCTCGCGCCCTGGCAGCGCGTGATGGCCTACTGGCAGGCCGTCGACCCCGATGCGCGCCAGCTGCCCTACGTGGTGCGCCACGGCGCGCTGCGCCCGGCCTCGCGCACCCGGCTGCGCGAGGCCCTGGCCCAGGCCGGCAGCGAGCGGCTGCAGGGCCTGGGCGCCGGCCCCGAGCAGGGCCTCTCGCCGCAGGAGCAGGATGCGCTCGCTGCCGCGCTGGACCGCGTGGCCGTCGTCGACACGCCCTGGTCCGCCGCCTTCGTGAGCTGGCTGGCGCGGCAGGCGGGGCTGCGCGACGGCGAGTTCGCCTTCTCCGAGGCGCATGCCGACTACACCGGCGCGGCCTGGGCGGCGACGCAGGCCGAGCAGGCGGGCCAGGCCGCGCCCCATGCGCTGCGCGCCTGCGACCTGGCCCGCACCCCGCCCCGGGTGGGCGACCTGGTGTGCCAGAGCCGCGGCGCCGACGCCGGCCTGGACCGCTTCGACACGCTGGTCCCCGCGCTGGCCGCGCGGGCGGCGGGCGGCGCGCCGGTGCCGATGCACTGCGACGTGGTCGTGCAGGTCGACGGCCAGGGCTTCGACGCCGTCGGCGGCAACGTGCTGCAGTCGGTGACGCAGCGCCGCCTGCTGTTCGCGCCCGGCACGCAGCGGCTGGACCCGAGCTACCTCGACGGCAGCGGCTGCACGCCCGGCACGCCCGGCTGCGTCGACCGCCACATGAGCCGGCAGCCCTGGTCGCTGCTGCTGCAGTGGCGAGAATGACCACGCCCCTTCGACCGCCCCGCCCATGACCGCTGCCGCCCCCACGCTCCCCCCGCTCACCGAAGACCAGTGCGCCCGCCACCTGCGCCGCGCCGACGCCGTGGCGCGCCGCGCCATGTCGATGGGCCGCCACCCCTTCGGCGCCCTGCTGGTGGCGCCCGACGGCGAGACGGTGCTGGCCGAGCAGGGCAACATCGACACCGTGAACCACGCCGAGTCCACGCTGGCGCGCACGGCCGCGGCCAACCACCCGGGCGCCTACCTGGCGCAGTGCACGCTGGTCACCACCTTCGAGCCCTGCGCCATGTGCGCCGGCACCATCTACTGGGCCGGCATCGGCCGCGTGCTCTACGGCGCGGAAGAGACGGCGCTGCTCGCCCTGACGGGCGACCACCCCGAGAACCCCACCCTCAGCCTGCCCTGCCGCGAGGTGTTCGCGCGCGGCCAGCGGCCGGTGCAGGTGGTCGGCCCGGTGGCCGCGCTGGCCGGCGAGATGGTCGACACGCACCGCGGCTTCTGGGACACGCGCGGGGCACATGCCTGAAGGCCGCCGGCCGAGCGCCGGCACCGCCGTGCAAGTCTCAGTTTGCTGCTGCGGCATGGACCAACTGATCCGGTCGTTCGCGGATTGCTCCGCGACAATCGGCTCACCATGATGATTTCCGGCCTCTCAAGAAAACGCCGGGCCGCCCCAAGTTTTCTTGCC